>ERZ773241.66-NODE-66-length-123429-cov-18.316282_pt1 | contig 123429 bp, 112 predicted proteins | sample MGYA00580989_ERZ773241 | MGnify/ENA primary metagenome ERZ773241 (study PRJEB29015, sample SAMEA2737804) | human gut metagenome | biome: human gut; feature: human-associated habitat; material: faeces | place: China | collected 2012 ... | reverse complement strand
AAAGTTCTCTTTCCACTCGCTCTTCACTTGTCAATGAACCAGAAAAAGAGTTTTTTTCACTCAAAACCGCAAAGCGGCTTGATTTGAAGATGCTCTTTTGTCACCGTTTTGTCAACAACTTTTTTTCAGGTCTTCAAAAAAACTTTTTTGAAACACTTTTGAAAAGTCCGTTTCCGATGCGGCGGTGAAACCTTTTATGCTTTCGCCATCCTCATGTCAACATTTAATTCCGTTTTCTTTCAAAAACTTTTTTGCGAAGTTCATGAAATGGAATTGTTTTTTGCGGCGAGAGCGGAAACTATACGAAAGACCATCGCCTGTCAAACCTTTTTCCCAAAAATACATCAAATTTTTTTGCAAAACCGTGAAACAAAAGAAGTCCACGATGCAGGACGATCACAGGAAGGCCCCGCAGACGTAAACAGTCCGGAGAGAAACGCTCCGTTCCTATGGTATTTTTTTGTTCCACAAAAGTCTTTCCGTACAGGAAAGCCCCTGTCAGGAGCAGAGCCGGCGCAGAAGCCGCGATTTCCCCCTACCGCTCTCCTCTATTTTCTCAAAGAGCTTTTCCCTGGTATCCGCATCGAGACAGCGCAGGATTCTGGCTGCGGCTGACGGACCGCCCACACCCTTTTCCGTGCCCACGAAGGCGAAGGAAAGTCCGCTCACATTTTGAAATTCCTGCTCGATCTGCTTTTCAAGGAGAGCAATAACGCCGTCCTTTATTCTCCCCGTACCGGCAAGGCGCAGAATAATATCCGCCTGCTCGTCCTCAGGCCAGCAGCCAAGCACGCGTACCGCCTGCTCAGGCGGAAACAGGGTGAGCGCAGCGGCGCGGGACTGGGCATTTTCACGGGCCAGCAGAATGCCAAATACAGAAAGCTCCCTGTTCACGCGCGATCGGCTGCCATGCTGCGTCAGAGAAATGTCACTTTCACCGCCGCTGTCATTTTTCCGCCACTCATTCCGTTCCGCCGGCCTCCCGCTCCTGAGCTGGGAGCGTTTCACACGCAGATACAGCCAGCCCGCGGCTGAAAGACACAAAAGGCCTGCCGAAGCCAGGAGTATCCACATGGAAGAGGTGTCATTTTTCTTCGCGCTGAACGACAGAAAACTGACAGCCACGGAATCGCCGGACGCAGTATCAAGGCCGGCCGCGTGGGAAACGAGGCGGACTATGCGGTTCTGTTCAGCCACGATCCCGTCTGGGGAAAGATGCACGTCCTGCATGGCTGCCGTGTCAATAATAATGGCGGCCCTGATGTGCCCGCCCTTCCCGGCGTCTTCAGTGCTGGCCATAACCACGACATGCCCGTCCCCGTACACAGGGGAAAGAAGGGTCTTAATACGCTGCTCAACCTCGCGGCAGGTGCGCTCCTGCGCCCTGCCCAGGGGATTTTCCGCGGCCATTGCCGCCGGCGGGAAACCTGACACAAGCCGGATCCACGCTGTCTGCCCGAAATCAGCCCCCATGCCGAGGCCGAGGAAGCCGAGAAAGCACAGAACAAGACAGGCGGAGCATCCCACGGCACCGCGCGGAGCCCTGCCGCCTTTATCCGGCGAAAAGCCTTTTCTGAGCCACCCCATATTCCTCTCCCTGCCTGACCCTGTCCGGGAGAAACCAGTCCCCGGCCTTTATAAAACAAGCAGGAATCGTGCCAGAATACAGGTTCTCCGCTGGCGGACGGAGAAAAAGATGCAGGGAGACTGCCGGGACTCCCTGCCGGAGAGATGCTATCTGACTGGGGAAGGATGATCCGGCCCAAGGGGCAGACGTGCCCGGGGACGTCCGGCGGATTTCAGGCGCATGCTGGCGGCATCAAGTCCCCGTTTCTGCAGTTCCACAAAAATACGGGCGCACGCCTCGGCGTCGCTCAGGGCCTGATGATGGTTCAGCTTTATCTGAAAGTAGCTGCAGACATGGTCAAGGGATTTGGATCCTGGAGGAAGGCTGCGGCGGGCCCCCTTGAGGGTATCGTAAAAGGGAAGACCGGGATACGGGCAGCCAAAGGATTCGCAGCAGCCGTAGAGGACGCTCCTGTCGAAGGTGGCGTTATGGGCGACAAGACCGGAGGCCCCATCCATGAAGGAGGCCATTTCGGGCCAGACTTCGGGGAATGTGGGGGCATTCCTGAGATCTTCCCACGTGAGCCCGTGTACCCAGGTAAAAAGAATCACAGGTGAAGGCGGGCGGATAAGCGTGTAGTACGTATTCCTTATCTGCCCGCCGCTGATGCGCACGAGACCGACCGCACAGGCTGAATCGTTTGTGCGGCCGCTCGTTTCAAAGTCGATGGCGACGTAATCGTCAGGTGAAAGCATGATGCTCCTGGAATCTACTTGGCACCGGGACGGGCCGCCGCTTCGCTGCCTTCAGCAATTCTGTCAGCGATGTAGCGGGCCATTTCGGGATCCTTCTCGTCATAATTAAAGCAGTAGGCGTCTTCACCATCGAGCCCGCCGGGGGCGATGTCGCCCTTCTCGTCGGGATCGGTGACCAGATCCGCGTAAAAGACCACGGAAAGCCACCTGTTCTCGGGATCATCGTCCACCACATCGATCATGACGTAGAAATCGCGCAGCTGCTGGGCTCTGTTCCTGGCGCGCAGGGAATAACTGACGCCGGGACGGCACTTGTAGGAGAGCTCGACGCCGTTCGTCGCGGCGAGCTGTTCGCGGTAGGCGAGGATCACTTTTTTGGCATCGCAGGGATCGGTTTTCCAGCTGTCCAGAAAGGCATTAAATTCGTTTTCCGGCGTTTCGGCCATAATGCTGCTCCTTTTGGCAGAGGGTTCCGCAGGCTTTTCCATCCGGAAAAGCCGCATATGTACCGCCGGCATCAGCCCGCGGTTTTCTCCTTCCCTATATAACAAAAGGGCCTCCGTGAGGAGACCCTTTTTTCACACCCGTCAGGGAAGAAAACACTCCCTGAAAAACAGCGTTACCCCTTATGGGAAGAGAATATACCGGATACCAGGCTGCTGAGAGGCCTGACAGGCTGTTCCACGGCCGTTCCGCGCTGGGCCATGAGGCTCACGCTGTACACGGACTGGGCGACACCGCAGGAAAGAACGGCGAGAACGAAAAGAAAACCGAAAATACGGCGCATGGGATATTCCTCCTCAGCCATGCCCTCACCCGTGTCCGCGTCTGCGCACGTCAGACGGTGCCGGCCGGCTGCATGTCTTCATGGAAAAATTTTTAATTTGCTGTCCTGGCCCCGGAGCCCCGCCCGGAACCACGGGGGAATGGTCACAGAAATTTCACGACGGGGAGGCTCCCTCTGTGCCGCCAAAATAATGATTCAGGACTGTTTGTCAATAAAAGTTATCAATATTATTTTTGATACGTGTCTCTTTTGTCACAAACAAAAAAAGGGGCCCTTCCGGGCCCCCTGCTTTCATAATGAAGGAAAAGGAAACAGGCCGGACACCCGCGTGCCGGAACCCGTCTCCCGGCAATCAGGCATGGTTTCCGGACAGAACCGCCGGCAGAAAATGAGCGGCGTGGCCAGTCTGGGCCTCTTCAACGACGGTATCGCGCTGCGCCATGCGCTCAAGGCTGTAAACGGACTGAGCAACACTGCAGAAAAGGGCACCAGCCAGAAGAAGAATACTGAAGAAACGAGGCATATTCGTAACCTCCTGAACTCAGGGCGCTGCCTCAGGGGCTTTGCCCGTGTTTGATTACACAATCAATATAAACAGAACCGCAAATCCGTCAAGAGGCGCAGGAAGGGATTCTTCCGGCAGCCGGTCTTTCTTACAAAAAAGCTTGGGTTTTCTCTTGACAAAAATCACATCCGCAAATAAGTTCGGAGCTGTCAGGAAAAACTGATTCTTCACAAAGGATTTTCATGATGCTTTCCCTTTCCACACATACCTTCTTTACCGATGCCAGCATTTATGCCGGCTATTGGTGGTGGTTTAGCGTGACAAAGGGAGAGGACCGGGTCCTTTAGCCCGGGTTTACGCATATAACTGCATATCAAAAGCCTCTCCTTCGAAAGAACGGAGAGGCTTTTTTTTTGCTTACGCTCCAGGAGGGAGTCCGATGACAGAATCGTACAAAGGCATCACGCTTCGTCAGAAAGCGCGTGTACTGCCAGCAGACATGGATACGCCCATCAGCCTTTTCATGGGTATGGCCGGCGCGGGCGACGGCATTCTTCTTGAAAGCGCGGCGGTCGACGGACGCTGGGGCCGCTACAGCATTCTGGCCTGCGACATGCTGCTTCAGATTTCCTGCCAGGACGGAAAGCTCAGCCTCCGTGTCGATGATGACAGGCTCTCGTCCCTGAAGGAACTTGAAGGAATGCCCTTCACGGACGGACTCAAGGCTCTCATGCGCTGCATCACCATCGAGGCTCCGGAAGGCTTTGATCTTCCCGCCATCACGCGCGGCCTGTACGGCTACTTCGGCTTCGAAATGGCCGGCCTCTTCAATAAGAAGCTCGCTGCCGTGATGCCCGCCTCCGAGGCCGAATGCCAGCTGGTCCTCCCCGGCACCATCCTCGTGCTCGACCATCTCTACAACCGTCTCGTCCAGGTGAGCACCGGCCCCTTCCGGGAAGTCCGCAGCGCCCATGAGTCCAGCGTCTACGCCGCCGAAACAGCCCCTTCCGACGCGCAGATCCTGGCTGAGCCCTGCGAGGAAGGCTTCAAGAGCAACGTCGAGCGCATCCGCCGCATGCTCACCCAGGGCGAAGCCATTCAGGTTGTTCCCTCCGTGCGGTTCTCCGTTCCCTACCGCGGCGACGCCTTCACCCTCTACCGCAGGCTGCGCCGCTTCAACGCTTCTCCCTACATGTTCTACATGCACTTCCCCGACATCACCCTCTTCGGCTCGTCTCCCGAAGTCATGGTGCGCTGCCAGAAGGATTCCCTGCAGCTCTCCCCCATCGCCGGAACGCGCCGCAGGGGGCACACGCCTGAAGAGGATATGAAGTTCGAGAAGGAACTGCTCTCCGATCCCAAGGAAAAAGCCGAGCACGTCATGCTCGTGGACCTCGGCCGCAATGATCTCGGCCGCATTGCCGAGAAGGGCACGGTGCGGGTCGAGCGCCTCATGCAGATCGAACGCTTCTCGCACGTTATGCATATGACAAGCCAGGTTTCCGCCGTGCTGAAGAAAGGCATGGATCCCGTCGACGTGCTCGCTGCCACTTTCCCCGCGGGCACGGTATCCGGCGCCCCCAAAATCAGGGCCATGGAAATCATCCGCGAAATGGAAGGCGGCCCCCGCGGCCCCTACGCCGGCTGCATCGGCTGGCTCGGTCTGGACAAGGACACCGTCAACCTCGACTTCGGCATCACCATCCGCAGCATGTGGATGCGCGGCGGCCGCCTCGCGTGGCAGGCCGGAGCCGGAATCGTCCATGATTCGGTTCCCGAACTCGAATGGAAGGAAGTGAACAACAAGACGGCAATCATGAAGCTCGCTCTGCAGTCGGAGGACGGCAACTATGTTTCTCTTAATCGATAACTACGATTCCTTTACCTACAACCTCGTTCAGTACTTTCAGTGCCTCGGAGAGGACCCGCTGGTTCTCAAAAACGACGATCCGAAGATTCTCGACCTTGCGAAAAGCGGCACTCTCGACAAAGTCGTCCTGTCCCCCGGCCCCAGCGTTCCCGAAAAAGCCGGCTTCTGCCTGGATTTTCTCAAACTGCTTCCCAAGACCGTTCCCGTTCTCGGCGTATGCCTCGGTCATGAAATCCTCGGGCTCTTCGCCGGTGCCCCTGTCAAGGTTGGCCCCGTCATCATGCACGGCATGACAAGTGACATCACCCACAACGGCAGAGGACTCTTCGACGAGCTGCCCAATCCGCTCCGCGTCGGCCGCTACCATTCCCTCGTCGTCGTTTCCGATGACGACGACCCCAATCCGAATTTCACTGTGACCGCCCGCGCCCCCCTCGGTGAGGTCATGGCCCTTCAGTACAACGACAGACCCTGGGTCGGCGTTCAGTTCCACCCGGAGTCCGTCCTGACGCCTGACGGCATGAGCCTTCTGGCGAATTTCCCCACAAAAATCATGACCCCATCCACGAAGATTGAAGCCGTTCCGAACACGGTCAGGGAGGAGCACAAAATGGACACAAAAATTGAACTCAGAGATATCATGGATCGTCTCGGAAACAGAGAAGACCTCACCGAGCCCATGGCCAAAACCGCTTTCGAGGAACTCTTTGACGGCAGGCTCAGCCCCGCCCAGGCCGGCGCCTTCCTCATGGGACTCAGGGCCAAGGGAGAAAGCCCTCTCGAACTCGCCTGCGCCGTCAGGACTGCTCTCGCCCGCGCAGTGAAGGCCGAAGGCGTGCCGGATGACGCCATTGATATCGTGGGCACGGGCGGTGATGGCAGAAGCTCCTTCAACTGCTCCACGTGCGCGGCGCTCACTCTCGCAGGCAGCGGCTACCACGTGGTCAAGCACGGCAACAGGGCCGTTTCCTCCACAAGCGGCACGGCCGACGCCCTCGAATCTCTGGGCATCCCGCTCTACAAGGATCCGAAGAACGTTATGGACTACATGCACAAGACCAATTTCGGTTTCTTCTTCGCTCCTTACGCCCATCCCGCCTTCAAAAACATCGGACCTGTCCGCCGCGAACTCGGCATCCGCACCCTCTTCAATATCCTCGGCCCCATGATCAATCCCGCCAAGACTCCCCACCTCATGATGGGCGTGGCCCGTCCCGAAATGCTCAGCCTCGTGGCCGACACCCTGATCAAGGCCCCCTACTTCACGCGCGCCTGCGTTCTCCACGGCGCCGGCGGCTACGATGAAGTGACTCCCATGGGCCCCTGCAAAATCATTCTTCTCGACCACGGCACCCAAACCAGCATGGAACTCGATCCCGCGAAGTACGGCGTCGAAACCTGCAGCGTCGAGGATCTGGCCGTGCATACAAAGGAAGAAGCAGGAGCCGTGTGCAGGGAGCTTCTGCAGGGCCGGGGCAACAAACACATGCTCGACATGGTAGGCCTCAACGCCGGCCTCGCCATCTTCCTGGTCAAACCCGAAGCCACGCTTGATGACTGCGTTGCCGAAGGCATGGCTGCCGTGAGGGCCGGTAACGGAAGGAAATTCGTCAATGCTTAACCGCTTCGAAACCGTCAAGAAAGAGGAAATAAAAAACCTGCGGGCGCTCAAGGCCCGGGGGGCCTTCCCGAAGCCTCTGGCCATGAAACGCCCGTCCTTCAGGGACGCTCTCGTCCCCAGGGACGGGCTCCCGGCCGTCATCGCCGAGTACAAGCGCGCCTCCCCGTCCAGGGGGCTCATCTGCGACACCATCAGCGTGGAAGACACCGTCTCAGCCTACGCGGAAAACGGAGCCTCAGCCCTGTCCATCCTCACTGAGGAAGTCTATTTCAAAGGCGAACTCGGATTCCTGGCCAGGGCAAGGGAGCGCCTCGATGCCGGCGGATTTGCAACCCCCATCCTGCGCAAGGACTTCATCATGGATCCCCTGCAGGTGGAAATGACGTTCGCGACGCCCGCGTCGGCCCTCCTGCTCATCGTACGCATGACGCCCGAGCCGGAAAGACTCAGGGAACTGCGCCTCCAGGCTGAATCACAGGGACTCGACGCTGTGGTGGAAATCTTTGACGAACACGATCTGGAAACAGCCCGCGAAAGCGGCGCCCGCATCATCCAGGTCAACGCCCGCGACCTCGAGACTTTCAGGGTGGATAGGGAGGGATGCAACCGCATAATCCGGGAAAACCCGCCCCTTCCGGGCGAAACATGGATAGCCGCTTCCGGTATTCTCCAGGGCTCCCACGTCGATGAAGCCAAAGCCGCCGGCTACCAGGCCTGTCTCGTAGGCACGGCTCTCATGAAGGACGGACGCCCCGGAGAGGCTCTGGCCAGCCTGCTCGCCCAGAGCCGGGCTGCCCTGTAAGGAGTCCCGCCATGTTCGTCAAAATATGCGGCATGACGAGACAGCAGGATCTGGATCTCGCGTCCAGCCTCGGCGCGAACCTGTGCGGATTTATCTTTGCGCAGAAAAGCCCCCGCTTCATCACGCCCGGCGCCGCGGCCGCCCTCGATTCGCACGGCATGGCCCGCGTGGGCGTCTTCCTCACCGATGACAGCGGCTTCATTCTCAGGACTGCGGCTGAAGCCCGCCTCGACTTCATCCAGCTGCACGGCAGGCAGTCTTCCGCAACAGCCCTGGCCGCAGGCCCGTCACGCGTCATCCGCGTACTCTGGCCCGGAACCTATCCGGATGCGGAGTCCTTCCAGAAGGATCTCGACAAAGCCTCCGGGGAAAGCGCCTTCCTGCTCTTCGACGCGGGGAAGCAGGGATCCGGTGGCACGGGAACGCGCTTTCAGTGGTCACGCCTCGGCAGAGTGCATATCCCCCTGCCCTGGTTTCTTTCCGGAGGCCTCACACCGGAAAGCCCGGCTGATATCGCTCTTCTGGAGGACAGGCCGGACGGTCTGGACTTCAATTCCGGGCTCGAGGACGCTCCGGGCGTCAAGAACGCCGGGCTCATGAGGGAAGCCTTCGCGAACCTCAGAAAAGCCGGCCTCGCACCGGATTCCCGTTTTGACTTGAAAGGACAAAGAAACTAAAAATTTACGGCTTTCCTGCAAAGGGAAACCGCTAACCCAAGGAAACAAATGGAGGCCGCGCCATCGGTCCCGGGACAACCGGAGGGCCGCGCGGAAAGTTATGTACAGCACAACTTACTATGGTGAATACGGGGGCTGCTTCGTACCCGAACTGCTCATGCCGCCCCTTCTGGAAGTGGATCAGGCCATGCGCGACATCATGCCCACCAAAGAGTTCCAGGACGAACTCCATGACCTGCTTTTCAACTACGCCGGCCGTCCCACGCCGCTGACTTTCTGCCCCAACCTCTCGAAGGAACTGGGCTTCAACCTCTGGCTGAAGCGTGAGGATCTGCTCCACACGGGCGCCCACAAGATGAACAATACGCTCGGTCAGGCCCTGCTCGCCAAAAAAATGGGCAAGACAGCCCTCATCGCCGAAACCGGCGCCGGACAGCACGGCGTGGCCACGGCCGCCGCGGCCGCCCGCCTCGGCCTCAAATGCACCATCTTCATGGGCGCCGAGGACACCCAGCGCCAGGCCATGAACGTCATGCGCATGGAAGTGTTCGGCGCTACGGTGCACGCCGTGGACAGCGGCACCCGCACTCTGAAGGACGCCATTAACGAAGCCCTGCGCTGCTGGATCTCCAACCAGGAGACCACCCACTACTGCTTCGGCACAGCCGCAGGCCCGGCTCCCTTCCCGGAACTGGTCGCCCAGTTCCAGAGCATTGTGGGCAAGGAAGCCAGGAAGCAGATTCTCGAGCAGACCGGCAAGCTTCCTGACGCCGTGGTCGCCTGCGTGGGCGGCGGTTCCAACGCCATTGGCATTTTCCGTGGCTTCCTCGGGGACGAGTCCGTGCGCCTTATCGGCGCCGAGGCCGCGGGCAGCGGCGAATCCGGCTGCTTCAACTCCGCGTCCCTGAACCTCGGCTCCCCGGGCGTCCTTCACGGCAACCGCACGCTTCTCCTGCAGACTCCCGAAGGCCAGATCGAGCCCTCGCACTCCGTGGCCGCCGGCCTTGACTATCCCGGCGTCGGCCCCGAGCACGCCCACCTCAAGAAGACCGGCCGCGCGAAGTACGGCATGGTCCGCGACGGACGCGCCCTGGCCGCCTTCGAGCGCCTCTCCCAGACAGAGGGCATCCTGCCCGCCCTGGAATCGTCCCATGCCCTGGCCTGGGTCTTTGATCATCCCCAGGAACTGCCCGCCGGCGGCAATGTCATCGTCAATCTCTCCGGCCGCGGCGACAAGGATATGGACATCATCAAGCAGTACCTCGGCAATAAGTACCACATGCCCGAAGAGTCGGAGGACTAACCATGCATATTCTGGAAAAGAAAGTCCGCGACGCTGTTGCCGCGGGCCGCTACGCGCTCATCCCCTTCCTCACCGCCGGCTACCCCGATGAGGACGCCTTCTGGGAAGACATGGGCGACCTCGACAAGAACGGCGCCGACGTCATCGAAATCGGCGTACCCTTCTCCGATCCCGTGGCTGACGGGCCGGTCGTGGAAAACGCCAGCCGCCAGGTGCTCGCCGACGGCATGAGCCTCGCACGCATCATGCAGGGGCTCAGGGATCATCAGGGCTTCTTCAACGCCGGCCTCGTGCTCATGGGCTATATGAACCCCTTCCTCCAGTACGGCTTTGAAAAGCTGGCAAAGGAATGTGAGGAAGTCGGCGTGTCGGGCATGATCATCCCTGATCTTCCCTACGAGGAAGCCGCTCCCTACCGCGAAACGCTCAAAAAGCACGGCGTGGCCCTCATCGCCCTTGTCGGCCCCAACACTTCCGAGGAGCGCATGAAGCTCTACGCCGATGTGAGCGAAGGCTATATCTACGTGGTCTCTGTCATGGGCGTTACGGGCGAGCGTTCCAGCGTGGCTCCTGCCGTGGTCTCCACCATGGAGCGCGCGAGGCGCTGCTTCCGGCAGCCTCTGGCCCTCGGCTTCGGTCTGAGCCATCCCGAGCAGCTGCAGATCCTTCCCGACTCAGCCCAGCCCGATGCAGCCGTGTTCGGCAGCGCCCTGCTGAAGCACCTCGCTGCCGGCCTGCCCGCCTCCGAATTCATGGGCCGCTGGACCGGTGAAAGCGGCAGACGGTTCAAGAAATAAGCATTCCCTGAAAGAAACAGAAACGCCGCGGGAGACCGGACCACTCCGGACTCCCGCGGCGTTTTGTTTTCAGATATCAGATTACTTCGCGCCGTCCCTGAGGACTTTTGTGAGCGCTGCGACATTGGAGGCCATAACTTTTTCATAGTATCCGGCAGGCGGATTGGCCGGACCGGAAGCCAGGGGATCAAGTGAGATGAGTCCGGCGCCGGCGTCACGGGCGAGCGACCGGGCCACGCGTTCGGGGAACTGCGGTTCGGTCACAACGATACAGCGCTTCTTCCCCGCCTTCATCTTCTTCACGAGGGCTCCGAGCGCGGCGGCTGAGGGCGGCTCATCGGCCTCCTCCTGCAGAACGCCCATCACGCTGAGCCCGGCGTCGTGGAAAAACCAGGAAAGAGCATCGTGCTGCAGGATGAAATCAACGCCTGAGCCGGACTTCCCGAGCTTCGCCACTTCTTCCCCGAGTTTATTCAGCCGTCCTTCGAGTTCACTTCCCGTGGCGCGCAGGACTGCGGCCTCTCCGGGAGCGAGGGAAGCGAGTCCTTCCGCGATATTCTTCACCATAACGGCGGCGCGGGCTGGACTCGAAAAATAGTGCGGGTTGCCGTGGGGGTGATCATGATGATGTTCATGCTCATCATGGTGGTCAGACCCGTCATGGTGATCGTCATCCTCGGGAAGAGCCGGGATATTGCCGCCGGCATCGATAACGGAGAGCTTCTTCAGCTGATCGAGAGCAGAAGAGAGAAAGGCCTCAAAGCCCCGGCCGTTGATGATCAGCGTGCTGCTTGAGGAAAGACGCAGCATGTCCCTGGGGGTAAGCGTATAATCATGGGGGCAGCCCGCCGATGCGGCAACCAGCAGCTCGGGAGTCAGCCCGGGAGTCCTGGCCGTCACGTCCCGGGTCAGAAGCCAGACGGGATACGACGAGGCCATGACCTTTAATCCCGCGGCCATGGCACCCGCAACGCCGCCCGGCAGACCGGCCGCTGCAGCGAAAGAAAGGAACCCGCAAAGAAAAGCTCGACGGTTAAGCATGCAAACTCCTTGACACCCCGGATCCGGAAGGCCCGGACGGGGTTCGTAAGATGTTCCGCGCCTGTCGCGGAACGCCGGAAAGCCCCGGCCCTGTTTTAGTGAGAGACAAGTCTGAGTGAATCGGCCACCGGGCCACCCAGCGCGCTGTCACCGCCCACGCTGGAGATGATAAAGACCTCGTCATTGGCCCGCAGGACATTGTACACGGGCGTGTTTTCCGACGTGACCTCAAAAGAATAGGTGTTTTCGTCCAGCTTCTTCAGTTCCGTGGCTGAAAGATCCCGGGCCACGCGCTCGGCTATGGCGTCCACGGACTTGCCCTCGCTGTGTCCGACGCTGACAGCCACAACTGTCTTCCCGTCAGGCGATATGAGGCGGATGCCTCCTTCCTGGGACGCCTCCGTCCATTTATCCGGAACATCGAGAGTAAAACGCTGGAATTCGGGGCCGAATGTCTTCACTGCGGCATAGGAAGGCGCCGCGGCAAGAAGGGTAACGGCAAGACACACGGAAAGGGGAACAGTGTGAAGCATAAAAGACAGCGGCGGAAAGGTTCCTGCCGCCCCTCCTTAAGACCGGCATCGGGAGGAAGTTCTGGACTCCTCCCCGGCCGGAACGGGATAGACGATAAGAGAGATTTTCTTGGTATGCGGCAGGTACAGGGAGCCGTCCGGGCGGGAAACGAGTTCCCGGTCAAGCCGGGCGCTCCGCTCCTCTGGCGTTCTCCGGCCTCTGTCGTAATGGGCCAGGAAGGCCATGGCCTCGTCCCTGTCCGCGAAAGGCTGGCCGAATTCGATGTCCATGTCCCTGGCAAAAAAGGCGATGCCGCTGGCGGAAAGGGCTTCGCGCACGGACGCGTCATCCTCGCCACCCCTGTGATCGGCGCCGGGAGCGATGGAGGGGGAGGAATGACGGCGCACGACGGCAAGCACGCGGCCGGCATGGCTGAGAAAGTCCGCGGCGTCCCTGCCCGGCCTGCCGAAAAAGGAACAGATGACCGCGTCAAAACGCCCGTGAAAGTTGCCGGACAGGACGTCACAGAGCTTCGGGCGCACGTTTCCGGCACCGGCCTCTGCCGCGCGGGCAGCGAGGCTTTCAAGAACATCCCGGTCAGTATCAAGGGCTGTGACGGAACGGACCAGGGGAGCGACGGCAAGACTCAGGAATCCGAGCCCGCAGCCCATGTCGGCCACATCCCACGAAGGGGAAAGCCAGGGAGCCATGGCCGCTGCGAGCGCCGCGTGATAGCCGCTCACGGCCGCGGCTTCGGCGTACCAGCGCCGGCTCTCCGGAGTCCAGGTCCACATGCGGTAAAATCAGTCGAGAGGCATGTCGGGGGCGCGGAACACACCGCTGCGGCCGCCGTCTTTGTAAAGAAGGCGCACGCGGCGGATGACGATGTCACGCTGCACGGCCTTGCACATGTCGTAAATGGTGGCACAGGCAGCCTGCACGCCGATGATGGCTTCCATCTCCACACCGGTTTTCCCGTCGGTATGCGTCTCGCAGTTAACGAAGATGCGGCAGCCTTCGAGCCGGAAGGTGACGTCCACCAGGCTCAGTGCCAGGGGATGGCACATGGGGATGATATCGCTGGTGCGTTTGGCTGCCAGGATGGCCGCGATTTTGGCGCAGGTCAGCACGTCGCCCTTGGGCAGGGCGCGTTTCTTAAGCAGATCCATGGTGTGCTCGTTGACTTCCACGACACCCTCGGCGATGGCCACGCGCCGGGTCACGGCCTTGGCGCCCACATCCACCATGCGGACGCTGCCGTCGTCATCAATATGGGAAAATTTTTCTGCTCGGATATCCATCGCGCCCTCCGCAAAAAGCTGTTGGGAAAGAGGCCGGTACGGAACCGGCCGTCCTGTTGTATCAGGACAGGGCCCCGCTGGCAAAAGAAATACGGCGCGGCACCCCGTTCTGTAAAGGGAGCACCGCGCCGGAAGAAATCAGGGAGACAGCGTCTCCCGCAAAAAAACGTCAGCGTCAGGCTGCCGCGCTGTTTTCCTCTTCCTTCTCTCCGCCGGTATCACCGGAGCGCACGCTGCGCACATGGAGGATGACGAGGAGGACAATCAGGGTCGCGACAGCGGCGCCAAAGCTCGGGAGGAAACTGCCGCCGACAATGCCGGAGACGACATAGCCCACGAAGCAGCTTACCGCGACGAGCATAGCATAGGGCAGCTGTGTCGAGACGTGCTCGATGTGGCTGCACCCGGAACCGGCGCTCGAAAGAATGGTGGTGTCGGAGATGGGTGACGTGTGGTCGCCGAACACGGAACCGGCCAGCGTGGCGGCCAGTGTCACGGTGATGAGCGTGGGATCAAGCGCCTGGGCGACAGGCACGACGATGGGGATGAGAATACCGAAGGTGCCCCACGCGGTGCCGGTGGAGAAACTCAGGAAGGCCGCGATAACGAAGACGATGGCGGGCAGGAATCCGGCCGGGATGCCGCCGGCCGTGACCGCGTGCTGCACGAAGGCGGGCGTGGACAGAAGGTCGCGGCAGACGCCGCTGAGGGTCCAGGCCAGCACGAGGATGACGTTGGCGGGCATCATGTTCTTCATGCCCTCAATGCATCCGTCCAGGAAATCCTTCATGGTCACGAGGCGGCGCGGCACGAACTGCAGGAAAGCCACGGTAAGGGCGCCGAAGGAAGCCCAGACCAGAGCCTTGGAGGCGGAGGCGTTGCCGAGGGAGGCCACGAAGCCATGGTACTTGGGATCCTTGCCCCAGTAGCCGCCGCTGTACATGAGACCGAGTACGGCGAAGACGATGAGGGCGATGACCGGGACAGCCATCTCGAAGATAGTGCCCTGATCGGAAGGCTCAACATCGTCCTTCACGCGCCGGATATTGCCGAGCGTTCCTTTCCTCGCGCGGGCTTCGGCCCTGGCCATGGGGCCGAAGTCAAGGCCCGTGCAGGCGATGACGAAGACCATGATCAGGGAAAGAAGGGCGTAGAAGTTGTAGGGAATGGTGGCCACAAAGGCGGAGAAGTCACTCGGGAAGGCACCCGTGGTCGCGAGGCTGCTGCCGACAGCGGCGGCCCAGCTGGAGACCGGGGCGATGATGCAGATGGGCGCGGCCGTGGAGTCAATGATATAGGCAAGCTTCGCGCGGGAGATCTTCATGCGGTCCGTGACCGGGCTCATGACTGTGCCAACGGTCAGGCAGCTGAAATAGTCGTCAATGAAAATACCGATGCCGAGGCCGCCGGTGGACAGAAGGGCCGCGCGGCGGCTGCGGATATGTTTCGCAGCCCAGCGGCCGTAGGCCTTTGAACCGCCGGCAAGAAAAATCACATACACGAGCGCGCCAAGCAGGGTACAGAAGAGAATGATATTGAAGTCGACCTTGCTGACCATGAGGTTGAAGGCCGTCTCAACGGTCCCCATGAGCACGCCCTGCCCCATGCCTACGGCGTAGATGAAGGTACCGCTCAGAATACCCAGCATGAGGGAAAAAAAGACTTCCTTGGTCCACAGGGCCAGGATAATGGCCAGGACGGGGGGAAGGATGGAAAGCCATCCCGCGTTATACGCTTCCACAGAACACCACCAAGGTTGCGCGGGGAAACTGCCCTCTGCTCGGACAAATCCACTCCTGGGCAGCGTCCGCTGGTTGATGAAACGGCGACCTTTCTCCGGTACGCACGGTGCAGAATATGGCAAAATGATGACGGCGTTGCAAGAAAAAGACGTCCGAAGCCCCTCAAAAACAGGATTGCGGGCTCCCGGCGCGGCCCCTTCCTGTGCTATATTCGTGCAAAGCGGGTCTGCATCCGGTTCTGCCCGCATTCATCAAAACATTTTAAACACGATTATGACTAAAAAAGTGACCTAATTTTAAAAATAAAAACAAATAGTTATAAAAAATTATTCATTTTAGTCACGAAAACTGTTGACTATCTGCCCAAAACAGATAGAGTGAGGCCGTCATGAGCGAAGAGCACATCATCACCGATTCCTATCAGCGCCGGGTCAGCTACCTGCGCTTTTCCGTAACGGACCGCTGCAACCTGCACTGCGTCTACTGCCGCAGCGACGGGCCGGAGGAATTCATTCCCCATGAGGACGTGCTCCGTTATGAGGAGATCATCCGCCTGGTCCGCATCGCACGGAGCATGCACGTGAACAAGGTGCGTCTCACAGGCGGCGAGCCCTTTGCGCGCAGGGACTTCGACAAACTCCTCCTCGGACTCAGGGAAAATTTCCCGGACCTCAACCTGCGGATCACGAGCAACGGCACCCTCATGGGGCCCCATATCCCCGTGCTGAAGCAGGCCAGGATCAACGCCGTCAATCTTTCCATTGACAGCTTCCGTCCGGAAACTTTCGCCCGGGTCACGGGACACGATCTTCTCGGAAAGGTGACCGAAACGCTCGACGCTCTCCTGGACGCAGGCATACGCACGAAAATCAACGCTGTTGCCATGCGCGGAATCAACGACCATGACCTGCCCGCTTTCCTCGATATCATACGCCGGCTGCCCGTCGACGTCCGTTTCATCGAGTTCATGCCCATGGGAAGCGGGACAGTCTGGAGTCAGAACCGCTTCTGGTCAGCCGATGACATCCTCAGGGATGTGAGAAAGCTGGCCCACATCGAGCCGGTGGCCCAGGACGGTTTCGACCACGGTCCGGCCAGCATGTACACTGTGGAAGGCTGCAGGGGCCGGCTCGGAGTCATCACCGCTCTTTCCAACCACTTCTGTAAAACCTGCAACCGTCTCCGCATCACCAGCGACGGACATCTGAGAACCTGCCTCTTTTCAGACAAGATGTACCCGCTGCGCGGCCTTCTCAGAAATCCGGAAGTCACGGACGGAGATATCGCCGCGGAAATCCGCCGCGCCATCACGGAAAAGCCCATCGGCAACGAACTGCTCAAGGCACGCCGGGGCCGCGCTGTGGCCAGCGGACAGATGGACAGCATAGGCGGCTAGCCTCACCCGAATTTCAGAAAAAAATAACTACCGCTCCCTCCCACGGAGCAGAAAGGACTGCATACCATGAAGACCAGTGCCCGCAATGTTTTCGAAGGCAAAGTTTCCAGGCTCGTTTCCGGCGCCATCAATGACGAAGTGACCGTCGCCCTCAAGGGCGGAAAGGAAATCGTCGCCACCATCACCAAGGGCAGCACCGAACGCCTCGGCATCAGGGAAGGAAAGGATGTCCTCGCTCTCGTCAAAGCGAGCTTCGTCATCCTCCTCGAGGACGCCTCCGACTATGTCTTCTCCACCCGCAACGTGTACTCCGGCAAAGTCACCAAGGTCGTGCGCGGCCAGGTGGCCGTGGAAGTCGACATGGACTGCGACGGCCTGCCCATGACCTCCACCATCACTGTTCCGAGCGCTGACAAGCTCGGCCTCAAGGAAGGCGCTCCCGTGACCGCCGCCGTCAAGGCCACCACTGTCGTCCTCGCCGTGAAGAAGTAACTCACGCGTAATAAAACATCACGAAGCCCGCGGGAATTCAGTTCCCGCGGGCTTTTTTATGCCCACTGCAGGCTCAGGGAGATCGGGGGGGGGAGCAGCCTGGGCCATGGCGCAGAACGGACTCCTGACGGACGGGAAAGACCGGATCCGGCCTGGTGTCAGGTAATGAAAAGAACCGGGCATGATGATAAGCTCACCGGATCCGTCTTCATCCCCCACCTAAGAGGTGGAGTACTTCGGGCGGATTAGGTTAAAGACAGAAAAACCTCCTCCGGAGGGCTGCCCGCGGGAACAGCGGGAAGAAAAAAGCGTCCGCGCGTGGGGACTGCCGGACACAGAAGCATCCCGCCCCCCCTGACAGGATAACAGCCGGGACCGGATATAAGACAGAGCCGCCCTGTTCCCTGAGGGGATGCGGATCTTCCTCCGGCCCGGTTTTTCCCGCTTTTCTGTCCAGCCGTCACGGAACACGAAGGGAAACGAGCATGCCTGAAAAAAAGAATCCAGCCAGAGAACATCTGTCCTACCCTGTGGCAGAGGACATAGAGGGGACGCTTTCCATCCTTTCCGCCCTGCCGTGCCGCCCCGGCACGCCGCTTTCCGTACCTCTTAAGGACATCCCGGGACGCACGGCCGCGGCCAGCGTGAAAGCCCCCTTTTCGCTCCCGGGATTCCGGAGATCGCGCTATGACGGCTTTGCCCTCTCCTCGGCAGAGCTCCTGAACGCCTCTCCTGCCACGCCCGTCACCCTCGCAGTGAGCGCTTTTCTGCCTGCCGGCTCTCCCCTCTCCTCCCTCGCTCCCGGAACCTGCGCCCGTATCATGACCGGCGCGGCGCTTCCCGACGGCGCGGACTGCGTTGTGCCCTTTGAGGAGGCGGGGCCTGAAATCTCACGCCGCGTCCGCTTCACTGCTCCCGCCTCTCCAGGCCGCTGCATCGGCGCCACGGACAGCGACCTGGCCACCGGCGAAACCGTGATCCGTAAGGGGAGCCTCCTTACGCCGCTCTCCGCTGCTCGCGCGGCCCTTTCCGGACAGACTGAGAGCCGCGTCTATCCACGGCCCAGCGCCGCCGTGCTGAGCACGGGAAGCGAACTCATCACACCGGGCACGCCCCTCACACCGGGAAAAATTTACAATTCGAGCCAGTACGCCATCTGCGGCGTCATCACCCAGGAAGGGTGCCGAGCAGTTCCGTCGGGCACGGTGCCGGACAGGAGCGATGCGATCGCGGAGAGAATCACGGCGCTCCTCGGGGAAAATGACTGCGTCATCACCACGGGCGGCGTGGGAGGGGGAGACTGCGACCTCATGGCCGGCGCTCTCATCCGGGCCGGCCTCACGCCTGTCTCGGGCGGCTGCCGGCTCCGGCCGGGAGGCATTTTTCTGGCTGCCTCTTCGGGGGACAAATACGTTTTCGCTCTGTCAGGAGGGCCGGGATCAGCCATGCTGGCCCTGCATCTCTTCGTGCTTCCCTGCCTGCGCCGGGCCATGGGCCGGACGGCTTTCCTGCCTCCGTCCACGAAGGCCTTTCTCGGGGAGCTCCCGGCACGCCGGTCCGGCGGCCTCACCACGGGGAATATCAGTCTCGAGGGAGGCCGGGCCGTCTTTCATCCGCGGCGCCTCAGGGACATTGAACAGCAGGGGCTCGGCGCCATACTCGCCCTCAGGGGAGACGAGCCCCTCGGAGACTGGATGAGGGAGGAGAAACCGGTGAGCGTGTACCTCTGCGGGAGCCTCAGGCCATGAACGGAAACAGCAGGGATATTCTCGGTGCCGTCCTGGCGGGCGGCCGCTCAAGCCGCATGGGCCGGGACAAGGCCGGCCTCCTCATGGGGCAGGACACCTTTCTTGCCCGCGCCCTGCGCGCTGTGCGCTCTGTGTGCCCCGAAGCCGTCATTTCCCTGAGGCCTGACGCTCCCTGCCGCGCGGCCGCGGAGAAAGCCGGAAAAACCGTCTGGGACGACGGGCTCCACGGCCCCATGGGCGGCCTCGCGGCCTGCCTGGAAGAAGCCGGGAAGAGCGGATTCACGGCCGTTCTCGCATGCGCCTGCGACATGCCGCTCCTATCGGCTGACGTGCTGGAGATCGTGTGCCGGGCGAGGGGAAACCGTCCTTCCGGCACGCTTGTCACGGCCCCCCTTCTCCTGGGCAGGAAGAAGCCGGAGCCCCTCTGCGCCGTCTGGGAAACGGCAGCGCTCCCTGACCTCCGTGCCGCGCTCGCCGAAGGCCGGCTCAGTCTCTTCCGGGCTCTGCCCCTGCGCGCCTGGCACATATTCCCCTGTCCCGTGTCCCTCGCCGCGGAGCTTTCCAACGTGAATACGCCGGACGAGCTCGCAGCCCTGGAAACTTCCGGGAACGAAGCGGGCCCAGCCCCCTCCCGCCAGGGAAAAAACACATTATCTTAAGGAAGCGGCCCTTTCCTTCACGGCCTTCCCGCCCAGGGGTGCCGGCCGCACGTCCCAACCTTTTGAAAAGCGGGTGTAACGCCATGTCCGCATCGCTCTTCTGGATTATCGCAGCTGTTGTCTGCTTTATCATTGAAATCCTGGCCCCGGTCGGCGCCTTCATCTTCTTCGGCACGGGCTGCCTCGCGGCCTGGGCCGTGTCGCTCACCGATCTTTCCGTGACCTGGCAGATCGCTTCCTGCCTTGTCATCTCCATTGTCTCCCTTGTCCTTTTCCGCGCCCGCTTCAGAAAGATTTTTTCGGGCTCAGAGCAGACACCCGAGATCATGGAACACCGCATGCGGGGCCAGAGCGGAACCGTGACCGCGCCCATAGCCGCGGGAGGCGAGGGGCAGGTGGAAGTGGCCGGCAGTTTCTGGCGCGCCCGCACGGAGGACGGAAAGGAAGCGGGAAAAGGCGTCAAAATCACCGTGATCGGAGCTGACCGGAACGACGCCCTGCTTCTCATTGTGCGCAGGGGCTGAGCGCCGGGGCCGCGTTTGCCGCACCTTTGGCGCTCTGTTATTCTTCCCGAAGAAATGACCTTTTTACCGGAGTGTGTGCATGATCACCACCATTGTTCTCCTCATCCTCGCCGTCGTCACCATCATGGCCGGCGTCACCATTGTACCCAACCAGTACGCCATCGTGGTGGAGCGCCTCGGGCGCTATCACTCCACCCTGACAGCAGGCTTCCATGTCCTCATCCCCTTCATCGACCGCAAGGCCTACCGCCGCTCCCTGAAAGAAGAAGTGTATGACGTGGCGGCCCAGACCTGCATCACGGCGGATAACGTCACCGTGACCATCGACGGCGTCATCTATCTGCAGGTGGTGGACGCCATGAAGTCGGCATACGGCATTGAAGGCTACGTGGACGGCGCCATACAGCTGGCCCAGACCTCCCTGCGTTCCGCCATCGGCCGCATGCCTCTGGAAAAGACGTTCGAGAGCCGCGATGAAATCAACCAGGAAGTCTGCTCCGACCTCAACAAGGCCACGGCTGCCTGGGGCGTCAAGGTCCTGCGCTACGAAATCCGCGACCTCCAGCCGCCGAAAAGCATCACCGATGCCATGGAACGTCAGGTGAAGGCCGAACGCGAAAAGCGTGCCGTTGTTCTGCAGTCCGAAGGCACAAAGCAGAGCCAGATCAATATCGCCGAAGGCCAGAAGGAAGCGGCCATTGCTACCTCGGAAGGCGAGAAGCAGGCGCAGATAAACCACGCCGAAGGCCAGGCAGCCCAGATCCTGCGTGTCGCTGAAGCCACGGCCGAAGGCCTCAGGATGCTCCGCGAACAGCTCAACGGGGACGCCCTCGCCGCGGCGCAGCTCAAGCTCTCCGAACAGTATATCCAGCAGTTCGGCAATATCGCGAAGACCAACAACACAGTCATCATTCCCGCAGACATGGCCAATGTGGGCAGCCTCGTCGGCGCCGTAACCGGCATGCTTGGCAAGGGCCGCGGCCTCAACGCCTACCTGCAGGACAGCGCCGATACAAAAAAATCCTGATTCGGACCTTTTCCGGTCTTTTTTCAGAAAACCCTTGTCCCGGCGGGCTTTTCAGATCATAAAGGAAAAAGCCTGTAACCTTTTCCCCCGAAAAGAGAGCTGCGGCGCTGCACGCAGCTGGAGGAGTTCACTCATCATGTTCCGCAAAGTTTTCCTTTTCTGTGCCCTCGTCCTGACGATGGCCAGCGGCTCTGCCATGGCCGCCCAGAAGATCAGCGTCGCCAGTGACTGCACCTGGCCGCCCATGGAATTTCTGGATGAAAACAAGCAGCCCATCGGCTTCTCTGTCGATCTGCTCCGTGAAATGGGCAAAGAACTGGGCGTTGAGTTCGACATCAAGAACGTGCCGTGGGACGGCATTTTCTCCGGTGTCGCGGCCGGCAAATACCAGATGGTCTCCTCTTCCACCACGATCACCGAAGAGCGCCTGAAGAAGTACCTCTTCTCCGATCCCTACTATGACGTGGTGCAGTCCGTGGTCATGCCCCTCGGCAAGAACATCGCCTCTCTCGCTGACCTGAAGGACAAAAAGGTCGGCGGCCAGATCGGCACCACCGGTATCTTCGTCATGGAGAAGAGCAAGGCCGGCGCCACCATCCGCGAATACGACGACGTGGGCCTCGCCATGAAGGACCTCGCCAACGGCCGCCTCGATGCCGTCATCTGCGACAGCAACGTGGCCACCTACTACGCCAACGTCAAGGCCGAGTACAAGAATCACTTCCACGTGGCCTTCAAGACCAAGGACATGGAGCATCTCGGCTTCTGCCTGAACAAGAACGACACGAAACTCCAGAAGCTCCTGAACGAAGGCCTCGCGAAGATGCGCGCCAACGGCAAGCTCCAGGAAATCACGAAGAAGTGGATGGGCGAATAGCCCTTATCTTCCTCCCGTCTTCAGAAGGGCGTCCGCTTTCAGCGGGCGCCCTTTTCCGTGCTCCCGGCTCAGGGCGCGTCGGATGGGGCAAATCACGGCCGGGAGCTGACAGGAAACACTTCCCTGCCCGTATCTGCAGGTTCGCGCCAGGCAGGGAACCGGCGGGCGCCGGACGGTACACGCACTGTGCGGGGAGACAGAAATTCCGGGCGGATCATCCTCCGGCCGGTATCTGACTTCTCACCAATACAAAAAAATCTTGCATCAGGGGCAGTGCGCGTTCATAGTAGCGCGACCGGGAGAAACTCCTTCCCCCCACGGGAGCTCCGGCCTCATTTTCTGCAAGGAGGCTTTACGAATATGTTCCGCCGCATTTTTCTTCTCTGCGCCCTTACCCTGGCGCTTTCGGCCGGTACGGCCATGGCCGGCCAGAAAATCAGGGTCGCCAGCGACTGCAACTGGCCGCCCATGGAATTCCTCGATCAGAACAAACAGCCCATTGGCTTTTCCGTGGATCTGCTCCATGAAATGGGCAAAGAACTGGGCGTGGAATTCGAAATCATGAACGTGCCGTGGGACGGCATCTTCTCCGGCGTAGCCGCAGGCAAGTATGACGTCGTTTCCTCTTCCACCACCATTACGCCCGAACGCCAGAAGAAATACCTCTTCTCCGATTCCTATTACGATGTGGTGCAGTCCGTGGTTATGCCCCTCGGCCAGAACATCGCCTCCCTCGCTGACCTGAAGGACAAAAAGGTCGGCGGCCAGATCGGCACCACAGGTATCTTCGTTATCGAAAAGGCCAGCGTCGGCGCCACCATCCGCGAGTACGACGATGTGGGCCTCGCCATGAAGGACCTCGCCAACGGCCGTCTCGATGCGGTCATCTGCGACAGCAACGTGGCCACCTACTACGCCAACGTCAAGGCCGAGTACAAGGATCACTTCCATGTGGCCTTCAAGACCAAGGACGTGGAGCATCTCGGCTTCTGCCTGAACAAGGACGACACCAAAATGCAGAAGCTCCTGAACGACGGCCTCGCAAAGATGCGCGCCAACGGCCGCATGCAGGCCCTCATCAAGAAGTGGATGGGCGAGTAGTCTCTTTTTTTCCGGTTCTGCAGGGGGGGCGTCCGCGCTGGCGGACGTCCCCTTTTCTGTTTTCTTTTCCCTTCTGGTACAAAAAAATTTCAAAATGAGCGGAAATCCGGCGTTTCAGGGCCGCATCTCTCTTTTTTCCGGCGTTTGCTTGTCTGACAGGGAAAAAACTCGTAATAAAATGTTTCGTCCTGTTTACTTCCCCTGCCGGACACCGCGCCCCCCGAACCCCCGGATGCGGAAAAACGTCCTCCCCCCGGACATCCTGAGCAGCGGAAACAGACGGAACAAAAAGCCGGTCCGCCCTGCGGATCCGTCTCTGGTCCCTGCTTTTCTTGCCCAAGGACGGTGCCGAGGCACCTCAGGAACCAAACTGTTCAGGTAGGGAGTTTTTTCCATGGATGTGTTCATTTCTGCTCTCACCAGTCTCAACAACTTCGTCTGGGGTCCCGTCATGCTCGTGCTTCTCGTGGGCACGGGTCTTTACCTTAACGTCATCCTGCGTTTCTTCTCCTTCAGAAACTGGATCCACGCCTACAAGCTCCTCTGGCAGGGCCGCGAGCACCAGTCCCAGAAAGGTGAGATTTCCCCCTGGAACGCGCTCATGACCGCCCTTGCCGGTGATATCGGCACCGGCAACATCGTGGGTGTGGCCACGGCTATCGCCATCGGCGGCCCGGGCGCCCTCTTCTGGATGTGGGTAACCGCCCTCGTGGGCATGATGACCAAATTCTCCGAAATCATTCTGGCCGTGAAGTACCGTGAAAAGACACCCGCCGGACGCTGGGTCGGCGGCGCCATGTACTTCATCAAGAACGGTCTCGGACCGAAATGGAAGTGGCTTGGCACCTGCTTCGCCATCTTCGGCTTCATCGCCTGCTTCGGCATCGGCAACCTCGTGCAGGTTAACGCCATCGCCGTCAGCATGGACAAGTCCTTCTCCGTACCCACCTGGGTCACGGGCCTTGTCCTGCTCCTGTTCCTCGCCCTCATCCTGCTTGGCGGCGTGAAGCGCATCGGCGCCGTGGCCGGCCGTCTCGTGCCGCTCATGGCCGTCGTCTATATCGCCTTCGCCCTCATTGTCATCATCATGAACATCACGGAAGTGCCGCGCGTGTTCTGGTGGGTCGTTTCCGAAGCCTTCACGCCTACGTCGGCTGAAGGCGGATTCGCCGGCGCCACCGTGCTCCTGACCATTCGCATGGGTGTTGCCCGCGGTATCTTCTCCAACGAAGCCGGTCTCGGCTCCACACCCATGGCCCACGCCGCCGCCACGGCCAAGTCCCCCCTGCAGCAGGCCTCCATCGGCATGCTCGACGTCTTCATCGACACCATCATCGTCTGCTCCATGACCGGTTTCGCCATCCTGGTTACCGGCGTCTGGAACATGGGCGCTGACCACGCCGGCCTCCTCACGCACCTCGCCTTTGAAAAGGTCTTCCCGAACATCGGCGGCATCGTCGTGACCTGCGCGCTCTCCATCTTTGCCTTCACCACGGTCCTCGGCTGGGCCGTGTACGGCGAACGCTGTGTTATCTATCTTTTCGGTGACCACGCTGTTAAGTATTTCCGCATCGTCTTCTGTCTCGTGGCCGCAGCCGGCTGCGTCATGGCCCTGAACACCGTGTGGCTCATCTCCGACACGGCAAACGCCCTCATGGCCTTCCCGAACCTCATCGGCATCCTGCTCCTGAGCCCGAAGATCGTGCAGATCATCAGGGAAGAGGTCCAGAAGGATCCTTCCTTCAAGTTCTAACCCTTTTATCCTTCTCCTGGCTTTTCCCCCCCGTGTCCCGCCCCGGGATCCTTTCCTGAGACATAAGAGCCGGCCGAATGCGGGCTGCCTTGCAAAAGACAGCCCGCTTTTTTGCGGCCGCTCCGAGTCCGGCGCGCCGGCGCCGCGGGAACTCCAGGTCCGGAGATTTTCATGGATTCCTTCATTTCTCTTGTCACCAGCATCAACAACTTCGTCTGGGGTCCCGTCATGCTCGTGCTTCTCGTGGGCACGGGACTCTACCTCAATATCATCCTGCGCTTCTTCTCCTTCAGAAACTGGATGCACGCTTTTCACTGCCTCTGGCAGGGCCGCGAGCACCAGTCCGAGAAGGGCGAGATCTCACCCTGGAACGCCCTCATGACCGCCCTGGCCGGCGATATCGGGACGGGCAACATCGTGGGCGTGGCCACGGCCCTCGCCATAGGCGGCCCGGGTGCCCTGTTCTGGATGTGGGTGACAGCCCTCGTGGGCATGATGACCAAGTTCGCCGAAATCATCCTGGCCATGAAATACCGTGAGAAAACGCCCTCAGGCCGCTGGGTCGGCGGCGCCATGTACTTCATCAGGAACGGCCTTGGCAGAAAATGGGCCTGGATGGGTGTCTTCTTCTCCGTCTTCGGCATCATCGCCTGCGTGGGCACGGGCAACCTCGTACAGGTCAACGCCATTGCCGTGAGCCTGCAGAACACCTTCTCCGTGCCCACCTGGGTCACGGGCATCGTCCTTCTCTTTCTGCTCTCCCTTATTCTTCTTGGAGGCGTGAAGCGCATCGGCGCCGTAGCCGGCCGTCTCGTCCCCTTCATGGCCGCCATCTACATTGTCTTCGCCCTCATCGTCATCGCCATGAACATCACGGAAGTGCCGCGCGTGTTCTGGTGGGTCATCTCCGAAGCCTTCACGCCCACCTCCGCCCAGGGCGGCTTCGCCGGCGCCACCGTGCTCCTGACCATCCGCATGGGCGTTGCCCGCGGCATCTTCTCAAACGAGGCCGGCCTCGGCACCACGCCCATGGCCCATGCCGCGGCCACGGCCAAGTCTCCCCTGCAGGAAGCCTCCCTCGGCATGCTCGACGTCTTCATCGATACCATCGTGGTCTGCTCCATGACCGGCTTCACCATTCTCGTGACCGGCATGTGGGATCAGGGCGCAGACAAGGCCGGCCTGCTCACGCACATGGCCTTCGAGAACGTCTTTCCCCATGTGGGCAGCCTCGTGGTAACCTGCGCGCTCACGCTTTTCGCCTTCACGACCATACTCGGCTGGGCCGTGTACGGCGAACGCTGCTGCATCTACCTCTTCGGCGAATGGTCCGTGAAGTTCTTCCGCGTCCTCTTCTGTCTCGTGGCCGCCGCAGGTTCGGTCATGACGCTCAACACCGTGTGGCTCATCTCTGATACGGCCAACGCCCTCATGGCCTTCCCGAACCTCATCGGCATCCTGCTTCTGAGCCCGAAAATCGTGCAGATCATCAGAGAGGAAATTCAGAAGGATCCCGGCTTCAGGTTCTGATCCCGCTTCTTGACAGGGCCCCTCCTCCGGTGCACAAAAGGGGCGTGCGGTGCGCACGGAAAGCGTGCGCAGGGAAGCCGGTGCGAGACCGGCGCGGACCCGCCGCCGTAACCGGAGACGAACCCCGTCAGATATGTCACTGCCTTTGAAAGGTGGGAAGACCGCGGGGGGAGGATGACCCGGGAGCCGGAAGACCGACCGCACGATCATAGGCTGCGCCCACGGGAGACTGACAGCGCCGCCCCTTTCTTTTTCTGAGGCAAATACGGAGCCCCGGACGCTTTTTTCACGCCCGGGGCTCTTTTTGTTTTCATGAAAGAAAAAACGGCGCCTCCCGGGACGTTCTCTGTTTTACCCTGCAACGGGAGCTTTGTCTCATGAAACGCTTCGCATCCCTTTTCTGCGCCCTCTTCCTCGTTCTCGTGGCCGTTGAGGCCCAGGCCGAAGATAAGGAAGGCGTGCTCATCGTCGCCTTCGGTACCAGCATGGAATCCGCCATGCCTTCCCTCAACGACATAGACGCCGCCTATAAGGCCGCCTACCCCGGAAAACCCATTGTGTGGGCCTACACCTCAGACATCATCCGCAAAAAGCTCGCGAAGGAAGGCAAAAAAATCTTCTCCGTCAACGAAGCCCTGAACGACTGCGCTGAGAAAGGCATCACCAGCCTGCGAGTACAGCCCCTGCACGTTACCGCCGGCGAGGAATACATGATGCTGCAGCGCATGATCGTGAAGAACCTCACGAAGAATCCGGGGAAATTTGAGCACGTCTACCTCGCCTATCCCCTCATCTACTCCTCCGAAGACCTCGACAGGGTCATCGACGCCGTCCTCGGCAGCCTCGCGAAGGACAGGAAGTCCGGCGACTATGTGGTTCTCATGGGCCACGGCAACGACAGAGGCGCCAGCGATCTTACCCTGGCCGCCATTCATGACCGCTTCCTGCAGAAGGATCCCCATGTCTTTGTGGCCACGGTCGAGGGAGCCAACGGCTTCAGCCACATCCTGCCCGTCCTGAAGAGCAGGAAGGCCAAGACCGTACACATTGAACCCCTCATGGTCGTTGCCGGCGATCACGCCAACAATGATCTCGCGGGCAGCGAGGATGACTCCTGGGCCTCCCAGATGAAGAAGGCCGGCATGAAGGTCGTGCCCCACCTGCGCGGCCTCGGCGAAATCCCGGCCATCCGCGACATCTACCTGAGCCATACGCAGGCCGCCAAGGATGACATGGCCCATCCCAAAAAGTCTGACTAACACCACGGTGAAGCGGCCGGGCACGGGTCCGGCCGCACCTTTTTCCCCTTCAAACAGCAGCAGACGGCGTTCCGCCTCATAAAAGATACAGCATGAAACCAGGAAAACTCATCGGCATCGGAATAGGCCCCGGCGATCCCGAACTTCTCACCATCAAAGCGGCCAGGATCCTCAAATCCTGCGGCGCGGTCTTTACCGTCATCTCCCAGCACGTGGACAAGAGCGTCTCCGAGACGGTCGTGCGTTCCGTCGCCCCCGGCGCGCGCATCATCCGCCTTACCTTCAGCATGTCCCGTGACAGAAAGGAGCGCGAAGATCAGGTCCTGCGCAACGCGGAGCGCATCCGCGACGAACTCCTCAAAGGGCAGGACTGTGCCTACACGACGCTCGGCGACACGCTCACTTATTCCACCTACGGGTACATGACCGCGCACCTGAAGAAGCTCCTTCCGGATTTCAGGTACGAGACAGTACCGGGCATCACCTCCTACAGCACGCTGGCTGCCAGAAGCGGTGCCATTCTCGTGGAAAACACGGAAGATCTGCGCGTGGTGCCCGCCTTCAAATCCTCCATGGCCGACAGCATCGAATTCCCCGAGGGATCCTCCACGGTTCTCCTGAAGACCTACCACAGCAGGGGCGCCCTTATCGAAAGGCTGAGAAAGGAAAAGGATCTCGACGTGGTCTACGGCGAAAATCTGACCATGGAAGGCGAATTCATCTCGCGGGATCTCGATGAAATCGCCGCCCGCCCGGACGCCTATTTTTCTCTCATGCTGGTGCGCCACAGGCGGGGAGGCAGGGACTAACCCCATGCAGGAACACACAGATCCGGGTTCCGGCACGCCCCCGGCAGCTCCGCCGAAACTCCCCCGCCGCCATAAAAAACGCCCCCTGCCCTGGACAAAGACATCCTGGCGCATCTGGTTCATCTGCGCCATGGGCCTCTCCATATGGATGACCGTGAACATGCCTTCCGGCATGGGCAGGAGTCAGACCGCGGTCCGGCAGAACGCCGCAGTAACGCAGGAAACAGATCGGACGCCCCGTCACGCGCCGGGCGTGGCCGGAGACATGACGGGCAGGGAAAACGCGTCATCCGGCATGGGGCACAGGAGAGAGGACGGAGAAAAGCCCGCGGCCCAGGCCGGGGAAAAGGCCCCTGACGGGACGGATGGCGGCATGGCCGCCGGGGCCGGACACGCAAAGCACGGACATACCCCGAAGACGGCGCTCGGAAAACTGGAAGCGCGCGCCCTCATGTTCGGCAGGCTCTTTTTCTTTGTGGCTCTCGGCGCCCTGCTCGGCGGCATCATCGAAGGCCGCTGCTGGTACATGGCGCTCGCCGCGACGCTCGGCCGCATCACCCGCGCGGCGAAACTTCCTAATATCGTGGGCCTCGCCATGCCCACGGCCCTGGCTTCCGGACCAGCTGCGGACAGCATGCTCGTGGCCGGTCTCAATGAGGGCGAGATCCGCGCCTCTGCCGTCATAGCCGGCGGCTGCGCCAACAGCTTCCTCGTCTACCTGTCGCACTCCATCCGCACCATGTACCCCGTCATCGCGGCCATCGGCATGGCGGGCGTCTTCTTCTACGCCATTCAGATCACGGGCGGGCTTCTCGCCGTCCTCGGCATCTTTGCCTGGAACAGGTGGCACGTATCGCGCCTCGAAAAAAAGGAAGGATACGCGTCCGGCAGCGGAACAGCGGCGAAGGAACAGGGAAGCGCAGCCAGGGTGCTCCCCTGGAAGGAAACGCTGAAGAAGAGCGCCGTGCGCGCCCTGGCCCTGCTCTTCCGGCTGGCCTGCATTTCCGTGCCTCTTATCCTGGCCATGGAATGGCTCATCCGCTGCGGAGCCCTGGACTTCTGGGACAGGGTCGTGCCCGAAGCCGTAAGCCACTACTTTCCTGAGCAGCTTCTCACCATCATAGCGGCCCAGCTGGGCGGCCTCGTGCAGTCCTCCTTCGTGTCCGCGGGACTCCTCGATCAGGGCCTCATCACCAAACCCCAGATCCTGCTCGCCATGCTCACGGCGAGCGCGGTGAGCAATCCCTTCCGCACCCTGCGGCGCAACCTGCCCACAGCCCTGGCCATCTTCCCGCTGCCCATAGCCCTGACTATCGTCATCGGCATGCAGGTGGCCCGGCTCCTGACCACCGTCTGCGGCATCGCCCTGGTGATCTTCTGGATGCGCTGCCAGATCTGAGCATTGCCCCTGCATCCTGTATGCGGCATTATCGGCTTCTGAAGGAGAAACAACATGGAGAAGAATCCTGAACGCGCTGAGCGCGTAAAAGAGGTCATGGCGCGCCTCAGGTGGGACATGCCCGGAGCCGGCATCGAGAAGGAGAGCTTCAGGACCATCGAGCGCGAGTTTCCTGAGGTGAAGCGCGCTTTTCCCGGCAGGGAGTGGATCATCGCGAGGCGCCTCATCCACACCACCGCCGATCCCTCCATCGCGGCCGATCTCGCCTTCAGCGGTGATCCCATCGGCTCCGGAATCGCGGCTCTCCTGCGCGGCGCGCCCATCTTCTGCGACTCGGGCATGATCCGGGCCGGACTCTCCGTGGCGAAGCTCTCAAAACTCCATCCCTCCTACACGAGGGAGAACCTGCACTGCTTCATCGCAGACAGGGACGTGGCCGAACGCGCCCGCAGGGAAGGACGCACGCGCGCCATCTGCGCCGCGGAAAAGGCGCGCCCCCTTCTCGACGGCGGCATCGTGCTCATCGGCAACGCCCCGCTGGCCCTGGCCCGCGTCGCGCGCTACGCGCTCGAGGAAGGCGTGCGGCCGGCGCTCGTCATCGGCATGCCCGTAGGCTTCGTCAACGTGACCGAGTCCAAGGAACTCCTCTCCCTCTGCCCCGTTCCCCAGATCGTTCTCCGGGGCCGGCGCGGGGGCTCGCCCCTGGCCGTGGCCTGCCTGCACGCCATCATCGAATGCGCCTCCGCAGGCGGGGAAAAGGCGTGAGCTCCGCGGCGGACCTGCCACTCGGCGCGCCCCCGGACAGATGGGAGCCATGGGACGGAACACCCCTGCCCGGCGCGCCTTACCTGCGCTGGGGATACAGCACGGGCGCCTGCGTCACCGCGCTCATCAACGCGGCCTGGCTCATGAGGGAAGAACAGTTTTCCTCCGGATTTTCTCCCGTGCTCTTCGGCGACGGACACGAGCGCCTTCTTCCCCTCCTGCCTCCGGATCCGGGGAAACCCGGCATGCTCTTCATCCGCAAGAACGGGGGTGACGATCCCGACAGCACACACGGCGCCGTCCTCTGCGCGAAGCTCATCCCCTCCGGGAAAGAGCCTGACCCGCGCGGCTACGCGCTCTCCATCGGACGGGGCTCGCTCTTTCTGGAGTCCCTCGGCGGCATAGGCCTCTGCACGCGCGGGGGGCTCGACTGTGATCCCGGGCACTGGGCCTTCAACATCTCCGTGCGGCGCATGATTGCCCGCAATCTTGAGCGCCTGGACTTCGGGAAGGAACCGATCCGCCTCACCGCGCGGGTCGGCGTCGAGAACGGGGAAAACCTCGCGAAGACCACGCTCAATCCGGCGCTCGGAATCAGGGGCGGCATTTCCATTCTCGGCACCACGGGCCTCGTGCGCCCTTTCAGCCACGACGCCTATATCGCTTCCATCCGCCTCTGTGTGCGCTCGCTCGCCTTCTCCGGCGGGGACACCATGTTCTTCTGCACGGGCGGGCGCTCGGAAAAGGCAGCCCGCCTCTGGATCAGGGAAGGAGCCGGCCGGAAAATTTTCGGTTCCCAGCCCTATGAGGCCTTCACCAGCATCGCGGACTTTATCGGCGAAAGCGTACGGGCCGCGGAGGAATACGGCATGCGACGCGCTGTCATCTGCTGCATGCCGGGCAAACTGCTGAAGTACGCCTGCGGCCTCTTCAACACCCACGCTCACAGAACGGCCCAGGACATTCCGCGCCTCGCGGAGCGCCTCGGCCTCCTCGGCGCGGATAAGGAGCTCGTAAGGAAGACCGCGGCCTGCGCCACCGTGCGCGAGGCGCTCGGGCTTCTGCCGGAAGCACTCACTGCCCCGCTTCTCCGTGATCTCGCGAGTCTCGCCCTCTCCGCCTTCCGCCGCATGCTGCGGGAGCCGTCCGCTCCGGACGCGCCCGCGTTCGGGATACTTCTGCTCACGTTTTCCGGAACCGTTTACGGCTGGTACACGCCGGAAGGAAAAATTCTATGAAGAATCAGCCATCCGAAGGACGCCTGGACGTCATCTCCTGCGGCCTCACGCTCAGCCCGGAGACCGCGGCGCAGGCGAAACAGGCCGAACACATCTTCGCCTCAAAACGCCTCCTCGGAGATCTGCATGCCGATGGCGGGGATCATGTGCTCCACACCATCACCCGGCATCCCGAAGAGGACGCCATTGAGGCTGTCACCCTTGCCCGGCAGGGACACCGGGTTGCCGTGCTCGCCTCGGGTGACGCCCTTTACCACGGCATGGGCAGAACCGTGGCGAACGTTCTGAAGACGCTCCCCCTGCCCAAAGGGCGGGTGCGCTTTCATCCCGGCATCACGGCTTTTCAGGCGCTCTGCCACAAGCTGGGGCTCCCCTGGAGCAGCGCCAGGCTCTTTTCCGCCCATTTTCAGGAGCCTGCCGTGCGGTCCATTCTGGAAGCTCCCTTCGCCATCGTGTACGGCGGCTCGCCCCTCACGGCCTCGGGCATAGCGCGTGCCCTCGTGGACTGCATGCCCGCCTCGGCCGGGCGCGGCGCCATCCTGGCCGAATATCTGGAAAGCCCGCAGGAGCGCATCGTGCGCGGCACGCTCGAAAGCGTCAGCGGTATCGTGGCCGGTCCGACGTCCATTCTGGTCGTCCTGCCCGAAAACGCGGTGCCCCCCGTGATGGCCCTGGGGCTCCCCGACTCACGCTGGAAGTTTGAACGCCACCTCATCACGAACCCCATAGTCCGCGCCGCGGCCCTGTCCCGCCTGAGGCTCCCGGCATGGGGCGTGCTCTGGGATCTCGGAGCGGGCTCCGGATCCGTGGGCATCGAGGCGGCGGCGCTGCGTCCCGACCTGGACGTCTGGGCCGTGGAGAAGAATCCCTCCCGCCTCAGGGACATGGAGGAGAACCGCAGGGCCTGCGGCGTCACCAACTACCACATCATCGGCGGGGACATTTCTGAGAAGATATCCAGCCTGCCCAATCCCTCGCGTGTCTTCATCGGCGGCGGGGGAAAGGACATTGCCGGCATTCTGAAGGCCGCCCTCCTGCGCCTCGCGCCCGGAGGCCTGGCCGTAGTCTCAGCCGTCACCATGGAAACCGTGGCCGCGCTGACCGGCCTCTTTCCCCAGCTCAGGCTCTCCGCCGTCAGCCTCTCCGTCAGCGAGGAAAGGGACTTCGGACCGAATCTTCACATGATGGCTCCCGAACATCAGGTTTATCTTTTTTCCTACCGGGCGCCCGAACCCGGAAGCATCACCCCCGCTGCACCCCTCGGCGGCGCGGAAAAAAACGAGGAACGCTCATGACTCCCGTCATCTTTCTGGGCGCCGGACCAGGCGCCGCCGATCTGATCACGCTCCGCGGCCGCAGGGCCCTTGAGGAAGCCGGCGCCGTGCTCTACGCCGGATCCCTTGTCAATCCGGATATTCTCTCCTGCTGCAGCAGGGACTGCCTTCTGAAGGACTCGGCCGGCCTCGATCTCGAAAGCCAGGTGGCCTTCATGATGGAAGCGCGCGGGAAAGGCCTTTCCGTGGTGCGCCTGCACTCAGGCGATCCCTCGCTTTACGGCGCCGTGCGCGAGCAGATGCGCGAACTTGAAAAACGCGGCGTCCCCTATGAGGTCATTCCGGGCGTCACCTGCGCCTTCGCCGCGGCCGCTGCCCTCAGAACGGAGCTCACCATGCCCGGTGAGGCGCAGAGCGTGGTCATCACGAGATGCCCCGGCCGCACGCCCCTGCCCGCAGGGCAGGAACCCGCCGCCTTCGCGGAGACGGGCGCCACCCTGGTCTTCTATCTGAGCGCCGGACACTACGGGGAGCTCACGGCCGAGCTCATGGGAAAGGGTGGCCTTTCCCCCGACACGCCCGCCGCGGTTGTGGCGCGGGCCAGCTGGCCTGACGAGCGCGTGCTGCGCGCGCCCCTGAAGGACATCGCGGCGCGGGCTGCCGAAGCCGGCGTCTGCCGCCAGGCTCTTCTTCTCGTGGGCAGGGCCCTCTCGGATCCTGCCGGTGACGACGGCTCCTCCTCAAAGCTCTACTGCAGGGACTTTTCCCACGGCTACCGATCGAGCCTCGAAGACGAGCGCTTTGAAGGACGCGTGGCCGTTCTGGCTTTCTCCCGCAGGGGAGAGGCCAAAGCCAGGGAAATCGTCACCGGCCTTGGTGCCGGCCGGGCCGAATTTCTTCAGGGCGGCGTCCGGGAGTCCGTCTTCAGGGACGCGTGGACCCGCTTTGACGGCGTTATCTGCGTGGGCGCCACGGGCATCGCCGTGCGCCTCGCCGCCCCGTTCCTCGGTGACAAATGCACGGATCCCGCTCTCGTGGCCGTGGACGAGCGCGGCCGCTTCGCCGTGAGCCTCGCCGGAGGACATCTCGGGGGCGCCAACCGCCTCGCCCGCAGAACGGCCCGCGTCACGTGCGGCCAGGCCGTTATCAGCACGGGCACGGACTGCGAATCCCTCACCGCCTTTGACGAGGCGGCCTCCCGCGAGGGATGCAGGATTCTGAACGCCGAAGCCATCCTGCCGGCGAGCCGCGCGCTCATGGAAGGAAAGGACGTTTTCTTCTCCGGGCCGGAGGAAATTTACAGAAAATACTGGGCAGAGTGCCCGAACGTGCGCCGCGGCGGATGGACAGGTGGTCCCTGCGTGCTCTGGGACACGGAGAAGGCGCCGGAGGGTGCCTCCCAGGTTCTCTTCGTCTCCTCGCGGAGCCTCGTGCTCGGTCTCGGGTGCCGGAAGGGCGTTGATCCCGGCGCCTTCGCGGAGGAAGCCATGGCTTTTCTGCAGCGTCACGGCGTTTCCCCGTCGCGCCTCGCCGGAATAGCCAGCATTGACCTCAAGCGCGATGAACCGGCCATTCTGTCTCTCAGGGAAAAACTCGGCGTCCCGGAACTCTTCTTCTATCCGGCGGATGAACTCTCCTCCGTGCCGGGGACCACGCAGTCCGAAACGGTGCGGGAACACACGGGCACGGGATCGGTTTCCGAAGCAGCCGCCCTGATCGCAGCGTCAGAACTTGGCGGAAGCCCGGCGCGCCTCACCGCGCCCAAGGAAACGGCCCTGCAGAGCATGACCTTCGCCCTGGCCCGCGTCCCGCACAGCCGGGGACAGCGTCCCGGCCGGAAGGACGGGGGGAAACCCGGCACTGTCACGGTCGCGGGTCTCGGGTCCGGACAGCCTGACGGCATCACGCCTGAAGCGCTGAAGGCTGTGCGCGAAAGCGGTGCCGTGGCGGGATACACCACCTATCTCGACTATATCAGGCCGCTTCTCGCCGGAAAACGCGTCATCGAGAGCGGCATGCGCGGCGAAATCGAGCGCTGCACAAAGGCTCTGGAAGCCGCGGTCCGCGGTGAAAACGTCTGCGTGGTCACGAGCGGCGATCCGGGCGTTCTGGCCATGGCAGGCCTCATTTACGAGCTCAGATTCACCACGAAGGCCTTTGCCTCTGTCCCCGTGCGCGTGGTGCCGGGCGTCACGGCGGCCTCCCTCGCTGCCGCGGCCGTGGGCGCGCCCCTCCAGAACGGGTACGCGCTCGTGAGCCTGTCTGACCTTCTCGTCCCCGCTGACGAGGTAAGGCAGAATCTCCTGGCAGCCGTGCGGTCCCGCCTGCCCGTAACCCTCTACAATCCCGCGGGCAGAAAGCGCCGCGCCCTCCTCGGCGAGGCCCTGTCCCTCTTCAGAAAGGAACGCGGGGAGGATCTCCCCTGCGCCCTGGTGCGCCACGCCGGACAGCCGGAACAGACGGTCTGGACGGGGCGCCTCGGTGATTTCCCGCAGGAGGACGTGGACATGGCGAGCCTCGTCATTCTCGGAAGTCCCAGATCCAAGCTCAGGGACGGCGTGCTCTACGAGGCGCGCGGCTACGCGGACAAGTACGCCGGGCGCATGGGGAAGTAGCCTGCATGCCCGCCTTTTCCGCCTTCTGCGTGGCCGCCCCCCGCTCAGGGGAAGGCAAGACCACGGCCGCCATGGCCCTCTGCCGCGCCCTCAGGGAGAGGGGGCTCGCCGTCCAGGCCTTCAAGTGCGGGCCTGACTACGTGGATCCCACCTTTCTCGCCACTGCCTCGGGACGCAGGGCCCTCAATCTGGACACCTGGCTCATGGGCGAAAACGGCGTGCGCCGGATTTTCGCCCGCGCCGGCCGGCAGGCCGGTGTCTGTGTTGTCGAAGGCGTCATGGGGCTCTTCGACGGCAGGGGCCCCGGGGATCTTTCCGGATCCACGCTCGACTGCGCGCGCGTGCTCGGCCTTCCCGTGATCCTCACGGTGAACGTCCGCGGCATGGCCGCCTCCGTCGCTCCCCTGGTGGCCGGATTCCTGGACTCCGCCAGACGGCACGGTGTCCGCATAGCCGGCGTACTCGCCCAGAACGCGGGGTCAGAGCGGCACACCGCCATGCTGAAGGCCGCGCTTGAAGAGGCGGGGCTTCCCCCTCTTCTGGGAAGCCTGCCCAGGGATCCCTCCTTCACTCTTCCCTCGCGCCAGCTCGGCCTCACCCCGGCAGACGAGACGGCAGGCGCGGAACGCGTCTGCGCGGCACTGGGGAAAAGCCTCGCGGAACACGCCGATCTGGACACGCTCCTTGCCCTCACGGAAATGGAGCGGCCCAAAGCGCCGGAGACCCCGGTTCCCGCGGAAGGGGCAGGACGGAAACGTCTCGCCGTGGCCCGTGACAGCGCATTCTGTTTCTATTATGAGGAAAACCTCGCGTGGCTTACGGCGCACGGCTGGGACATCATTCCCTTCTCGCCCCTCGCGGACAGGGCGCTTCCTCCCTGCGACGCGGTCTATCTGGGCGGCGGCTACCCCGAGGTTTTCGCCGGGACGCTCTCTGCCAATAAAGGCATGCGGGACTCAGTGCGCCACGCCGCCCTGGCAGGACTTCCTGTTTACGCCGAGTGCGGCGGTTTCATGTATCTGGCGAAGGACATTGTTACGAAGGACGGGCGCTTTCCCATGGCCGGCGTGCTCGACGCTGAGGCTGTTATGGGAGAGAAGCTCTCCTCCCTGGGCTACCGCGAGGCCCGTTTCCTCTGCGCGCCTCCTTTCGGCCTGGGGGACGCCGGCCTCGTCCTCAGGGGGCACGAGTTTCACTGGTCGTCCATGAACTTTCATACGGCCTACCCGCCCCTCGCCTCAGCTGCCATGAAGGACGGCTCCCTCATTCCCTCGGGCGTGTGCGCGGGCCCTGCCCGCAATGTGCTCGCGGGCTACATTCATTTTTACTGGGCCGACAGGCCGGCGGCGCGGACCGGAGGAAAAGCCCCCGGCGCCCTCATTCTCCTGACAGGCCCTTCCAGCGCAGGAAAAACAACGCTCGCCGCGGCCATAGAAGCCGAGATGAGGAAGCGCGGCAGAACCTGCTTCCGCTTCTCCCTGGACGCCTTTCTGGCAGCGTATCCCCATGAGGGCGCTCCCTTCACGAGCGTGGCCGGAGCCGAACGCTCGGGCATCCCTGCCGCTGCCATGTGGCACGCGGCCCTGCGGGAAGCCGTGCTCAGGGGCGGTGTCTGCGTGGCGGATCATGTACTCTGCGGCTCTGACGCCTGGCAGGCGGATTTCACGGAAGCCGTCCGGGGACTCAGGGTCCTTCCCGTACGCACCCTCTGTTCCGAGGATATTCTGAGGAAGCGGGAAAACGGAAGGACGGACCGGCCCAGCGACTGGGAACACGCCAGAGCCCAGGCCAGGGCGCCCTTCACGCCCCTGCCCGGAGAAATCACGGTGAACACGGGAGAAGGGAAACCAGAGGATATCGCGGGACGCGTGGCGGACATTTTCTGCGGGCGCTTTCCCGCGGACGGAGAAACCGACTCATGAATCAGAACGGGGATAAGCCGTCCCACGGCGGCGACAGGCTCTACATGGCAAAGCACACGGACGTGCCGGAAAAGGATATTCTCGACTTCAGCGTCAACGTACGCCCGGACGGCCCTCTGCCCTCACTCATGGGCGCCATTACGCGGGCCATCAATGACATCGGCGTCTATCCCTCCCCGCACGCGGAGGAGGCTATGCAGGCCGCGTCCGTTCTCTACGGGCTCCCCGTGTCCTCCTTCGTGTTCGGTAACGGCACCACGGAGATCATCCGCGCCCTGTGCCTTCTTCTCAAAAAGCGCGGCTGCCCCTGCGCGGCCATTCCGGAGCCGGCTTTCTGCGAGTACGCTTCAGGCTGGGAACTCACCGGCCTTCCCCTGCTGCGGCAGCAGTGCGCGATAGTGAGAAAGCCCAGCGCCGTGCGGCCGGGAGATACGGATATCGACTTCCGGCTCCCCGCTGACTGGATCCTCTCCCTGCCCGAAGGATGCGCTGTCTTCTTCGCCAATCCCGGCAATCCGGCCGGATCCTTCCTGCCCCGCCCCCGCCTTGAGGCGCTCATACGGAAGCGCCCGGACCTCGTCTGGATCATCGACGAGGCCTTCATGCGCTACGCCGGGCCAGACCGCGTCTTCTCGGCCATTCCTCTTCTGAAAAAAGGCGTTCTGCCTGGAAACTGCCGTCTCGCCGTGCTGCGCTCCCTCACCAAATTCGAGGGGCTGGCAGGCCTGAGGCTCGGCTTCATGGCCGCGTCAGGAGACCTGGCTGATACCGTGCGCGCCATCCTGCCGGGGTGGAATCTCAACTGCCTTGCCCAGGCAGCGGCAAAGGCCGCCCTCTCGTCCTCAGCGGAAAGCCTCGCGGAGGAAAAGGAGGCCCGAAGGCAGAATCTCGCCCTGCGCCGCGACCTCATGACGCGTCTCAGGGATCTGCCCCTGACCTTCTGCCGCTCAAAGGGCAACTACCTTCTCGTGCGGCTGAATGAACCGCGGCCTGCGCTCGGCGCGGAACTGCTCGCGCGCTTCGGCATCGCCCTCAGGGACTGCTCGGACTATCACGGCCTCGGAGACGGCTCATGGTACCGCATGGGCGTGCGCACGCCGGAAGATCACGCGCGCCTGGCCTCAGCCCTCACAAAACTGCTCACGCCTTCAGAGGCGCCTGCCATTCTCAGGAAGAAGCGCCCGGCCCTCATGCTGCAGGGCACCTGCTCAAACGCGGGCAAGTCCATCCTCACTGCCGCCTTCTGCCGCATTCTGCGCGAGGACGGCTTTGACGCCGCGCCCTTCAAAGCCCAGAACATGTCCCTCAATTCCGGCGTGGCGCCGGACGGCGGGGAAATGGGCCGGGCCCAGATCCTGCAGGCCCAGGCCGCCGGAACCGATCCGGACTGCCGCATGAACCCGGTCCTGCTCAAGCCGAGTACGGACAGGGGCTCCCAGGTCATTGTCCTCGGCCGCCCCGCGGGCTTCGTGGAGGCAAAGGATTTCAGCTCCCTCAGGGCCCGTCTCTGGGAACGCGTGACCGGAGCCTACGCCTCGCTTTCCGCGGAGCACGGGGTCATGGTGCTCGAAGGCGCGGGATCGCCCGGGGAAATCAACCTCAAAAAGAACGATATCGTGAACATGGCCATGGCCCGCGAGGCCGGCGCGAAGGTTCTGCTCGCTGGCGACATCGACCGCGGCGGACTCTACGCCTCCTTCCTCGGCACATGGCTCACCTTTACCCCGGAAGAGCGCCGGCTCCTCGCCGGATTCCTCGTGAACCGTTTCCGCGGGGATCCCTCCCTGCTCGCCCCGGCGCACGAATATCTGGACAGGGCCACCGGAGCTCCCGTGCTGGGCGTCATTCCGTATATCAGGTCCCTGAATCTCCCGGAGGAAGACAGTCTTTCCTGGAACGGCGCGCTCAACGCCCCGTCCGCAGAACCGGACGCTCTCAATGTGGCCGTGGTCATCCTCGGGCACACCTCCAACTACACGGACATGGCCCCCCTCGCCATGGAGCCCGACGTAAACCTGCGCGCCGTGCGCCGCCCGTCGGAATGGGGCAGGCCCGATCTTGTCATCATCCCGGGCTCCAGAAACACGGCCCTCGATCTCGCGAAACTGAGGGAAAGCGGGCTCGACGCGCTTATCCGGCGCCACGCGGAGAAGAACGGCTGGACTCTCGGCATATGCGGCGGCATGCAGATCCTTGGGGAAAAGATACGCGATCCCCTGTCCGTGGAGACGCGGCAGAAATCAACGGACGGCCTGGGCCTCCTGCCTCTTGAAACGGAACTCGCCTCTGCCAAGACCCTGCGCCGCGTGGAAAACGTGGCGACACCGCTTGGCGTGCCCGCCTCGGGCTATGAAATCCATCACGGCGTCACGCGCCCGACAGCGGAAGGCCTCACCTTCTTCGGAAAGGAAGAGGAGGAAGGCGCCGTGCTTGGGGCTGGCCGCGGCCGGTGCTGGGGAACCTACCTGCACGGCCTCTTCGATAACGATGCCTTCCGCCGCGCCTTCCTGAACCGCGTGCGATCCTCGCTCGGCCTTGCCCCGCGGGAATCCGGGCTCGTCTCCTATGACACCGAACGCGCCATAAGCCGCCTCGCCTCCATCGTGCGCGGACATACCGACATGGACGCCATCTACCGGATCCTCGGCCTGAAGGGACGCAGATGAGCGCGCTCCAGGCTCTCTTCCTCCTGCCGGCGGCCCTCATTCTGGATCTTCTCTTCAGCGAGCCGCCGGCGCGCGTCCATCCCGTCTGCGGCATGGGATATCTGGCCTCCCGGGCCGAACCTTTCTTCAGGCGTCTTCTCTCCTGTCCCTTTCCGCCTGATACGGAAGGCGGCAGCCCCCTGCGTGAGGGACTGGCCGGTCTGCTCGCCGGCCTCGCCGTTATCCTCCCTCCGGCCGTCATCGCGTGGAGCCTCACGGCCCTCGCCGGATATTCCGGTACCGCGGGCGGTTTTGCCATGGCCGCGGTTTCGGTGTGGCTCTGCCTCGCTCCCGTCTCGCTCGCGCGCCACGCCCTCCGCGTGAGGGATGCCGCTGAGGCGGGAAAGACCGGGGAAGCCCGGAAAGCCGTGTCCATGATCGTCGGCCGCGACACTTCCCTCCTCGATATGCACGGCGTCTGCCGTGCCTGCGTGGAAAGCGTGGCCGAAAATCTCACTGACGGCGTGCTCTGCACGCTTTTCTGGGCCATGGCAGGCGGCCTCATCGCCGGCTTCCCCGGCGCGGCTGCCCTCGCCATGGCAGAGCGCGCTACCAGCACCCTGGACGCCCTCTGGGGCCGCAGGGACAGAAGATACCGGCATTTCGGGACATTCGGAGCGCGCCTCGACGATGTCTTCACGTATCTTCCGGCGAGGCTCGCCCTGCCGGCCATCTCACTCGCGGCCTTCTCCGTGAAGGCCTCTCCCGCCGCCGTCTTCCGTACGGGATGGCGTTTCCGGCACGCCCACGAGAGCCCCAACAGCGCGTGGAGCGAGGCGCCCTTCGCCGCGGCCCTCGGGCTCAGGCTGGGAGGTCCGGCTGTCTACGCCGGAATGAAGCGGGATCATCCCTGGCTCGGCACGGGCACACCGGACGCGGCATCCGGCCATATCTCCCTGGCCGTCCGGCTCATGTGGGCCACCGTCATCATTTTTACCCTGGCCTCGTCTCTCGTCCTGGCCGCATTCGGCTGAAAAAAAACGCGGCCGCTGTTTCCACTTCTGAAAACAGCGGCCGCGTCACGTCAGTCCGTCGTTCTGACTACTTCAGGCTGTCGACGATCTCCTTCGAAATATGGAAGCTGTGGGCGTCGTCCGGGAACGTCCCGGCCTTCACCTCGCCGCAGTAAGCGGCCACGCCCTTCTTTACCTCGTCACCCACGTTCGCGAAGTGCTTCACGAATTTGGGCACAAAATCAGAGAACATGCCGAGGAGATCCTGTCCCACAAGCACCTGGCCGGAGCAGTGCGGCCCCGCGCCGATACCGATGGTCATGCAGGACACTTCACGGGTGATGCGTTCGGCCAGCAGATCCGGCACGCACTCGAGCACCATGCCGAAGGCGCCGGCCTCGTCGAGAGCGCGGGCGTCATCGAGCAGTTTCTGGGCCGCGGCCACGTTCTTTCCCTGCACATGGAAGCCACCCAGCGTGTTGAGGGACTGCGGGGTGAGGCCGATATGCCCCATGACCGGAATGCCGGCCTGTGTCATGGCCCTCACCTGCGGGCAGACTTCCCTGCCGCCCTCAAGCTTGACGGCATGGGCCCGGCCTTCCTTCATGAGCCGTCCGGCGTTGCGGACAGCGTCCTCCACGCTTACCTGGAAGCTCAGGAAAGGCATATCGCCCACGAGCAGGGCGTCACCCGATCCGCGGGAGACGCAGAGCGTGTGATGCACCATATCGTCCATGGTCACGGACACCGTGTCGGGCATGCCCATCATGACCATTCCGAGAGAATCGCCCACGAGGATCATATCCGCGCCAGCGGCGCTCACAAGGCGGGCCATGGTGTAGTCGTACGCCGTGACCATGGCGATTTTCTCGCCCCTGTTCTTTCTTTCCAGCAGTGAGGTTACCGTATTTTTCATTCCGAACTCCTCGGGCGGGGGGACGCCAGGGTCCGCCGGCCTTTAATGCGTGTGATCAAAAATTTTAGTGTTGGGCAGCGCCTTCTTCAGAAGCTCCATGATTTTGTCATGGAACGGGCAGGGATAGCCGATGGGCGTGCCCTTCACGATGCAGGACGCGAGGCAGACCGCCTCGGCGCCATGGGACGCCAGCATCTTGGCCCTGAGCGGGATCTTCTTGCCGGGGCAGCCCCCGCAGTTCACGAATCCCACCAGTTCAATGTCGCCGTCAATCTCCGAGAAAACGCCCTTGCGGCCGCGGATGGCGGCGAAATCGGTGCTTCCCGGACACATGTCTTCCGTCTGCATGCAGCGGATAATGCCAACTTTCATAATTCCCCCAGAGTCTTGCGCCCGGGGCGCACGCCTCAGGCCTTAACTCCTGCCAGAATACCACGACCGCCAGAGAGCTCAAGGGAAAGACGGCGTACGTCCGTGAACCCCGCTTCCCTCATGAGCGCCATGAGCCCGTGAGCCTTCCAGGTCCGGCCTTCCTCCGTATGCGTCAGCATGTTCAGGGCAAAGATCGCAGGAAAAAGAGGACCGTCCCGGTCAAGCAGAAACTCGTGCACAAGAAGAAGACCTCCGCTCCCAAGACTCCCATACGCCCTGCGCAGGGCGCAGAGAACCTTCTCCGGGCCGAAGATGTGCAGCACCTGCGAAAGCCAGACCACGTCGAAGCCTGACGGCAGGGGATCCGTCAGGAAATCGCAGCCATGGAAGGAAAGCCTGCCGGCAAGCCCCCTGGAGGCGATGAAGGCCTCAGCAGACTCCCGCGTACCGGGCCTGTCCACAACCACGGCCGAGAGATCCGGATTCTGTTCCAGGAAGGCAGCAGACCAGGCGCCCGTGGCGCCGCCCATGTCGAGAAGGCGTTTTCTGCCGGCAAGGCAGAGACGGGGGACAATGGCAGAAGCCTGCAGGAGCGTTCCTGCCTCCATGCCCCCGAGGAAAGCCGACCGCCGTTCCGGGGCCTTTTCCCGGCGGGGGAGGCTCCCCTCCAGCACGGCCCTGTCGAGTTGGGTCCATTCAGCGAGGAGCCTGCGCATATGCTCCACGAGGCCCCGGACGCTCCGGGGAGAGGAAGACGTCAGGCGGCTGAAGGAAAACTCCGTGAGCGAGGATACGCCGTCAGCGCTTCTTCTGACGAGCCCCATGGCGGCCATGGCTTCGGCCAGCATGGACGTGCCCCTGAGGGAGGCGCCAAGTTTCAGGGCCAGATCAGCGTCCGCGAGAGGCCCGTCCGCCAGGGCATCGAAAAGGCCGAGGTGTACCGCGCTCATGAGAGCCAGGCTTTCCCAGTACCCGTGCGCCGTTTCGCTGAGCTTTTCGTCCGTCCACGCCGCTTCCCTGTTTTCCGTTTCTCCTGTCATGCCTCATTTCCTCCCCTCTCTTCTCTCTCTGTCTGACTCCGGGCCTGGCCGCAATGGGGGAAGGATCCCCGGCCGCGGCGAAATCCCCCTTCCAGGAAGGAGCCGCGGAAAAGACGGTTCCGTCCGGCAGGAAAAGCCTGAAGCAGTGCAGGTACATGGTCCCGCCGCCGGGGCGGCCGTACTTGCCGTCGTTCACGATGGGGTACCCGGCCGCGGCGAGCTGCACGCGGATCTGATGCGTCCGCCCTGTAAAAATCCGCACGAGAAGGAGGGTCGCCCCGCCGTTAAAGGCCAGGGCCCTCGCAGCCAGCACGGCCTCCCGGCCGTCCGCGGGATTTTCCGAGGCCGTCATTTTCTCGTGGCCGCCCACAAGGCGCTTTGAGAGGTAGTGCCTGAGCACGTGCTCTCCTCTGTACGGCCAGTGCCCCTCAACCCAGGCGAGGTATTCCTTGCCGAGCCCGTCATGATCGCGGAAGAGTTCCTGGGCCCGCGTGAGGGCCTGGAAAGTCCGGCCGCAGAGCAGGACTCCCGACGTGTCCCGGTCGAGCCTGTGCGCCGGAGTGATGGGAAAAGCGGAATCTCCGGACATGGCCCTGAGGCGCTCCGATGCGGAATCCTCATGTCCCGTTCCGGGCTGCGTGGGCAGTCCGGCCGGCTTGAAGACGGCCACAAGGCCGTCCTTCTCTCCGATGATGGGGAGTTCCGGCAGATCCTGAACCGCAGCCTTCGTCTCTCCGGCTTCCCCGGCCATGGCCTCCGCGAAGGGAGGAACCCGCACCGTATCGCCTTCCTCCACCCTGGCGAAGGGCTGCACCCGCCCTCCGTTCACGCGCACCTGACCCGTGCGTATCCAGCGGTGCAGGAGGCTCTTTGGCAGCCCGAAATGGCGCTCCAGAAGGCCGATGACCTTAAGCCCGGCCTCTTCTCCGCTCACAGTCAGGCCCCCGCTCTTCTTCCCGTCCGTGCCGTGTTCTTCCATCAGAATATCCTCCCCGCCGGACAAAAGCCCGCGGTGCGTCATCCTATCCCGTCGGGCGGCTCAGGAAAAGAGGCCCGTTCCTTGCGCACTCTCCCTTTCCAAGGCACAATGGCCGCGGTCCGGCGAATGACCTCCGGACCGGACTTCAACCAGGAGTTTTTTCCATGGTTACCGTTGACTGCAGGGGCATGACCTGTCCCCAGCCTCTTATCAACACCCGCAACGCCGTGAGGAACGGCGCGGACGAACTCGAAGTCATTGTGGACAATCCCATGTCCCAGGAAAACTGCACCCGCTTCCTCATTAAAAGCGGATTCAGCGTCAAGGACACGAAGGACGCTGACGGCCTCATCCACCTTGAGGCCAGACGCGTGAAGGATGTGCCCGTCGACGAGACGACCCAGTGCACCCTCCCCGGCGGCGTCTCCCAGACCCTTGTCTTCATCACCACCGAGACCCTCGGCCGCGGCGATGACGAACTCGGCGCCGCCCTCATGAAAAACTTCCTGTCCACCCTGACCGAAATGCAGGATCTGTGGCGCATCGTGCTTCTGAACGGCGGCGTAAAGCTCGCCGCCACTCCCGGCCCCTGCCTCGACGCCCTGAAGAAACTCGCCGAATCCGGCGTCTCCATCCTCGTCTGCGGCACCTGCCTCAATCACTACGGCCTGCTTGAGAAGAAACAGGTCGGCGAAACCTCCAACATGCTGGATATCGTGACCAGCCTCGACCTCGCGGGCAAGGTAATCCGTCCGTGACGCCATCAGGCCGGTAGGTTTCCGGCGGCCTGCCGGGTACCGGGCTGCGGCCCCGCCCGGCAGGTCCTCGTCTTCTGACGGAGGAAAAGCATGCGTACGTTCACGGGGTACACATCCCGCTCGTCCCTCGGCATCCTGGCCGACGACCCGGAAAGCCCCGAATACAACCGCCCGGGCCGGACCAGCCCTGCCGGGAAAAAGACCGGCGGCTTCACTCCCTCGCTCCCGGAGCGCGAATTTCACGGTGAGGAAGGCCGGACCCGCGGGAGATTCCGCTTCCCTTCCGTTTCCCTTCCCGTCCTTCTCATCGCCTGCGCCCTCAACCTGCTCCTCCTCTTCGGTTTCGCCTTCCTCGTGGACAGGGACATCGCCTCCCTCCCGAAACCCGTCTACTACATTTACCTTACCGTTTCCCCTGACGGCGCCCCGGATAAAACGCCGCAGCCCGCAGAGAACGGACCCGCGCCGGCCCCGTCTTCAGCGCCGGCGGATCCCGGCCAGGCGGGAAACTGATTTTCCTCTCATTGCAAGCCGTCCCCGCGCGCGTTATTCTTCCCGGACGCGGCCGGCGGAAGACCCGCCAAAATACGCCGCTTTTTCGGAGAACGTATGCCCCGCTCCCACAGGAAGACGAAAGTCCATTCCCTGGCGCTGGCGGCTCTGGCCGCCCTCTGCGCCCTCTCTGTGCCGTCCCCCGCTCCGGCTGATCAGATTGAATACCCGCCCGCGCAGCTCAGGCGCTCCTTTGACGGCATTTTTTCCTCGCTTATCCCTGACACGCCCGCCCCGAACCAGGTCATCGTCAGGAACGGCAGCATCCCCGGCCGTGTCTACGGCTGCAGCGCCAAAGGCGAGGGCACGGTTTCAGGGAACAGCGTCGTCGTGCTCGGCGGCTCCATCGCCCGCGGCGTCGCTGCAGGCTTCAACACGCCCTCCGAAAATCCCACGGACTGCAAAGATGGCCATCAGACAGGCCGCGCCATTTCCAACACGGTCCTTGTTCTCGGCGGCACCGTCTCCGGAGCCGTGGCAGGCTGGTCCAACGGTCCGGCTCTTGGCAACACGGTCACCGTGGCAGGCGGCAGCATCACCGGAACCCTGACCGGCGGCCTCGCGTACGCCCAGGCCTCGGGCAACCAGGTCATTCTGAGCGGCGGCCAAATCAAAACCAACGCGGTGGGTGCCATAGCCCGCAAAGGCCTGGCGGACGGCAACCACGTCACCATTTCCGAAGGCGCTGACGCGCTGGCCGTCACCGGCGGTATCGGCGAGAGCGGCGCCATGGGCAACTCCGTTCTTGTCATCGGGGGCACGCTGAAGGGCGACGCCACGGGCGGCGCGAGCCGGCAGGGCACGGCCGGAGGAAACCAGATCATCCTCCACGGCGGTCAGATCGGCGGCAGCATCCTGGGCGGCCATTCCGCGGACCGCGCGGCCACGCACAACAACGTCTTTCTCGTCCCCGCTCCCGGCGGCACGCCCATTGTCTGCCAGGGCGACATCAGCGGCGGCCAGAGCGACAAAGGCACAGCCGAACACAACGGGGTACGCATGGGCTCCGGCATGGTCTACGGCAGCATCTTCGGCGCCCGCGGCAGCGACAGGGCCTCCTCCAACCACGTGGACGTGGAGTCCGGCACGGTTCAGGGCGAGGTCACCGGCGGTGAGGGCACGAGTCAGGCCGTGGACAACACGGTCCGTCTCTCCGGCGGCAGCGTTCAGGATGTCACGGGCGGCAGGGTCACTGACCGCGAGCACGTGCTCGGCCATGTGAATCAGATTTTCGGCCAGGATCCGGAAGAAAACGAAGAGCCGCAGGACAGCCCCGGAACCCAGAAGCTTGCCTCCCGCAATCAGGTGATTATATCCGGGGGCAGCGTCTTCGGGTCTGTGACCGGCGGCATCAGCGAAAGCGGAAGCGCCACGGACAACACCGTGGTCATCAGTGAAAACGCCACCCTGTCCGACAGCACGGTTCTTTCCGGCGGCGACGCTCCCACGACATTCTCCGGCAATGTCCTCGAGGTTTCCGGAGCCATCATGGCCAACAGCATCCGCAACTTCGAAACCATCCGCTTCGCCTCTCCCGCCATGGAAGGCGGCTGTCTCATTCTTTCCGGAAAGGCTGTCCTCTCCGCGAAAGGACAGACGGCAAAAATCGTTGTGTCACAGCTCGCCTCGGGCGCGAAACTGCCCGAAAGTTTCGTGCTCATCCACGCAGAGGAAGGCATCGACCTCGGCGGGGGCTCCTTCACGAAAAAACAGCCGGGCGTCAGGCACGGCGCCTCCAGCGTCACCCTGCTCTACTCACTGTCCAGGGACGGCAGGGATCTCATCGCCACTGTCGATACCGGCCATGGAACAAAAAAATAACGGAGGCAGCGGGGTTTCCCCGCTGTAAACACCCATGAAACTGAAAAACTCTCTTCTTCCGGCCTGCTGCTGCGCCGCGGCCCTCCTTCTCTCAGGCTGCGGTATGGGCAATTCCAGCAGCACGGCTGACGATCCGGCTCTCGCCAATAACCCCAATTACGATGTGCCCGTTTACGAGAATTCCCCGAGCGCGGTAAAACTTCAGCCGGAAAACAAGGTTGAGGAGCGGGATCTTCCGCCCTCGGCCGGAGCCGCCGCACCGGCCCAGACGACACCGTACATGCAGCGCAGGGCCGCAGCCGGCGCCGCTCATCCTGCCGCTGCGCCCGTCACGGCGGCCGCGCCCCAGAATCCGGCTCCCGCGCCCCTGCAGACCGCACCGGCGGCGCAGGCTCCGCGTCCGGCCCCGCTCGTTACGACGAAGCCCGCCACGCTGACGCCCGTCAAACAGCCGCCTCTCACCGCCGCGCCGAAGCCCGCAGCCACGGGCGTTCAGCACGCCGCGAAACCCGCGGCGCAGAATCCCGCCGTGAAGGCTCCCGCGAAACCGGCCCAGAAGCCGGCCGCGGCGGCTCCGAAACAGAAGGCTCCCGCAGTCCAGCAGGCAGCGAAACCTGCCCAGCAGAAGCCGGCTGCTCCCACGGCGGCGAAGCCCGCGCAGAAGAAGCCCGCAGCTCAGGCCGCGAAACCCGCGCAGAAGCCGGCCCAGCCCAAAGCCGCGGCACCGAAAGCCTCGGCCCAGAAGACAGGGACAGCGGTGAAGGCTCCGGCGAAGCCGGCCCAGAAGAAACCCGCAGCGCAGAAGCAGAAGACAGCGCCCGCTTCGGGCCAGATCGGAAGAAACACTGCCCAGACGAAGCAGTAACAGCTGCCTGCCCCCAGGATCAGAAAAGGCCGGAAACGGAATGTCCGTTTCCGGCCTTTTTCTTTTACGCGGGATGATCAGGCTTCTACGCGAGGGTTCTGACCCAGGCCTTGATTTCAGGATCTGCGGCATGGGCGGCGAAGCGGATGCCTCCCTTCCACTCCGCCTTCGGGGCGAGCGGCTTCAGGATATCGACAGTGCGCCCGAGCGGGCTGCTTCCGGACGTGCAGAACACGGCCACCTTCCTGCCGGCGAAATCGCCGCTTTCAAGAAAGGTCTCGATGATGTGCGGCGCCTTGTACCACCAGAGCGGGAAGCCGATGATCACGGTGTCATAGGGAGTCACGTCGATTTTTTCAGCCATGGGGGGACGGCAGGCATCGTCAGCGTTCTCGCGGCAGGAGCGGCTGCCCTTATCGGTCCAGTCGAGATCGGCCGCGCTGTAGGGCACGGCGGGCCTGATTTCCCTGAGATCAGCGCCACAGACCGCGGCGATCCTTTTCGCCACGGCCATGGTAGTACCGGTAGCGGAAAAACAGGCGACAAGAATCTTGCTCATAAAAGCCTCCTGAAAATACGTATCTTATTTATTCATGCCGGCAGCGCGGACCAGAAGCGGATCCGGAACGCCGGCCTCGTCAAAGCCGTGCTGGCGCAGGACGCAGGAATGACATTTGCCGCAGGGCGGGAACGTGCCCGCGTAGCAGGTATGCGTCCAGGCCATGGCCTCCATGCAGCCCGGCAGGGACTGCGCGAGGCGCACGGTGTCAGCTTTGGAAAAATGAATCAGCGGGGTCAGGATCCGGAAACTGTCCGTTCCGAGGGCCTCGTTGATGGTGCGCTCCTGGGAGCGGATAAAGGACTCACGGCAGTCGGGATAGTTGGCGTCGTCCTCCTCGTCCACGCCCGTCACAAGACGCGTACAGCCAAAGGAATAGGCGATATTGGCCGCGAGCGTCAGAAAGAAGGCGTTGCGCATGGGCACGAAGGTGGTCTCCACGCGTTTGCCGATGATCCGGTCCATGGTCTCGTAGTCAGGGTATTCCTCGAGCTTCTGGCTTCTGTCCACAAGCGGGGACGTGCTTCTGAGCACAGGCCCCACCTTCACGATCTCGTGTTCCGTGATACCGGCCATGGCCGCGACTTTTTTCGCGCTCTCAAGCTCGATGCTGTGCGTCTGCCCGTAATCGAAGGTAACGGCGCAGACCCTGGTGAAGTGCTCCTTCGCCCAGTAGAGGCAGGTGGTCGAATCCTGGCCGCCCGAGAGCACGACGAGGCAGGAGGCGTTTTCTTTTTTCTGGTCCATGATGACTCCGATAGGCTGCGGCCGGACTTACTTCTTCCCGCCGAAAAGGCCTTCGAGCTGGGTGCGCGGACCACGGTTCACGGGCCAGACGACACGGGTGAGGGTCTGGGTGTAAAGTTTTTCCCTGCGGATTTTCACGATTTCCTTCGCCTTGCGGCTCATGCGCAGCACGTGGCGCACGCGGGCGCACACATCCTGAAAGGAAAGCTCGGAAAGCCCCGCGGGCGTCAGGCCGAGCAGGGACGCGGTTTCCTCAGCGAGAGGACCGAGATCCGGCAGCGTGCCGCCTTCCTGCTTCAGGGACTCATCTTCCTTCGCGAGTTCCTCGAGATCGCGCAGGCATTTCTCTGCCTTCTTCGCCATAAGTTCCAGTTCTTCCTCGCTGCGCTCCACGTAGGACGCGGCGCCAGCGGAAATCTGCTGGGGTTTGCTCATATCAATGCGCAGCATGCCGCTGCGATCGGTTCCGTTACTCATATATTCCTCCGGACGGCGCCAGGCGCCGTCCCGTACCCGTCCCAGAAATCCCCCGGAGGGGACGCCGGGACGGAGAAAAAAGCACCCGCGCTTCACTTAATTGACGCGCCTCGGATCTTCCTTTCCCTGCGCCGCGAGGGCGAGGCTCTGCAGGGAATATTCCACCATGTCGGCTACGGCCTCGCGGGTAAAGAAGGCCGTGTGCGGGGTGAGCAGGACATTGGGCATGGAGGCCAGGGTGTTCATCTCCCTGTGCGGCACGGGCCTGCCCTTGAAATCGCGGTAGTAGATGGCCGTCTCGTTTTCCAGCACATCGAGGGCCGCGGACCCCACCCGTCCGCTTTCGAGGGCTTCAATGAGAGCTTCCGTATCCACCACAGTACCACGGGACATATTGATGAGAATCACGCCCGGCTTCATGGAAGCCAGGGTATCCCTGTTCACCAGATGGAACGTGTCCGGAACCGCCGGCGTGTGGAAGGTGATGATGTCACTCTGCCGGAAAAGCTCCTCACGGGACACGTATTCCGCCAGCCCCTGTACTTCGGGATTCTCCCTCACGTCGTTCGCGAGCACGCGGCAGCCGAAGGGCTTCAGGAGATGCACCACCCAGGCGCCGATGCGGCCCGTTCCCACAACGCCCACGGTGCAGCGGCCGAGCTCGCGCCCGCGCACGCCCCTGAGACCGAAATCCCCGGCGTCAAAGCGGCGCATGATGAGCTTTATGTTTCTCAGGCACATGAGCATTGCCATGACCGTGTACTCCGCCACGGTGTGCGGCGTGTAGCTCACGTTGGAAACGGCGATGCCGAGCCGTGTGGCCGCAGCGAGGTCGATGTGGTCAAACCCCACGGTGCGCGTGGACACGGCCCTGATACCCCGCGCGGCCCATGCCTCAAGCAGCGCCGCGCTGACGGGCTGGGTGATAATGCTGAGCCCGTCCATCCCCTTCACGGCGTCGGCGTTCCCAAGAGAAGGCGTGTCATCGCGCAGGACAATGTCCGCGCCAAGCCTGGCAGCCGTCTCCTCAAAATGCTCCCTCTCATCCGGACGCACGTTGAAAGCCAGAAATTTCATCCCTGTCCTCCACGGGCCGCAGGAAAGAAGGGGGGAAGGCCCCTGCCTTCTTCCTCTGCGCTCCCGATTGCTGTACATATTCTTCCGATAAGGTAATCACGCCACGCCGCGGACGCAACAGGGCACGGACCGCGGCCCTCCCATCCTCCCAACAAAGCCCCCTCATCCATCATGCGCACCATCCTTCTCCTTACCCTGGCCCTGCTGACCCTTTCTCCCTTCACGGTCTGTGCTGAGACACCCCCCTCAGAACCCCAGACCCAGGATACGGCCGGGCAGGCCGCACCCGAAAACGCGGACTCCGTCCGGGCGGACTATGATCTCATAAAGGAAGCCTACGGCGGGGATATCGGGCCGCTCACGGAAGAGACGCCGGGACACTGGGTCTTTACGGCCAGGGGAAAGAAAATCGCCATGAACGGCGGCACAGTCACGGAAAACATCGTCTCCTCGGACATGGCGCTGACGCTCACGCAGCCCTACAATCTGGAACCTGACCGCACCTTCCCGGCCGCGGGCGTGAATCCCGGCCGCAACCGCTGCTACGACTTCTTCATGGCCATGTACGGCGCCGACAAGAAGGAAGTGCTCTCCCAGATCGTGAACGTGAAGTTCCTCGGCCGGAACGTGCCTTTTTCAAAGAATGGCGGCGCAGCTGCGGCTCTCCGCCGCGTGGCCGCGGAACTCGAAGCCGCAGCAGCGAAGGACCCCGGCCTGAAGCCCCTGCTCATCCCCGACGGCGGCTTCTACTGGCGCAGGATCGCGGGCGAGACCTGCCTCTCCCCGCACAGTTTCGGCATCGCCATCGACCTCAACACGAAGTACGCCACCTACTGGAAATGGCAGAAGAATCCCGACGCCCCGCATCCCCAGCAGACGTCCTACCCGTCCGTCATCGTGAAGGCCTTCGAAGACAACGGCTTCATCTGGGGCGGCAAGTGGCACCGCTTTGACATCATGCACTTCGAGTACAGGCCCGAGATCATCCTGCAGGCGAAGAAGAAAGCCGTGGAAGCCGAGCCCTGCATCCCCGTCCGGGAAAGCGGATCCGGGGCGGGAAAAAATGAGTCTGCCCCCTTGCCAGAATAGAAAGAGAACTTATCTCTCAGAAGGATCGGAAAATCCTGTTTTCCGGCCGCGGCTTCATCCGCCGCTTCACCTGATACCAACGAGTCCCGGCCCCGCGAGGTCCGGGACTTTTTCATTGTCCTCTCCCCGGCGGGAAGGGCAGGAGCGCGTCACCATGACTTCAGTTTATCTTCTCAGCGGTTTTCTGGGGGCCGGCAAGACCAGCCTCATGCAGCATATCCTTTCCACCGGCGTCGGACCGGACACCGTGGTCTTCGTCAACGAGTTCGGGCGCCTCGGCCTCGACGGAAAACTCATCCAGCGCGAGGGGCTCTCCATGTACGAGCTTAATAACGGCTGTATCTGCTGCTCGCTGAAGGACGAGCTGGAGCTCACCCTCGAAAGGGCCATCCGCGAACGCAGGCCCCGCAAAATCCTCATCGAGGCTTCCGGCGTCGCCGACCCCGGAAGCATCGTGCGCCTCATCGCCAGCCTGCCGAAAGTGCAGCTCGCTCCCACGCGCACCATCACCGTGGTGGACGGCCGCGCCTGGATGCATCAGCGCTCCATCGGCAAGCTCTACCTCTCCCAGCTCGAGCAGGCCGACCTCATCATCTTCAACAAGACCGACCTCGTTCCCGCCCGCAAACTGGAAGGACTCATCGCCTCGCTTCAGGAAAAGTATCCGGATACCCGCGTGGTTCCCGCCGTGCGCGGCGTCATCGATCCGGCCGTGTTCTGGGGCGTGCCCGAACCCGGCAGGGCGGCCGTGGAAAACGCCGGACAGGAAGAAGAGCATGATCATGAGCACGAGCACGATCATGAACACGGGCATGACCACGAACACCACCATCACGACCACGAGTTTTCCGAGGTGGTGTTCCGCACTGACGGGGTCATGGACAGAAAAGGCCTCGACGCCTTCCTCTCCAGCCTGCCCGAAAACGTGGACCGCGCCAAGGGGCAGGTCGTCTTCCCCGGCGAAACGCTCTATCTTGACGTGGTGGGTGACGAAATCAGCTGGCGCAGGCCTCCGGAAGGCCTCACCGGCACATGCCTCGTCTTCATCGGCAGGAAGCTCGACGAGAAGAGCCTGCAGGACGGTCTCAGGGCACTCGTGCTCCCCGCATAGGAGCGTTCCGGCCCAAAAAAACAGGGCCTCCCGGAATCTCTCCATGCCGGAGGGCGCTGTCCGGACGGCAGCACAGGCACTGTTTTGGAGACAGGGCAAAAAAATTTTGTCATTTTTTCTCTTTTCGCTTGACGGAATCCCCTCTCTGGCGTAGGTTCCGTCCCGCACCATGAAGATGCCTTTGTAGCTCAGTCGGTAGAGCGCGTCCTTGGTAAGGACGAGGTCTCCAGTTCAATCCTGGACAAAGGCTCCAGAGCAAAAAATCAGGCCTCCTCGTTGAAAAACGCGGAGGCCTTTCTTTTTTGCCGGAAGAGGACAGGGAGCGCCGCCCTTGCGCAGCGCTTCCCTCCAGAGAGCCTGTTTCTCCTACATGTAACCGGCAGACTGCTCGCGCACCACTTCCATGGCCACGCGGGCATTCCTGGTGAGTTCCCGGGACTGAACCGCGGCGCCGCTCACGCCGCTCATGACCTGGTTCATATAAATATCGGCGTACTGGAGGAACCGGCGTCCCGTCTTCGAGCCCATGTGCTGGGCCTTGTCACGGATGCGCTGCTGGATCACCCAGAGGAGACGGTATTTGTCGGCGCTTGTGCGGCAGATGGACGCCGCGGCCGGACTCAGCACGATGTCCGCATTTCTGAGGGACCAGCCGATCTGATCCGCGGCCGACTTCAGCGCGCCCATACCGCCGCTCATTTCCGTGCCCTGGACAAAACGGGCGCAGGCCAGCCACTTGTCCATGGCAATATCCGAGTGCGCGCTGTTGTAGATAAGCGCATCAGCCGTCACAGAGGAAGAAGAAGCCGCCGGCGCGGGCGTTTTCTTGTGACCGCAGGCGCCGAGCGCCAGAGCCAGGATAAGCAGAACCGGAACAAAACGATACATGAAAACCTCCTCCCTTGCCGGTACTCTTCCTGCCCGGCCGCGTGCTGTAAAACCGCCCGGCCCCGCCTGCCGCCGGCGCCGGAACGCCCTCTAGTCTGATCGGGTTGCGCCGTGAACGCAACCCCGTGAACCGTTTTTTTTCATTCCCGTGCATCCGGACATGCGGGAAGATGTCACCGGAAACACGAAGGGCGGGGAAAAATCCCCGCCCTTTTACCTGTTTCAGGCTTGCCGCATTACGGACACTACCAGAATTCAGGCCTGAAGAAGCCCTGCGCGATGAAGCAGGCGCCGAAGATGGCCACGAGAGCTCCGGCGATACGTCTCGCCGGAGGCCCGAACCTGGCGTAGTTCTTTGTCTCCATGACGCCGATGCCGCACCCCGCGAGGACGATGGGCAGACAGTGGCCAAGGCCGAAGACCACAATCATCACGACCCCGAGCGCCATCTTCCCCTCGAGAAAGATGACGCCCAGCATGGGCGCCAGGAACCCGAAGGTGCAGGCTCCGGCCAGCAGGCCGTAGAGGAGCCCCATGAGGAAAGCCCCTCCGAAACCCGTAAAGTTCCAGCGGAAGAGTCTGCTGTAGTCCATGTTGCAGCTTCTCATGACAAGCATGGTACGCAGGCCCGCCGCGAGAAGCACGAGGCCCGTGAGCGCGTAAACAAAGCCCGGCACGTCGCCGAGCATGCGCCCGGCCGCCGCGCACACGCCGCCCACGCAGAACACCGCCGCGAAGAGCCCTCCGCTGAAGCAGACGGCGTAGCCAGCCGCCCTGCGCGGCTTCGTGGACACGGGCTGGCCCGCCACGTAGCAGACGAGAAGCGGGATGGAAGCCAGATGACAGGGGCTCAGGAGCGTGCTCACAATGCCCCAGGCAAAGCACCCCAGCATGGACAGCCAGAACTCGTCCTGGATGAAGTCGTTGATAGTGATGAGCAGGTTTTCGAGCATGGCTATTCCGCCAGCAGGCCGTCCAGGATGCGATTCATCTCGCCTTCCTTCAGGTAGCCGGTACGACGGTCCCGTTCCTTTCCGGAGGCGTCATAGAAAACGAGCGTGGGAAGAATCTTCACGCCGTACTTTTCCTTTTCTGCGGGATGCTTTTCCACGTCGAGGAAAATGAAGGCCACCCTGTCCGCGTACGTTTTCTTCACGCGGTTCACGATGCGGTCCTGCAGATCGCAGGGAATACAGTCGGACTTGAGATTCAGGAGTGTCACCTTCCCCCTGGCCGGGATTTCCTCCGCCTGTCCCTGCGCGGGCAGGCAAAGAAGAAGGGCCAGAACGGCCGGGATGAGGAAGGTCAGATATTTTTTCATAAGCTTATGCCTTCGTTATTTTCACGCGCGTGCTGCTGAAGTCGGGGATTCCGCCCACACAGTCCACAAGCGGGGTTCCACCCATCGAAACGTCGAGGCGGCCCAGTCTGTTGAAGCTGACGCCGGTGCCCATCTTCCTGTCGGCGCGCACGGGTCCGCCCATGACGGCGTGTCCGGCGTCCCTGATAGACAGGGAGGAAGCGCCCATCTGCCAGTGGCCGTAGTGGAAGGAGATGGCCACACACCCCTGGCGCACAAGTGTGGACGGTTCTGCCGCAGCCACAATGCCCAGGGCGCAGCTGCGCGAAGTGATGCGGATTTTGTCGCCCGCCCTGATGCCCAGTTTCCTGGCGTCCAGCGCGTTGATGACGGCCCTGTTCTCGGGGAAGATCTCGAGAGCCCAGGTATGGCAGGAAGTACGCGACTGGCAGTGCACGTTCATCTTGTAGGTCACGGCCGTGAAAGGCCATTCCCTGTCCTCATCGGTGACATCCCTGCCCGAGGCCTCACAGGCCGGGGCAAGCGTCAGGGTACCACTGTTGCGTTTCCCTGTTATGGAGTTGCGCGAGCAGGCGAGCTTCTCGCTCCAGAGCAGGATTTTTTTGATGCCCTTCTTCTGCTCGTCCCCTGAAAAGACGCTATCGTAGCTGTCCCTGAACACGCCTCCGCGGGTAAGCAGGGTGCAGACCTGGCGCCAGAGGGCCGGAGGCAGCATCCAGTTGTAGGCGAAGACGGGATAATTCGCCCGGACGAGATCTGTCTCAGAGGCCGGCGCTTCCTTCAGCTTACAGTTGGAAGCTAAGTTCCCGAGAGCGCGCACATAGAAGTCTTCGGCACAGTGCAGGGGGTACATCTTTCCGTCGTTTCCCGGAATGGCGTCCTTTCCGAATCCCGGGAGTTTCAGATACTCGGCAAGGTCGATGAGGAAGGTCTCCATGGAGAAAGGCCTGCCGTCCGCCGTCTTCCCCGTGAGCGGCACGATGGCCGGGACGCGCACCGTGGTGAATTTCAGGGCAGGCGCGTGCGGGGACATGAAGGAATACATGCCCTCCAGCCAGGAGAGGCTCGGCACGATGTAGTCAGCGTAGATATTGGACTCGTTGACGCACACATCAATGGAGACGTGCAGGGGCACCTTCTCCGTGTCCTTCAGGGCCGTGACGTAGCTCGTGCCGCCGGGGATGGAGTACACGGGGTTGAAAAAGAAGGTGAAGAGAACCTGGCAGGCGTACGGATAGCCCTGGGCAATACCGTTCATGGCTTCCACGCACAGGCCGCCGCGGGTCACCGGGAACCACGGACGCCTGGCCGGATAGCCCGTGCCGCCCTTTGCCTTCTTCTCTTTATATTCCGCGCTCTTTTCGTAGACATTCTTTTCCCTGGAGATGCGTACGCCGCCCGTCTTTCTTTTCCCTTCAAAGTCGGTGAGGCTGAACACGCCTTTCTTCCAGTCGCCGGCGGAACCGCTGCCTCTGAGGTAGCCGCCCTTCCGGTTAATGCTGCCCGTGAGCACGTTGAGCATGGCAACGGCCCAGGAGGCGTAGGTGCCGCCCACGTAATTGCCCGCGCCATGGTACTGGCACACGGCGGCTTTGTGGCCGTGCGAGGCGAATTCCCGGGCGACTCCGCGGATCACGCCGGCGCCGATGCCGCAGCGTTTCGCGTAGTCCTCAAGAGACGTTTCCATGACAGCCTTCTTCATGAGGGTGAAGGCCGTGGCGCAGTGCACCGTGGTTCCGTCAGCGAGCTTCACCTCGTCCTCTGCCTCAAGAAGCGCGCTGTCTGCGCCGGCCGCTATGGCCGCGGAGCCAGGGGCAGTCATAACGCAGGGCCCGGCCCCTTCCTTCTTTTCATCGAGTTCTGCCTGCAGATCCGAGGCGGTGAGCTTCTTTCCGTCCTTCCCGCTCTTCCTGTCCGTCACCACGAGATGGCAGGAATCGGTAATGCCGCAGAGGCCCATGGCCTTCGCCCCGGCGTCATTAAAGCAGGAGAGAAAGTCTTTATCGAAGAGGTTCTCCTCAAGCATGACGCGGAGCATGCCCATGGCCAGGGCGCCGTCCTGGCCGGGGATGACGGGCAGCCACTGATCCGCGTGGCAGGAGGCGTTCGTGGCCCTGGGGTCAACGACCACGAACTTCAGTTTGCCGGCCGCGTGCCGTTCAGCCATAAGCGCGCCGTAGAAGTTGATGCCGGGCTGCAGGGCCTCGTACACATTGGCCCCGAAGACGAGCATGTACTCGCAGGACATGACGTCGGCCTTGAGCTCAACATCCTGGCCGTCAGTGAGCACAAAGTTCCCCATGCGGGAGCCGAGTCCGCAGATATCCGTGTGGCTGATGCGGTTGACAGAGCCCACGGCGTCCTTCACGAAACGGTTGGAAAAATCCTGGTAGCCGGCCTGATCGCGGCCGCCGATGAAGATGAAGCCGTTGCGCCTGGACCCGAGCGAGGGATCGGCGGGATCAATGGGATCGTCGGAAAGCACGCTCCTGAGGCCTGGATATACGGTTGTGTCGCCGATGCCGGCGAAGAGTTTTCCGCCGTCAGCCACTTCGCGGATGAGCTGTTCCCACGGTATGGGCCCGAATCTGCCCGAACCGCGGGGCCCCGTCCTCTTAAGAGGCTGCAGGATGCGGATGGGGTTGTAACAGTCATGCATGGCTTCCTGTGCCTTGCCGCAGGCCGGCGAGGGCACGGAAAGGGATTCTTCTGCCGGAGTATCATAGGCGAGGGGCCGGCCCGCCATGTTGTAGGGGTTGTAGGGATTGCCGGTCACGTGGTCGAGCCTGCCGTCCTTCACAAAACAGCGCACGCCGCAGCGCGCGTTGCAGCCGAGGCAGGTGCTGGCGACGCATCCGGCGGGCTTTTCCGGAGCCTTTTCCGCCTCAGCGGGAGCGGCCGCGGCTTTTCCGGAGCCCGCGAGGAACGAGACAGAGGTCAGGGCCGCGCCGCCGAGAAAATGGCGGCGGTCCAGAGTAAAAGCGGATTTTTTCATGCTAACTTTTCTCCTCCGGCAAGCGGCACATACAGCGTTCTGAACGCCCCCTTTTCCCCTTTGCCGGGGTTCGTAAGCCCCGGCTTCTGCAGAGCGAGGGCGAAGGCGCCTTCGGGTTTGTCAGCGTCGCCGAAAAGCCTCGCCCCGGAGGCGCAGGCTTCCACGCAGGCGGGAACGCTGTGCACCCCGTCCTGACAGTATTCGCATTTGAAGGCCTTCCGGGACGCCCTGTCGACGAAGATGGCGCCGTAAGGGCAGGCCTTTTCACAGAAACGGCATCCCGTGCATTTCGCCGCGTTCACGCGGACCACGCCGTCCCCGCCGTACGCGAGGGCTTTTGAAGGACAGGCCTTTATGCACGCTGCGGGATGGCACTGATTGCACAGGCGCGGGCGGAACACGGCCCTCGCCTTTTCCCTGTCCTCGCCGTGATCCACACGGGTACGGAAATGCCCGGGGATATCCAGGGCAGCACGGCAGGCGAGCACGCAGGACTGACAGCCCGTGCAGCGGTTCAGATCAATGATCATGGTCAGACGGGGCGCGGAGCCGGCGGCGCGGGCTTCTCCTCCCGCAAGGAGGGCAGCGCCGCAGAGCGCGCCGCCCAGGAAGGCACGGCGCGTCACGCTGTTTTCTACACTCATTTTTCATTCCCCTCTCTGGGAAACCTGCCCGCGCCTGATTCCAGAAAGACGCGGGCAGGCGCGAAAATCTAATCAGCTTTGAAGCTGACCGCGAACTCGAAGTTCTTGGGATCAAAATAGTCGAGGGCTTTGCCGTCGACTTCGGCATAAGGATACATGAAGTAGCCCACGGGCTCGGCTTTCATGCCGTTGAAGAGGGCGCCGTGTTCGCCGCGGTTGAGGGCGATGCGGAAAAGATCGTCGCCGTTCCAGAAAAACTCGGTGTATTTTTTGGTGGCCTGGTCCCCGAGTCCGAGCTTTTCGTTGAGCATGGCCTTGCGCACATCAGCCGGATCAACCTGCACCCAGCCGGTGCCGGGCAGATAAAATTCGGCCCAGCAATGAAAATCACTCGTGATGGCGCCGTCCTTGCCCTTGGTGCGCAGACCGAAGACGTCGCGGGCCGGGATGCCGGCGGCGCGGGCGACGGTGATAAAGACGGAGCTGATGTCAGCGCACTTGCCGCCGCCGTTGGCTTCCGTCAGGGTACGGATGGCCTGGCCGAGTCCGCAGCCCTTCACGCTGTTGTCGCGGTGGGTGTTGGCAATGGTCCAGTCATAGACAGCGCGGGCTCTGGCGAGCGTACCCTTCTTTCCCTTCACGGCCTTTTCGGCGAGGGCCTTCACCTTCGGGTTGTCGCTCGGCAGGTAATCATTGGCCGCGAGATAGGGGAGCACGTCAACGGGCATCTTCGCGCCGCTGTCCTTAAGCGTGCCGCCCTTCTTATAGTGAGAGTCCACATGGAAGCTGAAGGTCAGCTTCGGCGTTCCGGAGATACTGCCCCAGGTGGCCATGAGATAATTGGAGCCGGTTTTGGGGTCATGGTACACGGCCTGATTGTCATAGTTGCCGGAAACCCTGACATCGGAGATGTCCTGGTTCTGATCGGACATGAGATACGGCAGGTACACGTTGGCCGTTTTGGCGCCGTCGGCGGTCTTAAGATTGATGTCGTAGGTGACGGTGCCGGCTTTTTTGGCCCCATCAGCCAGAGCGGTGCCTGTGGTACCAAGCGTGAGGCCCAGGGCGAGGGCCAGAAGAAGAATCTTGCGCATACGCTTCTCCTTGAAGCAAGACGGTTAAGGGGTTTTATTCCCGTGAGAGGGGCGGAGCCCCCGTCTCCCGGGTCTGTCAGCGAACATACCGTCCTGATGAGAGAAGCGCTTAAGATATCAGATACCGGGAACGGACAGCGCGGACGCGCACTGCGCCCGCATGCCGGACCGGTCAGAACAGCGCAGGGGAGCCTCCCCCACCAGGACACATGGTCAGGTGGGGCGGGAAAAACAGGAAATCCGGGCTGCGGGCCCTGCGCAGAATAAGGTCATGATGCTCCTGAAAGCGGAAAGCTTCCGTCCTGTCCTTTTTCATTCCCTCAGCCCGCTGTCAAGGCAGACAGGAAAAAAACGGCATCCATTGCAGCAATCATCACAGAAGAATCATAGCGGGAAAGCCCCCGGGATATCCCCTTGCGTCCTCATTGCTATGCTATTATTCAAAAGGTGAATTTCTGTATTCCGCGCGGAATCACGCCGCGGAGACATTCCCAGACCGACACCACCTTCTCCTGCAGAAGAGACAGCCCACCTCTGTCCCGCTCCCGCGGGGCAGGCATGTTTTCTGAGCAGGGGAAAGGACATGAACTGCAGGGAGAAACCCGATGAACAAAATTCTTGCGCTGCTCCTCCTGTCCATGATGCCCCTCTTCTGCGCGCAGGCAGCCTCCTCTGCCACAGCGAAATCACGCCCAGCTCCGGAAAGCGCCTGGCAGCTCGCGGCTGAAGCGTACGTCTACGCCCTGCCGCTGGTTCTTACGGACGCGACACGGCGCGTGTCCACCAACACGGACGGCACGAAGGCCGGACGGGCGCCGGCCAACCAGTTCAATCACGCCACGAAACTCGCTGACGCCTCCTTCAGGACCGTGGTGACGCCCAACGTGGACACTGTCTATTCCCAGGCCTGGCTCAATATCCTGCCGGAGCCCGTCATCTATGTCATGCCGGAGGCGGACCGCTTCTTCCGCATGCAGGTTCTGGACGCCTGGACCAACACGGCGGCCGTCCTTGACCGCGCAGGCGTCTACGCCTTCACGCTTCCGGGCTGGAAAGGGAAGCTTCCCAAAGGCGTGACACGCGTGAATGTGCCCACTGCCACGGTCTGGCTCCTCGGCCGCATCGTGCTCTCGGGACAGGACGATCTGCCAAACGTGAAAACCATTCAGCAGGGAATGAAGCTCATGCCTCTTTCAGCCTTCGTGAAGGGAGGAAGCTTTGTCCCGCACCGTGGCTCGTATTCAGCCGCGGATGAGTTCGTGCCCGTGGGAAAGGTGCTGTCCATGAGCCCGGCGGAATTCTTCAGTACGGCCAACGCCCTCATGAAGGTCAATCCGCCCGCAGCGGCCGACGCCCCGCTCATGAAGAAGCTTTCCGCCATCGGCGTGGGGCCGGGCCTCACGTTCAGCGCCGCCCTGCTCGGGGAAAACCCCTCAGCCCGCTGGAAAGCGATGCAGAAGGAGCTCAGGCCGCAGCTCACGGAGGCGAGCGGCCGCTTCAGCCGCAGGCTCGGGGGCTGGGTCTATTACGGCAGGCCCATCGGCGACTTCGGCACGGAATATCCCTACCGCGCCATCATCGCTCTGGCCGGGCTCGGCGCCAATACCGTGGACGTGGCCATCTACCCGAAGCGCGACACGGACGAGAACGGAGCGCCGCTGACAGGGGAAAAAACATATACCCTGCATTTTTCGTCCTTTCCTCCCGTGCTGAAAGAGGGATTCTGGTCCGTGACCGCTTACGGCAATGACGATTTTCTCATCGACAATCCCCTGAACCGCTACTGTATCAACGACCGCACAAAGCTCAGAAAGAATGACGACGGTTCCGTGGACATCGTGCTGTCGAAGGACGCTCCGTCGGACACCTCGAACTGGCTTCCCGCGGCTAATGGTCCCTATCACCTCTTCATGAGGATTTATCTGCCAGACACAAAGGCTCTTGAAACCTGGAAAGCCCCTGTTATCCGGAGAATCAATTAAGGAGAAGACCCCACATGAAACACCTTCCCTCCATCCTTGGGGCGGCAGCCCTTCTTTTTGCCGGACTGGCTCCGGCCCCATCCGTCAGCGCCGATCAGACTCCCGGAAAAACGGCACCCGGAATGACCGCGGACGTCAAACCCGCCACCTCTTTCACGGCGAAGGCCAACGCCAGTGTGTACGGGGAGCTCGACTTCGGCAACAGACAGGAGCACGAGTTTGCCACGCGCGGCCTCATTGACGCGCCCGAAAAGCTGGAACTGAAGGACGAAAGCGGCAGGATCATCTGGAGTCAGGCCGCCTACGCCTTCCTCGATAAATTCAAAAAAGCCCCCGAAAGCGCCAACCCGAGCCTCTGGGAAAACACGGTCAACAACCACGCCTACGGCCTCTTCAAGGTCGTGGACGGCATCTACCAGGTGCGGGGCTACGACATGGCCAACCTCACCGTGGTCAGGGGCAGAACGGGATGGATCGTCTTCGACACGACCATGTGCGTCGAGTGCAGCAGGGCGGCCATGGAGCTCATTGAAAAGAACCTTGGAAAATTCCCCGTGAAGGCCGTCATCATTTCCCATCCCCACGTTGACCATTACGGAGGTATAGCCGGCGTCATGGACAAGGAGGACAGAGCCGACCCCTCCCAGCCCATCGAGCAGCAGCTCGCGGGTGGAAAGATACCGATCATCGTCCCGAAGGGCTTCACCGAACACGCTGTGAAGGAAAATGTCTACGCGGGCAAGGCCATGAGCCGCCGCGCCAACTACCAGTACGGCGTTCTCCTGACTCCCGGCCCGGAAGGCAGGCTCGCCCAGGGCATCGGCATGGGCCAGTCCACGGGAACCGTGTCCTTCATGGCACCCACCTTCGAAATCACAAAAACCGGAGAGAAAATCACCATCGACGGCGTGGAGCTGGAGTTCCAGCTTACGCCCGGCACCGAAGCTCCGGCGGAAATGAACACCTGGATTCCGAAGTACAGGGCCCTGTGGGTGGCGGAAAACTGCACGGCAACGCTCCACAACCTGTACACGCTGCGCGGCGCCGAAGTACGCGACGGCGCGGCCTGGGCCGGATACATTACTGAGGCCGTCACCCGCTACGGCAGAGAGGCCGAGGTCACCTTCCAGTCCCACAACTGGCCGCACTGGGGCAATAAACTGGTGAACGACTACCTGGTGAACACAGCCGCCGTGTACAAGTTCATCAACGATCAGACGCTCACCTACATCAACCAGGGGTACACGTCTGACGAGATTGCCAACATGATATCCCTGCCAAAAGCCCTTGCCGCAAACTGGTACACCCGCCCCTACTACGGCACCGTGTCCCACGACAGCAGGGCCGTTTATCAGAAATTCATGGGCTGGTACGACGGCAACCCCGTGCATCTCAATCCCCTCATGCCCACGGCCAGAGCCAAAAAGTGGGTGGAATACCTCGGCAGCACGGATAAGGTGCTCGCAAAGGCCAGAAAGGACTTTGAAAATGGCGAGTACCGCTGGGTGGCCGAAATCACCAATACCCTCGTCTTCGCCGACCCGAAAAATACCGCGGCGCGCCTCCTGTGCGCCGACGCGCTGGAGCAGCTCGGCTACCAGTCCGAATCCGGTCCCTGGCGCAACGAGTATCTTTCCGCGGCCCTCGAACTGCGGAACGGGAACACCCATCCCGCGTCCCCGGCCAAAGGCGGCAATGACCAGCTCATGGAACAGACCGCGCCCATGATCTTCGATTACATGGCCATCGTCCTGAACAAGGAGGCGCTCCAGGACGCTGACTTCGTCATGAACGTGACGCTGCCCGACGTGAATGAAAAGCACATGCTCCGCGTGAAGAACGGCGTGCTGCTTGTCTTCAGGGATACGCTCTCCGACAGCCCGGACGTCTCCATCACCTGCCCAAAGAACGCACTCTTCGGGATCCTCTCCAATGACAGGGATGCCGTGGCGAAAAATGTGAAGGTGGAAGGAAAGGCCGAACTCCTCGCCCTTCTTATGAAGAACATGATGGAGTTCCCCATCAGGGGATCCGTCCCCTTCAATATCGTGGAGCCATAGAATCCGTGGTATAAGAAAGGAAAAAACACGCGGGGGGCCGGACACGGCCTCCCCGGAGGAAACCATGGAAAAAACTGAAGATCGCCTGCGTCTCGTCGAAGGGGACATCACAGAACAGCACGTAGACGCCATCGTCAACGCGGCCAACAACGGGCTTCTCGGCGGAGGCGGCGTGGACGGCGCCATCCACGCTGCCGCAGGGCCGGAACTCCTCGCCGCGTGCCGGCCTCTTGGCGGCTGCCCAACAGGCGACGCCAAAACCACGCCGGGCTTCCGCCTGCCCGCAAAATTTGTCATTCACACCGTGGGACCGGTGTGGAAGGGAGGCACGCACGGCGAGCCGGAACTTCTCGCCTCCGCCTACCGCCGCTCCCTTGAGGAAGCCGTGCGCGTCGGCGCGAAGACCGTCGCCTTCCCGGCCATTTCCACGGGCGTCTACGGATACCCGAAGGAGCTGGCCGCCAGGGTAGCCGTGGACACCATCCGCGATTTCCTGGCCCGTCATGATGAAATACGGGAAGTAAGGCTCATGTGCTATTCCGGCGCCACGAAGAAGGCGCTCGAAGATGCTATGAAGAACTGAGGTTCACGGGCAGGACTTCCGGCCTTCAGCGTTCCTGACATCCTCCCCAGACTGAAGCCGGGGGCTTCCTGCCGGCAGTGGCTCTGCTGGGCCACGCCACAGGCGGGTTTCCGCTGCAGCGGGACTGCCCGGAGGACAGGCACAGGGTTTGCTTTCAGATTCCCACGTGGGGAATTTTACGGCTACGCACAATGCGGGAGGCTTGGCATCACTCCCGGTGTTTCGGAACTGAATCCTGCCGCGCCATGTCTCTGCTCAACTACGCCCGCATGGGGAGGCTTGTTTCCAAGCCCCCGCCTCTATGGGCGGGGGTAACTGACCTTGGAGAGCTGCAATCTGTATCTGCTCTCAAAGTTATTCCAGAACGAAGCCGGGGTGCCTGTTACGCGCTCAAGCTTATTAGCCATTTCCTCCGTGATACGCTGCGTTCCCCGGAAGATGCGGTTCAAAGTCTGCACAGAGGTACCCAGCCGCATGGCGAATTCCCGCTGCGTCAGTCCAAGGCATTCCATTGTCTCGCGCACCGTCTCTCCCGGTGCGACAGCGTAATCGGGATTATACGGATATTTTCGCACATTCATGGCTTCCCTCTCAGTTTTTGCGTGTGTCATCGATGGAAAAATAAAAATTTTTGTTACCAGCCTCACATCTATGCCACCACTCTCAGTTAATGGCACAGGCTCATGGTCAGGTGTGAAAATCAGACGATATGATGCACCAGATCAACTGAGAATTGCCCGGAACGATTTCCCTTTAACGCATGACACCGGAACGGAGGCAGGTGCGGAATTTCGGCAGGGCTGCCTGCACTGGCAAGCTCCTCCAGTCTCCGGGGCAGCTTGTCCGCCATCTGCCCCCAAAACCCCGCCATCTTATTTTCAGAGGAACGCATAGCTTGCAGCTTTTTTGCTGAAAAGAAATCTTTCCATCATTTCTCTGTCAATTACCCCGCCCATGGAAGCGGGAGTCTTCTGGCGGGATGATAAACAAAGCCCTGCGGAAAAGAAATGCCATCTTTTCCGCAGGGCTTCAATTCCGCCATTGCTCATTCACATGTGGCGTTCATATTCTATCCCCGCAGAGACGGGGAAAACGCTTGATGCCTTTTGGACAGACGAAGGAACGGGCTACTTCACGGCGCTAATCTCAAGACTCACGATATAGTCGGAAACATCAGAGCCCGCGGGAAGGGCTTCCGCGATTTCACGGTACAGGGGATCCTCCATGGACTGCATGCTGCGGATGTATTCGGTCCTGGGCGTGAGCTTCACGGACGAAAAACCGGCCTCATTCAGCATAGAGCGCGTATCATCCACGAGAACCGCGCCGGCCACGCACCCCACCCAGGCTTCAACCTTTCCGGCGATGGATTCGGGGAGGGGCTTCAGGAGATGGAGATCCGAGACGGCAGCGCGGCCGCCCTTCTTCAGCACGCGGTACACCTCGCGCCAGATCTGCGGCTTGTCAGGGGAAAGGTTGATCACGCAGTTCGATATAACAACATCCACGCTGGCGTCGGCCACGGGCAGATGCTCAATCTCGCCGAGCCGGAATTCCACGTTGTCGAGATCTGTCGTATCCCTGTAGACAGCGATGTTGTGCCGGGCCTTTTCCAGCATCTCCCAGGTCATGTCCACTCCTATGGCCCGGCCGCTTTTCCCGACCCTGCGGCCGGCCTGGAACACGTCAAAACCGCCGCCGCTGTCGAGATCCACCACGGTCTGCCCTTCCTTCAGGGAAGCTATGGTCAGGGGATTGCCGCAGGAAAGCCCCATGTTGGCGCCTTCCGGCAGATCCTTCAGGCTCTCCTCATCATACCCCACGGAGCGGGCGAGAGCGTCGGCGCTCACTGTGTTCTGACAGCAGCATCCGCCGGAACAGCAGCCGTGCCCCTGGGCAATGGCGGCGTACCCTTCCCTCACATTCTTCTTCACGGTTTCAGGATCTTTTGCTGCAGGCATGTTCATTCTCCTTTTATTTTAATATTTGTAAAACTATTGAAATATAAACGCCGAAAAAATAACGCACCCTACCTCGCCTTTTCTGAACGGGATCAGAACCCGCAGGTACAGCCGCCCTGCCGCCCCGTGCAGCATTCCTCAGTGAGATAGGCGATGACGCCGCGGATGAGGGCGATATCCGCCCTGTAGCGCTGATAACGCCCTTCCCTTTCCACGGTCACCAGGCCGCAGGCCGTGAGCTCCCGCAGATGGAAGGAAAGATTGGTGGCGGGAATATCCAGAAGGCGGGCTATCTCTCCGGCCACAAGGCCGTCCGGAGCGTACCTGACAAGGAGCCGCACGATGTCGAGCCTGATGGGCGAGGACATGGCTCCGAAAATCTGACTGGCTTTCATGCTTTCCATATTTCAACACTTCAACATTTTTTAAAATATGTCAATAAAAAATGAGGGCTGCCGGGAAAGCAGAAAACCGCTGGCCTTCGGACAGCTGCAGGACACTTCAGGGACATGTCCCGATCTCCCGGAGAGAAAAACGTCCGGGAGCCGGGACTGGCAGAATCCGCTTACAGAAGGCCGAGCGCCAGCGCGAAGTTCCGCACGCCCGCCTCAAGGGTGCCGGAATTGTCCACGTGAAGTGTGCCTTCGGGAAATTCCTGAAACATCTGTCCCCGGCGCAGACGCTCGCTCAGGTCGAGACCCTTCTCCCGTCCCCGGGAAATGAGGCGTTCCTCGAGCAGGGACTGCGGCACGTCCACGAGGAGCGGCTCAAGGAAGGGGAAGGTCTGTTCCGCCTCGGGAAGGTAGCCGCGGGAACCGTTGACGAGCACGATGCGTCCGGCCGAGAGGTCGTCCCTGATGGCCGCGGGGACGCCATAGAACAGGCCGTGGCTCTGCCACTGCATGCAGAAGGCGCCGTTTTCCGAGAGTTCCGCGAAGCGCTCCGGCGTAACGGAAACATGCGCTTCCCCGCCTGCGGATTCAGGACGGGTGATGTAGCGGCGCGCGGCCACAAGGCCGGCATCGGGATATGCGGCCAGAAGCCCGGACATGAGGGAGTCTTTCCCGCTTCCGGACGGACCCATGACGTAGATAAGTCTTCCCCGCATACGCTTTTCTCCGAAAACCGGCCGCCCGGCGGGCGGCCGGCCAAAAACGTTTGTTAAAAGACGCGCTGTCCCTTTCTCCAGACGCTGCACACGAGGGGCCTGCCGTCGCGCATGCGCACATGCACCATATCCGCGGAAAGACCCTTTGTCAGGGATCCCCTGTCCGTGAGCCCGATGAGGGAGGCCGGAGTGGAAGTCACGAGGGCTATGGCCCTGTGAAGGGGCATGACACCTTCCCCAGCCAGGATGAAGACCGCTTCCAGGAGACTCACGGGAACGTAATCCGAAGACAGGCTCCCGAGGCAGCCAGCCTTCGCCACGTCCATGGCACTCACGTTGCCGGAAGAGGATTTGCCGCGCACAATGTTGGGCGCGCCCATGGTGACGCAGAGGCCGCTTTGCGAAGCCGTTTCCGCCGCCTCCATGGTAGTGGGGAACTCGCTGATGCACATGCCGTCGCGCACGGCTTCCCTGACCTGATCCGCCGTGGTGTCATCGTGGCTCGCCATGGGGATGTGATGCTCCCTGGCCCAGCCAATGGCAAAAGCGGCGTTGTCGTCGGCGCAGCCGTCGCGCTGCTCCTGGAGTTCCTTCACGGCTTCCCGGAATTCCTCGTCCGTCCAGGTCTTGTAGTCGCTGTGATAGATACGGTAGCTCGCGAGGTTGCGCCACTGGCGCTGGCCCGGCGTATGGTCCATGAGGGATATCAGCCTGAGCACAGGGCTGTCGCAGACCTCCCTGAAGAGAGTCTGCATGCGATCGTAAGGCAGTTCGCAGCGCAGGTGCAGGTAGTGATCCGAACGCAGCATACCCGTGCCGCGGGCTTCGGAGAGAGCGGCGATGGCCCTGCCCATCATGGCCACGCGGCCCTTGTCGTAATACTCGCCCACGCTCATGGCGTCGCAGACCGTGGTGATACCCGCGGCGATGATCTGGGCGTCGTGGGCGAAGACGGCAGAACGCGCGTCAGGCCAGTCTATCTTCGGACGGGGCATGAGGTGTTTTTCGAGATTGTCAGTATGAAGCTCGATGATGCCGGGAATGAGGTAATCCCCCTTCAGATCGATGACTTCGGCACCTGAGGCTCCCTGGGCACCCCCGTCGGAGATATCCCGGATGATACCGTCCTCCGTAAGGAGCTCACCTTTCTTCACGCCGTCCGGCGTGACCAGGAGCGCGTTGGTAAAAAGCGTTTTGTCCATGCTGAAAATTTCCTTCCGGGCGATGAGAAGCCCGTCCTCTTAAAAAACACGCGTCCCGGCCTTCCACACGCCTCTGACGATGGGGCTGTTTCCGCAGAGGGTAACGAGGCAGAGATCCGCCCTGAGGCCTTCCTTCAGTGCGCCTCTGTCCGTGAGCCCCGCCGTGCGCGCCGGGTTCAGCGTGACGAGGCGCATGGCCTCAGGCAGGCTCATGACGCCCCTGTCCTTCAGGATGAAGACGGCCTCGAGGAGGCTCGCGGGGACGTAATCGGAGGAGAGACAGCTGAGGCAGCCTGCCTCAGCCACGTCCATGGCAGAGACGTTCTTCGTGGAGGACTGGCCGCGCACGATATTGGGCGCGCCCAGGGTAACCATGAGACCGCGTTCCGCGGCACGTCTGGCCGCTTCCATGGTGGTCGGGAACTCGCATATGACCACGCCGTCGCGGACAGCTGCGTCTACCTGTTCAGCCGTGGTGTCGTCGTGGCTCGCGAGCGGAATGCCGTGCTTCTTCGCGAATCCCAGCACCATGGCCAGGTTTTCATCGAAGCAGGCGTCGCGCTGGGCCTTCAGGGCTCTGATATCCTGTGCGAACCCGGCGTCGTCCTTCCAGTTCTTTATGTCGCTGTAGTGCGTGCGCCAGCTCCCGAGGTCCCGCCACTGCCTGTCCCCGGGCGTATTGTCCATGAGAGAGAGAAGGCGCAGGGCCGGGCAGCCGCTCACTTCAGGGAAAAGAGAGGCGAGGCGCGGGTCTGCCAGCTCGCAGCGCAGGTGAAGGAAGTGATCCGCCCTGAGGTACCCGCTTCGGCGGGCCCGCTCCAGGGCGTCGACGGATCGGGCGAGCATGGCGATGCGGCCCTTGTTGAAGTATTCGCCCACGGCCATGGCGTCGAAGACCGTGGTGATGCCGGACGCGGCTATCTGGGCGTCATGGGCGAAGAAAGCGGGCAGCGCCTCCGGCCAGACGACCTTCGGGCGCGGGATCATGTACCTTTCGAGGTTGTCCGTGTGCAGTTCCACGAGACCCGGAATGAGCCACGCTCCCTCACAGTCAACCACGTCCGCGCCTTCTGCGCCGCAGGAGCCGCCCACGCCGGTAAGAACGCCGTCACTGCAGGCGAGATCTCCCTCAGTGACGCTCTCCGGTGTCACGAGCAAGGCATTTTTAAAAACGGTTTTCTTCATGTTTAACTCTTAAAGCCATTCTTCTAGGCGCGGGCCATGTTCAGACAGCGGGTAGCTACGGCTTCACGCGCGGCGTCATCGTGGAAGATTCCGATGATGGCCGTGCCCGCTGCCTTGGCTTCCCTGATGAGATCAATGACGACTCTGCGGTTTTCGCCGTCGAGCGAGGCCGTGGGCTCATCGAGAAGAAGGACGGGAGTCGGCCGGATCATGCCTCTCGCGATATTGACGCGCTGCTGCTCGCCGCCCGAGAAGGTGGCTGGAGCGAGGTTCCAGAGGCGCTCGGGAAGGTTGAGCCTGTAGAGCATGTCGCGGGCCCGGCTGCGGGCCTCCTCAGGATCGACGCCGGCCTCGGCCAGAGGCTCGGCCACCAGGCTGAGCGCCGTGACGCGGGGAATGACGCGCAGAAACTGGGTGACGAAGCTGATAACGCCGAGGCGGAGCTTCATGACGGTGCGCGGAGACGCCTTTCCGATGTCGATGGTTCCGGCATCAGTACGCACAAGGATCTCTCCGCTGGACGGCAGGTAATTGCCGTAAAGGGCCTTGAGCATGGTGGATTTGCCCGCGCCAGAGGGGCCGGAGAGGGCCAGGCATTCGCCCGCGGACACGCTGAAGCTCACGTTGTCGAGAGCGTTGATGACAACTCCGCCCTGCTGGTGCAGCGTGAAACGCTTGCAGAAATTGCGGACTTCAATAACGGGTGTATTCATGACGGCTATACCTGCAGAATCGAGGAAACGAGGAGCTGTGTGTACGGGTGCTGCGGGTCATCGAGAACCTGGTCAGTGAGACCGGTTTCCACCATGTGGCCCTGATGCATGACGATGAGCCTGTGGGAGAGCAGGCGCGCCACGGCGAGATCGTGCGTGACCAGGATGACGGCGAGTCCCATGGTTCTGACGAGACTGCGCAGCAGGTCGAGCAGACGGGCCTGCACGGAGACGTCCAGTCCGCCAGTGGGCTCGTCCATGTAGACGAGGCGCGGCGAGGTCACCAGGTTGCGGGCGATCTGCAGGCGCTGCTGCATGCCGCCGGAATACTGCTCGGGACGGTCGTCCACGCGCGCGGGGTCAATTTCCACGCGTTTGAGCCAGGTAACGGCGGACTGCCTGAGATCCACGTAGCGGCGCACGCCAGCGGCCATGAGGCGCTCGCTGATATTGGCGCCGGCGCTCACCTGCATGCGCAGGCCGTCCCGCGGATGCTGATGGACGAAGCCGAGCTCCGTGCGCAGAAGACGGCGGCGGTAGCCTTCGCTCAAATCGTGCAGGCTGCGCTTCATGCCGTGGGCATCGCAGTAGATGACCGATCCGGCCGTGGGCCTGAGACGTCCGGAAAGCATGTTCAGAAGCGTGCTCTTGCCGGAGCCAGACTCGCCGACGATGCCGAGCACCTCGCCCGGATAGATTTCCAGGCTGACTCCCGTGCATCCCACATGGGTGCCGTAAAGCTTTGTCAAATCCGTGGCGCAGAGCACCGGGCTCTGCTCAAACGCGTCAGCCATTACTGCGCTCCTCCCTCTCCCTGCGGCGTCTGGCGCAGCTGTCCGTGTCGGAGCAGACGAACATGCGCCTTCCGCTGTTGTCGAGAATCACTTCGTCGAGATATGTATCCGTGGCCCCGCAGAGTTCGCAGGGGTGATCCCAGTGCTGCACTTCAAAGGGATAGTCCTCGAAGTCGAGACTCTTCACGTCCGCATAGGGCGGCACGGCGTAAATGCGCTTTTCGCGGCCGGCGCCGAAGAGCTGCAGCGCGGGACAGTGGTTCATCTTGGGATTGTCGAACTTGGGTATGGGCGAGGGGCTCATGATGTAACGGCCATTGATGCGCTCAGGGTAATCAAAACCCGTAGCAATGGTGCCATGGCGGGCTATGTCCTCATAAAGCTTCACGTAGACGATGCCGTATTCCTCAAGGGCGTGGAGCGTACGGGTCTCCTCCTCGCTGTGCTCAAGACAGCGCAGGGGTTCGGGAAGCGGCACCTGATAGACCATGATCTGCCTGTCCGTGAGAGGCAGTTCCGGAATGCGGTGGCGGGTCTGGATAATGGTGGCGCTGCCCGTCTCGGTGGTGGTTCTGACGCCAGTTGTCCTGCGGAAGAAGCCTCTGATGGAGACGGCGTTCGTGGTATCGTCAGCGCCCTGGTCGATAACCTTGAGCACGTCGTCCCTGCCTATGATGCTGGCCGTAACCTGAATGCCGCCCGTGCCCCAGCCAAAGGGCATGGGCATCTCGCGGCTGGCAAAGGGCACCTGATAGCCGGGTATGGCCACGGCCTTCAGAAGGGCGCGGCGGATCATGCGTTTCGTGCCTTCGTCGAGATAGGCGAAATTGTAGCCCTCGAGCGGCTGACCGGCCTGAGAGCTGTTCTCGGTATCTGTCATTCCTGATTTTCCTCTTTCTTCCCGGACTTTGCGCGCAGGCCGCGGATCAGGGAAAGCTGGGCCTGGAAATCGACGTAATGCGGGAGCTTGATGTGCTGGACGAAGCCGGAAGCCTCGACACTGTCCGAATGCAGGAGCACGAATTCCGGAATCTGGGACGGGACAACGATGCGCTCTTCCAGTTCCCTGGCGCGCAGGGCACGGTCCACGATGGCCATGGACAGAACCTTGCGCTCGTTGTTGCCGAACACGAGGCCGTAGCCGCGGGCGAAACACGGCTCCATGGCCGTTCCCACGTACTGACCGACGATCTCGCACTCCGTGATTTCGATTTCGCCTATGGTCACGCTGAAGCCGAGTTCCTCAGGGGTAAAGGAAAGCTCGGCCGTGCCGCGCCTCAGTTCGCCCACAAAGGGATGGTTGGCGCCGCGCTGCACGGAATAAGCCATGCTCAGGAGGAAGCCCTCATCAGCGCGGGCGAGCACCTGAAGGCGCACGGATCTGTCCTCCGGCCTGTCGCAGGGAAGCTCAAGGGGATGACGGGTGATGTCCGAGTCCTCCGTGCATGAATTCGCCACGGGCTCGAGGAGTCCCTCGCCGGCAAGCACGGCCATGGCTCTCGGCATATGGCCGGCAAGCATGCCGTCACGTCCGTCGGGCTCAGCGTCCCCGCTGAAGGGGGTGTTTTCCGCCACTTCGTCAGGGAGAAGCTCATCCTGAGCCTTCGCGCCACCCTCCCCGGCCAGGGAGAGGTCAAGGAGGCGGTGCGTGTAGTCGTAGGTGGCGCCGAGCACCTGTCCTCCGGGAAGATCTTTCCAGGTGGCGGAAATGCGGCGGTCGAGAATCATTTCAGACGTGTCCATGGGATCGCTCACGCCGAAGCGGGGAAGCGTGGTGCGGTAGGCGCGCAGGAGAAAGACGGCTTCCTGCAGGTCACCCTGGGCCTGCTTGATGGCGATGGCGGCCAGATCCTCGGAATAAAGAGAGCCCTCGGACATGACCCTGGCCACGGCAAGACGCATCTGATTCTTTATCTGGCTGAGAGAAAGTTCGGGTACGGAGACATCGCCGCGGCGCTCTTCGGCGAGCAGCCTGTGAGCCTCGGCTATGGCCTTTTCTCCGCCTTTGACAGCAACGTACATCAGTTATCCTCCCCGGCCGGCACGAGACGCGTGGTGCGCGGCAGTCCGGCGAAACGCTCTCCGTCGCTCAGGAGAAGATCCACACCGAGCTGGAAGCCATGCCAGTTTTCGTCAATCTGCCCGAGCAGCCCGTCCGTAAGGCTGCAGCGGAACGTTTTGGCTCCTTCGATGCCTGGACCGGACGCCGTGAACCTGCGGGCATCCTCACCGAAGTTCATGCCTCCGAGCAGGATGGTGGCCGAGCGGTCAGGGTAACGGGGATCGCCCTGGCAGAAGGAATCAAGGGAGGGAAGCCCGTCAGGCGAAGCTGACAGGGCGAAGACGGCCTCCTCCGGTCTGTCCGTGACGCGCACGCTGCGGTGAAACCTGAGCCAGGCCACCACATCGTCCTGTCTGAGGGACGGGGAAAGCCACAGCGGCGTATCCTGATCCATGAGCGTCATGCACACGGCGGCGAGGGCCGGGCTCAGTGCGGCATGCGGGGACGCGGGCAGCACGGGACAGGGGACGGGGCCGGCCGGATAGGCGAAGGCACGCAGTATGGCGCGGAACACGGCCTGCGCGTCGCGCACGGGTTCCTGAAATTCTGGCTGCATCAGTCTTCACCTCTCACCATCGTAAAGAAGTTCACACGCGTGCCGGCGGCACGCTTCACGCGGGCGGCGCGCTTTTCCTCCACGGCCTTCTGCATGGCCGGCAGAAGTTCCCTCTCGAGGAAGGGACCGCACTCGGGATCCTGCCAGAGGGCGTCGAGAAGCGCGGCGTCACGGGCGTGGTCAGAATCCGCGCCGAGTATCCAGGCGTAACCGGTCTGCCCGCCCGTGAGGGAAACGGCGCAGCGGGTGACGAGAACCTCGCCCACGTTAAAGGGCGAACCCGTGCCGCTGATACGGCCGCGGGCCATGATGAGACCCGTTTCGGGTTTTCTGATGAGTTTGCAGCCCCTGGCCCTCACGGCCGGAAGATCCTTCTGCAGGGCTGACTCGAGAAGCGGCGCCGGCGCGAGGGCCAGAAGCCGCATGACTGTTTTGCGGGATGTCATTGTCGTCCTGATTGTTTAGTCGTTGCCAAAGGGAAAGCGTTCCACAGCCACAAAGGGATCCCGCCTCGACGGCTGGCGGCAGAGGGCCACGGCGTCGATAACGAGGGGCCGTCCCGTGAGGGGGGCGAGATACGCGGCGAGCCATTTCGTGACACGGGCGAGCAGATCCGGATCCTCAAAGGATCCCGAGAGCGTGATGTGGAAACGGAAAAATTCGAAGACGAGGTGGTAGCCCCAGGTGCGCAGATACCGGGCCTGTGCTTCCGGAAGGGGACCGCGGCGGGCGATGTCAGCCTCGCCGATGGGAGCCCTGAGACTGTCGGGCTCACTCACGCAGGCGCGCTCCAGGGCCTGAAGGGGAGCGTCCGTTTTCGCCGGAGTAAGGGCCAGGAAGCCTCCGCCGGCCGGGATGTAGCGGAGTTCGAGAGGCGTGGTGCGGATGGGGCTGAAGCGCCCCGCTATGCGCCGGCCGGCATCCCTGAGATCGTCATCCGTGACGCCGGGCTTTGTCTCAAAGGGCGCCTTCAGCGTAGCGTGCACCCCGTAATGGGCCGCGGTTTCTGTCATGGCCGCCCAGGAGGCGGGATCAAGGCCTTCCGGCACAATCTGCGGCACCGTCTCCCCTGTCAGGATGTCGCGCCCCAGAAGGGGCGTAAGGAGCCTGTGCTCTTCCGAGCCGGGAGCGGGAACCCAGTAGAAGGCGCAGCGCTGATGGGTAAAGCGTTCGTACATGCCTACACCACCATTTTGCGCAGGCGCTGGGAGAGCATGTCGAAGATGGTCACGACCACGACGATGCAGATGAGCACGGCGCAGGTGCGCGGGAAGTCAAAGCTGCGGATGAGCTCCCAGAGAACGAGGCCGATGCCGCCGGCGCCGACCATGCCGATGACGGTGGCTGAACGGACATTGGATTCAAAGCGGTAGAGCGAATAGGAAATCCAGAGGGGGAAGACCTGGGGAATGACGCCGAAGACGACTTCCTCGATGAAGGAGCAGCCTGTGGAGCGCACGCCCTCAACAGGCTGTTTCTTGATGGATTCCACGGCTTCGGAAAAAAGCTTGGCCAGAACGCCGGTGGAATGCGCCCAGAGGGCGAGCATGCCGGAAAAGGGGCCAAGGCCCACGGCGCAGACAAAAAGCATGGCCCAGATCATCTCGTTGATGGCGCGGGAGCAGTCCATAAGGCGGCGCGTGGGCTGGTAGATCCAGGCCGGCACGATATTGGAAGCCGAGAGGATGCCCAGGGGAACGGCGCAGATGATGGCGAGCAGGGTTCCCCACACGGCCACCTGGATGGTGACGAGCATCTCTCTGACGTAGTCGCGCCAGTCGGAAAAGTCCGGGGGAACGAAGTCGGCTGCCATGGTTTTAATGTTGCCGCCGTCCTGCAAAAGCTGCAGCGGGTGGATTTCAGCCCCGTGCCAGGCCCAGACAAGAATGGCGAAGATCCCCACTACCCAGGCCACGCCCGAGGGAGAGATGCGGTTCAGTATGCTTCCGGGATTCTGTACTTCTTCCATTGCGTGAAAACTCCGTGAAAAAGGCGGCCCCTTCCCTCAGGGGAAGGGGACCGCATGAGACGCTACTTGCTGAGTTTTTTCATGGCCGCATCGATCTCGGCGATTTTGGCCTTCTTCTCATCCGCGGGCATATCGGAGTCCTGAATCTTGCTCTTCTGGCGGAAGTATTCGAGCACGCGCACGGAATCGAGCTGCCTGTCGCTGGAGGGGATAAAGCCGCTCCACTGCAGGCTGTTCAGAACCTTCATTTCGGCCTCGGCGTTGGCGCCTTTGCCGTAGCTGAGGACAAAGCTCTTAATCTTGTCCTTGGTCGCCTGATCGAGGTTCTTGCGCCACACGAGCGGGTCACCCGGGATCAGCGGGGACTTCCTGACCACGCGCAGTTCCTGAGCCTTGGCAGGCTGGGTGATGGTAAGCCTGCCCATGGCCTCGCTGTTGAAGGTGGCCACGTCAGCCTTGCCGTTGGCGACAGCCAGGCCGTTGGCCTCATGGCTGGCGTTCAGCGTGCGCTTGAAAATCTTCTTCGGGTCGAGGCCTCTCTGGCCGAAAATGTAGTAGCCGGGCACGAGGTAGCCGGAAGTGGAGTTGGGGTCGCCGTTACTGAAGACGAGGTTCTTCGCATCCTTCAGCACTTCGTCGACGGTCTGGTATCTGCTCTTCTTGTTGACGATGAGGTAGGAGTAGTAGCCGTGGGTTCCGTCCTTGCCCACAACCTGGGCGAAGACCTCGCCGCCGGAGCGGTCAACCATCTCGATGGCGCCCTTGTTGCCGATCCACGCGAAGTCGACCTTGCCGAAGCGCATGGCCTCGATGATGCCGGCGTAGTCGGAAGCGAAGTAGGCCCTGACGTCAAGGCCGGTCTTCTCCTTCATGGCGCTGATGAAGGGATCCCAGGCCTTCTTCAGGTTGACCGAGGATTCCGTGGAAATGATGCCGAAGGACACCGGCTGGGCCTGGGCAGCGCCCTGACCGCAGATGATGGCAGCCGCGGCCAGGAGAGCGGCGGCGAAACGCTTGAGCGACATGAAAAACTCCTTGTTATAAATGGGGAAGTGACTATCAGGCTGCGCAGTGATCACCAGTGAGCGCGTCATCGTCATCAGCAGGCATGCCGCTGCCGGACATGATGAGATCACTGCCGCCGTACAGCTTCTTCAGGAAATCAGAGGTGAGCGCGGCGCTCGGTCCGTCGTAAACCACGCGCCCGCTCCGGAGAGCGATCGTCCGCCTGCAGAAATTCAGGGCGTAGTCAACCTGATGCAGGGAGACGAGCACGGTAAGACCGTCTTTTTCGTTGAGGTCGCGCAGGATCTGCATGACCGTCTGGGACGTGGCGGGGTCGAGGGAAGCGATGGGCTCGTCAGCCAGGAGCACACTGGCCTTCTGCACGAGGGCGCGGGCAATGGCCGCGCGCTGCTGCTGGCCGCCGGAAAGATTGGAGGTGCGCTCGGCCGCCTTGTCGAGTATGCCCACGCGGGCGAGGGATTTCTGCGCCAGCTCACACACCTCGCGGCTGTACAGTCCCGTGAGCGAGCGCCAGAGAGGCGTACGGTGCAGGGCGCCGAGGCAGACGTTGCCAAAAACGCTCATTCTGTCGACGAGATTGAACTGCTGGAAAATGACGCCGATTTGCGAACGGATGCTGCGGATACGGCTGCTGATGACGCCTTTTTCCTGCACAATATGGCCGTTGACGCGTATGCTGCCACGGTCTCTGTCAGCGGCGCTCAGGCCGCAGATGTGGCGGATGAGGGTGGATTTTCCGGAACCGGAAGAACCGATGAGGGCCACCATTTCACCGGGTTCTATGCGTATGCTGACGTCGTCGAGTCCCCTGGTGCCGGAAAAGGTCTTGCTGATATGGTCGATTTCAATCACCTGATACAACTCCTTGGGCCGCGCGCTGCGCATGCCCTTTCAGTTACGGAGTGCATCTTCACCGGCAAATGTTATGGTTTCGTGACGCCTTTATGTCTCTTCAATTGTGAGAAAATTGCGGCTTGATGAAAAATAAAACAGAGCCGTAACGATAAATACAGCGTGTATTACGCTTCTGTTACGTATATTTTACATTTTTATAAGACGGATATCCTGTATTTTTAAATCCATCATTGAAAGGATTACGGACACTGATCTGGCTTTTCCCTTCCTTATATATACGGAACCCAGTGTTAACGGGAAGGCGGACCGGATCCTGCCGGAGCTGACTGCGTGTTCCGGAGGAAGAAAACGAACGCGGCCTCTTCACGTACCCGGCCCGGAGTCGTATCCTTAGAGGAATGGCTCCTGACAAAACCGCAGCCGGTCCTTCCCTCCCCCATTCCCATCCCGCCATTTCCGGAGACGCTTCCCATGAATATTGTCGTATGGTCCGATATAGCCTGTCCCTTCTGTTACATCGCCGGCACACGCGTGCGTCGGGCCCTGAAAGCCCTGCACGCTGAAGATCTCTTCACCATTGAGAGGAAAAGCTACGAACTTTCTCCGCAGATCACGGTCTCCGAACCCTGCCTCAGCTTCTACGCGAAGAAGATGGATGTCACGGAGGAGGACATCGCGCCCGGACTCAGAAAAATCGAACGCGAGGCCGCCAAGGACGGGCTTGTCTTCCACTACGACAGGGCCATCGCCGCAAATACTTTCAACGCCCACAGGCTCGTCAAGTACGCCGCGGCGCACGGCGTGCCGGACATGCTTGACCGCCTCTTCGAGGCTCATTTCCGCGACGGTCTCGACGTGGGAAGCCGCGATGTTCTCGAAGAACTCGCCCGCAGGGAAGGGCTTTCCGCCGGTTTTCTGGACACGGAACAGTACGCCGCGGAGGTCCGCGGGGACGAGGAAGAGGCGAAGAAACTCGGCATACGCCTTGTGCCGCACTTCATCATTGACGGAAAGCTCACGTACAAAGGGGCCCTCTCGCAGGACTACATGACCGGCGTGTTCAGAAACATCATACAGAAGAACAACCTGCTGCCCCCTGAGGGAAAGGGCATCACATGCGGCCCGGACGGCTGCACGCTCGGATAGACAGAGAGAGGGAGCGCGGGAAGAAGCCGCCCTGACGGACAGTCCTTCCCGCGCCCCCGGAAAAGGGCGGCAGACAAAGGAGGAAAAGGCCGGAGCCTTCCAGCCTAGTCGCCGTATTTCTTCATCTGCGCGTTAAGTTCGGCGATTTTCGCCTTCTTCTCTTCGTCAGACATGGTCTGGCTGTCCTGGATCTTCACTATCTGACGGTAGCACTCGATTTTTCTGAGCGGGATAAGCTGGCTGTCGTCCGAGGCCCTGAACCCTTCCCTGTTAATTTTCTGAAGCTGCGCGCGTTCGGCAGCGGCGTCAGGCCCTTTGGTGCCGTAGTCAAGCACGAAGGCCTTTATCTTCGCCTTGAGATCGTCCGGCAGAGCCTTGCGCCACACCATGGGGTTATCCGGGATCACGGGAGACGTCCAGACCACGCGCAGTTTCTCCGCGACATCGGGGTGCGTCCCGGTCAGCCTCTTCATGCTGGAACTGTTGAAGGTGGCCACGTCAGCCTTGCCGTTGGCCACAGCCATGGCATTGGCCTCGTGGCTGCCGTTCAGGGTGCGCTTAAAAATTTTCCTCGGTCGAGGTCACGTTTCGCGAAAATGTAGTAACCGGGCACGAGGTTGCCGGAAGTGGAATTGGGATCGCCATTGCTGAACGTAAGATCCTTCGCGTGGCTCAGCACGTCATCGAGCGTCTTCAGACTGCTGTCCTTATTGACGATGAGCAGGGAATAGTATCCGCTTTCCCCTCCGGCGGAGATGGCCTGGGCGAAGATTTCGCCGCCCGAGCGGTCGACCATGCCCATGGCGCCCTTGTTGCCGGTCCAGGCCACGTCGACCTTGCCGAAGCGCATGGCTTCGATGATGCCGGCGTAGTCAGAAGCAAAATACGCCTTCACCGGTACGCCTGTCCTTTTGGACATGGCCTCGATAAAGGGCTCCCAGAGCTGCTTCAGCGTGATCGACGACTCGGTGGAAATGATGCCGAAGGAAATGGCGGCGGGCTCCTCCGCGGCGCGGGCCTTCCCTCCCAGGCAGAGCACGGCCATGGCCAGCGCGCAGATCAGAAAACGCGAAAATTTCATTGTTCTTCCTCTTTTCATTTTTTTGGACGCATCCTGCGCCCGCTCTGCCTTGTAGCCACACTCCTTTGCCGCAGTGTTACGAAAGCATGCCCGTCCGGTTACCCCGTCCTTCCCGCATAAATTTCTTGCCCTTAATTAATTAATCGATTAATTAATTCTCCATGAACACACACTCTTCTCCCCGCAAAACACCGGGGCGTCCCTCCGAGGGCGCAGGCGACAAAAGGAAAGCCATTCTCAGCGCGGCTCTCACCCTTTTCGCGTCACAGGGCGCCGCGGCGACGTCTCTTCCGGAAATCGGCCGGGCCGCGCACGTGACACCCGCCATGGTGCACTACTACTTCGGCGGACGCTCCGGGCTTATCGACGCCCTCATGGAGGAACGCATCCTGCCCGGCATACGCGAACTCTGGCAGAGTCTCGATGAACACTGCCTCGATGATCCCCGGGCTTTTCTCGTCTCCATTCTGGATCGCGTGCTCGCCAAGGTGGACAGCATTCCCGTCCTTCCCCAGCTCTGGGTACGGGAAATCCTGACTGACGGCGGCGTCCTCAGGGATCAGCTGCTGGCGCATCTCAGGGCAGAGAATATGCAGCCGAAAATTCTCGAAGCTGTCCGGAACGCCCAGAGGAAAAAACTCATCAGCTCCGGCATCTGCCCCGGTCTCTTTATCCCCTCCGTGGTGGGCGCCATCATGCTGCCTCTTGCCGCTTCGGGCCTCCTCCGGGAACTTCCCTGGAATCAGGATTTCACCCGCGCCGAGCTGCGCAGACATATTCTCACCCTTCTCCTGCACGGGCTTCTTCCCGGTCAGACGAGGTAATACCCATGAAATTTTCTGTTTCTCTCTTCTGCCTGCTCGCCCTTTCCGGCCTTCTTCAGGGATGTTCCGGAAACGACGGGAACGAATACCAGGGCTATGTGGAAGGGGAATACGTCTATCTTTCCTCCGCGCGCGCCGGCAGGCTCGAAAAGCTTCTGACCAGAAAAGGCAGCAGCGTTGAGTCCGGCGTGCTTCTCGCCTCGCTCGAAAGCGAATACGAGCGCCAGGCCGTGGCAAAATCAGAACGCAGTCTTGCCCAGACCCGCGCTCTTTACAACGATATGCTCACGGGAAAACGCCCGGCGGAAGTGTCCATGGCAAAGGCCCAGCTCGCGAAGGCCAGGGCCGATCAGGCGAACGCCTCCGCCGAACTCGCCCGCGTGGAAGCCCTCTACCGCCAGAACGCCGTTTCGAAGAAGGAACTTGACAACCAGCGCGCCGTGTCCCGCTCTGCGGACGCCACCGTGGTGGAGATGCAGAAACAGGTCGACGTCTATAACCTCCCCGAGCGTGAACAGCGCATCGCGGCCCAGAAGGCCGCAGTGGAAGCGGATGAGGCCGCTCTCGCCCAGGCCCGCTGGGAACTCGGCCAGAAGGAAATCCGTCCGTCCCAGGCCGGCCTCGTCTACGACACGCTCTACAGGGTCGGCGAATGGGTGCCCGCAGGAAGCCCCGTCATCCAGCTCCTGCCCCCCGGCAACGTGAAGATCCGCTTCTTCATACCGGAAAAGCGCGCGGCCGCCCTGCACATCGGGGATACCGTCACCGTCTCCATGGACGGCGCGTCTCCCGTCAGCGCAAAGGTCACCTATATCGCCCAGAACGCCGAGTACACGCCCCCTGTCATCTACTCCAATGAAACACGGAGCAAGCTCTGCTTCATGGCCGAGGCCGAGACAGACGAGCGCACAGCGGCCGGCCTGCATCCGGGGCAGCCCGTCAGCGTGGTTCTGCGATGAATACCCAGACTGAAGAACGGCCGGAGTCCACGGCGCCCGCCATCGACGTGCACGGCCTGACCAAACGGTTCGGGAAGAAAACGGTGGTGGATAACGTGTCCATGACCGTGAAACGCGGCGAGATCTACGGCTTCCTCGGCCCCAACGGCAGCGGCAAGACCACCTGCATACGCATGATGTGCGGCCTGCTCACTCCGGACGCGGGCACAGGGACATGCCTCGGCTGGGATATTATGAAGAACAGCGTGGAGATACGCCGGCACGTCGGCTACATGACCCAGCGCTTCTCCTTCTGGGAAGATCTCTCCATCCGGGAAAACCTGAATTTCGTGGCGAGGCTCTTTGAGGTCCCGGACAGGAGAGGCGCCGTGGAAAAGACGCTTGAGGAGCTCGGCCTGACCGGCCGCGCGGAGCAGCTGGCAGGCTCGCTCTCCGGCGGCTGGAAGCAGCGCATGGCCCTCGGGGCCTGCATGCTTCACAGGCCCGATCTCCTGCTTCTCGATGAACCCACGGCCGGCGTCGATCCCACGGCCCGCCGCGACTTCTGGGACGAACTGCACGAACTGGCAGCCCGCGGCATCTCCGTTCTCGTAAGCACGCATTACATGGACGAGGCGGAACGCTGTCACAAACTCGCTTACATCGCCTACGGCCGCCTCATGGCCACGGGCACGGCTGACGAGGTCATCGCCGGCCAGGGACTGACCACTCTGGCCGTTTACGGTCCGGACCTGTCAGCACTCCAGACAAAGCTCAGAAAAACGCCCGGCGTGGAGCAGATTGTCATGTTCGGCACGGTTCTGCACGCGAGCGCCCGCGACGCGGCCGCCCTTGAGAAAGCAGTCACCTCCTGTCTCGGCGCTGACTGCCGCATGGAGCCCATTTCCACAGGCCTCGAAGACGTCTTCATCTACATGATGGCGCATTCTCAGGACAATTTCGGGAGCGCAAAAAAATGACGCACCGCGTATTCTCCCTCAGGCGATGCCTCGCCATAGCCTACAAGGAAGCCCTTCAGCTGCGCCGCGACCGTTTCACGTTCGGCATGATCATCGGCATCCCCGTGGTCCAGCTCCTCCTCTTCGGCTACGCCATCAACAACGACCCCAAACACCTTCCCACAGCCTTCGTGCCGGGGGAGGAGACCATATTCACGCGCAGCGTGGAATCCGCCTTGCGCACTTCCGACTACTTCAGAATAACCGGGGTCATGAGCGAGAAAGACGCGGAGAACGCTCTCAAAAGCGGCGACGTCTCCTTCGTCATCAATATCCCCACTGACTTCACCCGCCGCCTTCTGCGCGGCGAAAAGCCGGCTATGCTCATTGAGGCAGACGCTACGGATCCCACGGCTACCACAGGCGCCATCGGCGCCGTGCAGGGCATCGTCGAGTCCGTGCTGAAGCGGGACATGAAAGGGCCGCTCTCCTCCCTGGCTCCCGTATCCCAGTCCTTCTCCATCACGGCCCACAAAATGTACAACCCCGAGGGCCTCACCCGCCTCAACATCGTTCCGGGGCTCATCGGCGTCATCCTGGCTCTCATGACCTGCATGCTCACGAGCATGGCCCTGACGCGCGAGCGCGAGCGCGGCAACATGGAGAACCTGCTCGCCTCGCCGGTCACGCCCGTCGAAATCATGCTCGGCAAGATCACGCCCTACATTGTCACGGGCCACATCCAGGTGGGCATCGTGCTGGCCCTGGCCGTCTTCCTTTTCAAAGTACCATTCACCGGGGATCCGGCCGCCCTCTATGCGGCGTCCGTGCTCTTCATCGCCGCCAACCTCACCGTGGGCGTCACCATTTCCGCCGTCGCCAGAAACCAGCTCCAAGCCATGCAGATGACCTTCTTCTACTTTCTGCCCAACATCATGCTCTCGGGCTTCATGTTCCCCTTCTACGGCATGCCCGAATGGGCGCAGTATATCGGTTCCGTTCTGCCCCTGACCTATTTCAACCGCCTCGTGCGCGGCATTCTCCTCAAGGGCTGCGGCTGGCAGGACATCTGGCAGAATCTCTGGCCCATCGCCGCTTTCACGGCTGCCCTCATGGGCGTGGCCGTCCGCGCCTTCAGACGCACGCTCGACTAGAACCGCCTCTCTCAGCGGATGGCTGCGGCAAGCCGCCTCAGCCACAGGTAATCGTCAGCCGCGGCGCAGATCAGAAAGCCGCCGGGAAGGCCATCCTGCCCGCCAATGACGGTGAGATTCTCCCCGTCCCGGACGGGAGCGCGGACGAGCGCGAGATCGGAAAGCCCGAGACGCAGCGCGAGATCCCTCTCTCCGCCCCGGACCCGGTATTCCTCCACGGGCACGCCGAGTGCGGCGCCGAGAGCCCGCACGCGCGGCAGGGATGAGGCGCCCGAAAGATCCGGCGGCACGCCAAGCATCACGCGCCCCGCGGCTTCCACCCGGTCAAGCGCGGAAATCACGGGCAGGCCGCGGGCAAAGATATTCCGCCCCGCTTCCGAGGCCGGACGCACGGTCACAAAGGCCGGATCCTCGCGGGACACGATACGGCCCGCCTCCATGATCAGAATGCTGTCGGCCATGCCGCGCGCGAAGGACGCCTGGTGGGTAACCACGATAATGGTGCGTCCCCCGCCGCGCAGGCCGCGGATGATGTCCAGAACCTCACTCACGTTGGAAGGATCGAGGGATGAGGAGGGCTCATCAAAGAGCATAAGCTTCGGGCGCATGGCCAGCATGCGGGCTATGGCTCCGCGCTGCCTCTGGCCGCCGGAAAGCTGTCCCGGATAGCAGTCAGCCCTGTCCCTGAGACCTACTTCTTCAAGAAGGCGCATGGCCTCTTCACAGGCCTTTTCCCTGTCCTCCTTCAGAACGGCCACGGGAGCCAGGGTGATGTTCCGCAAAAGAGTGAGATGACTGTAGAGCTGCTCGCCCTGGAAAACCATGCCTACCTCGCCCCTTCCCGTGGTGCGCCATCCCGGCCGGCTGCGGACCTGTCCGCCGAGGCGCACTTCTCCGGCATCAATGGGATCGAGGCCGGCCACGGCCCTGAGCAGGGTCGTCTTCCCGCACCCGCTCGGACCGCAGAGGGCGAGGCAGCGCCCCTCCTGAAGAGTCAGGCTCACGTCCCTGAGGACGGGAAGTCCCCCGCGGAGAGACGTGACGCGGGAGACTTCAAGAAGCGGGGCGCCTGCGTTCATAATCCCTTCCTACTCTGCCCAGACAGGGAGTCTGCCGGAAGCGGGCGGCAGGGGATAGCGGCCCTCGGGACCAAACCAGACATCGTAAATCTTCTGGTAGGTGCCGTCCATGATGAGACTCCGCAGAGCCGCGTTCACGCGATAGCGCCACGCGGACTGGTTGCGGGGCACGCCGATGCCGTAATAGGTGGGGCTGTAAATTTCGCCCACGGCCTCAAAGCCTCTGTCTCCTCCGGACACGCCGGCGAGAATGACGGTGTCGTTGGTCCAGCCATCGACCTTGCCGGTTTTGAGGGCCAGGAAGCACTCTGAATCGTTCTGGAAGGACATAACGCGCGGTGAGGGATCACCAAGCTTCTTCAGGGCCTCGGTCACGGCCTGCTGGGCGTTGCTGCCCTGGCACACGGCCACGCGCCTGCCCACAAAGTCCTTAAGGGCGTGGTATCTGCCCTTTGCCGCCAGGACGCGCTTGCCGTCGAGCAGGTAGGTATCCGAAAAATCAATCTGACGGGCCCGGCTCATGGTGTGGTTCATGTTGGAAAGCACCATGTCCGTCTCACCGGAAACAAGGGAGGTAATGCGCGTCTTGTTGTTCACTTTGGTGATCGTGTATCTGAGCCCCATTTTTTCGCAGAGGGCTTTGGCAAGATCCACATCGAATCCCGCGGGCTGCCCCTTGTCATCGAGATAGTTCATGGGCGGCGTGCTGTAGCCGATGCCGATGCGGACCGTGCCGCGCTTCATGATCTCGTCATCGAGGTTTGTCCATTCCTCGGCCATGGCGCCGCGCGCGAAGAGGAGCAGGGGCAGAACAAGGGCCAGCAGCCATGCGGAGCGTTTTTTCAGAAAATCCATCGGTAAATCCTTTGCTGAAGGTGAAGGAAAAAAGCCTTTACATTGTTTCCGGAAATTTCTCAGCCTGCCTGCGCGCGATGACTCTCGCGAGTTTCGCGAGCAGCAGGGAGACAGTCATGTACCCCGCGCCGATGAGGACATACATGGGCACGAGCATGTCCGGATAGCGGTTCGCGAGGATCATGCCCGTCTGTGTCAGCTCGATGAGGCCGATGACAAAGACGATGGAGGTGTCCTTGAAAAGAGAGACCATGACGCCGAGAAGAGCGGGCACCATGCGCCGCAGAACCTGCGGAGCGAGCACGCGCCGGAAAACACCGGCCCCGGAAAAGCCTGAAAGCCTGGCCGCCTCGAGCTCGCTCTTCCGCACCATGTCCACCCCGCTCAGGAAGACTTCAGCCACGTTGGCGGATCCGTACATGGTGAGAGCGGCTACGGCCGTGAGGAAAAGCGGAGGCCTGAGCCCGAGAAAAGCGGGCAGTGCGTAATGCAGCCAGAAGATCATGAGCAGAACGGGGATGCCCTTGACCGCCTCGATGAAGAGAAAGGCCAGCCAGTTCAGCGGCCTGACACGGAAGAGACGGACGGCGCCAAGGAGCGACCCCAGAACGAGGGAGGCAGGGAGCACGGCCAGCGTGATAAGAATATTGAGGCACAGGCCGCCCGTCCCGCTGCCATCGAGCCCGAAGAGCAGGGATCCCGCGTACGGCAGGGCGTCACCAAAGGAAGATATCACGCCGGTCATGGAATCATCCCTCCAGCCGGCAGCGCCGGCGCACGGAGGAGCGCAGCCAGTGCAGGAGCAGAGAAAGGACGCCGCCCATGGCAAGGTAGATGCAGGTGGCCGCCGTGGTCACCTCGAGACCAGCGAAACTCAGGGACTCTACCTCCTGGGAGGCCCAGGTAAGTTCTGGCACGCTGATGACCATGGCAAGGGACGTGTTCTTGAAATTGTGCAGCATGCGTATGGAAATGGCGGCCAGCGAAGCGGCCACAGCCTGGGGCAGGACGACCCGGCACCAGAAAACGGCACCCCTCAGCCCGGCGAGACGCGCGGCGTCCATGGCGTTCTTCCCGCTCACGCCCATAACAGAATACAGAATGTCCGCTATGTACGGGGAGTTATTGACCGAGAGGCCGAGACAGGCCGCGAAAAAGGGAAAACCGTCCCAGCCGTTGAGGGCCAGGCCGGCCCCTTCCGGCAGAAGCACTGGCAGGCAGAAGAAAAAGAGCAGGAGCCAGAAAACGCCCGGCAGGCTGCGCACGATATCGCAGAAGAAAGTGCACGGGATGCGCGCGGTCCGGGATCCCGAGGCGCGCCCCACGGCAAGCATGACGCCAAGGAAAAACGAGGCCACAGAGGAAATGAGGGCCAGGAGCACGGTGATCCAGACGCCCGTGAGAAGAATGGACGGATAGGGAGGCTCCAGAAGGACCTCCCAATGGGGATGAAACATGCCTTTTCGCCTTTGCCGGCTGTCCGGCGTTTATTCCTGAACGTAGCCTACAGTCAGTTCCGGTTCAAGGTACAACCCGGAAAACAAAACGTTCGTGTGTCCGTGTATGGGAGTGTTTTTGTGCAGAAAAGCACAATGCGGTGCTGTAATGCCACATACCTTCACCGTGTTTTTCATTAACTTTCCGGAATGACACGGTTTTCACGGAGGAAACGGAGCCGTGCAAAAAAACAACAAACTCCGGCCGACCCTCCCTTTACAGCATAACTATTTGAAATAATAAGTTAAATACTATCATACCCTCCCGGACAGGTCACGTGAAAAAAATACGCCGGCCAGAGGCGCGTCTGTCCTGCCGGGGACACGATGCACGCTCCTCTTCCCCGGGAAAAACGTATTTTTCACCAGATAACGGGGTGTTCTTCCACTCTTCCCCGGCCCGTCTCCTGCCATTTCCATGGCATATTTCTTGCTCATTGCAGAACGACATACCGTTTTCTCCTTCTTCGTCCGGCAGCAGAACTGCCCCGGTTCTTCCCCGGGGGAGTTCCACTTCCGGAAAGAGCCGGACGCCCTTCCCGCTTCCGGCTTTTTGCCAGCACGACGCACAGCGCAAGGAATACACCATGAAGATTATCGACTTCCGTTTCCGTCCCAGCACTCCCGATGCCGTCAAAGGCATGCTCGCCAAGGGAGGCCCATTCAGCCCCATGTTTGAATATTTCAACTACAAGGACCGCGCGAAGCCCGAGCCCATCGGGCAAATCGTGAAGGAGATGGAAGCCCAGAATGTGGTGAAGGGCGTGGTCATCGGCCGCGACGCCGAAACCACCTACGGCCTCAAATCCTCCAATCCCGGCATACTCGAACTCATGAGGCAGTATCCGGACCGGTTCATCGGCTTCGCAGGCGTTGACCCCATCAAGGGCATGGACGCCATCACCGAACTGAAGAACAGGGTTGAACGCGACGGATTCAGAGGCGCGGCCATCGATCCCTACCTCGCCCGCATCCCCGCGGATCACCGCCGCTTCTATTCCATCTACGCCAAGTGCTGCGAGCTCAATATTCCGATCGTCATCACCACCGGCCCGGCCACACTCGTGCGCGGCGCCGTCATGGAAGACTCCGCTGTCTGCCACATCGACCGCGTGGCCTGCGACTTCCCGGATCTGAAAATCATCATCAGTCACGGCGGCTACCCGTACGTGAGCGAAACCATCATGGTCGTGCAGCGCAACGCCAACGTATATCTCGATATCGCCGAATACGAGCAGCAGCCCTTCTCCGAAAAATATATTGAAGCCGCCAACACCATCATCAGCGACAAGGTCATCTTCTCGAGCGCCGCGCCGTTCATGGACTTCCAGGAACAGATCGCCCTTTACAGGAGCCTGCCCTTCACTCCTGAAGTGCTTGAGAAAGTCATGTACAAAAACGCATGCAGGATACTCGGCCTTCCCGAATAGTTTTCCTCCATTCAGTTTCCTGAAAAATTCCCCTTTCTTCCCGCACGGGAAGGAAGGGGGTTTTCGTGCAGTCCCTGAAACAGCGGGAGAAGCCGCAGGACTGGCAGACTGGGGCATACTGTACTTCTCAGCACCAGCCGATGCCGGACAAAAATCGCGGCAGGATGCTAAGGCGAAGAGAAACCCCTTGGAACGTTCCGGGGCGTTCCTGAAACCGCAGAAACGCTTAATCTGGCGCTCTTCAGCCTGTCCGGCATATCTCAGACAGATCACAGGACCAACGTGCAGGCTCCGGCTAAATACGGATCCCGGTATTGGCCTCGATGGCCGCAGTGTAATCTCCCGAAGCAATGGCCCTGCGCTCTGAACGGAGGGCGTTGCGCATGTTCGCCCGGAAGGATACAGACCTCATGGCGTCAAACATATTCATACCGGCAAGCGTCTCAGAGGCGATGGCTGCAATGGCCTGCTGCTGGACATAGGCGCGTCCGGCTACCCTGGCCAGTGCACTGCCGACGGCGGCGAGAGGGGCGTGAACTCCCTCCGTTGCCACCACCTCGTCGATGGCCTGATACTGAGCCTCGTACTTTGCCTCCATTGACTGGGCAATTTCCTCGACAGCCTCTTTCTTCGTCCTGCTACTGATAATGTCGGAAACCATATCCTCGGCACTGGCATAGCCATGCCGGGCAGCAAGAATGGTCGGATCGGCCCCTCCCTTTTCGCTGACCAGACCGACCCCTCTGGCCATGAGCTCCTGGGTGGCTTCTTCACCTACGGCAGCGGTAAGTGCATCCTTATTGAGAGGGGGCTTCCGCATAGCTGCTTTGGCCTGAGAGGACGGAAGCGCATCCACCTCTTTGGCGGCCTGCCTGCGGTAATCGGCCAGACCCTGGGTACGCTCATATTCCCGCTTCTCCTGCAGCCGCTGTGCGGCGATGGCTTTGGCTGTCTGAATGACCTTGCGGGTGACTTCCTGCTGGGGCTTCGCCACCCCCAGAGCGTCAAGTTCGCCGGTAGTTAGATCTACAATGCCGTGCTGGATGGTGGCCTCTTCGATTTCTGCATCAGTTGCCAGCATTCTGTCGAACACGCCCCGCACTTCGTCGTTCAGCTCAACATTGAGCAGGGAAATCTCACGGTAAATCTTCGTGAGCCACTGGCGGAACCTTGCAAACGCCTCTTCCAGCACGGAGCTGGGAGCCCTGCCTTCACGCAGATAAATCTCCCAGGCTCGGGCCAGTTTCTCATTCTGGTCGACAGTCCAGCGGACACCGGGTTTGGCACCGACATAGGCGCACAGCTTCCCGTAGTCTTTCTGCATCGACTCATCGGCAAAGCCATTCTCCACGGCCCTGAGCATCTCGAGAAAGTAGATGTGTCCCATCTCGTGGGCCAGCGTGGACAGGTTGGCCGTTTTGAAGAGCTCTACAACGTAGTTGCCTTCGCCCTCGTTGAAGCGCACCTGGCCGTTGATAACCCTCTCCACGTCCCCTACGGCGTTGAGCGTCGGAGACTGCTTCTGAAACAGAACCTGTGCCGTGCCATCGTTGACGCCAAGCCTGTCCCGTAGTATTTCTATTACAATGCCAGTATTTCTGGCGGTATCCCGATTGGTCCGGAGTTCTGCAGCTTCATGCTGTTTTCCCGGTACGAGCCAGTCGGGATTAATTATTTTAGTCAATTCGTGATCGTAAAACCTGTTACCGTTTCCATCTTCACGAGCGACAAATCCGACGACATATTCCTTCTTATCGATGGTTATCACCAGAAACCAGGGTAAACATCCGGACCGTGGGTGCGCGAAAGCCTCCCATGATGGCCGAATTTCAGGCAGAGGAGAACTTGACCGGGCGAGCCCAAAAAAATGTGCAAAAAATTCTGGACGTTATCCGGAATGCTGGATGTTTTTTGAGTTCTTTGTATTCTGTCTCATTTCTAAGTTATTTTTGCTTCCTTCTAACCTCCCATGGTATGCAATCTGGCATATCATTGCCGTCTACAACCAAGGCATGAGGATCAATAGATTTAAATGAAATATTAAATTCTTTTTGCAAATCTGATTCATCAAAACTTTTTGGAAAAAGTTTTTAAGGTTTCCGAGGTTGATATACCTGAAATACAACTCTAATCTTTGATGCTCTAATTGCTTTCTTTGCAAAATTTCTTTCTTCTATTTTAGACGCATTTACTTTCGCCGGCAACAGTGCTGCAAGTGTTGAAATTATTTTCCCAAATATTTCATCATATAAATCTACAGTTTTATCTCGTTTATGGCAGCTAAAATCTTTTACTTCAATTAACCAGAGAGTCTTCTTGCTGCGCTCTAATGCAAGAAGATCTACGGCTTTAATATTGTTGTGTTGTTTAGAAAACTGATTACGATAGAAAGCCCATTCATCAAACTTGTCTACCTCCCAGCCCTCAGGAAAGACAAAAAGCAGGCCATCCACATTGATTTCGGGCATCTACGCTTCCCCATAGGTTAATTGCATATACCGCTCGGACTGCTCCAGACTTGTATCCAGAGCGGCGATATCTCCAATATCATTGGAAGAGGGGCCCGATAAAACTTCAACGCCATTATCGGAAAAATGCAAACCAAAATAACACGCTTTGGAAAGCTTTTTCTGCTTCTGCAGGATCTCCAGTTCCCTCAGAAGAAAAAGGCTGTGCGTGGCAACGGTGACCTGCATGACCTTACTGAGTTCTACCAGAATCCCCGCAAGTTCCCTCAGCAATCTGGGGTTCAGATTGGCCTCCGGTTCGTCCCAGAATAACGAGGAATTATTACGCAATTCCCCGTTCATTATCAGATAGGTCAGCATACCAAGTTTACGATGGCCTTCCGCAACAAGTGACGCCTCAAACTGTCCGCTGGTACTTTTTGATGAAAAATAAAATCTGTTATTTTTTTTTAAAACTGAGGCTTTCAAATTTTTTTCTAACTCATTAACGAGTCTCGCTGTTTCTGAGGGGCTCTTCCCTTTTAATGGAGCAGGATTCAGAGCCTTTGCCAAAGCAAGATACGTTCCATCGAAAGCAAGTTCTCTTTTTTCCAGGGCCCCCTGGAATCCCTCAAACACAGAGATGATCTCCTTGGGAGGAATAAACAGTGTAGAAGACCCCAGAGGGACATACTGCGGAGTCGACAGTATATCCACTTTTTCCGTTTTTCTTGTGGAAAAAGAAAAATCAAGCCTCCCTTTCTGATTCCATGTGGCAGAAACGGAGGAACCCGAGCTACCCTGGACACGGGAAGCGAGTCTGCCCAGAGTTTCGGGGCGGAAAATATCCACAAGGTTTCCGGCGAGCCAGCGCTCTGCTATTTCCTTGGCCGGGAATTTTTCTCCAAACGATTCCAATGTTTTTAATATGGCATAACCCAATTTCAGCAGGTGGCTTTTACCTGAACCATTATCGCCTGTTATAACATTGAGACCAGAAGAAAACTCAAGATCGGCTTTTCGAAATACCGTAAAATTTTCAATATGCAGTTTGTTAAGCATGGGGAACCTGCCCAAGTATTCTATGTCTGAAAAATGCTGGCCCGGAGATAGCGCAAAAATAACTTGGATAGAGAAGGGATAAAGGGAAAAAATCCATTTGTTTCAGCTCTGAGCTGCCAAAACACGAAAAATGATTGCCATATCTAATCGTACAGCGAAAATCTCCCAAACGCTATACAAACCGCCGCACAGGGAACGAACGCATCAGAGCGGGCACGCAGGGGCGGCCAGAGCCGGAAGCCTCAGATACCCGGCCTGCCTCCCCGGGCCGATTATTTTCCTCTCAGCCTGGCGAAGAAGGATTTTTTCTTTTCTTCTCCCGCGGCCGGAGAGGAAAGCTTCTCTTCCATGTCCTTTTCCCCGTCCCGCCTTGACCCGAGCGCGCCGCGCATTCCATCGGCGAGTCCCACGGCCGCACGGATAACGCCGCCTGCCGCGTTTTCCGTGGCTTCAGCCGCTGCTTCGGCCATGGTGCCGGCCGCGGTGGCCATCTTTTTGCCCGTGGCGGCAGAGACGGAGAGCATCTGCCGTTTCACGGCCTTCACAATGGCTCCCATGGTTTCCTGGGTAATGTCCATGAGCAGGCCTCCCGTCTCCTTCATGCTCACATGCAGGCTTTCGCCGCCCGAGGCGCCGTAGCGGAACGCGCTGCGCGCCGCCACACCCGCGCGCACGGCGAGAAGGCAGTTTGAAGCGCCGTCAATGGCCGCGGCCGTAAACACATGCAGGGCCGAGCCCATGAACGGCACGGAAGCTGCTGTCATGGCAGGAGCTGCCGAAGGCACGATCTGACTCACCGAGTCCGTGATGGTCCTCGGAATGTCCAGCGCGTCCAGGGAAAAAGCCACGAAGGTGGCGGAGGACACGGCCCCGTAAACGCTCATAATCTCCCTCGGAGCCGGACGCTGATTGTAGATGGAGGACACGCGCCAGACGAGCCGCACGAGGGAGAAGAAGACAATAAGCGCATCCAGTTTGCCGTTCTGGGCGAGCGCAGTGCCGAGGAAAATGCGCTTTCCCGCGCTTCTTATTTCGTCGTCCGCCTTTTTGTCGAGCAGCAACATGGCCTTTTCAGCGAACTCCTCATCTGAAGGAACAAGCCCGGCCTCCCGCACGATCTGATTCCTGGCAAGGCGCTTTTCGAGTTCCTCCGCGAAGGCGAGACGCTCATCATCATCGGGGTTGTGGCGGATCACGAGCTTCGCGGGCCTCAGCCTGAAGGAGAGATACAGCCAGCAGGCTCCAGCCGCCTCCGATGCCAGGAGGATCAGGCAGACCACACGGCCGCTGCCGGGGAAAAGCGCGTCAGCCATGGACATGGCCGAACTGTCAATCTGGAGCAGAAGGGCCGCTGTCACGCAGATGATGAAAATGGCGAAGCCATAGAGTATTCTCGAAAGGTAGCGCATACCGCCTCCGTTTTTTCCCGCGGCACGGATACCGCGGCGCCCTCAGTATACGGACGAGGAGCGCTGTCTGCAAAGGAACAAAAAATCCACACCGGAAACGCCCGTGTCCGAGTTTATTCATCTGCACTGCCACTCCGAATACAGCATGCTCGACAGCGCCATACGCCTGCCGGCACTCTGTGAACGCGCCGTCTCCTTCGGCATGGAGGCCTGCGCTGTCACGGATCACGGCAATCTCTGCGCCGCGGCCGAATTTCAGAAAGTATGCCGCGAATACGGCATACGGCCCATCTTCGGCTGCGAGATCTATACCTGTCCGGACCGCCGTCTGCGGGACGGGGGAGCGCCCCATCACCTCATCCTCCTCGCGCGCACCCAGGAAGGCTGGTCAAATCTCTCGCATCTCGTATCCGAAGCCTGGATTTCGGGTTTCTGCGGAAAGCCCCGCGCGGACTGGGAGCTCCTCTCCCGCTTCAGGGACGGTCTTACCTGCCTCTCCGCCTGCCTGCAGGGCGCCGTGCCCGGGGCCATCCTGCGCGGGGACATGGACGGCGCGAGGGAAAGAGCCCTGCGCCTCGCATCCCTTTTCCCTGGGCACTTTTATCTCGAGCTGCAGCGCACCGGGCTTCCGCGCCAGGAATACGTCAACCAGCGGCTCATGGAATTAGGAGAAAGCCTGCGGCTGCCCCTCGCAGCCACCAACGACTGCCACTACCTCGGGCCCGGCGACGCGGAGGCCCGGGATGTGCTTCTGTGCGTCCAGGCGGGAAAGAAGCTCAGCGGGCCCGGGCACCCGCATTCCGGCACGAAGAGCCTTTTCTTTAAAAGCCCGGCTGAAATGGCGGAGGCCTTCGCTGACTGCCCCGAAGCCATTGCCAATACGGTGCGCATCGCAGAGGACTGCCGCGCGGAGATTCCCTCGGGAAAGCATTTTTTCCCGGCCTACCCCGTGCCGCCGGGCACGACAACGGAGCAGGAATTCCGGCGCATCGCGGAAGAAGGATTAAGAAAACGTCTCAGCGAAAAGCCTTCAGGCCCGCCATCCGACGAAACCCCGTACTGGAAACGGCTGCGGCACGAGATGGATGTCATCACGCGCATGGGCTTTCCCGCCTACTTTCTTGTGGTGCACGAATTCGTTACCTGGGCCAGGGACAACGGCATCCCCGTTGGTCCGGGGCGCGGCTCCGCGGGCGGTTCCCTCACGGCCTGGGCCATGCGCATCACGGATTTCGACCCGCTTGAATACGGCCTCATTTTTGAACGCTTCCTGAACCCGGGGCGCTCCTCCCTGCCTGATATCGACGTGGACGTGTGCGAGAGGAGGCGGGGGCGCATCCTGCGCCACCTCAGGGAACGCTACGGGGAAGACTGCGTGGCCCAGATCGCAGCCTTCAGCACGCTCAAAATGCGCGCCGCTGTCCAGGACGCGGGACGCTCCCTCGGCATGGGTTTTCAGGAACGCACACGGTTAGCCTCGTTCTTTCCGTCCTTCACCCATCACCGCCGCATCGCCGATGTCATCCGCGAGACCCCGCAGCTCAGGGACATGGCAGAGAAGGACGAAAACGCGGCCAGAGTTCTTGCGGTGAGCCTCAGAATCGAGGGGCTTGTGCGGCAGGCCGGCATCCACGCAGCCGGCGTAGTCATGAGCGGCGGCCCCCTCGCCGATCGCGTGCCTGTCATGCTCGGCAGGCACGGGGAACGCGTCACCCAGTTCGACGGCCCCATGGTGGAAGCGGCCGGGCTTGTCAAATTCGATATTCTGGGGCTCGCCAACATGACCATCATCCAGGACACCATCGACGCCGTCGCCAGGGAGGGCCGGCCGGCTCCTGACCTCAGAACGCTGCCCCTCGATGATCCCGCTGTCTACCGCCTCTATTCCAGGGCTGACACGGACGGTGTCTTCCAGATGGAAAGCGCGGGGATGAGGAAGTACCTGACACTCCTGCGGCCCGAGCGCTTCAGCGACATCGTGGCCCTGCTCGCCCTCTACCGTCCCGGGCCCCTCGAATCCGGCATGTCCCAGGAATTCATACGGCGCCGCCACGGGGAATCTCCCGTGCGCTATCCCCACCCTGCCATCGAAGCCTGCCTCAGGGACACCTACGGCGTCATCCTCTATCAGGAACAGGTCATGCAGATAGCCGAAACCGCTGCCGGCTACACGGCTGCCGAGGCTGACACGCTGCGCCGCGCCATGTCCAAGAAGAAGGCTGAGGAAATGGCCGGGGAGCGCGCACGCTTCCTCAGGGGCGCGGCGGAACGGGGCTTTGACAGACAAACCGCGGAAACCATCTTCGGGCAGATGGAGACCTTCGCTTCCTACGGCTTCAACAAGGCCCATTCCGTGGCCTACGCCCTCACCTCGTACTACACGGCTTATCTGAAGACGCATTATCCGGCCGAGTTCATGGCCGCCCTCCTCACCGCGGTCATGCGCCAGCCGGAACGGCTCGCCGGCTACCTCTCCCGCTGCCGGGAACGCGGCCCCGAAGTGCTTCCCCCTTCAGTTAATACCTCCCTTGGCTTCTTCAGCGCCCAGAAGGGACGCATCGTCTTCGGCCTCGACGCCGTGCGCGGCGTGGGTTCCGCCGCTGCCGGTGAAATAGTGCGCGCCAGAAAGGACGGCCCGTTCCGCTCGCTCGGGGATTTCCTCTCCCGTGTCAGCCTCAGGGCCGTTACAAAGCGCGCTGTCTCCTCCCTCATCCGCTGCGGCGCTCTCGATGACACAGGAGAAAGCCGGGAATCCATGCTCTCCCGCCTCGACGCGGCCATCAGCAGGGCGCGCCTCCACCCTGCCCGCGGGGCCGGCCTTCTGCGTTTTCTCCCGGACTACATCCCGGAAGGTGGACGGGCCCGGGAAGACACGTCCGGTCCGGCCCCCGATCCCGCGGCCAGGCTCAGGGACGAGAAGGATATTCTCGGCGTCTACCTCTCGGGACACCCCCTAACCAGCCTGAAAGGGGAAGCCGCCCGTCTCGGCTGCCTGCCTCTCTCCGCGCTTTCCTCCCTGCGGCCCGGCGCGAAGGTCAGGCTCTGCGTCATGATATCCGGCTTCCGTGAAATCAGGGACAGGCAGAAGCGGCGCATGGCCGTGGCCAGGCTCGAAGATCAGGAGAGTTATGCCCACGCGTACATTTTTTCACAGGCTTACACACCCTTCGTGCGGGAGCTCCTGCGGGAAGCTGCGGACAGCGACCTGCCTCTCTTTATAGAGGGACGCACAGAGGAGGATGCCGGGGACGGGGAAGATGAAGAAAAGCGCTCCGCCGTCCTGGCCGAACAGGGTCTGCCTTTTGGGGAGGCCTGCGCCAGAAGCAGGAGGCCGGCCGTTATCCGCGTCCCGCGCTGTCTCGTTACGCCTGAAGGTCTCGCCGGCTTCAGGGAAGTTCTTGAAAAATTTCCCGGACCCATCGCGGTCTGCGCCTCCATCCCGGGGCCGGGCGGGGACACGCTTCTGCGCCTCGGGAGAATCCGGGTGCGCCCAAGCCCCGCGTTCTACGAAGCCATCACCATCTGGCGGAAAGCCGCGCCGGAAGACAGTCAGGCAGAGCCGCCCCTCACGGAAAAGGAAGCGGAGGCCGCCCTCGCAGCGGCCGGGATACCGGCTTCCGCCGGAAGGAACGGAAAAAATTCCCGCTGAGACGAAAAAAGCCGCGGCGCGTCCGGAAAGAATGCCGTTTCCGGCCACGCTCGCGGCTCTCCTCCGTTGGACAAAAGACTAGAAGCCGAGCTCCTCGCCCACGAGAATCACCTTGATGCGGTCCTCAAACTGGCAGCGGCGCACGATGACAAGCTGGCTGCACATGGACTCCGGCCCTTTGCAGTCGCCGCAGACACCGGCCACGGCGCAGGGAGTCCTGCGGCCCAGACGGATTGCGTTGGCCGGGCAGGCCATGGCGCGGATGCGCTTTACGCCCTCATGGATGTCCGTCACAACCTTGTTCATGCCCGCCACGACGAGCACATGCTCCGGACCGTAGCACAGCGGTCCCACGCGGTTGCCGTTGCCGTCGATGTTCATGAGCTGGCCGTCCAGGGTTATGGCGTTGGCGCTCATAAGAAAGTAATCGGCCATGACGATGCGGCTGAACATGACCCGCTTTTCTTCCGGCGTCTTCGCCTCGTCCCTGTCGATAATCTGGTAGCTGCCTCCGCGGATGGCCTCCATAAGGCCTGTCTGCTGCACGGTCGCGGATCCGCCCCAGGCTATGCTGCAGCCCTTCGGCATGAGTTCCAGGGCCTTCGCCACGGCGCTTCTGCTGTCAGGGCAGTAAAAGCCTTCCATACGGCGTTTGGCGAGATTCTTGATGATGGTGGAAGCTGTTACTTCGTATGCCTGCTGTTTCGGTGTCATGGGCAATTTTCAGTGCCGTGTTCCGGGCACTGCCTCCATTCAGGGTTATAAAAAAAGCCTCTTTCTGGTACGTTATCCAGAGAGAGCCATTGTAGATCCATTGATCCGGCATGGCAAAAAAAAGACTCCGGGCGCGCCTGGGGAACAGGGGCGCCCCTTCCCGGAAGGAGAGACGCATGATCCTCAACGTGAGTTCGCGCACGGACATTGTGCACTATTACACCCCCTGGTTCCTGGAGCGCCTCAGGGAAGGCCGGGCCATAGTGCCCAACCCGGAAGTTCCGGACCACGCCATGGAACTCGATCTCTCGCCGGAAAGCGTGCAGGGCATTGTCTTCTGTTCCAAGGACTACCGCCCCCTTCTGCCGCATCTCGCGCGCCTCGCCGGGAAATGGCCCGTCTACTGCCACTACACCATCACGCCCTACGGCAGGGATGTGGAGCCCGGGGTTCCGGACGTGAGGGAAAGCATGGCCACGCTCCGGGAGCTTTCCCGGATTATCGGAAGGGAGCGCGTCGCCTGGCGCTACGATCCCGTGCTCGTGAACGGAGCCTATCCCGTGCAGCGCCACATGAGGGACTTTACGGCCATGGCCGGGATCCTCGCCCCCTTCATCAGCCTCTGCGTCTTCAGCTTCGTGGATCTCTACGGGAAAGTGCGCAGGGCTATGCCTGATCTCATGCCTGTCTCCACGCGGGACATGGACACACTCGCCGCATGGTTCGGACAGACCGCGCAGAGACTCGGATTTCCCATTCAGACCTGCGGCCCCGCCCCGGACTATACACGCTTCGGCATCGGCCCCTCGGGGTGCATCACGGCGGCCCTCCTCGGAAAGGCCTGGGGCCTGTGCCTCGGCCGCACACGCCCGGGGAACAGACGGCGGGGCTGCGGCTGCATGGCAACAGTGGACATAGGGACCTACGACACATGCAGGGCCGGATGCCTCTACTGCTACGCATGCCGCAGGCCGGGCGGGACGGTTCCGGCAATCCAGAATCCGGCTTCGCCCCTGCTCTTCGGCAGAGTGGAGGACTATACAGTCACAAAGCGCCGCAGGGACGGAAGCCGGATCCGCCAGATACGGCTCCCGGGCCTCGGGTAGGCCCGGAGGCCGGCACCCCGGACAGGGGAACCGGGGGCATCCCGGTCCTGCGCCACGTACAGCACATATTCCGTTTTCCGGAAACGCACTGTCCCTTCCTTCAGCCTGCCGGATTTTTTCCTTCAGGCGGAAGTTCCGCGTTATCCGTTCTGCGCCGTGAACACGGATTCGAGCACGCTGCCGCAGTCGCCGGCGTGGGCTCTGGCCCAGGCCTCGGGCGTGAGTCCGTCCCTGGCCGCGAGAGAGGCGTCTGCCCCGAGCCTGAGCAGGGTTCTGCAGGCCTCCGCGCAGTCCTCTTCAACGGCCAGCCTGAGCGGCGTGCGGCCGTCGCCGGTCATGGCGTTGACATCGGCCCCGGCCCCGGCAAGAAGTTCTATGGCATCCCCGTCATCGCGCTCGGCCGCCGTGTGCAGCGGGGTCTTGCCGAGGGCGTCTCTGGCCTCCACGTCAGCGCCGGCCTCAAGGAGCAGGGGGATATTGCGGCAGTCAGCGAAATGCAGGGGCGTGTCACCCTCCCCGTCCGTGGCTTTCACATCGGCGCCCGCCCCGAGAAGCATCTTCACGGCCTCCGGCGTATTATGGCAGGCCGCGCCGAAAAGCGGCGTCCCGTCAAAATCAGAGCGGATGTTCACATTGCCGCCGCATTCCAGGATAGCGGCGATGACCTTTTCAGTCCCCCTGTGCCAGGCGGCGAAATGCAGACAGGAACGTCCGTGGTCGGCCTGGGCGTTGGGATTTTTCATGGCACGGACAAGGCTCACGGCCCTGTCCATATCGCCGTCGTCTATGGCGCAGCGGACATCAAAAACTTCAGACATGGGGTCCTCCAGGGATTTTTCGTGTGCGGAGGGCTTGCGCGCCGGCTCCGGTTCAGGGGCATGCTACTCCCCCGCGGACGAACATGGCAACAGCACGGTACGGAAGAGCGCAGAAAAGCCCCCGCGGGAAGCCGTTCATTCCCGCGGGGGCCTGGATGAGGGAAAAGATTCCTCTTTCCCGGTCCGGAGTTAGACAGCAGGCTCCGGCGTGCCGCCGGCATCCGCCGCCTTCTTCTCCGGCTTCGCGCTGTACCTTCCGGCAAGTTCCTGCTCGAGGTACATGACCATGGAGAAGCGGTTCAGGGCGTCACGGCCGAAAGCCAGCATGGCCAGGTAGAAGTCGCTGCTGCGCTGGGAGAGACGCATGGGGGAAATCTGACGCAGAAGTTCCATCTGATAATGGGTAATCTCGGCGCTCACCGCGTTCACATATTCCCTGAAGGCATCCATATTGCCGGAGCGATCCTTCGCCATGGCGCGGAAACGGGACAGGCCCGAGACCATGTCCTGCAGATTCCGGCGCAGCACGCCGGTGAAGGCCCTGTGATTGTTGATGACCTGGTCGTAGGCGCCGTCACAGACTGTCTGGAGGTTTCTAGCCACGATGCGCAGGTTATTGAAGACTCGGTAATGGAAGATGTGGGCAGCGTCAGCCTTTTCGTTCTCACGAGAGCCGCTGACAGCGAGCCTGTAGTACTCGTTGCGCTGCGCGTCAGTCCTGTCGAAGAAGGCGGCCGCCTTCTTTTTCGTTTCAGCGAGCACTTTTGCGTCCTCGTTGAGGAGGCCCTTCAGGCCATCGTTGGCGATGGCGATGATTCCGGCGATGCTTTCATCGGCATCCTTGTTGAGCTGAAGGCTGAGAGCCTTGGGATCATCGGTTTTGGCCGTGACAATGGCGTAGCTCGTTTCCTCGTTCTGCTTCCTGATGAAGTTGGAGCGCACCAGAAGGAAGACAGCAAGGGCCATGAGGAAGACGGACATGGGAACACCGCCCCAGAAGATGCACAGCGTCACAATGGCGCAGGCCGTGAAGGCCGTAAGCGCGGTCAGGAACCAGCCGCCGATGACGGTAATGACGCCGGAGACGCGGTACACGGCGCTCTCGCGGTCCCATGCGCCGTCAGCAAAGGAAGAGCCCATGGCCACCATGAAGGTGACGTAGGTGGTGGAAAGAGGAAGTTTCAGGGATGTGGCGGACGCGATGAGGATGCTGGCCACCACGAGGTTAATGCTGGCGCGCAGCTCATCGAAGGGGAGCTCGCGGCCTTCGCTGTCGAGCAGATGGTCGGGTTTCCTCATGCGGTTTCCGATGGAGGAAAGCACGCTGGCGGGCATGATCTGCTGGAGTATCTCCCCCGCGGCAAGGCCGCCGCGCACGATGGCCCGTCCGGGCAGCGTGGAAGAGAACTGTTCTTCCTGGCTGGTGCTCGCGGACAGATTGACCGTGGTCTGGACAACACGGTGGGCCTTCTTCGAGAACCACAGTGTCAGAGTCATGATGACGCCGGCGAGAAGCAGGTAGCCTGTGGGAGTGCGCATGGCGTGCAGGAGGCAGTCCATCTTCATGCCCGGACTGCTGCCGGCGGCGAGATAGTTGTTATAGCTGTCGAGGGCGGCCAGCGGCACGCCGACGAAGTTCACGAGGTCGTTGCCGGCAAAGGCGAAGGCCAGGGCGAAGGTGCCGGCCAGAATGATGAGCTTGAAGAGATTGACTTTGAAGGCGCGGATGCACACGTGGAAGATGACGGTCAGCACGCAGAAGGTGACCGCGAGGATGGGCCAGGTGTTGGCGTCAATCCATTTGATGAATCCGGGATCCATGAAGGAGGAACCCTTGGCCCCTTTCATGATGAGGAAGTAAAAAATGGCCGTAATGGACACGCCGCCGAAGACGGAACCCACGCGGCGGTACATGGCCGCGTAATTGAAGGTGAAGATGAGGCGGCAGAGGTACTGCACAATGACGCCGGCGATGAAAGCCACGGCCACGGAAATGAGGATGCCCGAGATGATGGTCAGGGCCTTGCCGCTGTTGATATACCGGCCGATGTCCGCCAGCGCCTCGCCATGGCTGTAGATGCTGTAGAACGCGGCGCAGACGGCGCCGCCGAGCAGCTCGAACACCATGGACACGGTGGTGGACGTGGGCAGACCCAGGCTGTTGAAGGCGTCAAGCAGCAGGACGTCCGTGATCATGACCGCGAAGAACACGATCATAAGATCCGAGAACTGGAACCTCTGGGGGTAGAAGACGCCCTTGCGGGCTATTTCCATCATGCCGCTCGAGAAGGTGGCACCGGCGAGCACACCGACGCTGGCGACCAGCATGATGATTTTGAACGGGGCAACGCGGGAGCCGATGGCCGGACTCAGAAAGTTCACGGCGTCGTTGCTGACACCCACGAAAAGGTCAAAAGCAGCCAGCAGGGCCAGAAACACCAGCATGACTACATAGAAGGATTCCACGGAAAAACTCCTCTCTGTAAAGAGTGCACAAAAAACAATTCCCTTCATTCAGTCAGGCTCTTCATGCCTTTCCTTTGTGACAATTGTGTGCCGGAAGAGTGATAAGCGCGTGCCTTTCCTTCCCCTGTTACGCTCAGGTAAAAATTCAAGTAACGATTGAAGAAATATCTTGACGGACGCAGCGGCGAAGATGATGATTGACAAAAAGGAGCTGCACCATGCGGGAAACAAATCGCTTTTTTCCCCTCCGCGGGCGGCACAGTCTCGTCCTTGCACTGCTCCTTTGCCTGACCGCACAGGCCGGCGTTTCCGGGGAGCAGGCCATGGCCCAGCCCGGACCAGCGCTCCACGCTACGGCCTCACTGGCACCGATATTCAAGGACTCCGACTGGGCTGCAGCACGCGCCAGACGGAACAGAATCTGCAATGAACAGTCGCCCGACTCGGCCCTCGGCCGCAAAAAGGGCGCGGAAAGCTACCACCAGAACGTTCTGAACGACGCCATACGGCGGGCGGACATGGAATTTGTCCAGGGCCGCGACGGCACGCAGATCGGCGGCGTCAAAATGCATCCGAAAGACGATCCGGATCTGACCATCGGCTTCGGCATGCCCGGAGCCGCCGACAGAAAGGGCGCCGGCAGCAACGTTCAGATGCAGCTGGATTTCTGAAGTTCTCTTCCCTGTACCAGAAGGGCGGGACCGGCACACAGCCGCTCCCGCCCTTCCTCTGTTTCAGGCTCCGCCCGGAGAAGATCAGCCAAGGGCATCCAGAAGAAAACGGACAATGGCCGCGGCGATGGTGAGGCAGAGCAGAATCCTGATGGCCCCCGCCGGAACAAACTTCTGCGCCCTCGCGCCGCAGTACATACCGAGAAAGCCGCCCGCGCCGAAAAGAAGTCCCAGCAGGAAGTCGGGAGCCACGGTCTGCCCCGGGAAAAAGGGCGCCAGCACACTGTAAAAAATGACGCCGGCCACAGAGGTCAGGAAGGTGCCCATGAGCGTGGCGCCGCCCGTGGTGTGCACGGGAAGACCGTAGACGGACACCAGAAGCGGAGCCATGATGGAGCCTCCGCCTATGCCGTAGGCGCCGCCGGCCGCCCCGACCGCGAGACTCACGAGGAAGAGCGGCACGGTCGGACAGGAATACGCCCTGCCCCTGTAGGTGTAGCTGACGCGGGAAAGAGACCAGGAGACACCGTCCACGCGCTCCCCGCCCGGCGCCTTTTCCTTCCGCTTTCCCGAAATAACACCGAGGAAAAGCTTCGCCCCTATCCAGAAAAGGAAGCAGGCCGCGAAAATTCTGAAGGAAGCGGCGTCAGGGAGCCAGACGAGCCTCGCGAGAGCGCCCAGAAAGACGCCGGGAAGCGTGCCTGCCGCCACGACAGCGGCGAGCGGCCAGACCATGCGGCCCTCCCTCACGTAACGGATGACGCCGCCCGGAATGGCCACCACATTATAAAACTGATTGGTGGCGCTCACGGAAGGCGACGTATAACCGAGAAACGTCATCTGGAAGGGCAGCAGAAGAAAGGCCCCGGAAACGCCGCCCATGGAACAGAAAAACGATACGATGAAAGCGGCCAGCGGGGGAACGAAGACAGGAACGTCGACACCGGAGACGGGAAACAGCATGACAGTCCTCCTGCGGACGCGATCCCTCTTCTCCGCGCCCTTGTTTGTCACGAATTTAATCGTTTTCGTGACTATATGTCAACACCCCTGAATAACAGGAAAAAAAGAAGGACAGCCTGAGTATGGGAACTCCGGCTGCCCTTCTTTTTTCCGGTTCCTTTTTCCCAGGATCTCAGTAAAAGTCGCCGATGATGCGGTCCGCGATGATGGCCGCGGCGGAACGCACGGAGAGATGGTTATAGTCCATGAAGCGGACGGGGCGGAGCACTGCGCCGCAGGCCTTCACGAGTTTCGGGGAAAGGCCGTGGGCCGTGCCGAGGAGGATGAGGACCGGACGCTTCCGCGCCATGGTCCGGACGTCCCGGAAGCTCACGCAGGCAGGCTTCTTCGGCCAGTTGGCCGTTGTGGCGATCACGAAGGGCTCTTCGCCGTAGCTCTCTGTCATGCGGCTCACTGCCTCCTCCACGCTCTCCACGGGGCAGGCCATGCGGAGGGCCTGAAGGCGGTTTTCATGGCCCATGACGCCGGCGCGTTCCCAGTGCCGGATGATGCCGGTGAGGAGAGCACGCTGATCCGCTGCGGGCGTGGCCACGTAGAAGGTGCCCATGCCGTAGGTGCGCGCCGTGCGCGAGATGTCGTGCAGATCGAGATTGGTCACGGAGGACATGCCCGTACGGTGCCCGGCCAGAACCACGGGGGAGTGGACAAGACAGAAGGAAATGCTCCTCGCGCAGCTCGGCCGCGTAAAGGTGGCGAGGAGTTCCCCGTCCTTCTTCGTCAGAGGGGCCCCCTCCAGGAGATCCGGCCTTCTCGCGAGCGTCGTGGCCAGGGCCTCGCCCCTGCGCCAGGCCGCGATGGCGCCGTGATCCCCGGACTCGAGGATTTCCGGAACGGGATGTCCCTCGAGGACGGGAGGCCGCGTGTAATGCGGATATTCAAGAAGCCCGGCGGAAAAACTTTCCTCGTCCCCGGACGCCTCCCTGCCCATGAAGCCGGGAACAAGGCGGGACACGGCCTCCATGATGGCGAGGGCCGCGGTCTCGCCGCCATTCAGGACGATATCTCCCACGCTCACGGGCTCGAGGGGGAAGAGGCCGTAAAGCCTCGCGTCAAATCCCTCGTAGCGCCCGCAGAGAAGCGTGATATCTCCTTCCAGGGAAAGCTCGCGCATGAGTTTCTGATCCGCGGCCCTGCCGTTCGGCGCCATGGCGAGCATGCGCCCGGGCCTTTCAAGGGATCTCAGGGCTGCGGCCACGGGTGCGGTCTGCATGAGCATGCCCGGTCCCCCGCCGTACGGACGGTCGTCCACGTGGCGGTGCCTGTCTGTGGAAAATTCCCGCGGATCATGAAAGTCCACGGCTATGATTCCGGCGGCAATGGCCCTGCCCATGAGTCCGGCCTGCAGGGCCGAGCCGAAAAAATCCGGAAACAGCGTGACAATGTGGAAGGTCAGCACGTCGCAAACAACCTCTGGGAAAAAATCAGGAAACGGAGCGGGGCTCCTCCTGTCTGCCCGCATATCTTCCATTTTTCCCCGTTTTTCGCAAGAAAGGGTCCCTTTCTCCCCCGGAAAACCCGCCCGGCGGCCTATTTTACGGATTTTTTTTGCCGACTGAGCCCTTCTCCCCTTGCCATTTGCTTTTTTTTGGGTATCTATGGGCCTGTGGCTCAGGACAAGGAGCCGCAGCGTATTTTTTTATCATGTTCCGCGCGGGATGCAGCCTTCTGGTTCCGGGGAGGCTTCTTCTGTTTTATCACCCCGGCCCGCTGGGAACATCATTCAGGTTCGTATCACGGCAGAGAAAACAACGTACTGCCGGATGCGGCCTCTTCATCATATCGTACCTGCCCGGAGAGAGGCAGGAAATTCCCGTGCCGCGCACGCAGTTTTCTGCTGTACGGCCAGAGGAAGGGAACCCATGGCGGAAAAAAAAGACACCGAAGCCAGCATACCTCAGGACGCCGCTGAAAGCGGCGGCGAAAAAAGCCAGACGCCCCGCGTCATTGTCCGCAGCCATAAGAAATCAACGCTTGGCAGCCAGTCAGGCAGAATAAAAACCAGAAAGGGAGCCCTGACGGCCCAGGAAGAAAGCCTCAGAAAAACGCCTTCCACCGTCTCCGCGAAAACTTCCACGGTCAGACCCCTGATTCACGGAATCCTCCAGGCCGTGGATGATGTGCCTGGAAGGCAGTCCGCTTCCGCCGGCAACAATACCTCCAGGGCCTCGGCCTACGGCCGCTTCCTCAAAACCCACGGCAACGCCACGCACCGGCGCAGGCCCGCGGCCACATCCCAGAGTTTCGCGCTTTCCGGCTCTCCGGAGAATGACGGCACGGAGCTCCCCTCCGAAAACGGGACCCAGGCCTCCGCAGCGTATGAAATTCCCGCCGGATCTGCGGAAACGGCCGCGTCTGAAGAAACTCCCGTCACTCCCGCCGCTCCGTCAGGTGAAACCGTCGGAACGGAAGCCCCCCTGGCGGCCGGGGAATCCGATGTGACGCCCCAGGCCGTCGGAGAAAATCCCGGGTACACGCTTCCCGGAACGGAACCCGGCACGGAAGAAGAACCTGCAGCGGAAGGGAACGAGACCCCCGCGGATGAACTTTCCGGCGGTCAGGACGGAATCACGGCTCCCGAGGCAGACGAAGTCCGGGAACAGGATGAAAACGGGGAACCCGCAGCCTCATATTCCGGAGAAGGGAACATCACTGCCGGAGACGACACGCATGCCGGCCGCATAGGCAGACTCAATTTTCCGGCTCCCGGCGCCGCCGGTCCCGCCGCCGCTTCCGCTGATACCCCGGAAGCAGCAGAAGAGGCGGTCCCCGCCAGGGAAAGAGAAGAAAAAATCAGCGAAGCGGTCCGCGAGCTCACGGAGAGCGATGAGTTCAGCCACCGCATCTTCCGCGACTTCCACATTCCCGCCAGCCTGACGGCTCCCCTGGAGCCCGCTGCCCCCGTGCAGGAGGCCGCCTCCGCCGATGCCGCGCCCGTCACCATGTCCACTGAGGACATGGCGAGGACACTCAAGGACAGCCCCCGTGATATCTCCGGCGGCTCTTTCCGCGGCCTCGTGGAAAACCTTCAGGGCGGTCCCGTCCCCGGGGAAGAGCCTGTCCCCGCCCCGGCTCCCGCCGCGCACGCCGGATCCCCCCGCATCCTCATCTGCTGGGTGGGCAAGGTCGACATCGGCGCTGCCCTGCGTCACGATCAGATCAACCCCGGCCCCGTGCGCATGCTTCTCGAACGCATTGAGCGCTTTGATCACATCATTCTCCTCACTCCCCAGAACCAGAATGTGGAGGATCTCTTCCGCGAGTGGCTCGCTTCCTGCGCTGACGAAAACACACTGGAATTCCGCCGCACCGGCGTCCGCGACCTTTCCGATCACGCGCTCATCTGCTCCGCTGTCATGGACGTGGTGGACGAGACAATCCGGAAGTTCGGCCTGCCCGCTGACGGCACAGGCATCACCTTCCATCTTTCCCCCGGTTCGCCCGCGACACACGCCGTGCTCATGCTCCTCGCCGCGGACCGCTACCGCGGCATCCGTCTCGTTCAGACGAGGCTCCCGGGCATAGGGCAGCGCCCCGAGGTGCTCACCATCGAGGTTCCCTCCGCGGCGCTGACGCCCGCCGCTCCCGGAGACAGGCTCCCTGTCTCTGCCAGCACGGAACCGGAGGAACAGCCTCCTGTCTCTTTTGACGAGCGCGTCCACCAGCGCTACGGCCGCGGAGGCCGCTATCTGCACAAACGTTCCATCGGGCGCGGCATGGAGCAGGAAAGGACGGACGATGTCATTCCCGAGCCTTACGAGGGCATCAGAAAGCCCACCACGGCTCCCAACATGCAGGCCCAGCCCCAGGAAGGCGAGCCGCCGACAATTTCCGAGGCCCTCGGGAAGGTCTACGCCCGGGTCCAGCGCATCGCCAGCATGCCTCTCCCGGTCCTGCTCATGGGCGAGGACGGCACGGGCAAAAGCCGGCTCGCCCACTTCGTTCACGAATGGAGCGGCCGCGGCGGCAAATACGTGAGCATTGAGTGTTCCGGCCTCACGGACGCCATGTTCACGAGCGAACTCTTCGGCCAGAAGGCCGGTGACTATCCCGGCGCCTGGCGCGCCCGCGAGGGCGCTTTCCGCCTGGCCAACGGCGGCACCATCTTCCTCGAGAACGTCGACATGCTGACGCCCTCCCAGCAGGCCATCCTGCTGCGCGTCCTGTCCCCCTCCGGCGAGACCGTTGTCGTCCTGCCCGGCCAGGGCCCCCGCCAGGGCTTCACGAGCCGCGTCCGCATCGTGGCCTCGGCCAGCGAACGCATCCTTGAGAAGATCCACAGCGGCGAATTCCGCCCCGCCCTCTTCTACCGCCTCGCCGGTGTCAGCGCCGAGCTTCCGCCCGTGCGCCGCTACACGTCCGAAGAGCGCCAGAACCTTCTCAGGAGTCTGCTCGTGCGCCTGCAGCACAGGCTCGGCGTCTGCTGGAACTTCAACGGTGACGCATGGCAGGCTCTCGTGGAAGAGGAATGGCCCGGCAACCTCAGGGAACTCACCCGCATGATGCAGCAGATCTGCCTCATGGCCCCGGCTGACGGTACCATCACGAGGGATTACGTGCTGAGCCAGCTCAGGCTGGCCCGCATCTGCCCAGGGGAAAAGCCAGCCCCCGCTCTCACCGAGCCGGCGGTATCCGCCGGACTCCCCGCCGTTCCCGAACAGGATCTGCACGGCTTCACGGCCATGGAACTGCCCCTGCCCGGCACTGCCGGAAGCGCTCCCGTGGAAGACAAAGAACCGGCCGGGCGGAGCGATGACGACTTTGAGCCCGGCGGCGACCTCAGCCTCGATGACTGGCTCCGCCAGCTGCGCCTTAAAAAGGTGCAGGAAGCCATGGAAAAGACCGGAGGCAACAGAAAGGAAGCCGCGGCTCTCCTCGGCATGTCCTACATCCAGCTCAATTACACGCTGCGTCAGCTCAGAAACAAGGAAGAGAAATAGCTTCCCCTCCTGAAAAATACAGGCGGCCCGCTCCCCCATGGGGGAACGGGCCGCTTTCTTTTCTCTGCCTGAATCCCCGGCCTACCTGCCGGAAAGAACTTTCGCGGGAGCGTTCACATACGTGTCGAGACCGCAGTCACCCGCGTCACTGTCCCAGTCGCGCACGCGCTCGAACTGCACGCCGATGCGCTGCCCCTCGGAAAGCTTCACGCCCGCTCCGGGGAAATGCGGCCCGGCGCTGAAGGACATGGCCTTTTCCGAATCCAGGAGAATTTCCCAGTCCTCCGTGGCGCCGCCCCTGCCTTTCACGCCGTGCCCCACACGCGTGATCACGCCCTGGGCCTCGCCGGACCCCACCACAAGCCTGCGGCACTGTTCTTTCGACTGCGGAAGGGGGGACGCCCCGCCGATCACCCTGCCACCCTGCAGGCGCAGGCTCTGCTCGCAGAAATGACGATCCGGATTCCACTTCTGCTCCACGTTGTACACGGCGCGCACGCGGACGCCCTCCCGCGTACCGAGCCAGTTGTCCGCTTCCTGCTGTTCGGCGAAGAGATCCCTGTCCGTTCCGGAATCAAGGCGGATTTCGGCGGCGCAGCCCTCGTCGCAGCCAAACCCCTCATACGTTCCTTCCAGGGCGAGGCCGGCGCGCAGGACCTTGGTACCGCACCATTTTTCGGGGTAAAGGGAGGCCGCGTAAAAAGGTTCCTCCGGATCCGGAGCGTCGAGCTTCGGGCAGACAAGAAAGCCTTTCCCGTCCTCCGCGTACGCAAGATAGTCCACGGCGCCGTCCTCATCGAGCACGGCGCGGAAATGCCCCTTCGTCATTTCGGCGTAGGGCCCCGGCGTGAAATCCCTGTCGAGGCGCCTCACGATGGCGCCGTCCGCGCCCAGGGCGTAAGGACCGAAGCCCACGGGCGGACGGCCGCAGACCACGGCTTTCACGATACGGGCGCTTTCCGCGTCAGGCGGCAGCTGCTTCCCCGCCGTTTCCCTGAAAGAGATGTCCACGCCGGGCCAGACAGCCGTGTGCACGGAGGCGCCGTCCGCGCCATCCTGCACCGTGTCCTCTGCCCAGGGCATGCCGAGCCGCTCCTTCCAGATCTCAGGGGTGATGCCCACATCGCTCAGGAGCCGCATGAGAATGCGCTGCTCCTCCGTGAAACGCCCCGGATTGTAGGCCCCCGAAGGGCCGGTGAATGTCACATCGCTTTCGCGCATCCAGCCCCGCACGGGATAGATGATTTCGTACCAGCGGCCCTGGGCGTTGCTGACCACGCCCCCCACCAGAAATTCCCGCTCTCCGGCATTCGCCACGGTCCTGGCTCCCCGGTTCGGCATGACGAAGACAGAAGGACCGCGCACCGAAGCCCTGGCCACGTCAATGGCGAGGCTAGCGGGGCTTTCTGCGCGGGCCCCCGTGCACAGAAATAAGAGGATCACGACACAGACTGAGGCAGCGGTACGCAGCATGGACACACTCCGGAACACAGAAAAAACAGCGGAAAAAGACGCAGACCCTGCGCATGGTAGCAGATTGCGCGGCGGCGCGCACCGGGGAAAGCCTGCCCCTTCCCGGCACGGAAACGAAAAAAAAGAAGGTCCGGCGTTGACCGGACAGGCCCGGCACCGTACATTTGAAAGATACGGAGTCCGTCTGTCAGGATCCACCGCAAAACAAAGGAAGCCCTCATGGAACTTTTTACCGATGCCGCCACGGATCATGAATTTTCCGCCATCACCGGACAGATCCCTGGCGAAGCGCAGAAAAAACAGGTCAGAGAACAGCTTGAGAACAATCCCGAAGCCAACGCCGAATGCATGGCCTGGCTCTATACCCTGCGCGGCGACAGCGCCGGGGTGTCGGAAATCCTGAAAACCCTCCCGAAGGACCGCGCGGAGGAACTCGCGCAGAAATTCGCCATGGTGGCCCCGGATCTTAAGCTCATTCACGAGGAGGCCATGAAACAGGCCTCACGCCAGGATATGGAATAACAGGAAGAGGGGAGTCCGTCCCGATGGGCAGACTCCCCTTTTTTCTATTCGATGCTGCCAAAGGCAAGTTTCGGGTTCGTCATGCGTATGCTCTTCACGACGCTCTTAATCTGATCCCCCTCTCCCACGCAGAGGAGAACGCCCACTTCCTGATGCGGCGCGTCAAAGGTGGCCACGAGAACGGCCTTTTCATCCTTTATGGTACCTCTGTACTCAATGCGCTCAGGAGTCTGGGACACGATATCCATCTTCGTTTCCTCGCGCTTCAGGCTCCCCGCGGACTCGCCGGCGATTTCCTGGAGGGATTTGCCGAGGCTCGGGATGACTGAGACGGTCACGGCCACGCGGCTGCCTTTTTCGCGGCCGGTGAATCCGGCCATGCAGCGGCCTTTCGTGCACTGCATGCCGTCAGGCACGTTGGTCTGCCATCCGTCCGGCAGATCCAGACTGAAGGCTTCCATGTTCTCCGTGCGCGCCTTTGTCTCATCGTCACTGCCGAAGCAGCCGGCGGCGAGGCAGGAACAAATCAGAACAGCGGACAGGACGAAAAAACGCATACGCGACTCCTTGTTTTTCGGGAAAAAGACAGCGCCGGCGCGCGCCTTGCGGCTGCGGGCGCTCACGGACCGGGGAAAAAGCGTTCGATGATATGGTATACGGATCCGGCCGGCGTCAGATCGCTTTTCACGAGGGCTGACGAACTCACGGGGAAGGACTTCCCGGCCCAGGCCGGACTGGCATTTTCGTGAAGAAAGGCTTCAAGAGAGGCCCGGGAAGCCCCGCGCACGCGTGCCAGGGTCACGTGGGGCCTGTAGGCGCCGCTCTCCCTCAGACCGCACACGCGCCTGAGGATATCCCCCTCCGCGCGGTGCAGGGCAGTGAGTTCTTCCGGCAGGGTAACGCCGGCCCACAGGGAAGCCCTGCCCTGGCGCAGAAAAAAACCGGGGGCTGTCAGACTCAGGGGAAAAGGCCCCGCGCCTGAAGCCGGAAAGACGCCGGAGAGCGCCCGGCGTATCTCCGGCAGGCTTTCGCGCGGCACATTGCCGATGAAATGGAGTGTGATGTGCATGGAACGCGCGGGAACCCAGCGGGCTCCAGTCAGCTGCGCCTTAAGGGAGCCGGGGACAGCCGCGAGGGCGGAGCGGAGACTCTCCGGGATCTCCAGAGCCGTGAAAAGCCGTACCGTTTCCTGCCGCATTGTATCCTCCAGCGGGTGTACTATGCCACCCGTCCGGACAATAGCAGGATTCGCCGCGAAAAGGCAGTGCCTGGCCGGAGAGGTTTCCGGGACAGACTTCTCAGACGATGCGGATTTTTTTCATGCGCTCCACGTACCAGAACATGACCACGCTAATCCACGACTCCACAGCCAGCATGACGAGGGCACTTCCCGTGCCCCCCCATTTGAGCACGAGCGGCACAACCAGAATGAGATCGAGCACGGCGCCGGAGCAGATGATACGGTTGAAGGCGCCCTGCAGCCCGAAGTTGAGCATGACCTGGATGCCATACACGTTGCTCACGGCGATGATGGCGGGCAGGAAGGCCATGAGCCTGAGAAGGTACGCCGACTCATCATAGCCCGGACCGAAGAAGATACGCACGATGAGATGCCCTCCGGCCAGAATGACGCAGCCGCACGCGAAAGCCGCTCCCGCGTAGGCGAACAGAAATTTCCGGATAAAGCGGCAGGCCGCGTCCCTGCCTTCCGCGAGCTTCGTGCTCACGTACGGGTACACGGCCTGATTGAAGGCGTACATGAGGCCTTTGACGCAGTCGATGAGCCTGGACGCGGCTCCGAAGTACCCGACCACGGTGTCATTGGTGAGGATTCCCAGCGCCACGGTATTGGTGGTCGTGTAGATGTTGATGGCCACTGTGGAAGTGAAGACGTAGAAGCCGTCGGCAAAGGCGTTCCGGATCCCGCGCCAGGACGGGAGAACAAAGATATAGCGGAACTTCTTCAGGAGCAGCACAAGGGAACAGACGCCCGCCGCGGGCAGCGCACAGGACAGGAACAGGGCAGCCAGAACGTAATCATCAGGTCCCCGCACGAAGAGAAGAATGAGAACGAGAGCGATCGCCTGCGCGCCCACATTGAAAATAGTGATGTAGTGCATCTGCTGTATTCCCTGAAAGAACCAGATGGGGAATACGGCATAGCCCATGACAAGAAGATAGGACGCCCAGAAAAGTTGCGCGTCAAAGGCTGCGCCCATGCTGCCGGCCACGGTGACCGCCACGGCGGCCAGAGCCGTTATAAATAAAAAAATCAGCAGTTTGCAGGTAATGATACTGGAGAAGACACGGGCTGTCTCCTCCCTGGACGAGGCCTGCGCCACGTTCCTCGGCCCCGTGAGGTTAAACCCGTACTCCACGAGAACCGTGCCGTAGCGCACCACGCCCTGCATAAAAACGAGAGCGCCGAAACGATCGACGCCCAGAACACGCACGAGATACGGCAGAAGCACGAGTCCGATAAGGAACTCCGCTCCCCGGAGGCTTACCATGGAAAGGATATTTTTCAACAGCCTGCCGAAACGCAGTCTCATAAACGGGCCACCAGGGAGTAAATCGTTCGGAAAACGCCGCGCTGATCCGGGGATACGCCGGATCAGCGCGGCTGACGGATTACCTATAATCTAAAAACGATGCCAGTCTCAAACCTAAACTGGCGCCATCAAATCAGGCAGCTGCCAGAAGAGAAAAACTACTTCTGGTGATAGCCGGCGAAGAAGTGGGCCAGGCGGTTGCAGGCCCTGTTGAGCAGATCCACGTCGGGCAGATAGACAATGCGGAAGTGGTCGGGGTGGATCCAGTGGAAGCCGCCGCCGTGCGTGATGAGGATCTTCTCCTGCTTGAGCAGATCGAGAGCGAAAAGCTCGTCGTCATGGATGTTGAATTTCTTCACATCCATCTTCGGGAAAATGTAGAAGGCGGCGTCGGGCTTGGTGACAGAAATGCCGGGTATGGACCTGAGCCGGTTGTAAATCACCTCGCGCTGCTCGTAGACGCGGCCTCCCGGAACGAGAAGCTTCTTCGTCTCGTCCCTGTGGGCCAGGGCCGGAGCGATGATTGACTGCGCGGGCACGTTGGAGCAGAGGCGCATGGCCGAAAGCAGGTTGATGCCCTCGATGTATCCCTTTGCCCTGGACTTATCGCCGGCGAGGCACATCCAGCCGCACCGGTAGCCGGCGGCGAGATGGGATTTCGAGAGGCCGTTGAGGCTCACGGTCAGAAGGTCGGGAGCGAGGGAGGCCAGAGCCGTGTGCTCCTTGCCGTCCATGACGAGGCGGTCGTAAATCTCATCGGCGAAGAGGATAAGGTCGTGCTCCCTGGCGATGGCAACGATCTGCTCAAGAATTTCCCTGGGATACAGGGCGCCGGTGGGGTTATTGGGGTTGATGACGACAATGCCCTTGGTTTTGTCCGTCACCTTCCTGCGCATGTCCTCGATGTCCGGGTACCAGTTCGACTGCTCGTCGCAGATGTAATGCACGGCCTTGCCGCCGGCGAGGGTCACGGAAGCGGTCCAGAGGGGATAATCGGGCGTGGGGACGAGCACCTCGTCACCGTTGTCGAGCAGGCCCTGCATGGAAAGCGTGATGAGCTCGCTCACGCCGTTGCCGGTGAAGACATCGTTGATGCCCACGTTGGGGATGCCCTTCTCCCGGCAGTACTCACAGATAGCCTCGCGGGCGCTCACCAGGCCGTGGGAATCCGAGTAGCCCTCCGTGTCGGGAAGCTTGTCGGCCATATAGTCGAGAAGCACCTCGGGCGTCCTGAAGCCGAAATAGGCGGGGTTGCCGATGTTGAGTTTCAGGACATCTTCGCCGCCGGCGATCATTCTGTTGGCTTCTTCCATGATCGGGCCGCGAATATCATAGCACACATGATCAAGCTTATGTGATTTTTCGTACACTTTCATGATTTCTTCCGCCGCCGCTCCCCGGCGTGAACCAGTACCGGTCCTTTCCGTGAGCGCCGCCTCCCTCTACAAAGTTGTCCCGATTTCACCCTTCTCCCGCCGGTGCAGTCCGCCGGGTACGAAGGAAATCTGGAATGTTATGAAACTCTACCATTAATGCAAAGCGTGTTCCCTGTCCATGAAAGAAAAGCGGCACAACAGGGATAATCCGCCTGGCCCGGCAGAGGGAACGGGCGCTGGCGCGGACTGCCGCCGGATTCTCCGGGCTCTTTCCACGGCACCGGCAGGGCTGACAGCAGCCGCGCTGCCCTTTAGCCAGCGGGCAGGGAATACCCGCCCGCCGTCCGGCGGGGCTGCCCGGATTCCGCAGGCCGTGGGTGCGCTGCAAAGCGATGGAGGACGGAATATCTATCCCAGCGGTATTGTCCGCGTTTTCCCCAAAAAAACAGGAAAGGCCCCCTCTCCCGCAGAACGGGAAAGGAGACCCCGAAATCCGAAACTCTGCAGCCGTCCGTTACTTCTTCACGGGGCTGAAGCCATACTTGTGCAGGATGTCCTGGCCTTCCTTGCTCACGACGAAGTCGATGAACTTCTTGCCGTCAGCATGGTTCTTGCCGGTGTTGCCAACGGCGATGGGATAAAGAACAGGGGCATGGCCTTCCACATTGCAGATGATCTTCACCTTGTCCCCGGCCTTGAGGGCGTCAGTGCGGTACACGAAGCCGGCATCGACCTCACCGCGGGAGACATAGTCCAGAGCCTGGCGCACGGAATTGGCCAGGATGTACTTGGGCTGCAGCTTTTCCCAGAGCTTGACGCTGTTCAGGGAATCCTTGGCGTAACGGCCGGCAGGAACGGAATCAGGATTGCCAATGGCGATCTTCTTCACGGAGTCGCCGGTGAGGCTCTGCACGTCCTTTACGCCGGCCTTGCTGTCGGCGGGAACGATGAGCACAAGATCATTGAGGGCGAAGTCCTTGCGGGTGGCGGGGTCAACGAGCCTGTCGGCGGCGGCCTTGTCCATGGTCATCTGGTCAGCGGAAGCGAAGACGTCCACGGGGGCGCCGGTTTCCATCTGCTTGAGGAGCGGATTGGAAGCGGCGTAGTTGGTGTTCACCTTGACGTCAGGGTATTTCTTCTGGAACGCGTCCTTCATTTCATTGAAGGCGTTGGTGAGGCTGGCGGCACCGGAGACAAGAAGCTCGGCAGCCTGAGCCGTGGCGGAAAAGCCGGCGAAGAGAAGAGCGCCGGAAAGAAGCAGACAGGAAACCTTGCGGGAAATGTTCATAAATCCTCCTTACTGATAAAAACGGTCCGGCCGGAACCGCCGCTCCCGGCGGACGTATACGCCGGAAGCAAAAAATGGTATGAAAGGAAACACGCCTGTGCCGCGGCGGGAGAAGGCGCTTCCCGGGCGGGCGGAATTTTTACAGAGACAGGACGATTTCCCATGAAGCAACTGACGAGCGAAGAGCTGAAGAAACTGACTGCCGCCTGGCAGGAATGGACAGACGCCCCCCGCTCCGATTCGCAGAAACGCAGCAGGCAGCGCCTGCACCTCGTCTTTCTGCTTATCCGCTACGGCGCCCTCCGGCTCAGCGAAGCCCTGGCCCTGAATGACCTCAAGGATCTTGACTACTCCACCTGCACCATCCGGATCACGGGTGTCAGGGAACGGGAAGTCCAGGTTCCGGACAGGGCCATGCAGAAGATCCGCGATATCGTGAACGCTCCGTACATGTTCGGTCTCAGGGGTGTCATCACCCACCTCGACCAGGGCTATGTGCGCAAGAAGTTCTACGCCTTCTCCACTGTCTGCGGACTGGACAAGGCCCTGGTCGGGCCCCAGGTCATCCGTCATTCGCGCGGGCGGGAGCTTCTGCACAACAATATCCCCCTCAACATCGTTCAGAAATTTCTGGGCCAGCGTTCCCCCGTGCAGGCGGCAGGCTTCATCAGCTTCTCCGACGAGGACGCGCGGCGCATCGTGCACAACCATCTGCGTCAGGAAACCCTGAAGCGCACGTCGGCACGCAACGCGTTCACAGGCACCATCACCCGGGTGGTGACGGGCACAGTCTCCGTCATGGTGGAGCTCACCACGCTCGGGAACCTGAAGGTGCACACCCTCATCACAGTGGAAAGCGCCCAGCGCCTCGGGATCAGGGAAGGCATGCTCATCAGCGCGACCATCAAGGCCCCGTACGTCATGCTCGCCAGGGAAGGCGGGGTCGCGGACAGGACCAACTGTTTCACGGGAAAAATCTCCGGCATCAACCGCGGCGATGTGGAGAGCTCCGCTGTTGTCGATATTTCCGACGGCACGGCGCTCTGCTCCATCCTGCCCACGGAAGAGCTCGATGAACTCGGCCTCTCCGAAGGGGATCAGGCCAGCGTGTTCTTCAGCCCGTTCTCCGCGGTGCTCACCCTGCCCGAGGAATAGGCGGAACGGCCGGAAGGCCATCCGCTCAGGCGCTGGCGCGGGCAACGTTTTCCACTCCCCGGACCAGGGGCAGGAGGAAGGATCTCGGATCCGTTCCCTTCTCCCTGTACGGGGTATAGTCGACACATTTCACGGTTCTGCCTCCGGAGTAGACAACCAGCGTTTCCGCGAAAGCCTCCACATCATCGGGATCGTGGGTGATGATCACGACGGGGATGTTCCACTCATCGAGAAGCTGCCGGATCTCCTGACGCATGCGCACGCGCAGGAGCGGGTCCAGGGCTGAAAAGGGTTCGTCCAGGAGAAGCACCTTCGGCTGCGCGGCGAGGGCCCTGGCGAGCGCGACCCTCTGCTTCTGGCCGCCGGACATTTCAGAGGGCAGGCGGTCTGACAGATGATCCACCTCGAAGCGGGCGAGGAGCTCGTGAGCCCTGGCGCGGCTGGCGGCGGAAAGATGGCCGAAAGGACCGGAAAGGGAGAAGCCCACGTTGCCCAGCGCCGAAAGGTGGGGAAAGAGGGCGTAGTCCTGCAGAAGGTAGCCCACGTGGCGGGTTCTGGCGGGACGGCAGATCCGCTTCGCGCTGTCATAGAGAACATCGCCGTCAACGCTGATATGCCCGGAGTCAGGGTTGATGAGGCCGGCGATGGCCTGCAGGGTCAGCGTCTTGCCTGAACCGGACGCGCCGAAGAGCACCATATGCCTGGCGCTGGAATCGAAATCGGCAGCCAGCGAAAAATCGCCATGAAAACTGTGCAGTTCCTTTCTGATATGCACGCTGATCATCACGCACTCTCCCCAGCCGCGGCCTGCTGCTTCTTTTTCTTCCTGCCCCCGCGGCCGATGCGGGACGAGAGGAAGGAGTCTGCTCCGATAAGAATGGAAAGGCAGATGACGGACGTCAGAAGGACGAGGGACATGGCCTTGTCGTCATCCCCGGCCTGGAACGCGTCGTAAATAGCCAGGGAGAGCGTCTGCGTCTTGCCCGGAATGTTGCCGGCGATCATGAGCGTGGCGCCGAACTCGCCCATGCCGCGGGCGAAAGCCAGCATGCTGCCGGCCAGGATCCCGCGCCAGGCGAGAGGGAGCGTCACCGAAAAGAATATCTTGCCTTCTCCCGCACCCAGAGTGCGGGCCGCGGCCTCAAAGCGCGGATCCACGGACTCGAGGGCCGCGCGCGCCGACTTGTAGATGAGAGGGAAGACGACAACGGTCGCCGCCACAACGGCGCCCTGCCAGGTAAAAATCAGCTGAATGCCCATTTCCTGGAGCCAGTGGCCGAGCACGCCGCGCCGGCCGATGATCAGAATGAGATAGTAGCCGAGAACGGTGGGCGGAAGAATCATGGGCAGGGTGCACAGGGCGTCCAGAACCTTGGACCGCATGGTCTTCTTGCGCATCTGGTATCTGGCCACGGCCACGCCGGTGATAAGGGCCATGAGCGTGGCCAGACCGGCGACCTTGAGGGACAGATAGATGGGAAACCACGGCGGCGCGGGAAGATTCCAGAACATGGAGAAACCTCAGACAAAAAAATTATCTCTTCTCACGTATATCATGAAAACCGTGTGCCGCAATTCACTCACGATTTATTCAGCAATCATGCACGTAAAGGCCGCGTACGGACTCCAAGGCTGACCCCAAATTCCCGGTGTTATGCTCCAACAAGCCGGAATAAAACAAAAAAACGGAGGGCGTTTTCCCATCAGGGGAAACGCCCTCCGCCACAGCACAAAAAAGGGATACTGATTACTGCCCGGCCTTTTCATTCACGACAAAAAAAGGATCGCCGGGCTTCACTGTGCCTCCTTTAAGGATGCGGCAGAAGACGCCCTTCTTGGGCATGATGCACGTGCCCACGAGGCGGCGGATCTCACACCCGGAATGGCATTCCTTTCCGATCTGGGTAAGTTCAAGGAGGATATCCTCCCCGATGCGGAAATGGGTGCCGATGGGATATGTGGAGAGCTCGACGCCCTCGGTGGTGATATTTTCGGCGAAATCGCCAGGCTTCACGTCGGCGCCCATGCTGCGCATGTAATCGATGTCCTCGATGCCGAGGAGGCTCAGCTGGCGGTGGCTGCCATCGGCATGGGAGTCACCCTCGATGCCCCAGTTGGTCTTCAGAACGGCCTCAGGCCTGCTTACTTTGCGCGTGCCCTTTTTTTCACTTATATTCACGGATACAACCCGCATGCTTCATTCCTCCTGTCCGCCGTCACGGCGGTACCGGCTGGGCGCGAAACGCGGCAGCCTTTTTTGTTTTTTTATATCTCAACTGATACCTTCTGAACAGGGGGATTTTTTTTCTTTCCCAAAACCGGAGCCGCGCGGTATAGGAATGCATTCCACGGACACGTGACGGCAGCGGGGACCCAGGCCCTCCCGGCCGCCCTCTTCACAGGAGACAAATATGATTGGCAAGCTGACCGAAGAAGAATTCATGGCGAAGGTGCTCGCTTTTCACGGACACGCCGCTCCCGGCGTCATGCTGGGCGGTTTTCTGGTGGAGGCCGCGCGGGCCGGACTCCCGGAAGGGTGTCTCTTTGACGTCATTTCAGAAAGCCGGCAGTGCCTGCCTGACGCCGTCCAGATTCTCACTCCCTGCACTTTCGGCAACGGCTGGCTTCAGGTTCATGACTACGGTCTCTATGCCGTGGTGCTGTACGACAAATACACGGGCGAAGGCTTCAGGGCCGCCATCGATCTGAAAAAGCTGAAGAATTTCCCCGAGACCTGGAACTGGTTCCTCAAGCTCAAAACGAAGCAGGAACAGGACGACAAAGCCCTGAGACGGGAAATCCTCGAGCACGGAGCCGAAATGATAAGCGTGAGGCCCATACGTATGAAAGAAGAGGCCCTGAAGCACAAAAGCAAGGGCCCCATCGCTGTCTGCCCTGTCTGCGGCGAAGCCTATCCCGCCATGTTCGGGGACAAGTGCCCGCTCTGCGCCAAAGGACGCAGTTACGACCTCCTCTGAGAAAAAACCTTCAGGGGAAACGGCAGCCGCTGCCGTCTCCCCCTCTCACAGACCGCCATTCTCCCCGTGCCTTTCAGGATACCGGAGAGAATGGCGGTTTTTTGCGTCTGTGTGACAGAAGTCACATCAGGCAGGGGGCGGGAAAAGCATAAGAGGAATTCCCCTTTCCCCTGCGTGCCCCGGGTCCGGCTAATCAGCCGTGGACAGGTGAACACAGTTCCGGTTCCGAAAGGAGTGTACCGGTTCTGTATGGCTGGAAAGGACGCGGCGGCTCTGCTTCCCCCTGCCGGCCGCAGACAGGGGATATTCAGCCTGCATGATGGAAAAAACCTTTATTTCCCGGAAAAACCGCCTCTGCGGATTCTTAAAAAAAGGCATAAGACAGCCTGAAGTTTTTTGTCAGCCACCCGCGCCGGGCTTCCGGCGGATGAAAAAAAGGAAAACACCGGTCTGCCTTCCGGAAAGACAGCGCCCAGGTCTTTTCAAAGTCTGCAAAAGACAGCCTGAAGACTCTTCTGTCCCAAGTCTCTGGATATACCGATATATTGCATTCAGTGCTGAGACGGACAAAGTAAAATCCGCAAGGAAATCAGAGTAAGTAATCTTTTCGCTCTGGGAAAAAATTCCTTTTTTACGATGAGAATATTCATACAAAACCCACATGAACTGGCATTACAAACATATGCCGGACAGGCCTGCACGGGATGTGAGCGCTGCCGTCAAGGAAAGTAGCAATTTTGACGCGCCATTTTCTGTCACGTTCTGTAATTTTGTTCGACTGCTCAATAAAGATGTTTTCGGTTAAAAAATGATATTGACTTTAGTTGTTTTGCAAATTATTCAACAACAAAGATACAATAACGTCTTGGAGGTGGATGAGGATGAATATGGACGATATAATGCAGCAGGCGCTGAACATCACCCGCGCACAGGCTGGCGTAAGGCCGATGTCTGCTTCCGAAGTAGCGGCCTATGCGGCTGAAATTGCAAAAGGCATCAGAACAATTCTCGAGAGTGAACCTGAAGAGGAAGATTTCGAGAGTGGGGAAAATACCGCTCCGGCCTGTGATCCCAAGCGGTCAATCAAGGAAAATTCCATTATATGCCTTGAATGCGGCAGATCATTCCGCGTGCTCACCATCCGTCATCTGCGCACGCACGGCCTTGATGCCAGAACCTACAAGGAAAAATACGGATTCAAGAAGAATACGCCTCTGGCCTGCAAATCGCTTATCCGCGTACGCAGAAAGAAAATGAATGACATGCGCCTCTGGACACGTAAGAAAAATGTTCCGGAAGGTCAGCCGGAAGAAGCCCCCAAGGCCAAGGCCGAATAAAACGTCTGACGAAGAACAGACCAGGGAGACAGGTTTTTTGCCTGCCTCCCTTTTTTTGTGCCTTTCCCAGGATCCGGGAAAATACAGCACAGGAAGAAGGCGGACGACCGCGCCCTTCCCCGCCAGGCAGGGTATCAGGCTCAGGAAAAAGGACCGGGGAGGAAGTCTCCCTCCCCGGGAGAAAACACGGCGCCTCCCCATGAAGCGCGGGAGGCACTTTTTTATGGATCTCCTTAATCCACGGAACCCGGCAGCAGGCTCAGAGACAGGCATCGGAGAAACCCCGGAGGCCCTTCCGACGGGACGGGACATGAAAGAGATGGCTCTCCTGTCTTTCTCATATTATTGCCCTTCCGGCGCAGCGCGGGTGTCTGGCGGCAGGCCGCGGGGAATTATCGCCGGTGCCGGAAGTACTTTTATAAGGAATAGAAGGGGACGTTTTCTGTCTGTCACCCTTTTTTACCGCCTCCGGATCGTACTCAGAGCCTTGCCTGACGCGTCTTCCGAAAATTTTTCTCACTTTTTTTCAAATTTTTATTGCCACAATTTTCAGAAGCGTGTATGTTGTTCTTAAATCTGAAAAGGCTTATGTCCGCACGCTTTGCATGCAGTCCGAATACAGTATGACTGTTATTTTAGGCACAAGCATGTAAAATGTGCGTATGTGAAATCTGTAACTTATAATAAATTACAGGAGAGATGGGATGAGTTCCGAACTGAAAAGCATGCACATGGGTCAGGTTACTTCCTTCTTCATTCCCAACGTCACCCTCGTTGGCCAGCACTGCTCGAAGGA
>ERZ773241.64-NODE-64-length-124726-cov-26.113491_pt1 | contig 124726 bp, 104 predicted proteins | sample MGYA00580989_ERZ773241 | MGnify/ENA primary metagenome ERZ773241 (study PRJEB29015, sample SAMEA2737804) | human gut metagenome | biome: human gut; feature: human-associated habitat; material: faeces | place: China | collected 2012 ... | reverse complement strand
GGAGATCCAGGTCTTGTGGTTCATGTGGTAGGCGGGATAGACGCCGGGCAACTGGTGGAGGGCTTCTCCGTGCTCGGGTGGTATCTTCAGGTTGATGACGTCGACGAGCGCGGGGTTGCCGTCTTTGTCGAGCACGGCGCGCTTCACGCGCATGATCAGGGCGAACCACTTGCGGTTGGATGCATGGCGGAATGTCCCATAGGACTGGTAGCGCTCTGCTCTCTCCCACGGGAAGTCCGGCTCGACCTGAAAGCGCTCGAGGATGCACTGCGTCAGTCGGTTGGCCTGGTCGGACGCGAACAGCACGTCCTGACAGCAGGCCGCCGCAACGTCTTCCAGAAGCTGCTCGTAGGCCGCGCGGACCGTGTTGACGTACGCGCCCGTGGCATTCTTCTGGCGCAGCTGATAGTAGTCATCCTGAGAAATCGCGTCGATCACGCGCCCCGTGACCGCGCCCTTCTCCGTCACCGACAGGACCGCCTTGAAGTCGCCATCAAGAAAACTCCGCTCGAGCACATAGCCATCCCCGACTGGACGGAAGCCAAAAGCGCTCATCTTCTCCAGCACCCACCGCTTCCGCGCAAAAAGGCTTTCTTCGATTGTTTCCATGACGGCTTCACTCCCTACGACAAAATCCTGTAACATATAGTTCGATGCGCTGCTGTGAAATCATCCCGCAGTTTAGTGACGCGATAATACAATGCACTCAGATTCATTCACTGCACTGTAGATTCTCTTATCCGATTGGACTCGATTTCACTCTTCCTTGATTTTCAGTGTCATCTGTACTATACTGAGATTGTAAAGAGATGGTAGTTATCTTCTACCGAACATATAAAGAACCTCCCGCCGGAGTGATGACCGGTGGGAGGTTCTTTGTCGTTCACGTACATCCCACCTTTAAACGCTGATCCGTCCGACTCAGCCTACTACAACAGTCCGACTGAAAAAGTCCAGCGCTGGACTTTTTCAGTACATCGTAAGATGATATACTATTGGTGTTACCGCCCCTAGACTGGTACGGGAAGGGGGTAAGTTGATGTTAGATCTGCTTGTATCCTTTTTGGTCTCTGTCATGGCTGGTGTAGTTTGCCACTACATCTGCAAATGGTTAGACAGAGACCACAACGGTAATTAGCCTGCAGCGATAAGTCCTGCTGCCACCAAGATGGGCATAGAAAACCCCCCAGAGCTGGCACTCTGGGGGGTTTTTGACTAGTTGATGTCAATAGGCTTGTATCCTTTTGCCTATTTATATTATACCGCTTTTCCTAGCAGTTCGTCAACCGATTGTCCCTCTCGAACCACATCCGTCCACTGTTGTCATGTCTGAAGTGTCAAAATTTTTTCCATGTGTCAACACGCGACTTTTATTGATTTTATTCATCTACTATGCTATCATTAAAAGCAACAGAACAATTCGCATGAAGATATGCGAGACATGAAGATGTAGAAAGGGCTCTTCGGTACTGGTAATACCAAAGAGCCCACTATATCACAGCTCGTATCGAGTCTTCCAAACTCGGTATGACGCGCTAGTCGGACAACCCTCCGATAAGCTGACTGTAACTTTCATATCTCTATTGTAGCAAAGATATTCCCGGATATCAAGGGAAATAGGATATGAATTTGATTCCGAGACGACCGACTCACAGTAGCGTGGCGGTTGGCTCAGGATGGGATGACTTCCCCGGCGTTTTGCTCACATTTGCGCGAGCGGACGAGGCGAAGTCATTTCCCGCAGCATCTTATCTGAATACGAGGGTCTGCCCGATGAGGGCAGGCCTTTTTTGATGCGCCATGAGGCGTGGTATTTGGATGAGCAGTCGGGAGGTGATCGCATGGGGAAGTCGGCTCAGCAGTATTTCAGTAACAAGGAGGACAGCCAGGCGAAGTCTGCCTATCTGCGGGCGCAGTATGCAGAAGTCAAGCCGCTCGCCTTCTACGATGCGGTCCTTGGCGCGGCGGACGCCGACTTCCCGCTCTGCGTGGCGCTTTCAGAAGCATCCGAGGGCCATCATCTGGCGAACTACGCGGATGCGGAGGAAATGCTCGAAGAACTGATTGACCGTTTTGGAGAGCCTCCGAAGTCCGTGCAGAATCTGCTGACAATTGCCAGACTCAAAGCGGTTGCCCACAGTGTATATATTAAGGAAATTGTTCAAAGAGAAGATCTGTTAAAAATCCTAATGTACGAAAAAGCAAAGATTCATGCACAGCGTATTCCGGAGCTGGTAAAAACATTTGCTCCATCACTGAAATTTGCGGCAGATCCGAAGGGACCGTACTTCACTTACCGTCTGGGAGCAAATTCAAGGGAAAAGAACAGGGAAATTCTGGAAGTTCTCAGGCAATTATTGGAACAAATGCACGTTTTTTTGTGTGCGGAGCCGTAAAAGTGCTTGCCTGATGTAGGGAAAAGAATTATAATACTCTGGTATATAGGTGAAAAGAAACTCCCGGGAGGAACTATGAAAGCAAAAAAAGTTACAGCGATTATTTTAGCCGGTGCAATCTGCGCAGCAGCTTTTACCGGATGTGGTATAAATACAGGTGCGACGGCAGCAAGCATGAAAAATCAGACCGTCACGATGGGCATGGCAAACTTTACATGCCGTTATCAGCAGGCAAATGTAGAAGATTATTATAAGAGCATGATGGGAGCCAAAAGCAGCAGTGAGCTCTGGAGCAAGGATTTATATGGAAACGGAACAACCATGGAAGACACCATGAAAGATTCCGTTATGGAACAGCTTCATGAGATGTATACGTTACAGGCACATATGAAAGACTATGATGTGAGTGTGACAAAAGACGAAAAGGCAGCAATCAAAAAAGCTGCACAGCAGTTTATCAGCGATAATTCTTCCGAGGCACTCAAGGAGATGACTGCAGACGAAGATACCGTGGAGGAACTGCTTACGCTCTACACCATCCGCAGCAAGATGCAGAAAGCCATCGAGGCAGAAGCAGATACCAATGTGACGGATGAAGAGGCAAATGAGCGCGGTTATACGATGATGACTATTTCTACAACTTCCCATCAGGATGACAGCGGAAATACCGTAGAATATACCGATGATGAGAAAAAGCAGCTGAAGGAGACCGCAAACAAAATCGAAGATGCGGTAAAGAATGGAAAAACTCTTGAAGATGCTGCAAAGGATGAGGATCAGCAGACCACTACCGGTGCGTATGCATCCGATGATTCCACATTGGATACATCTGTGAAAAAGGCATTGGATGATTTAAAAGAAGGAGAAACTTCCGATGTGATTGAAACAGACAGTGCATTATATATTGTTCGTCTGGACAGTGAAACAGACAAAGACGCTACAGAAAAAAATCGTCAGAATATTATTGACAAACGTAAAAGTGACCACTACAATGAAGTGCTGGAGGGCTGGCAGAAAAAAGACGGCTGGAAGGTCAATAAAAAGAATGTTGCAAAGATTTCATTTAAGAATTCCCTGACACAGCAGGATCCGAATGCCTCTACAGAGACACAGACTTCCACAGAAACACAGAATGCAGAGAGTACACAGTAATGCAAAAAGATAACATTGTGTTAATTGGAATGCCGGGGGTGGGTAAGAGCACCGTCGGCGTTATCCTTGCTAAGGTGCTGGGATATCAGTTTATAGATGCAGATTTAGTCATTCAGGAGCAGGAGAAGCGCCTGCTTCGTGAGATCATTGCAGAAGAGGGAACCGAAGGGTTCATTCAGGTAGAAAACCGTGTGAATGCGACACTTGAGGCACATCATGCAATTATTGCAACCGGAGGCAGTGTCGTCTACGGAAAAGAAGCTATGGAGCATCTGCAGGAAATCGGAACAGTTATATATCTTGAGGTGGCATATCCGGAGCTGGAAAAGCGTCTGGAAGATATCAAAGGCAGGGGTGTTGTTTTAAGAGACGGACAGACGTTATATGATCTGTATCTGGAGCGCATGCCGCTGTATGAAAAATATGCGGATATCCGGATTTCGGAGACGGGGCTGGATATCGAACAGACCGTTGAACAGATTGTGGATGGTATCACAAATTTACACTAGATGAATAGGATAGATAGTAGGGTAGCGTACTATACGAAATAGGGCGTTTATTGAGGTGAGATATGGAACAATATGTAATCAAAGGCGGAAATCCGCTGAATGGTGAGGTAGAAATCGGCGGGGCAAAGAATGCGGCACTGGCAATTCTTGCAGCTGCGATCATGACGGATGAAACGGTTACAATCGAAAATTTGCCGAACGTGAGAGATATTAATGTATTATTGCAGGCGATTGCAGAGATCGGTGCAATGGTAGACCGTATTGATGCACATACCGTAAAGATCAACGGTTCATTTATCAAAGACGTGACGGTGGACAATGAATTTATCCGTAGAATCCGTGCGTCCTATTATTTGATCGGTGCACTTCTTGGAAAATACAAAAAGGCGGAAGTGGCTCTTCCGGGCGGATGCGATATCGGAAGCAGACCGATTGATCTGCATATCAAAGGATTTCGTGCAATGGGAGCAGACGTGGATATTGCACATGGTCTTGTTATTGCAGAGGCAGAAAAATTAAACGGAACACATATTTATCTGGATAAAGTATCGGTTGGAGCAACGATCAATATTATGATGGCAGCATCCATGGCAGAAGGAAAAACCGTAATTGAAAATGCGGCAAAAGAGCCTCATGTGGTAGACGTGGCAAATTTCTTAAACAGTATGGGTGCGAATATCCGTGGTGCAGGAACGGATGTCATCCGTATTGTTGGTGTGGAGAAGCTGCATAAGACAGAGTATTCGGTTATCCCGGATCAGATAGAGGCAGGAACCTTTATGTTTGCGGCAGCGGCAGCAGGGGGAGATGTGCTGGTAAAGGATGTTATTCCGAAACATCTGGAAGCAACAACCGCCAAACTTGTGGAGGCAGGATGCAAAGTTGAGGAGTTCGATGATGCGGTTCGGATTATTTCGGATGGAAAACTGCATCACACACAGGTGACAACACTTCCGTATCCGGGATTCCCGACAGATATGCAGCCACAGATGGCAGTAATTCTGGGAATTGCAGAGGGAACCAGTACCGTTACGGAGAGCATTTTTGAAAACCGTTTCAAATATGTGGATGAACTGACACGTATGGGAGCCAATATCAAGGTAGAGAGCAATATTGCCATTATCAATGGAGTGACCCGTTATACAGGTGCCAGGGTGAATGCGCCGGATCTGCGTGCGGGAGCAGCGCTGGTGATTGCCGGTCTGGTGGCAGAGGGAATTACGGTGATTGATGATATTTATTTTATCGAGCGTGGATACGAAGAATTTGATCAGAAGCTGCGCGGCATTGGGGCACAGATTGAAAAGGTATCGGATGAAAAAGAAATTCAGAAGTTTATTCTGAAAGTTTCATAAATAAAAAGAACGGGTAAAAAGGGAGTGTGAAAAACATTGGTATGTTTTCACACTCCCTTTTCATTTGAAAAATTTATAAAACCGCTTTGATATAGAGGTCGCGGCTGGCGGTGGAAAGATCCAGACAGGATTTATCATCAAACTGGACAATCGGACGGGACAGTGCATTCTGATTTAACATGACAATGGTACATCCCCTTCCGTCACTTAAGATGACGCGGTTACTCTGGTAAGTGCTGGCAATCTGCTTTAAGAAAACCAGAATATATTTTGTATGGTATTTCTGGAAACCATCTTCTTCAAATTTACTGATCACTTCGAACGGACACAACGGAGAGCGATAGGAACGTGCCGCTGTCATGGCATCGTACACATCGGCAATTGCAACGATCATTGCAAAATTGTCAATGTAATCTTCCGTCAATCCGGTCGGATAGCCGCTTCCATCACAGCGCTCGTGATGCATCAGGGCAGCTTTTTTGATACGGGAATCCAGATCCGGCTGACGTTTTAAAATCTCGTATCCGAGTGCCGGGTGCTGTTTGATTTTTGCAAACTCCTCATCGGTCAGAGATCCCGGCTTATTTAAGATATCGGAAGGAATCAGCAGTTTTCCGATATCGTGCATCAGTCCGGCAAGCGTAAGAATGTCCAGATCGTGACGTTCAAAACGCAGCCAGCGGCCGATCATTCGTGAAATGAGTGCAACGTTGAGACTGTGCGCATAAACCGAATCGGCCACAGTACGCATGTTGTAAAGCATATCAAACATTTCAACGATGGTGTTGCGGGACTGGAACAGATCTGCGACACTGCCCAGAAGTTTTTGCGAGTCAATCGGTTTGTTATCCTTGATGGCTGCGGTATACAACTGTTTCATCAGCTCAATTGCCTGAACATACTCAATCTGGAACGTGCGGAATTCACTGGAACCGGCGACTTTCTGTGAGTGTGTTTTGCTTTCCTGTGCGTATGTTTTTGCTTCTTTTACAGGCTTTGGAGCCTCCTCCTGCGGAGCAGGTTCTTCGCCCTCAATTTCTGCATATTCCACACGGTACAGTTTCATGCGGTTGATCAGCTGACGGGTTACAGCAGAACCGGCGGGAGCCAACGGCTGTCCAAGCGGTGTGATCACAGGCTGTGCAAGGATGGCACCTTCTTGTAGTTGTTTTGTCTCAATTTTTATCATATTTTATCTCTCCGTATGTAACGTATATACAAAAGTATAGAATTATTTCGCACAAAAGTCAATCTTTTAGGGCTTGACAGATGAAAGAAACTGGAGTATGGTAGCACTTGGATATTTCAAATTTAATATTGTAAGCTTTCTCTTATTCAGAGTGATGGAGATACATAGGATCTGTGAAGTCACGGCAACCCCTGTTTGGAAGGTGCCAACCTGAGCGAGTTAATCGAACAATAAGGGGATTTGATTATCTTTAGATCAATCCGCTGCGAGGCGGTTTTTTTATTTCTGTATAAAACAAGAGAGGAGAAACAAAAAGCAATGGAAAAATTATTATTCACATCAGAGTCCGTTACAGAAGGACATCCTGACAAAATGTGTGATGCGATTTCAGATGCCATTCTGGATGCATGCATGGAGCAGGATCCGATGAGCCGTGTAGCCTGTGAGGCAGCAAGCTGTACCGGTTTCGTACTTGTTACAGGAGAAATTACAACAAAGGCAACTCTTGATATTCCTGCAATTGTAAGAAAGACTGTAAACGAGATCGGATACAACGATGCAAAGACCGGTTTTGACGGACATACCTGTGCGGTTATGGTAGCTTTAGATCAGCAGTCCGCAGATATTGCCATGGGTGTTGACAAGGCACTTGAGGCAAAAGAGGGCGAGCTGACAGATGATCTGGATACCGGCGCCGGAGATCAGGGAATGATGTTTGGATATGCAACCAATGAGACACCGGAATTTATGCCATATCCGATTTCACTGGCACACAAGCTGGCATTACAGCTTACAAAGGTTCGTAAAGACGGAACACTTACCTACCTTCGTCCGGATGGAAAGACACAGGTTTCTGTAGAGTATGATGAAGCAGGAAAGCCAAAGAGACTTGAGGCAGTTGTTTTATCTACCCAGCATGATGAGGACGTTACCCAGGAACAGATCCATGAGGATATTAAGAAATATGTCTTTGATCCGATCCTTCCAAAGGAGCTGATCGATGGAGATACCAAATTCTTTATCAATCCGACCGGACGTTTCGTAATCGGCGGACCACACGGAGATGCAGGTCTGACCGGTCGTAAGATCATCGTTGATACCTATGGTGGATATGCACGTCACGGCGGCGGAGCTTTTTCCGGAAAAGACTGCACAAAGGTTGACCGTTCCGCAGCATATGCTGCACGTTATGTTGCAAAGAACATTGTTGCAGCAGGTCTTGCTGATAAGTGTGAGATTCAGTTATCTTACGCCATTGGTGTTGCACAGCCTACTTCTGTCATGGTTGATACATTCGGTACAGGAAAGATCGCAGATGATGAGCTGGTAAAGATTGTACGTGAGAACTTTGATCTTCGTCCGGCAGGAATTATCAAGATGCTGGATCTGCGCCGTCCGATTTACCGTCAGACAGCTGCTTATGGTCACTTCGGACGCAATGACTTAAATCTCCCATGGGAGGCAACAAACAAGGCAGAGGCTTTAAAGAAGTACCTTTAATTTATGAAAAGTTTACATAATTTTTTATAAAAGAATGATATAATAAGACACAGAGTTTGTTCTGTGTCTTATTTTTTTTTACAGGGAAGGAATACGAATGAAGATAAAAACCAAACTGATCATTTCGTTCTGTATTATTATCTTTGTGCCATCGATCCTGGCGATTGCCACGATCAGCGCCTATTGTAATTTTCAGTCGCATGTGATCGAGCAGACGTATGGAATTAAGAATGCGGATGCCTATAGTATTATCAATTCTGTACCGATGTTAAACCGTTATACTGCACCGGATTTTGAAAAGATCAAAAAGACCATAAAGTTATCTCCTTCAAAAATGGAGGACGTTTCGTATCTTAGTGAGATCAATGAGAGCCTGGAACAGAAATATTCCTATCTGGTGGTAAGAATCGGGGAGAATATTTCTTTCAATGGGGGAAGTGATAATGAAAAGATTCTTTCGGAACTTCCGGTATATGGGGCAAACAGTTCGAAACAGGGAGTGGACAAATATATCGACCGGGACGATGAAATTCTGGTAAAACAGGCAGATTTTAAGCTGGATTCGGGAGAAAAATGTACGGCGTATATAGTCACGTCTTTTGATGCTACCGGGCAGGAGATCCGCCAGTTTATTTTATGGGGGATTATCTGTGTGGTAATCATTCTGTTACTGACAGCGATCATGATGATTGTGTGGATCTACCGGAGCATGATTACACCGATCCAGAAATTGCGCGTTGCGGCAGAAAATATCAAAGAAGGAAATCTCGATTTTGCGTTGGATACCGGAGGCGACGATGAGATCGGGGAACTTTGCACGACCTTTGAACAGATGCGTCAGCGCTTAAAAGATAATGCAGAGGAAAAACTAAGCAACGAAAAAGAAAACCGCACGCTGATCAGCAACATTGCCCATGACCTGAAAACACCGATTACGGCGGTAAAGGGCTATTCGGAAGGCATCATGGATGGAGTAGCCAATACGCCGGAGAAATTAGATAAGTATATCCGTACCATTTACAACAAAGCAAATGAGATGGATACACTGATCAATGAACTGACACTGTATTCCAAGATCGACACCAACCGTATTCCATATGATTTTGCAAAGCTGAACGTTGCCGCATATTTTAAGGATTGTGTGGAAGAAATCGGACTGGATCTGGAGGCAAAGGGGATTGCCCTGTCCTATTTTAATTATGCAACACCGGATACCCAGATTATTGCAGATCCGGAGCAGCTGCGCAGAGTAATCAATAATATTATAGGAAATTCCGTAAAATATATGAATAAAACGGAAAAATTCATCAACATCCGGATTAAGGATGTCGGGGATTTTATTCAGGTAGAAATCGAAGACAATGGAAGGGGAATCGCCCAGAAAGATCTGCCGTATATTTTTGACCGGTTTTACCGGACGGATGCTTCCAGAAATTCGGCAACCGGTGGCAGCGGAATCGGACTTTCCATTGTAAAAAAGATCATAGAGGATCATGGAGGGAAAATCTGGGCAACCAGCAAAGAAGATTCCGGCACTACCATGTACTTTGTAATACGCAAATATCAGGAGGTAACAGCAAATGAGCAGAATACTGATCGTTGAAGATGAAGTGGCTATTGCAGATCTGGAGAAAGATTATCTGGAACTGAGTGGCTTTGAAGTGGAAATTGAAAATGACGGAACCAAAGGACTCGAAAGAGCCCTGCATGAGGAGTTTGATCTGTTTATCTTAGATCTCATGCTTCCGGGAGTGGATGGATTTGAAATCTGTAAAAAGATCCGTGAGACAAAGAATACACCAATCCTTATGGTTTCCGCAAAAAAGGATGATATTGACAAGATTCGCGGGCTCGGACTGGGGGCAGATGATTATGTGACAAAACCATTTTCCCCGAGTGAACTGGTAGCCCGCGTGAAGGCACATCTGGCACGGTATGAGCGACTGATCGGCAGCAATATGCCACAAAATGATATCATTGAGATCCGGGGCATTAAAATAGACAAGACGGCGCGCCGGGTATGGGTCAATGGAGAAGAGAAACAGTTTACGACAAAAGAGTTTGATTTGCTGACTTTTTTGGCAGAGAATCCAAATCATGTATTTACAAAAGAGGAATTGTTCCGTAAAATATGGGATATGGAATCTATCGGTGATATTGCAACGGTTACCGTACACATCAAAAAGATTCGAGAGAAGATTGAGATGAATACGAACAAGCCGCAGTACATCGAGACCATCTGGGGAGTCGGATATCGGTTTAAATTATAAACGGTCTGCCTCCTGAAACTATGATTAAGGGGGCTGTTATGAACGAACACAAAAAACATGGCAGCAGTTTCTCCAGCAAAATGGGCTTTATTCTTGCCGCTGCGGGATCTGCTGTCGGACTTGGAAATCTGTGGAGGTTTCCTTACCTTGCCGCAAAATACGGTGGAGGTTCTTTTTTACTGATCTATGTGATCCTTGCGGTTACGTTTGGATTTGCACTTATGATCACAGAAATTGCACTGGGCAGAAAGACCGGGAAAAGTGCACTGTATGCATTCAGCACGCTGCATGAAAAGTGCGGTTTCATTGGAATTCTTGCCAGTATTGTGCCGATTATCATTCTTCCGTATTACTGTGTGATCGGCGGATGGGTCATCAAATTTGCATGGGCATTTCTTACAGGAAGCGGAAATGCAGCGGCAGCAGATGATTATTTTTCAAATTTTATTGCAAGGACTGGGGAACCGGTGATGTGGCTGGTATTTTTTATCCTTGCCACTTCGGTTGTGATTCTGCTTGGCGTAAATAAAGGAATTGAAAATATCAGCAAAGTGCTGATGCCGCTTCTGGTAGTCCTTTCCGTTATTATTGCGGTATTTGTTGTGACCCGTCCGGGAGCAGGGGCAGGAATTGTCTACTACTTAAAGCCGGATCTTTCCAAGATCAGTGCGAATGCTTTCCTGGCGGCACTGGGACAGCTGTTTTATTCCATGTCGCTGGCGATGGGCATTATGATTACATATGGCTCCTATATGAAGAAAAATGAGGATATAGAGAGCAGTGTGCGGAATATCGAAATCTTTGATACCGGAATTGCATTTCTGGCAGGACTGATGATTGTACCGGCCGTGTTTGTGTTTTCCGGTGGAGATCAGGCATCGCTGAAGGCAGGACCGACACTGATGTTTATTACACTGCCAAAAGTGTTTGACAGTATGGCGGGAGGACACCTGATCGGAACGGTATTTTTTGTGCTGGTATTGTTTGCTGCACTGACATCGTCCATTTCCCTGATGGAGACAGTGGTTTCCATTTTCGTGGATAAGACAAAAAAGAGCCGTAAATTTATTACGGTCTGTGTAACCGTTTATACGGTGTTGATGGCAATTCCGTCTTCTCTTGGATTTGGAATCTGGAGCGGTTTTTCGATTCACGGAATGAGTATTCTGGATTTCTTCGATTTTATATCCAACAGTGTCCTTATGCCGATTGTGGCATTCCTGACCTGTGTATTTGTCGGTTTTATTGTGAAACCAGAGACGATTACGGATGAAGTGGAATCTTCCACACAGAAATTTAAGAGTAAGAAACTGTATATTGTATTGATCAAGTATGTTGCACCGATACTGGTACTGTTGATTTTATTCAGTTCGGTATTAAATGCACTTGGAATCATTACTTTGTAATGGACAACAGAAAAGAAGAAACAAAAAACCCTATGCATTATGCATAGGGTTTTTAGATAAATATATGTTTGTTCTGTTCAATTGTATTCGGACTTGCTAGGCAGTTCCGGAGTTTAACCTCTCCGGCAGGGGTGTGAGCACACGACGGATACCGGAACCCTCCGCAGGAATTCCTGATCCAAATAGTCCGCATCTGCTGTACTGCGTTTTCAACAGGCAGCATGTCATGTTGTGAAAACAAATCCCTGCGCTGGACAATCGCGCTTGCTGTAAAAAACAGATCAATGAAATCTATGACATACTGAGCTGTAATACTGACAGTTCAGAGAATAAAACCTACTTGTTTATGCGTGCGGTACTCTCACCGCCTGAGCCTGATGGTCAAATATTGTACCGTCCTTATATGGACTCATATAAGCGTACCCCGAAAACCGAAGTTTGTCAAGTGTTATTCGCTTTTCATGACCATTATACGCTATGTTTGCCGGGAAATCAATTGTGGAAATCCGAGAAATACAAAAAGTTGTGTCAAAAGAGGGAAAAACGGCTCAAAGATTGCAAGAAAATGGTCGATATAGTATAATAAAGTATAAAAAAGTAAAGGCAAGGAAAACCATGATCGATATTCACTGTCACCTTCTGTACGGAGTAGACGACGGAGCAAAAACAATAGAAGAATCTGTGGCGATGCTTGAGGCAGCAAAAGAGCAGGGCATTTCTGCAATGATCCTGACACCGCATTACCGGCACGGCATGTTTGCTTATCCGAAGGAAGAAATTGAAGAACATTTCCGTATTCTGGAGCCGTATGCACAGAAACTTGGAATTTATCTTGCACTGGGCACCGAATACCATGTGAACAGTCATATTGTCGAGGCACTTGACAGTGGCAGATGCCGGACAATGGCCGGCTCGCGGTATGTGTTGTGTGAGTATTCGCACGACAGTGAATATGCCTATATTTACCAGATGACGCAGGAACTGGTTCTGCACGGATATATTCCGGTATTTGCACATGTGGAGCGGTATGGAGCACTTGCGGATTTGCAGCTGGCAGAGGAGCTGCGCAATCTTGGGGCATGGATTACGGTGAATGCGGATGCGGTACTCGGACTTGAGGGTATGGGTCCAAAGAAATACTGTAAAAAGATGCTGAAGGCAGAATGTGTGGATGCGATTGCATCGGACAGTCATGGAATAAAAAACCGTGCCAATCATATGGGAAAATGCTATGAGCTGATTGAAAAAAAATTTGGCAGGGAATATGCGGATCAGCTTTTGGTGAATCATCCGGCAAAGATTCTGACCGGAGAAATGAAATAGTTAGTAATGGAGCATTGATATGGAGCAGCAGTTACAACAGGAACGTATTGTAATTGAAAATGATGATGAAATTGAAATTGATCTGAAAGATCTCGTTTTAGAGATCCTTTCTTTCTGGAAATGGGTGTTGTTTGCACTGATTATCGGAGCCGTGACCGCATATTGTATCAGCAGGTTTGTAATGGTGCCGCAATATGAGTCAACATCCCAGTTTTATGTATTGTCCAAAAGCATGTCGATTACAAGTCTTGCGGATATACAGACAGGTACAAGTCTGACAAACGATTATATGGTTATCGTAGAGGGGCGTCCCGTGCTTGAGCAGGTAATTGAGAATCTCGGACTGGACGAGACCTACAGTTCCCTGAAGAAAAAAGTTACCCTGAATAATCCTTCCAACTCGCGAATCCTCGAGATTACGGTGCGCGATGCAAACCCATCCATGGCAAAAAAGATTGCGGATGAGATTGCGCGTGTCAGTGTGGCCTTTATCCAACAGAAAATGGATCAGGATGCACCGAATATCATTCAAAAGGGATATTCCGACGGAGAACCGGTCAGCCCGAATATCATGAAAAATACGGCGGTCGGAGGAATACTTGGCATGTTTTTGGCGATTGCGGTTATTGTGGTGGCTTATCTGTTCAATGATACGATTATGAATGCAGATGATGTACAAAGGAAGCTGGGGCTGAATGTTCTTGGTACGCTTCCTTTGGAAGAAGCCGAATACGATGGGGAAAAAGAGCGCAAGCGTAAGAGAAGGAAGAAAAAGAAATGAAATCGGTAACATTTGAGAATCTGAAAAAACAAAATTATACGATGAAAGAATCACTCCGGGCATTAAAAACCAATATCCAGTTCTGCGGAGATGATATCTGCACCATCGTTGTGACATCTGCCATGCCAAACGAAGGGAAAAGTACCGTGACGATGGATCTGGCACGTTCTTTTTCGGAATCCGGCAAACGTGTATTGCTGATCGATACCGATATGCGTAAATCCGTATACGTGGGACGATTACGGGCAGTGGCTTCGGATGGAAGAGAAATCTACGGATTATCCCATTTTCTGTCCGGACAGAAAAAACTCGAAGACGTACTTTACGGTACAACGATTCCGGGCCTGTTTATGATTTTTGCCGGTCCGTCTGTACCAAACCCGACAGAAATTCTGGAAAAAAAATATTTTACCGAGTTGCTTAATTTTGCAAAAGAACATTTTGATTATGTGTTGCTTGACTGTGCGCCGATCGGAGCTGCAATCGACGCAGCAGTGATCGCAAAACACTGTGATGGTGCGATTCTTGTTATTGCCCAGGGCATGGCAAGCGGACGTCTGATCCAGACGGTCAAAAAGCAGATGGAAGCTTCCGGAGTGAGGGTACTTGGTGCGGTACTGAACAAAGTACGGATGAAGAAGAGCGGCTATGAGGGTGGCTACTATGGCGGCTATTATGGCAGCTATTATGGAAATTACGGAGAACATCATGAGAAGAATGCATGAACCATCGACAAAACTTCATAATGCATTGTATTTTATGTCCGGAATGATGGTGGTGATTCTTGCACTTGTGATTGTGGCAGGGGTCAAAACGAAGGCGGAAAATGCCGGCTTCCACATTGCAGATGATACAGAAAATTCTTATGAGCAGCAGGTTGCGGGGCAGACAGATACCACACAGGATTCCGGTCAGGAAAAGTGGCAGGAGGGTGTAGTTGCTTATCAGGGAAAAGAGTATCTGTATAATACAGATATCAAAACCTACCTCATGATGGGGGTTGATATCGATGGTCCGGTACAGCAAAGCAGCGATTATACCCAAGGCGGGCAGTCCGATGCACTGTTTCTTCTTGTTGTAAACAACAAAACAGAGCAGCTGCAGGTCATTTCCATCAATCGAAACACGATGGCAGATATCGAATTGTGTGATGAAGAAGGTATTGATATGGGACCGCTTAAAACTCAGATCTGTTTGCAGCATGCATTCGGGGACGGTAAGCGCCTCAGCTGCAGCAAAACCGTGGATGCGGTTTCCGGCCTGTTTCAAAATATTCCGATCAGCGGTTATCTTGCGATGAATATGGGGGGAATCCCACAGATGAATGATGCTGTGGGAGGAGTGGAAGTGACTGTACAGCAGGATATTTCGTTTCCAAAAGCCGGTGTGAATTTGAAGAAAGGGCAAAAAGTAACCCTGAATGGGACGCAGGCTTATTATTACCTGCATGGAAGGGATACCGAAGAATATGACAGTGCAACAAAGCGTCTGCAGCGCGAAGAACAGTATATTGTTGCCTATATGGATAAATTAAAAAAAGTATCCACAGAAAACCTGGATCAGGTGACAGAAATTTACAATTCTGTTTCCGATTATCTGGTAACCAGTGTGGATTTCACAAGTATGATTGAGCAGCTGATGAATTACGGTTTTTCAGAAGACCAGATGTATACGGTTCCCGGAAAAACGGTGGAGGGAAAGCCGATTGACGGGAAACGGTATGAGGAGTACCATGTCGATGAAGATGCCATGGAAGAACTCATTATGAAGGTGTTTTATACACCCGTACAATAAGGTATCCAGTGCGCGCGCACTTGATATAGATAGAGTTACATGCAGTTTATATTACGTGGAAAGGAGGTAGATTGCGATGAAAAAGAAAATTTTCACAGGAGTTGTGACAGCTATGATGCTGGTATTTACAATGGGCACAACCGTGTTTGCAGATCCATCACCAACAAGTGATACGGCACTGGTTCAAAGAACCAATGAGCTGAATAAGGCAACAACCGTTGAAAGCAGCGGTTATAATGCAAACAATGAGCTTATCACGGTTTCTTCCAAGGGTGTGGACAAAGATGTTTACCGCGAGGGAAACCGTCAGGCAAATGCTGTGGCAAGTGCACAGAACGGAAGTGCAACCGTCATGGCCATGTCTGATATCAGTGTTCCGTCTGCAACGAATACATCCAAAGGAATCAAAGTAACGATTTGTGCAAGGGGAATTCAGGCTGGAGACAATGTTTATGTATTACATAAATTAAAAAGCGGAAGCTGGCAGACGGTAAAGCCGGACAGCGTTTCCAATGGCAAAGTCACGGTTACATTGTATTCATTTTCACCGGTTATAGTTGTAAGGTACAGTTCAAATGTGAATCCTACCGTTACAACAGATCCGTCAAAGGATGAAAATTCCCAGGGATCAAATACAAATTCCAATGTAAATGACAATTCCAACAGCAGCAGCCAGACAAACAACAACAACCAGAACAACTCACAGACCAATAATCAGTATAATCCGGTTAGTGTAAATCAGAATGTGACAGTAAACTATCCACAGTCTTATGACGATGGAGAGGACAGTTTCGAGGATGATTATGACGACGGTTATACAGATGGTTATACCGATGGAAAGAATTCCGTACGGAATACTTCCACAAAGGGTTCTTCTGCCCGTGTCAATGGCAAAAGTGGAGCAGGAAGTCAGAAAGGAACATCAGCTTCCGGATCTGTTTCCTATAAGACATCTCCAAAAACCGGGGCAGCGCTTCCGGCACTTCCGTTCGTTGCAGTATTTGCGGCAGCAGGTATTGTTGTATGCGGAAGAAAAGCACGTAAGAATTAATCTCACTGGATACAATTTTATTTAGCATGTAGGTCTATGGATCGGTGATGCATGGCATCACGTGAGGGCGGTGGAATGGAATCTGCCGCCCTGCCTCAATTTTAAAGAAAGAAAACTATTTTATGAAAAGACAGAGAAAGAACGACAGAACGATCAATATCTATAAAATTCTGACCATTGTTCTGGCAGTTGTATTGATCGTGGTACTCATAATATTTGGAAGAAGCTGGATGGTTCAGAAGAATGCACAGAAAGAATATGAAAAGCTTTCTGCCCAGGTAAATGATCTGCAGAATCAGGTGAATGATAATCAGATCCATATTCCGTCAGATACGCAGACTGAGACGGAGAATGTGGCACAGGAAGTGCAGACCGAAGACAGCGAACTGGAACAAAAAGGAATAGAAATTCCACAGAAAAATTTAAACTGGAAAAAATTAAAGGGAGTCAATCAGGATATTTACGCATGGATCTACATTCCGGGAACCGGGGTGGATTATCCGGTGTTACAGCATCCGAGTGATGATTCCTATTATCTGAATTACAATATGAATGGTACCAGGGGATATCCTGGATGTATTTATACAGAGAAGGCAAACAGTAAAGAGTTTACGGATTTTGATACCGTCGTGTATGGGCACAATATGCGCAATGACACAATGTTTGCTTCTCTCCACAACTATGAAGACCAGACATTTTTTAACAATTTTCCGTATATATATGTGTATACAAAGGAAAAGGTGCTCGTGTATGAGATTTTTGCGGCATATAAGACGGACGATGCACATATTCTGCACACCAATGACTTTTCAACGAAAGAGGGACGTGTAAGTTATCTTGAAAGCATTGTGAAAAAATCCAAGAATTCGCCGGAGGTAAAGGACAAAATCCAGCTTTCGGTGGACAGTCATCTGCTGACTTTATCAACCTGTGTGAGCAAAGAGGCAGATAAGCGGTTTGTGGTTCAGGCAATTTTATTAAATGAGGAACAGCTATGAAACAGTGCAAAGTAGGTATGGATCAGGAAAATATCATATCGACCTTTGCAAGTACGCAGTTTTACGGAGATCCGGATGCTTATATCCGGGAGTTTCTTCAAAATGCCATTGATGCATGCAATACCAGGGCGGCGCTGGAATGGAGCTGGGGAACAGAGTTTCTGGAGATGGAGGAGGCAAGAGCCTTAAATTCCATGCGAAATCCGTATTCTCCTCAAATTTCCATTCAGTATAATTCCGAAACGCAGCGTCTGGTGTTTGAGGATAACGGAATCGGAATCAATGCCAGGGATATTGAGCAGTATGTTGCCAAAATCGGCGTGAGTTTTTATCAGAGCGAGGATTTTTCCGCACAGCAGCTTCATTATGAACCGGTGGCGCAGTTTGGAGTCGGTATGCTTTCCGGATTTATGGTTGCACGGGCACTGTTGATTGAGTCGAGAAAGGACAAATCGGTAAATACCGCGTGGAATGTTACGGATCGCCAGTCGTTAGAGCCGGTTACTGCAAAATGGATTGAAGGGGCGGAAACGATGGAATATATCAATTCCAACCGGGAACAGTCCGGAACCAGAATTACGCTGGTGTTACGGCCGAAATATGCAAAGAATCTGTCCCTTCAGAGGCTGGTACACGCAGTACAGCACTATATGCTGTATCAGCCATTTCCGATTCAGATTTCCTTTGATGAAAAAAGCGTGACGCTGCGAGAACAGAATCATATCATGGACAATCCGTTCGCGGATATTCTTGGAATCATATCGATTCGTATCATGGATGAACTGATGGAGGGGTGTATCTGGATTTATAATTCCAAACATCAGGGACTGATCGGGACATCCTGCCTGTATCAGCAGGGGTTTCTTGTGACCGATGAAAAGAAAGATCTGGGGTTAAAACCGGAGTGGCTCAGGCATATGACGTATCATCTGCATTTACGGAAAAAATTTCTGACTTTGCGTCTGGCAAGGGATGATGTGGCGCATGATGAAAATCTGACGGAGCTGCGCAGGCTGATCGGCAGACGGATTGTAGAACATTTTGCATCCAATCCGCTGGGGCTGAACCAGTATATTGCCAGCGGACAGCAGCCGGTTCTGACAGAGTATGAAGAAGAGATGCAGCTGCTTGGCAAAGCTGTCACAGTGGAAGTTTATTTAAAAGGGAGAGAGATTGAACTTCCGGTTGCAACAATTATTCAGGGTTATACCGGAAAAAGCATAAGGATTGCATTTATCAGCAAGGGGCTGTTTACATATTACAGGCAGAACCATATTATGGATTTCCGGCGTTTTCTGGCAGAATACCAGCTGATTGTATTCGAAAAGAACCGGGATCTGTTCTGCCAGCTTCTAGCGCCTTATCAGGGTAGCATGCACTATGTGATAAGCAGTGAATGTCCGGGTGTTATATATGAAGAAATGGATGCAGATTTCCATATGATAAAAAGTGTGGTACCATATCGTTATCAGTATCATCTGCGGCCGGAAACGTTTCCGGATAACGAGATTTTCTGTATGGTGACGAATACGGCAAACGGAACGCTGGAACTGCGTGTCAATCCAAAGCACCGACTCTTAAGGATTCTTGAGCCTGTGATGTATCACCCGAAAGTTCACCGGATGATGGAGGTCATCTATGAGAATATCAAGCAGCGGGTTATCAATACGCAGCATCGTTGGAATAAGATTGTTGATTTCGGCGGTTCGTTCGTAGATGACTGGAAAAATCAGGAGAATGTGCCGACAGTGAGCTGTATCTGGTGCCTGGAAGGCGATTTTGATGTATCTGTGAATGAATTTATTGCACAGACACTGACACAGAAAGAACGTGTCGATCTGGGACTTGTGGGACTGGTTTTCCGCAGGCAAGATTTTATTGACTGGTGGTTTGCACCAAGAGAGTAGGGTGATTATGGAAGAAAAAAAAGAAATATTGACAGAAGAAATAAAGATGGATAATGATCCAAAGGGTGAGGGAAAGGAGAAAGCCACTTCGCCTCTGCGCGAAGTGCTCAGCTGGGTGATCACTCTGTTGGCGGCCTTCGCACTGGCAATGGTTTTGAAGAATTACGTGATCATCAATGCAACAGTCCCGACCGGATCGATGGAGCATACCATTGAACCGGGCGATGACCTGTTCGGGCTGCGGCTGGCGTATCAGTTTTCAGAACCGAAGAGAGGAGATATCGTGATTTTCCGGTTCCCGGATGACGAAACGCAAAAATACGTCAAGCGTGTGATTGGTCTGCCCGGAGAAAAGGTTACCATTGAGGATGCGAAAATCTATATCAATGACTCTGAGACTCCTTTGAAGGAGGATTATCTGAAAGAGACATGGACAGAGGCAACCGGACCGTTTGAGTTTGAGGTTCCCAAAGACAGTTATCTGGTGCTTGGAGACAACCGGAATGATTCCTATGATGCCAGATATTGGGATCATACCTATGTCAGCAAAGATAAAATTATCGGAAAAGCTTATTTCATATACTACCCGTTCCAAAGACTGGGCAGTCTATATAAATAAATCATTAAATAATTAACAAGGAGGCTATCATTATGCCAGAAAATTCAAGTTGCAGCGGAGCATCATCCTGTTCCAAAGCAAGCTGTGAGGGATGTTCCCATAATTCTCAGAATCCGCAGAGTATGCTCGAAGCGATGAATGCATATTCCAATATCAAACATGTGATTGGAGTGGTCAGCGGAAAGGGAGGTGTCGGTAAATCATTTGTTACTTCTTCCCTGGCGGTACAGATGGCGAAAGCCGGATATAAAGTAGGAATTCTGGATGCCGATATTACCGGACCGTCCATTCCAAAGATGTTTGGAGCACATGGTCAGCTGGTCGGTGACGAAAAAGGAATGTATCCGTATGAGACAAAAGAAGGAATCAAAATCGTTTCCATCAATCTTCTGATGGAAGATGAAGAGGCACCGGTTGTCTGGAGAGGACCTGTGATTGCAGGGGCTGTGAAACAGTTCTGGAATGAGGCGGTCTGGGGCGATGTGGACTATCTGTTTGTGGACATGCCACCGGGAACCGGTGATGTACCGCTTACCGTGTTCCAGTCCCTTCCGGTGGACGGTATCGTTATTGTTACATCTCCACAGGAACTGGTACAGATGATCGTAAAGAAAGCTTTCCATATGGCAAATATGATGCATATACCGGTACTTGGACTGGTGGAAAATTTCAGTTATCTGAAATGCCCGGATTGTGGAAAGAAGATCGCACTGTTTGGAGAAAGCAACATTGACGAAGTTGCCACAAAAGAAGGAACCAGAGTTCTTGGCAAACTGCCATTGGACCCGGCATATGCGAAAGCTGCGGATGCCGGTGCATTCTATGAGATGGAAAATCCGTATCTGGATGTCGCTGTGGATGCGCTGAAGACGATTTAAGACAAGAAAAGACCTGTCAGTGAATAAAATCACTGGCAGGTCTTTTTTGCTTATTTCTGGCTTTCTGAAACTGTAGATTCGGTATTGCTGTCCGACTCTGTTCCCGTAACGGTTTCTTCCACGGCAGGATCTTTGTATGTGTACATGTTGGATTCACGGAAAATCGTACTGTTGGAACCCATCTGGCACACCTTAATGGTATCACCGTCTTTGACACTGGCTTTTGGAATAATCAGACAACCGGAATTGCTGAAGGTTGTATTGACTTTCTCATCATTTACAAATACTTTACTCCACTTGGTGAAGTTGTCTCCATAGACAAACACTTCCGATCCGCCGATGGAATCCGACGTCTCCGATACTGTTACATCGTCAATTCCCATTACGATGTCGGTTGCAGGGTATTTGTCTTTGCCATCATAGCAGTAACGGTTTCCGTAAAGAATGTCATACTGCAGATTATCCAGTCCGTCCAGATATGCAGTGTGGTCTGTGTTGTTCATCTGGGTCTGATGGTAATTTAAGATGGTTCCCTCATGAATACCTGTGGAATCCGTAATGCTTGCCATCAGCTGATATGCATACAGATCTGCATCCTGCTTCTTTAATCCCATGTTATTCCATGTGACATATTTTGTCTTGTAGATATCACCGGATTTCATATCGGAGTCTTCCAGACCCATGGTTGGAAGATGATCACCGAACGCTACCACGATGGTATCTTCATCTCTCTTGGAGAGCTCTGTAATCAGATCATTCAGGAATGTATCTACTTCATTTAACTGGTTGACGTAATAAGTCCACTGGTTTTTCTTTTCTTCATCATTCACTCCGTTGACGGTATATACCGGATTTGCGATAACCGGAGTCTTTGGATAATCACCATGTGTACCTACGGTAATGGTGTAGGTAAAGTCCGGTTGATTTGGAGTGGAATCTAAGGTTTTGATTGTTTCAGGAACAAGAATATCATCGGTAGCCCAGCTTCCGTTTGGCGTATAACTCTGAATGTTCATCAGTTCCTTGCTGGTGAAAGTATCAAATCCCATCATGGAAAAGGCATTGACACGGCTGTAAAAGTTACCGCCATTGTTATGTACGGCATGGGTTCCATATCCGATGGAAGCCAGATCAGCAGCAGTGCTCTCGCAGTCTGTCTTTTTCAGGATTGTTTTATACGGATACTCGCCGGTTCCGAAGTACTGCATACTCATACCGGAGAGAACTTCAAACTCAGTGTTTGCGGTTCCTGCGCCAACAACCGGAACTGTCAGGTAACCACTCGTGTAGTTCTTCTCGAGATTGTGGAAGGTAGGAATCGGATCCTGATTATAATTCAGAAACTTGATCTCATCCGGATCACAGAATGATTCAAGAAGAATACAGATAATATTTGGTGCATTCTTTTTGGTGACAGTTGTTTCTTTTTTTGTGTCATTTACATTTTTTTCAATCGAAGCAATTTTCTGCTCGGAGTAGTCATCCGGCTTGCTCATTCCACGGTCTACCACACTCGAAGAGAATCCATAGATAAAACCATAGTTTTCATATCCCTGTGCAATGTTGGAGAAGTAACTTGCAACAACATTGGCATTCTGTGCAGCAGAGGTTGTAACAGGAAGACCGACAAACAGTACCGATACAATGGCACCTACTACAACAATTTTATGGGTCTTGCCCTGATAGCGCGGTCCTTTAATGAAGAGCGCAACACAAAACAGAAGGAACAGACCGAGCCCGATGACTACGATAGTGGCCTCTTCTGCCGTGAAATAGTTGGTATTGTTCATGGCAAACAGATCATTGATACATTTAAGGTCTGTAAAGCCAAACGGCGTTACACGGTTTGAAAGGATGCATCCGTTAATGATTCCAAGGAGCACCCAGAAACCGCTGATAATGATCCGCCAGAATGCACGTCTGCGGAACAGATAAACAAAGCTTAAGGATGCAAATACAATAAAGGCATTATAAAAAAATGCACCGGTATGCATCCCAACGAAGGAACATGCCGAGAGAAAACTCCTTCGGGAAAGAACCTCCACCATAAATACGATCCCACAGGATATCAACATGTGGAACAGTAGGGAATATTTATTCAGAAATGAGATCCGACGCAGGTAAGCTTCGGAATGTTGTTTTTCAACTCTGGTGAATAGTTTTTCTTTGATAATACTAAAAAATTTCTTCATCTTTACCTCTCCTTTACTCGAACTATAGATTACTAAAAAAGGATAGTAAAGACAAGAGGTAAAATTTATAAAAAAACCCCGTTAAAAACGAGGTTTTTTTGCAATATGAATAAATTGTGAACAAACGGTGTTCTTATCGGTTGGAACGTCTCCAGATGTGCATCTGGTCTGCCTCTTTGATCAGATCATCACGGAAGTCCGGATGTGCAATGGAAATCAGAGCCTCTGCCTTCTGCCAGGTAGATAATCCCTTTACATTGACCATGCCATATTCGGTAACGACATAGTGGGTATTTGCACGGGTGTCTGTGACAATGGAACCTTCTGCCAGGGTCGGGCGGATGCGGGAATGCATAACACCTTTCTTATCCGTGAATGTGGAAGAGCAGCAGATAAAGCTCTTTCCACCTTTGGACATATAAGCACCGAGAACAAAGTCAAGCTGTCCGCCGGCACCACTGATGTGTTTGGTTCCGGAAGACTCGGCACTGATCTGTCCGAACAGGTCGATATCTACACAGTTGTTGATGGAGATGAAGTTGTCCAGTGCTGCGATGGAGCGGATATCGTTGGTGTAACTGACAGGTGCGCTCATCAGTTCTGGATTTTCATCCAGATAATCATACATCTTCTTGGTTCCGGCACCGAAACCATATACCTGACGGTAGCGGTCAATGTTTTTGCAGGCACCGGTAATCTTTCCAGCTTTGGCAATGTCTACGAATGCATCTACATACATTTCTGTGTGAACACCAAGATCCTTTAAGTCGGACTGTGCGATCAGGGAACCGACTGCGTTTGGCATACCGCCGATACCAAGCTGTAAGCAGGCACCGTTTGGAATCTGGTCTACGATCAGCTGTGCAACTTTCTGGTCTACTTCGGTAGCAGGACCGCCGGCACCGAGTTCTCCGATTGGAGGATTGGAGCCTTCTACGATTGCATTGACTTTGGAAATATGTATACCGTTTTCTGTTCCGCCAAGGCAGCGCGGCATATTTTCGTTGACTTCTACGATGATATGTCTGGCTGTCTCACACATTGCACCAAGATGGGAAGCACTTGGCCCGAAGTTGAAGTATCCATGCTTGTCCATTGGAGCAACCTGGAACATTGCCACATCATCCGGACAATCCAGCTCACGGTAATAACGAGGGAGCTCGGAATAACGGATCGGGCTGTAGAATGCACAGCCACGTGCGATCATATGACGTTCGATTCCGGACATATGCCAGGAATTCCATGTAAAATGTTCGCCGGCGTCTTCGCGCTCAAATACGGCAAGCGGTTTTAAGAGGATTCCGCCACGCAGGTTGATATCCTTCAGTTCATCGGTACGCTTGGCAAGTGCTTTGTCCAGTGCATCTACGGTGTTGGTACACCAGCCATAGTCTACCCAGTCACCGGATTTGATTACTTTTACGGCTTCGTCTGCTGAAACGAGCTTCTGTCTGTATTCTTCTGAAAAATCCATTCGTATAAGACCTCCTTGTATGTCTTAGCGTGAAGTTGTGAACAGAAATACAACAACTTCGTTAATTTATTAACAACATTATAACATTTATGGATTTCAAAAACAATGGGGAGTGCTGGAAAACGTAATTATTCTGTGGTACACTTTAAGGGAAAAAGTCCTGAGGTAGACAGGGAGAGGGCATATAGAAGATATTTGAGAGAAAAAATTCTAAGATAGACAGGGCAGGGATATATGGAAGATTTTTAAGTTGAAAAGTCCCGAAGAAGAGTCAGAGTGGGATATATAGAAAAAGTTTCCACTGATATGTCCCGGAAAGCGTTAAAAATGGGATATAGAAGTGCAGATATTATGTATATGTCCCGAACGAAAATAAAAGTGGGACATAAAAGAAGAAATATTGTGCATATGTCCCAAACGAAAACGAAACCGGGACATAAAAGAAGAAATATTGTGTATATGTCCCAAACGAAAACGAAGCTGGGACAGCGAAAAGAAGATATTGTGTATATGTCCTCAAATGTTCGACATCGCACATGGTATCTCTATGAAGAAAATATTTACAGGAAGGAAAAGAAGATGGAGAATCATACAATTGTTACTTTAAAAAAGGGAGAAGGCCGCACGATCAAGGCGGGTGGCGCATGGATTTTTGATAATGAGATTGATACGATTGTGGGGACATTTACCAATGGAGATGTGGTGACGGTACATGATTTTGACGGATATCCGATGGGAAAGGGATTTATCAATCAGAATTCGAAGATCCGTATCCGCATGCTGACCCGTCATGTGGATCAGGAGATTAACGAGAATTTTCTTCGTATGCGTGTAAAGAATGCCTGGGAATACCGGAAGACAACGGTGGATACATCTTCCTGTCGTGTGATTTTCGGGGAAGCGGATTTTTTGCCGGGACTGGTGGTTGACAAGTATGAGGATGTGCTGGTGGTGGAATGTCTGGCACTCGGTATGGAGCAGTTCAAGGAAACAATCGTTTCATTATTAAAAGGGGTACTGAAAGAGGACGGTATTTCTATCCGTGGAGTCTATGAGAGAAGTGACGCCAATGAGCGCAGGAAAGAAGGACTTCCGAAGATGAAAGGATTTATTGGGGAAACATTTGATACAGAGGTGGAGATTACGGAAAATGGCGTGCACTATCTGGTCGATGTGGTAAATGGTCAGAAGACGGGCTTTTTCCTGGACCAGAAGTATAACCGGCTGGCAATGCAGCGGATCTGTAAAGGAAAGAGAGTTTTGGACTGTTTTACACATATGGGAACGTTTGCACTGAATGCAGGAATCGCAGGTGCTTCCGATGTGACGGGACTTGATATTTCGGAATATGCGGTGCAGCAGGCAAATGCCAATGCCGTGCGTAATCATCTGGAAGATACGGTACATTTTCGCTGTGCAAATGTACTGGACGAGCTTCCGAAACTGGCAGAAGCCGGAGAAAAGTATGATGTAGTCATTCTCGACCCGCCGGCATTTACGAAATCCCGTGAGGCCACGAAGAATGCCATCAAAGGTTATCGGGAGATCAATATGAAAGGGTTAAAGCTGGTAAAAGACGGCGGATACCTGGCAACCTGTTCCTGTTCCCATTTTATGACACAGGAACTGCTGGCAAAGACGGTGAAGGAAGCTGCAAAGGCGGCACACAAACGGCTGCGTCAGGTGGAATTCCGTACGCAGGCACCGGATCATCCGATTTTGTGGGCAAATTCTGCGAATGTGCCGGAGAGCTATTATCTTAAATTTTTTATTTTTCAGGTGGTGGATGAGAAATAATCCGAAGAATGCTTATTTATAGGGGTTCCGGAACAATTCTCTGATATGAAATAAAAGACTGACACACCTTTTGACACACTTTTATAGAAAAATATCTCGAAATAAGCAAATCCTCTTAGTTCATTTGCGCCCTTGTTGGATTGTGCTACACGATTTTCAAGGGAAAACGAAAATAGCCGCCATTACTGCGAATAATGACGGCTGTTGATAAAACAGTTACTTAATATATTCGGGTAAACCGCTTCTCTGGCTTTCCCTTTTTCTACGCATAATATAACATATCTTATGAGTTGATGCAAGGAAAAGTGTAAAACGGTTCATAATTTATAACATGTCATGTTTTCAGATCAGTGATGACTTATTTCGGTTATAATAAAAGGAGAAAGCTCTCGATTGACTAACCGGGTATAAACTCCATATAATAGTGGTAACCGAATGGAGAAGCTATAGAAGGAGGGAGCATTATGCAGGCATTATCAAAAGCAGAAGTTGGTGAAAATTATACCATTCAGTGGTTATTCGGATTACCGGAAGTTGTAGAATTCCTGCACCGCCATCATGTAGAAGAAGGTGGCAGCGTCCAGGTGATTCAGAAATTATCCAATGGGCTGATCATCGGTGCCAATGGAGAACGGTTTGCCATGGGAAATGAGATTGCAGATCGTATTCAGGTATAAGTACACCCGGCTATAGAAAACAGACACCCCGGTATCCGTTATAAAAACGGCTGCCGGGGTGTTTTGGGTAAAAAAATGAAAAGGGCGGTATACTTGCATTTTAGAGAGCATTATGGCATAGTTGAGAAAGAAAATCGAAAGCGAAGGATGAAAAGAGGAAAAATGAAGTTTCGAAAAGCTAAGCAGGACGATAAGGAAGAAATTCTTGAGCTGTATCAGTCGCTGATCGGTACTCCATACTGCGCATGGGGCAACGGGTATCCGGGAGAACAGGAATTTGATTATGATATGAAAAGAAATGCTCTTTTTTGTATGGAAAATGAAGATGGAGAAATCATTGGCACGATCACAGTGGATGAAGATCCGCAGGTGGAAGCACTCACCTGCTGGTCCAAAACACTGCAGCCGTCTGCGGAGCTTTCCAGACTCGGGGTGCGCACCGATATGCAGAATCAGGGAATTGCCCGGCGGCTTCTGCAGTATGGCATGGAAGAATTGAAAAAACAGGGAAAAAGGAGTGTACATTTTCTCGTGTGTAAAACAAATAAAAAAGCGCTCCGTTCTTATGAAAAACTGCATTTTGACGTAGTGGGAGAGAGCGATTTATTTGACGAGGACTGGTGGTGCTACGAGAAAGAACTTTAAAAATCAAGTACAGGAAGTTGGAAAATATGCAAATAGGACAGAAAAAAACAACGGGAGAGAAGATGAAAAAAGAGAGGAACAGGGGAAGAGAAACGGATAGAAAACCGAACATAAGCCAGATACAAAAAACAGGTGAACACTGCATTTACGCAAAAAGATGCGGAGGGTGTGACTATCAGGGAATTTTGTACAGTCAGCAGCTTTCCAAAAAGCAGAGTTACATGCGCAAACTCATGGAACCGTTTGGAAAGATCAATCCAATCATCGGGATGGACGATCCATACCACTATCGGCATAAAGTACAGGCGGCTTTTTCCTGCAATAAACGCGGACATATTGTGGCAGGCGTATATGAGAAACATTCGCATGACATCGTGGATGTAGAGCAGTGCCAGATCGAGGATGCACAGGCGGATGCCATTATCCGTGAAATCAAAAATATGATGCGTTCTTTCCGGATTCGTGCATATGATGAGGATACCGGATATGGGCTGCTGCGTCATGTGCTGGTGCGAAAGGGCTATCACAGCGGACAGATTATGGTGGTGCTTGTACTGGTATCTCCGATCCTTCCATCCAAAAATAATTTTGTCAAGGCACTGCGGAAGAAGTTCCCGGAGATCAGTACAGTAGTGATCAATGTCAATGACCGCAAGACCAGCATGGTGCTCGGGGAGCGCAATATTACGGTTTATGGAAAAGGATTTATTGAGGATGAACTGTGCGGATGCACATTTCGTATTTCACCGACTTCATTTTATCAGGTAAATCCGCAGCAGACAGAAAAACTCTACCGGAAAGCCATTTCCTGTGCCAAACTGACGGGAAAAGAAACTGTGATCGATGCGTACTGCGGTACGGGCACGATCGGGTTGATTGCCAGCAGCCGCGCAAAGCATGTGATCGGAGTGGAGTTAAACCGTGATGCGATAAAGGATGCTATCTCCAATGCAAAGCGCAATCATATTCACAATGTTACTTTTTATAATGAAGATGCCGGACAATTTATGGTAGAGATGGCAGAAAAAGGAGAACATGCGGATGTGGTCATTATGGATCCGCCGCGTACGGGAAGCGATGAGGCGTTTCTTTCCTCTGTAGTGCGACTGGCTCCGAATAAAGTCGTGTATGTATCCTGTGGTCCGGAAACGCTGGTGCGGGATCTGAAGTATCTGACAAAGCATGGATACCGGATGAAAGAGTGTACACCGTTTGATCTTTTTCCGTTTACGAAACATGTGGAGACGGTTGTTCTTCTTTCCCAACTCCGTCAGAAGCCGGATGATTATATTGATGTGGATATTGATGTTGCTGAATTGGAAGGTACTTCAGCAGAGACAAAGGCAACCTATGAAAAGATAAAGAAGTATGTTGCAGAGCATAATGATGGGATGAAGGTTTCGAATCTCTATATTGCTCAGGTAAAACGGAAATGTGGTATTGAATTGGCTGAGAATTTCAATTTGCCAAAGTCGGAGGATGCTAGACAGCCACGGTGCCCGAAGGAGAAGGAAGAGGCAATTGTGGAGGCACTGAAGGCGTTTCAGATGATATAAACATACTGGAGCAAGTTTATTTATAATTAAAATTGAGGTTTTCATATATTAGGATGGAACTTATACTTAATCAGAAGAGGTGATTTAAATGTGGCTAGAAACTAATAGATTGATTATTCGATCCATACAGCGCGGAGACGAGATTATCTTTTCTGGTATGTCTCAAGATGGGAGTCTTAGTCAAGTTGGGTTTGATGCTAATTGTTCAGAGTGGATCAATGATTGGATTGAAGAGGCTTTAAAATTAACAAATAATGATAATCCAAGAGAAAATTATATACCTTGCACTGTTATACTAAAAGAAACAGAAGAGGTCATAGGCTCTGTTGGTTCTACATATTATGAAGATGTGGATAAGGTTGGTATTTGTTATTTTATAGGAACACCTTTTAGGAAAAAAGGATATATGACAGAGGCGATAAATGCATATGTTCAGTTTTTCTTTAAACAATATAGTGAGTCTGAAATAATAGCAACTATTCTCGATGCGAATACACCATCATGGAAAGTAGCAGAGAAATCTGGTTTCAACTTAATAGAAAAGAAAATGTACAAAGATATTGATGATGAAAAAGAAGAATTGTATCGCTTTTATGTAATACGAGGCCAGGAGGATAAATAAATGGAGATAAGAGTAGTTAATCATAATGATATCGAGGAGCTTGCCGGAGTAATGGGACAGGCATATTCAGAGGAGCCTTGGAATGAGGCTTGGGTTCAGGAAAAGGCAGTAAGAAGAGTGCAGTCCATTTTGTGTGGATTTGAAGCCCTGGGTTTAGCTGCAGTAGAAGACGGTGAAATTATAGGTGGTCTTTTGGGATTTGTGGATCCTTATGCAGACTATGATATGTTCTTTGTTTCAGAAATTTTTGTTGCTCCAAAGTGGAAGAGAAAAGGAGTAGGGCGTAAGCTGCTTAGTGCCTTAGAAGAGCAACTTAAAGTAAAGGATATTTATACAATAGAACTTATTTCTATAAATGATAATATAGAGTTTTATAAAAAATGCGGACTAAATAATGGTGATGTTAATTGCTTGGGGAAGTCTTTTTAATAAAGGAAAGGGGCATTTTATTTATGAAAAAAAGATATGTTTTTGCTCAGTAGTCTGAGCTTAAAATAAAAAGAATAGTTAAGCTCAGATGAATCCTAAGAAATTATATTTAGGAGGATACTATGAGCTATATTAGAGCAGAAGAGGTTCTGCCAAAAGAATTAATAGAAACTATTCAGCAATATGTAAATGGAAAAGCAATATATATTCCCAGCACATCTAAAAAGGAGTGGGGAAGTCATACTGATACAAGACAATATCTGATACAGCGAAATCACGAGATTAGCCAGAAATATCAAGGTGGTAGTTCTATTGCCAGTCTTGCCATGCAGTTTTCACTTTCGGAGAAAAGTATTCAAAGAATCGTTCGCGAAGGAAAGAGAAAATCTGGCAAGTTGTGAAGAAAAGTGCAAGTGGGATTTTTAAGATATAATAGTGCTGAATTTGATTAAGAATTAGAGATAAGGTGGGCTATTTTAGCCTGCCTTTCATATTATTGGAGGATATTAACAATACGAACAATTATAGAATTATAACATTAAGAGAACGGCCGGAATTAGTAGCTATTGCAGCTGAGTGGTTTCATAGTAAATGGGGTGTGCCGGCAGAGGCATACCTGGAGTGTATGAAAGCGTATTTATCAGGAAAAACCGAGTATGGTTGGTATATATGCTTATATGATGAATCCATTGTCGCAGGACTTGGGGTAATAGAAAATGACTTTCATGATAGAAAGGATTTGACTCCAAATGTATGCGCCGTATATGCTGAAGAAGAACATCGAGAAAAGGGACTAGCTGGGAATTTGCTAAACAAAGTTGTTGATGATATGAGAAATAAAGGAGTAACGCCTTTATATTTGGTGACGGATCATATTGGCTTCTATGAACGATATGGATGGGAATTTTTATGTATGGTTCAAGGTGATGATGACCCCAAAATGACAAGAATGTACATCCACAGATAAAAATGATTGACAAGCGTTACAAACAAGAGTAATCTTAACATAATAATTTTTGAAAGCAATTATGAAATGAAAAAATCTAAAGCCCGGAAAGGGGAAGAAGATAAGAGAGAGCTTTGCCAAAGAATATCAAAGTTCCATAGCTATTTGCGTGAAATGAAAACTAAATATGCACCAAAAAGTGTAGAGGATTCCGATTGGAGTCCTCTTTTTAAGTTAGCGGTAGATGATTTTGAAACAGTGGATTATTACTATGAGCTTTTTATTTTGGAATCCACGGAAGAAGAACAAAAGAAAATTTATGAAGAATTGAAAAAGGAGATTGAAACTATTGAGAGAAGACATTTTAACTACAGAATTGCAGAAGGTGAGCAGCGAGTCGCAGAGAAGAGAGCTGTATAGCATGGATTGGCTGGATGATAAAGATAAAATAATTGAAGGTGCATTTGCCGAGTGCTATTTAAAAATGCATCCTATGATTTGTATTCATGGGATTTTATTTACAATTGATGGCATTGTATCTGATGAATCTGGAATTAAGAATGATATTTATTCTATGGTCCGTCCTTATGTAACATCGGGGCTTGCAAGAAAAGTGGAACAATTGTTGCAGACGATTAAGCTGGAGGCGTACTCAGAACCACTGCCACTCCAGACGGATAGGATTCGTGTGGCAAATGGAACCTTGTTCTTGAATGGGGAATTTTCAGAACAGAAAGATTTTTGTCTTAACCGATTACCAGTAATATATGATCTTGATGTGGAAAAGCCGGCAAGGTGGCTTAAGTTTATGGAGGAACTTTTAAATCCGGATGACATTTTGACGCTTCAGGAGTACATGGGATATATGTTATTGCCAACCACGAAAGCACAGAAAATGATGCTTATCATTGGAAAAGGTGGAGAAGGAAAATCTCGAATCGGTCTTGTACTTAGAGAATTGTTTGGAAATAATATGTATTCCTGTAGTTTACAGAAAATAGAGGTAGATAAGTTTGCTAGAGCAAATCTGGAATATATGTTGATTACGGTGGATGATGATATGAAGCTGGAAGCTTTGCCTCAGACAAATCATATAAAAAGTATCGTTACACTGGAGGATCAGATTGATTTGGAGCGTAAAGGCCAGCAGAGCTTTCAGGGTGTGGTATATGCCAGGCTGATAGCATTTGGTAATGGCGGTCTTCATGCACTTTATGATAAAACGGACGGCTTTTATCGTAGACAGTTGATACTGACTACGAAGGATAAGGTTGATGGTAGGGAAGATGACCCTTATCTTATTGATAAACTTAGGAAAGAAAGGGATGGGATTTTTCTTTGGGCACTTGAAGGATTACAAAGACTTGTTTCGAATAATTATGTGTTTACGGAGAGTGTGGATGCCAAGCAGAATTTGGTGGATGCACAGGAGGAGGGAAATAATATCCTGGCATTTATGAAGTCTGAAGGTTATCTACAATTTGAAATCGGGAAGAAGATTTCATCAACGGATTTTTATAATATCTATGTAAGCTGGTGTGAAGATAACCTTGAAAAACCGAGGGCTTCTGCCGGCTTTTTGCATTATATAAAGGAGAATCAGAAAAGATATGGACTTATTTATGATGCGAAATGTATTGGTAATCGTCGAGGCTTTCACAATGTATGCAAAGCGGAGTTTACGCCGGTTACCGGCAAAACACCGTTTGACTGATATAGGTAAAATACCTGCTCATGCTGCTCAGCCTGATATATATGGAGCAGTGTGAGCAAGATGAGCGGACTTTTTAGAACATTAATTAGAAAATACGGAGGAAAATAATGATTAGTATGACAAGACAACAGCAGGGAGACTTTAATCGCTGCTGTGATTTTTTAGCAAGAATGATTGAGAAATATGGAGATAGCATAGAACTTGGAACCGCGCAGAAAGTAGCATTGATATATGAGTGGACTAATGCGTCTGGAGACAGGCAGGATTATATACTTAATCTTGAATATTCACGTGTTGCGTGATAATATAATATTGACGCTTAGCGTGAAAGGAGCAAAGATATGGCAGATTATATTATGAATGATGATAGAGACGCAAAAGATATTTTAATTGAACTAAGGGAAAGTACCGGCATGAACAGGCATCAGTTTTGTGAGTACTTTGAAATTCCCTATATGACAGTTAGTGACTGGGAGCATGGAAAGAAGCGTGTTCCTAAGTACTTTCTGCGACTGCTTGAGTATTATGTGAAGGCAGAGCAGATGAATAAGGCGAAGGAGGAACAGAATAATGGCTAAGAATAGAGTTATTACAGTTCAGGGAATACCGGTTACGGTATCGTATGAAGACATAGATGACTATATCTGTATTACAGATATAGCAGCTGCTAAATCGGATAATTCGCGAGCTGCGGATGTTATTCGAAATTGGTTAAGAAATAGAAGCACTTTGGAATTCTTATCAACATGGGAAGAAATATATAATCCGAATTTTAAAGTGTTCGAATCTGAACACTTTAAAAAAGAGGCAGGACTTGTTACGTTTACACCAAGCGTATCAGAATGGGTAGAAAAAACTAATGCAGTTGGACTGTATGTTAAACGTGGAAAATACGGCGGAACATTTGCGCATAAGGATATTGCATTTGAATTTGCTTCTGCTATCAGTCCGGTGTTCAAATTGTACCTGATCAAAGAGTTCCAAAGACTAAAGGAAGCTGAAAATGATTTGCAGAAGTTGGAATGGGATGCAAAGAGATTTCTATCCAAGAATAATTATTTAATTCAAACGGATGCGGTTAAGAATTATTTGATTCCTGTATGCAATTATCGTGAGGATTTACAGTGGCTTCCTTATGCAGAAGAGGCGGATTTACTTAATGTAGCATTATTTGGTTTTACTGCAAAAGCTTGGAGAGAGGCTAATCCAGAGCTTGCAAAAAAGAGTAATGTTAGGGATTATGCAACAATAAATGAATTAACTGTTCTATCGAATCTTGAATCGCATAACGCACAAATGATTCGAGAGGGAATGGATAAGAAAGATAGATTCGAAGCGTTGAAGGAGATTGCAGAGTATCAACTTCGAGTCCTAAATGAGGCTGAAAAAATCAGCAATAGGATTGAGGAACAATAGTATTCAACCATTTTGTCGGCATTGGCAAAATGGTTGATATATATTTTGGAGGAGTGATTATTTGAAAAAGCAACGATGTTACATATATACAAGAGTATCTACTGCCATGCAGGTCGATGGGTTCAGTTTAGATGCTCAGAAGGAAAAACTTAAGAAATATGCTGATTATCAGGACATGGTTGTAGTTAGAGAGTTTTCTGATGAAGGTAAATCCGGTAAAAATGTTGATGGCCGTCCACAGTTTAAGGAAATGCTTGAACTAATTGAAGCAGGCACAGATGATATTGACTATGTTCTTGTTTTTAAGCTTTCTCGTTTTGGAAGAAATGCCGCTGATGTACTTAGCTCACTGCAAAAGATGCAGGATTTCGGAGTCAATCTGATCTGTGTTGAGGATGGCATTGATTCTTCTAAGGATGCCGGCAAGCTTATGATTTCGGTTCTATCAGCTGTTGCAGAAATTGAAAGAGACAATATTCTTGTTCAGACTATGGAAGGTCGTAAGCAGAAGGCCAGAGAAGGAAAATGGAATGGTGGTTTTGCTCCATATGGATATAAGCTTGTAGATGGATCATTATTTATTGCGGAAGATGAAGTGGAAGTAATAAAAATTATCTTTGATAAATATATCAATACAACTATGGGAGTAGCAGCAATTGCTGCGTTTCTCAACGAAAGCGGTTATGTGAAAAAGAAACGCCAGAATAATACGATTGATGGCTTTGCGGCATCCTTTGTCAAAGGTGTAATTGATAATCCTGTTTACTGCGGTAAATTAGCCTATGGAAGAAGAAAAACAGAGAAGGTCCAGGGAAAAAGAAATGAGTTTCATGTTGTAAAACAAGATGAATTCATGGTTGTAGACGGAGAACATGAAGCAATTATCAGTGCAGAAGAATGGAAGGCGGCTCAGGATAAGAGAAAAACTACGGGAGTGAAGCGCGTTAAGACGCATAGCCTTGAACACGAACATATTTTGACCGGTATTTTAAAGTGCCCGGGATGTGGTGCCAATATGTATGGTAATGTAAATCGTAAGAGACATCCAAAAGGTGGCACTTATAGAGATTATTTCTATTATGCCTGTAAGCATCCTACTGGGACCACGGGACATAAGTGCGATTACCATAAGCAATGGGGACAGGATATTGTAAATGATGCAGTAGCTGAGCTGATTAAGAAAATGGTTACTTCTCCGGACTTTGAAAAGGGTATCAGAGAGAAGATTGCAGCCAGAGTTGATACCTCTGAACTGGAGCAAGAGCTTGATGGATTAAAGAAGAAAATGAGGCAGCTTGAGGTGTCAAAGGACAAGATAGCTATCCAGATGGATAACCTTGATGTGACAGATTCCATGTATGAGAAGAAATATGATGACCTGCAAAAGCGTTTTTATGATAAATATGATGAAATGGCTCTGACAGAAAATCATATGGATGAAATACAGAGTCGCCTGGCACATATTCGAAGAAAGCAGTTGTCAGGGGACAGAATCTACAATTTCCTAATTGCCTTTGATAAGTTATATGATAAATTATCAGATGCAGAGAAGAAGGAATTCATGGGAACCTTCGTGGAAAGCATTGAGCTTTATCCGGAACGCCTTGAAAATGGCAAGTTTCTAAAACATATACACTTCAGATTCCCAGTATATTATAATGGTACTGTGATAGATGATATAAGTTGGGAAAATGAAAGTACCGTTGAGACGGTTGTCTTACTTTCCAAGGGCGCTAAAGGTCCGGTGGACCTTTGCTCAGCGCGCACCGAAGTGGAACGGAGAATGGCCGACAGCAGAAAAGTGAAGGTTGACTTCTCCCTGGAGGATATGGATTTATCTGAATTTAAGGGAAAAGCAACTTATGAGCAGATAAAGGCATATGTACTTGAAAAGACAGGACTGAAGGTTTCATCACTGTATATCGCACAGATTAAGAAGAAGTGTGGATTAGATGTCGGTGAGAACTTCAATCCGGCTAAATCAGAGAATGCGAGACAGCCACAGTGTACACCGGAGAAGGAAGATGCGATTATGCAGGCATTTAGACATTTTGGAATCATATAGATTGTGGATAAGCAGTATCATGTGTTAAAAATATAGTGAAGTATGGAAAAAAGGACATTCCGGAACTGTAGATTTTACAGGTCAGGGGATGTCCTTTTTACTGATATGGAAGTGTTCAAGGGACAAGGTAATGATACTGATACCAGTGAAGAATTCGAGAAATACTTACAGGATCAGGGAATGCTACATTCATTCAGCAGGAAGGGTAACCCCTATGATAATGCCTGCATCGAATCCTTCCATTCTGTATTAAAAAAGGAAGAAGTATACACAACTACATATTACACATTTGAGGAGGCTAAATCAGCACTCTTTGAATATATAGAGTCATTCTACAACCGAAAAAGGCGCCATAGTGCTCTTGATTACAAGACACCACAACAGGTTGAAGATGAGGCTCTAGCAGCCTAAGAAATAATTCTCTCGGCATATGTTATGCTGGGAGAAAAGTTCAACTTTTTGTGTCCAAAGTATTGACATAGACCCAATTCCCTGTTATGGTACGACTCATGCGGATTATTTCTACGGAGAAATCCCCTGTGTGAGATGTCTGACGAAGGAAGAGATTAACTCTGCTTACGAAGAAAATACCGGACACCTGATTGTTTCGGAATTTAAACGCATGAAGAAGGATGTAATGGCAGTTCCTGCAGTGTTGTACAAGAATCATGGTCCTTTTTTCTGGGGCAAGGATGCAAAGGAGGCCATCCACAATGCGGTGGTTCTTGAAGAGGTTGCCAAGATGGCATATCGAACCGAGCTGATTCATCCGCAGGTAGCACCTGCCCCGCAGGAATTACAGGATAAGCATTATTTCCGCAAGCATGGTGCAAATGCATATTACGGACAGAATTAACAGGATATCGAGAGGGTATAAAACAGATGAAGATGAAAACAGCACCTATGGGGTGGAACAGCTGGGATTGTTATGGAGCGGCTGTTACAGAAGATATCGTACGACGGAACGCTGAATTTATGGCTGAGCATCTGAAGGAGTACGGTTGGGAATATATTGTGGTGGATATCCAATGGTATGAGCCTTATGCTGCAACCAATGAGTATCATCCTTTTGCGGATGTAGTAATGGATGAGTATGGAAGACTGCTTCCCGCAGTAAATCGTTTTCCTTCCGCAGCAAACGGTGCGGGCTTTGGACCATTGGCAGAATATGTCCATTCTCTTGGATTGAAGTTCGGCATTCATATTATGAGAGGGATTCCACGACAGGCTGTACATCAGAACACGAAAATCATGAACAGTGACAGACATGCCCGGGAAATTGCCAAAACAAACAGTATCTGTGCCTGGAATACGGATATGTATGGTGTAGATCCTGAGAAAGACGGGGCACGGGAATACTATAACAGTATTTTTGAATTATATGCTTCCTGGGGTGTGGATTTTATTAAATGTGATGATATTGCACGGGAACTGCCACATGAGGAATCCGAACTGATTATGCTGAGCAAAGCATTGCATGGTTGCGGAAGACCCATGGTTTTAAGTCTGTCGCCGGGACCTGCTCTTTTAGAAAAGGCAGAGCTTTATAAGCAGATTTCCAATATGTGGAGAATCACCGATGATTTCTGGGATAAGTGGGAACTGTTATATGATATGTTTTCAAGAGCAGAAAAATGGTGCACCCATGCAGGTGCAGGGCACTGGCCGGATGCCGATATGCTTCCGGTCGGACCGATACGGCAGGTATATGATGTGAATAACTGGACGAATTTCACACAGGATGAGCAGATCACCATGCTGACACTCTGGAGTATCATGCGTTCTCCTTTGATGCTGGGAGGAGAGCTGACAGGGTTTGACGAATTCACTATGAATCTGGTAACCAATTCTGAAATACTTGCCATGCATGCAAATGCACGGCATTCGCATCAGGTGTGGAGACGTGAAATCGATGGTATAGAGCATGCATTGTGGATTGCAGCAGATACAAAGGGTGGATATTATGTCGCGGTATTTAATCTGGGTGATAAAGACAGTGACATATCCATACCGCTTGCCGATCTGGAGATTTATGATGGAGTAAATGGAACGGAGCTTTGGAGCGGAGAGCACGTGGAAGAGCAAAAGAGCCTTAGTGTGTCATTAAAGAGTCATGGTGCTAGGGCATATCATTTTACGTACAACTAAAAAGCATACTACTGTTAATGTATAGATAAGAAACAAAGATAAAATAGTAAAAATAGAATAGAACAAAGAAAGAATATGGAGATAAAACAGAAAGGAATAAACAATGAATGTAAATCCTATAACAAGATTGGATTATCCAGATCCGGACGTGATCCGCGTAGAAGACACCTATTATATGGTATCCACAACCATGCACTTTATGCCGGGCTGTGAGATTCTGCAGTCTTTTGATCTGGTGCACTGGGAGCATGTGACTTATGTCTATGAGACGTTGGATCATACGGATGCGCAGCAACTGAAAAGCGGTCAGAATATTTACGGACAGGGCATGTGGGCAGCTTCCCTGCGCTATCATGAAGGCCGATTTTATATCTGCTTTGTGGCAAATGATACTCGTAAGACTTATTTGTATACTTCGGAAAAAATAGATGGTCCATGGAAAAAGCAGCTGATAGAAGGCTTTTATCATGACGGCTCTTTATTATTTGATGAGGATGGCAGAAACTATATTGTATATGGAAATGATGAAATCTGGATTACAGAATTGAATGAAGATTTGACTGCACCAAAGAAGGACGGATTACATCGTCTTTTAGTCAGTGATCATAAGAACCCGGAGCTAGGCTATGAGGGCTCTCATATTCAAAAAATAAACGGCTATTATTATATTTTTCTGGTTCATTCCCTGAGAGACCGCTGGATGCGGACGGAAGCATGCTTTTACAGTGATTCTCTGGAAGGAGAATTCACGGGTGGAGATGTACTTTGTGATGATCGTGGATATTGTGGACAGGGCGTGGCACAGGGAGGAATCGTGGATACGCCGGATGGAAAGTGGTATGCAATGCTGTTTCAGGATTCCGGAGCAGTTGGACGGATTCCTATTCTGCTTCCGGTTACCTGGAAGGATCATTTTCCGGTTTTTGGACAGAACGGACATGTGCCGGAAGAAATAGAGGTTCACAGTACCAGACCAGGATATATTTATCAGCCATTAGTGGGAAGTGATGATTTCTGTAATGGGCTGCTTCCGCGCTGGCAGTTTAATCATGATCCAGATCCACGGTACTATCATCTGGATGCATTGCAGGGAACCTATACAATTACAACACGGGAAGTTTGTACAGAGCTTACACAGGCAGTAAATACGCTTACGCAAAGGATGAGTTATCCGTCCTGCGCAGCTGAGGTTACTGTTGATGCTTCTGCATTGAAAGAGGGCGATGTCGCAGGTTTGTGTGCGTTGCAGAGCTGTTATGCTGCAGTTGGCATTACAAAACATCATGGAAAATATGAAGTCCTTATGCTGGATAAAAAAGAAGATGGTATATTGGATATGACGGAAGGAACTGTTGTTGAATCACACCAGATGGATTTTCGTCTTGAAGCAGATTTCTGTAACATGAAGGATGAAGCACGCTGCTATTACCGGGTAAATAAGGGAGACTGGCTACCCATCGGAACCGTGCATAAGCTGTACTTCAAACTGGATCATTTTACTGGTTGCCGGTTTGGTCTGTTCTGCTATGCGGCAGAGGAAACAGGAGGAAGTGCCTGCTTCCGGGATTTTAAGTATTATGATGTTGATGAAATCTCATAAAGATAGAACTGCATAAAATAAGTGTCGGAATTTACTCAAATTTTTCCTACTTTGGACATTGGTTTTTACAACGGTATTGTATAGTGAAGCAGAGGAAAAACAAATATGGAATGATGCAGAAGAGATTGTGTTGAAAGAATTAGTGTATATTTAAAGCGTAGAAAGCTCCTTCGGGAGCTTTTTGCTGTTTATAAGATAAATTCTGTCGGAGCTTTTGACTTAATGATTTGATTTATAAAACTGGCAATGATACAATTAGCGTAATTTGAAAGAAAGCAGAGAAAATATGAGTGAAAAGTTACTGATTGTTGAAGATGACAAAAAATTAAATGATGGAATCCGTCTGGCTTTAAAGAATGATGCTTATTTCTTTTATCAGTGCAGAACTTTGCAGGAAGCTAGAGAAATCTTGAAAAAGGAAGATATCACATTGGTTTTATTAGATGTGAATTTGCCGGATGGGAATGGGATTGATTTTGTAAGAGAAATAAGGAAAAATAGTCAGGTGCCGATTATTCTGCTTACAGTAAATAACATGGAAGTAGATATTGTAACAGGATTGGAAGCTGGGGCAAATGATTATATTACGAAACCGTTTAGTTTGATGGTTTTGCGTGCAAGAGTGTCTGTGCAGCTTAGAAATAAAGAGGCAGCAGCTAAAAATTCTATGGAGCTTGATGGATTTGAGTTCTATTTCGATAAAATGGAATTTTTCAAAGATGGAGAACCTATTGAACTTAGTAAGACAGAACAAAAGCTCCTTAGAGTGCTGTGTGAAAACAGAGGAAAAGTATTGAAACGGGAATATCTGATTGACGAGGTATGGCAGGGAGATATAGAGTTTGTGGATGCTCATGCTCTGACTGTTGCAGTTAAACGCCTCAGGGACAAATTAGAAGATGATACGCAGAAGCCTGAATATATCAAGACAGTCTATGGAATTGGTTATACCTGGGCGGTGAATGGATGATAGAACTAATTATATTGATTGTAGGAATATTTGTTTTAAGTGGAATCTTCTGGCATAGCATTTTTTATCAGAAAGAAAAAAAGCTTTTGAACCGGCTGCAGCAAATGCTGGATTGTGCAATAGATGGAGAACTGGAACGGACAGAAATATCAGAAGAAAAGTATTCTGCTCTTGAAAACAGCATGAAACAACATTTAGACAGTAGCTTTCTGGCAAGAAAGAACCAACAGGAACAAAAAGAAGTGATACAGAAACTTATTTCCGACATTGCGCATCAGACCTTGACTCCTATTTCAAATTTGAAAATTTATGGTGAAATACTCTCTGAAACAAATCATGAAAATCAGGAGGAGATAGCTACCATTTTGGAGCAGACAGAGAAATTAGATTTCCTGATACAATCATTGGTCAAATTGTCACGGATGGAGAGTGGAATTATCGCAGTACATTCGGAGGATACTACTATTGCACAGATGTTTGCATCCGTACAGCAGCAGTTTAATGTAAAAGCAATGGAGAAGGATATTTCCCTGAGTCTATTTGACACGGATTTACATGCTATGTGTGATGCAAAATGGACCGTGGAGGCACTCGGAAATATTGTAGATAATGCGATTAAATACACAGCATGTGGGGGAAATGTTCAGGTAAAAGCCGAGCAGAATTCTTTCTTTGTAAAGATTGATATCATTGATGATGGCATTGGAATAGAAAAAGAAGAAATACCAAAGATATTTGGACGGTTTTATCGGAGTCTGTCAGTGGCAGACCAGCCAGGAGTAGGAATTGGCTTATTCCTTGCAAGAGAGATCATTCAGGCACAAAATGGGTATATAAAAGTGACATCAGAGAGAGAAAAGGGCTCTACCTTTTCTGTGTTTCTTCCGATATCAAAAAAGGAATAGTATCAAAACGGTGATATTTCAGAAACCAGATGGAGACATTGTTATGATAAAGTCTGTATTGTAAAGATCAATACAGGCTTTTTTGATGGGAGGATGGCATGAATATATTAAAAGCAGTGAATTTAAGAAAAATATATGGACAAGGAGAAACAGAAGTCAAAGCCCTTGATGGTGTAAATTTAGAAGTGGAAAAGGGGGAGTTTGTAGCGATTGTTGGAACTTCTGGGAGCGGAAAGTCTACGATGCTTCATATGATTGGAGGATTAGATAATCCAACATCTGGGCAGGTAATTGTGGATGGACAGAACTTAAGCCATATGACAGATGAAGAGATTACCATTTTCCGACGCAGGAATATTGGTTTCGTATTTCAACAGTATAACTTGGTTCCGATGCTGAATGTATGGGAAAATATTATTCTTCCTGTGAAACTGGATGGAAAAAAGGTAGAAAAAGGTTATGTAGATGAAATCATAGATACACTGGGCATTCGGACAAAATTGGAAAACCTGCCAAGCGCTCTATCCGGTGGACAGCAACAGAGAGTGGCAATTGCAAGGGCTTTAGCTGCAAAACCAGCCATTTTGCTCGCTGACGAGCCGACTGGAAATTTGGATTCGAAAACAAGTCAGGATGTATTAGGGCTTCTGAAAGTAACCAGTAAGCGTTTTCACCAGACCATCGTTATGATTACCCATAATGAAGAGATTGCCCAGATGGCAGACCGGATTTTACAGATAGAAGACGGAAAAATTGTTTCAGACAGTGGTTTGGTATAGTGAGGGCGTTTATATGGTAAAAGTAGAGAATAAAGAAACGTTACGATTATTGACGAAACGTTTTATGAAAATGAACCGAGCAAGAAATATTATTGCTGTTATTGCAATCATGTTGACATCACTGTTATTTACAAGCCTCTTTGTGGGGAGTGTATCCATGATACTTTCCAAAAGAGCAACGGAAATTAAGCAATTTATGGATTCATCCCATGCTATTGCGCAGAATTTGTCAGAAGAAGATGCGAAGAGATTGCAAAAAACAATAGAACAGGATGAAGAAGTGGAACGATATGGTTCCGGTATTTTTCTGGGAGCTGGAATGGACGAACGGTTTGGATTTTCCGTAGAGGTCCGATATGCAGATGAAAATATGGCAGAAAGTTTTAATTGTCTGCCAACTACAGGAAGACTTCCGGAGAAAGAAAATGAAGTAGCACTTAGCAGCACGATATTGGAATCTCTGGGTGTTACACCAAAGATTGGGGAAGAAGTAACGCTGACCTGGGAAGTAAATCCCATGCTGAAACAATATAAGACAGATACGTTTCAGATATGTGGATTCTGGCAGGGCGATAAAGCTGTTTTAGGTCAGATGGTCTGGGTATCCGAAGCCTATGCAAAGGAGAATCGTTATCCCGTTACGCAGGAAGAATTAGAAAATGGCATCTACAATGGAGGGAAAGAGTATTCTGTCTGGTACAAGAATCTTTGGAATCTGGAAAAGAAAACAGAAAATATATCTAAGACAGCAGGATTTACGAAAGCAGGGACAGGATTGGAGATCAATCCGGCATATAATCTTTTTGAAGAGGATTCATTTTCATTCACTTCCTTTATTGTAATGGTACTGTTTGTGATATTGGCTGGTTACTTAATTATTTATAATATTTTTAACATTTCTGTGAAAACGGATATCCGGGCTTACGGATTGTTAAAGAATGTGGGGACAACGGGAAAGCAGTTGAAGAAAATTGTACGTATGCAGGCGTGGAGATTATCAGCTATTGGCATTCCAATCGGATTGCTTTGTGGTTATCTTGCAGGTCTTTGTATGGCTCCGTCCTTGACTGCAGATGCTGAAATTAGTGCACAGGCAGGAAAAACGGCTCAGACAGTAGTATCAGCCAATCCTTTGATTTTCCTTGCATCGATACTTTTAACGCTTTTAACGGTGTATCTCTCCAGTCTGCAGGCTTGTAAAATGGTGGAAAGAGTTTCGCCTGTGGAAGCTCTGCGTTTGGCAGAAGGAGAGCAGTCACATAGGAAAATAAAAAAGAATACTTCTGTAACCTGGTGGGGGATGGCAGTTCAAAATGTGTTACGAAATTGGAAAAAGGGATTGATTGTTATGCTTTCTATCGCTCTTTCTATGGTGGTTGTCAACTGTATCGTGATGTTGGTGCAGGGATATGATTTTGAGACTTACCAGAATATAATTTTAGCATCTGATTTTCAACTGGATCAGATGACCGACACTTTATCGAATACAAATTTTAACGGTATTACACCTGAAATCAAAGAGATTCTGAATAAGTGTCCGGAAAGTGAGAAAACAGGATATGTGTATTATTCGGAAGAAAGACATAAGATGGAACCGGCACTTTTGAAAACGTGGGAGACATTGGCAGAAAAAAACAAAGAAAACTGGACAGATTATGAAAAGCAAATCTGGGAGGAAACAAAAGCGGATAATACTGTAAAGGTTCATTTCCTCGGAATTAGTGAAGCGGTGTTTGATATGTTAGAATGGAAAGGGGAAAAATGTTCCTGGAATACGTTTAAAAGTGGGGATTATGTGATTGTGGACTATAGTGATAAATATACAGAACAACCAGTTTCTTATTATCAGTCTGGCGAAACTTTTAAAATGGAGTACGGAAACGGAAAGCAGAAAGATTATGGGGTGATCGGAGAAGCTATGATGCCATATTCCCTGGATTATCCGTATGCAGATACTGTTTATATTACAGTAATGGTCCCAGAGGAAGAGTATATCACCCAGACAGGAAATCAATCAGCAATGTATGCTGCTATTGATGCCAAGAAGGGAGAGGATAAGCAAGTAAAAGAATACATTGATAAAAATGTTTTGAAAGAAAATGATATGATAAATGTTTCTTCTGTATTGGATATGAAGGCGAGCTTTAGGCGGTTTGTCGGAAAATATTATATGATCGGTGGTTTCCTTGTTGTTATTTTAGCTTTTATTGGCATTATGAATTTCTTTAATACAACAGCAACTTCTGTAATTAGCAGAAAAAAAGAACTGGCACTTTTGGAAGTTGTTGGAATGACGAAAAAACAGATATCGAAAATGCTAGTGGCTGAGGGATTCCTATATTTGGGAGGCGCATTTATGATTGCAGTATTGTTAGTTGTGGTTGGAGCAAAGCAGATTTTAATAAATACGCTTGGTACAGCATTTTTCTTTCAACTGCATCTTACAATCGTGCCGTGCCTGCTTATGGTTCCGATATTAAGTGGAATTGCATATGCGATTCCAAAGTATCAGTTTGAAAAGATGAGTCAGGAAAGTGTAGTTGAAAGAATTCGTAAGGAATAATAACAATATCCTTACCTAAAATGAAATTTTAAATTCCATTTTAGGACAGAAAAATATTTTACGAATGACCTATACTTTTACATGAGAGATGGTTATAATAGAGTTGAGGTTAAAGGAAAGGAGATGTTTTACATGGAAGCTGTAGTAAAGGATATGAATGTTGTAGAAGATAGAACAGCAATGGAAACATTATTTTCTTATCTCGATAAAGGAATTGATGATATGGAAGCAGGGCGGCTTCATACCGTTGATGATGCATTTCAGATTATCAGAGATAGGATGAAAAATGAATTATAGAGTACTAATCACAGATGAAGCAACGGATGATGTATTCAATTTGGTTAAGTATATTCAGGTTGATTTATGTAATCCAGATGCTGCAAATAAGTTATATACGAATTTAAATAGGGAAGTCAATAACATGGGTGACTTCCCTTTAAAATTTGCTGATTCAGGGATAAAATATAGAGGATATATAATACATAAAAAGATATATCAGTCATATTTATTGTTTTATATCATAAGCGACGAGAATCAGACAGTATATGTTCTTCGTATTTTGAAGGATATTATGAATTGGCGCAATATATTGCAAAAAAAAAATATCTATCATTTTTCAAATTATAGATGATAAAAGTAAGTGGTCGGAATCAAGCCTCCAAGTCTTCCAAAGATTTGGAGGTTTTCTTCTGCCCATTTTCAGAGGAGAATAATTTTCGAAACAAACAATCTGTGATACAATGTCCTTGAAGGTATTCAGAATAGAATTGGAGCGACCGTTGATACAACGGATCAGGAATCCTCACGCTTGTCATCAAATACAGCAGAAGCATTGTCGAGGAATTCTTTTTTCCAGTTGCGGAGCAGATTCGGCCGATTTGGAAGAAAGGCGGCGGATGTACTCAGTTCTTTACAGCTTATGGTGCAGATAATGCAAAAAATTGATTGTATAAAAGAAATGGGTAAGTTATAATATAGGCGTGGTCAGATGCCTTTTTGGGGATGACGATATCTGTTACAAAAAGGAGAAAGACCAGTGAATACAGAATTGAAAAATGAAGTGAAAGCGATTATTGCAGGAAAAGAACCTGCACTTGCATAAAGTTATGTAAGAAAAAGAGCCTTTGAGTTAAAATGACTTGGAGGCTCCTGTTATTTTTCAGTAAGGAGTTAGGAGTAGTAAATGGATATTAATAGACAGCAGAAAGCTCCAATTTATGAGGCACTTGAGGAATTTAAAAAAAGAAGAGTGGTTCCATTTGATGTGCCTGGGCACAAAAGAGGCAGGGGAAACCCGGAACTGGTACAGCTGCTTGGACAAAAGTGCGTGGAACTGGACGTAAATTCCATGAAACCACTGGATAATTTGTGCCATCCGGTTTCTGTTATCCGCGAAGCAGAAGAACTGACGGCAGATGCATTTGGCGCAGAAAATGCATTCCTCATGGTTGGGGGAACGACATCGGCAGTGCAGGCAATGATATTGTCAACCTGTAAGGCGGGCGATAAAATTATATTACCGAGAAATGTCCATAAAAGTGCACTTAATGCACTGGTGCTTTGTGGGGCAGTTCCGGTTTATGTGAATCCGGAGATGAATGCGAAACTTGGGATTTCTCTCGGAATGGAAATAGACCAGGTTGCCAGGGCGATTGAGGACAACCCGGATGCAAAAGCGGTTCTGGTAAACAATCCGACGTATTACGGGATATGTTCAGATCTCCGGGCAATCGTAAAACTTGCTCATTCCAGAGGAATCAAGGTGCTTACAGATGAAGCACATGGGACGCATCTGTATTTTGGGGAAAACCTTCCGGTATGTGGTATGGCAGCAGGCGCAGACATGTCTGCCATCTCCATGCACAAATCCGGGGGAAGCCTTACACAAAGCTCCATCCTTCTTACCGGGAAAGCGGTAAAAGCAGATCATGTCAGGCAGATTATCAATCTGACACAGACAACCAGTGCATCGTATCTCCTTTTATCGAGTCTTGATATTTCAAGAAGAAATCTTGCGTTGCGGGGAAGAGAATCTTTTGCCAGAGTTGCAAAAATGGCAGAATATGCCAGAAATGAAATCAATTCTATTGGCGGTTACTATGCCTATGGGCGTGATCTGGTAAATGGAACCAGCATTTACGATTACGATGTCACCAAGCTGTCCGTTTATACACTGGATATCGGGCTTGCCGGAATAGAAGTATATGACCTGCTCCGGGATGAATATGACATACAGATCGAATTCGGTGATATCTGTAATATCCTTGCGTATATTTCCATTGGTGACAGAATTCAGGATATTGAGAGACTCGTAGGGGCATTGCAGGATATCAAGAGGTTATACAGCAGGGACAGGACGGGGCTTTTGTCCGGGGAATATATCAATCCGGAGGTGGCGGTATCTCCGCAGAAAGCTTTTTATGCAGAAAAAAAATCGCTAAGCATAAAAGATTCCGTGGGATGCATCAGTGGAGAGTTTGTCATGTGCTACCCACCGGGGATTCCGATCCTTGCCCCAGGGGAACGGATTACAAAAGAGATTGCGGAATATATTCTGTATGCAAAAGAAAAAGGATGCTCCATGCAGGGAACCGAAGATCCGGCAGTGGAATATCTTCAGGTACTGGCATGAGTGGCAACAGGAGGTAAAGATATGCAAATGTGGTTTTCGGAATATCATACAGTTAATGTAAAACTGGATGTCCGGATAGAGGAGCAGCTTTTTTCGGGAAAAAGTGAATATCAGAAGATAGATGTATTTAAATCCTATGAATTTGGAAAAATGGCAGCATTGGATGGTGAAATTGTTTTTTCCGATGCAGATGAGTTTATATATGATGAAATGGTGACCCATGTGCCGATGGCAGTCCATCCCAATGCAAAAAAAATTCTAATTATCGGTGGCGGGGATGGGGGTGTGGCGAAAGAACTCATAAAATACCCGTTTGTTGAAAAGATTGACGTGGTAGAAACCGATAAAATGTTTGTGGATGTATGCAGAAAATTTTTCCCGGAGGTGGCATGTGGGTTAGAGGATCCCAGAATTTCAATGTATTATGATGATGGGCTTAGATTCCTACGTGGGAAAAATGATGAATACGATCTGATCATCAACGATTCAACAGATCCATTGGGGCATACGGAAGGTCTTTTTACAAAAGAATTTTACGGAAGCTGTTATAAAGCTCTCCGGGAGGACGGAATCATGGTGTATCAGCATGGAAGCCCGTTTTATGACGAGGATGAGGCTGAATGCCGGAAAATGCACAGAAAAGTCTACAAGTCATTCCCGATCAGCCGGGTATACCAGGCACATATCCCGACCTGTCCTTCTGGGTACTGGTTATTCGGATTCGCTTCTAAAAAGTATCATCCGCTGAATGATCTTGATGCAGAAAGATGGGATGCACTTGGAATGAAAACATGGTACTATACTACAAATTTACACCGGGGGGCATTTATGCTTCCAAAATATGTAGAGGACTTACTTGAAGAGGAAGAAACCCGGTAAAACAAATGATACAGGAGGAATAAAAATGAGCAGATTACTTATTATTGGATGTGGCGGTGTTGCACAGGTGGCAATCAGAAAATGCTGTCAGAACAGTGAAGTTTTCACGGACATCATGATTGCAAGCCGTACCCTGTCAAAATGTGACGATTTAAAGGCAAAACTTGAAGGGAAAACAGCTTCCAGAATTGAGACGGCAAGGGTTGACGCGGATAACGTGGAAGAATTAAAAACACTGATCCGTTCGTACCGGCCGGATGCAGTGCTCAATGTGGCACTCCCTTATCAGGATCTTACGATTATGGATGCATGTCTTGCCTGTGGAGTTGACTATATTGATACCGCAAACTACGAGTGCGAGGATACGCAAGATCCACAGTGGAGGGAAATTTATGAGAAGCGGTGCAAAAAACTGGGATTTACCGCTTACTTTGATTATTCCTGGCAGTGGGCTTATCAGGAAAAATTCAAGGAGGCAGGACTTACCGCAATTCTTGGAAGCGGGTTTGACCCTGGTGTCACATCGGTATTTACGGCATATGCGCAGAAACATTATTTTGATGAAATCCACACCATTGATATACTTGACTGTAATGGCGGAGATCATGGATATCCGTTTGCCACAAACTTTAATCCGGAGATAAATCTTCGGGAGGTATCCGCTAACGGTTCCTACTGGACGGATGGGCACTGGGTAGAAACCGAGCCGATGGAGTGGCGGGCACAGTATAATTTTGACCAGGTCGGAGAAAAAGATATGTATCTTCTCCACCATGAGGAAATAGAATCCCTTGCCAAAAATATTCCGGGTGTGAAAAGAATTCGATTTTTCATGACGTTTGGACAGAGTTATCTTACACACATGAAATGCCTTGAGGATGTGGGAATGCTCCGGACAGATCCGATTATGGTAGACGGAAAAGAAGTGGTGCCGTTACAGGTGTTAAAAGAACTGCTTCCGGATCCGGCATCACTTGGACCACGGACAGTAGGGAAGACAAATATCGGATGTATTTTTAATGGGATAAAGGACGGAAAAAAGAAATCTATTTATATTTATAATGTATGTGACCATCAGGAATGCTACAAAGAAGTGGAATCACAGGCAGTTTCCTACACAACAGGAGTACCGGCAATGATAGGTTCCATGATGGTTGTGACAGGACTCTGGAAAAAGCCCGGGGTATTCAATCTTGAGGAGATGGATCCGGATCCGTATATGGAAGCACTGAATAAATTTGGTCTTCCATGGAAGGTAGTTGAAAATCCGGTATCCGTGGATTGTTACAAGACAGCAGACCCTTCTGTTCATATGGATTGAGCCGGAGGGAAGGATGAAGATTAATGAACTGAAAACTCCCTGCTATGTGATAGATGAGGGAAAACTGACAGAAAACCTGAAGATTTTGCATCATGTAATGCAGAGAACGGGCGCAAAGATCCTTCTTGCACAGAAAGCATTCAGCGCATTTTGTGAATATCCCCTGATTGGAAAATATTTAAGCGGGACGACGGCAAGTGGGCTGTATGAAGCACGTCTGGCACAGGAAGAGATGGGAAAAGAAAACCATGTCTTCTGTCCGGCATATCTGCCGGAAGAAATGGACGAACTGGTAAAAATATGTGACCATATTGTTTTTAATTCCGTTTCCCAGTTTCTGGTTCATAAGGAAAAAATCAAAGAAGCAGCCGCAGGGGTAAGCACAGGACTTAGAATTAACCCGGAGTGTTCTACACAGGAAGGGCATGAGATTTATGATCCGTGCGGTACAGGCTCAAGGCTTGGTATAACGAGGGCAGAGCTTGACAAAGCCATACAAAACGGTTTTGACCTGTCGCAGATAGATGGGTTTCACTTCCATACGCTCTGTGAACAGAATTCGGATGCCCTGGAAACGACACTTGATGCCGTGGAAAAAAAGTTTGGAGATCTGCTGTACGGACGGAAATGGCTTAATATGGGTGGCGGACATCATATCACAAAAGCCGGTTACGACATGGAAAAACTGGAGAACTGTATCCGGCGCATGCAGGAAACATATGATCTTGAAATTTATCTTGAGCCGGGGGAGGCAGTAGCCCTGAATGCAGGCTATCTTGAGACAACCGTGCTCGATATTGTCGAAAACAATGGGATAAAGATATTGGTTCTGGACACTTCGGCGGCATGCCATATGCCGGATGTACTCGAAATGCCGTATCGTCCGCCGCTTAAGGACAGTGGAAAAGCAGGGGAGAAAGCATATACATACCGGCTTTCTTCCTGTACCTGTCTGGCAGGTGATGTGATCGGTGATTACTCATTTGATAAAGAGATAAAAGTGGGCAACAGGCTTACATTCTGTGACATGGCAATTTATTCCATGGTCAAAAATAATACGTTTAACGGTATGCCGCTTCCGGACATCGCAGTTATGGGGGCGGATAAAGAATGCAGGGTAATCAGGAGATTTGGATATGAAGATTTTAAAGGAAGGTTGTCCTAGCCAGGATGGATTTCATATGCCGGCGGAGTATGAACCGCATAAAGGGACAATACTTATATGGCCGAAACGGCCGGGGTCCTGGATATATGGTGCAAAAAAGGCAAGAGAGGCTTTTGCGGATGTCATATGTGCCACTGCGGAATCCGAGACGGTATATCTGCTGGTGGAAGCAGAGGAGCTGGATCATGCACAAATGATAATTGAAGCTGTCCGGAAAGAAAAAAACTATCAGAAAAATTATCCGGTCCATTATATGGAAATTGCATCGGATGATGCATGGGCGAGGGATGTCGGACCGACCTTTGTTGTCAATGGGCAGGGGCAGGTACGGGGAATTGACTGGTGTTTTAATGCATGGGGTGGAATCTGTGACGGATTGTATGCAGACTGGGAAAAGGATGATAAAGTAGCGTCCTCTTTTTGCCGGAAGACAGAATATGATCTGTATGATGCGCATCCGTTTGTGTTAGAAGGCGGGGCAATCCATACCGATGGAGAGGGAACCATCCTTGTGACAGAAAGCTGTCTGCTCAGCAAAGGCAGGAATCCGGAACTTTCAAAAGAAAAGATCGGACAGAAGTTAAAGGATTATCTTGGGGCAGAAAAAATCATCTGGATTCCATATGGAATCTACAACGATGAGACAAACGGACACATAGACAATGTCTGTGCATTTACCGCTCCCGGACATGTGGTGCTTGCGTGGACGGAGGATCCCAAAGATCCGCAGTATCCCTTGTCATCTGCAGATCTTGCAATATTGGAAAAAGAGACAGATGCCAGGGGGCGGAAGCTCATAGTCCACAAAGTCCCGGTTCCGGGGAAGCCGGTTTGTATAACGGAATATGAACTTGCCGGTTTTTCCTTTGAAGAGGGGGAGGAGCAGCGAAAAGCAGGGGAGCGGCTTGCCGCAAGCTATGTTAATTTTTATATTACAAATGGAGGAGTCCTGATTCCCCAGTTTGAGGATGAAATGGATGCAGAGGCTGTGAACATCATAGGGGGGCTTTTTCCCGGAAGGAAAGTATACCCGGTTTACGCACGTGATATTATTGTCGGTGGTGGGAACATTCATTGTATTACACAGCAGATACCGGCTGATTCCGGGAGGATGGGAGGAGCATGATATGAGAAAAACCACAGTGGCTGCCATACAGATGGGCTGCGGCAGCGATGTAAAAGAAAATATAGAAAAAGCATCGGAACTGATCAGGGAGGCCGCTGCACAGGGGGCGCAGGTCATTCTTCCTCCTGAACTTTTCGAAAGACCGTATTTCTGTCAGGAGAGAAGGTATGAATATTATGGATATGCAAGAACGCTGGAGGAAAATGATGCTGTCATCCATATGAAAAAACTGGCAAAAGAGCTGGAAACGGTGATTCCGGTGAGCTTTTATGAAGCCGGGGATCACAGACAGATGTTCAATTCCGTGGCAGTCATTGATGCCGATGGAAGTGTGTGCGGCATTTACAGGAAAACACATATTCCGGACGACCATTATTATCAGGAAAAATTTTATTTTACGCCCGGTGATACAGGGTTTCGGGCATTTAAAACCAGATATGGGACGATTGGGGTTGGAATCTGCTGGGATCAGTGGTTTCCGGAGACGGCAAGAGGCTTGGCACTAAAAGGGGCGGAACTCCTTTTCTATCCAACTGCAATCGGAAGCGAGCCGATACTTGGCTGCGACAGTATGCCGCACTGGAGACGGTGCATGATGGGGCATGCGGCATGTAATCTTATGCCGGTCATTGCTGCAAACAGGATCGGGACAGAAACCGTGGAACCGTGCGCGGAAAATGGACAGCAGAGCTCAGCCCTCACGTTTTACGGTTCCTCTTTTATCACAGACGCAACAGGGGAAGTGACAGAAGAGATGGACAGGGTATCAGAAGGCTTTATCCTGCATACGTTTGATCTGGATGAAATAGAAGAAGAAAGAAGAAGCTGGGGGCTGTTCCGGGACAGAAGACCGGAAATATATTTGAAAGAATAGTGATGGTGCGGCTGCACATATGGAAAATTTCTGTCATATGATAAAGCATACCTGAATAAAATGAAAGGATGCAAAAAAATGGCAATATTTACCAATCAGGCACAGCTCCGCTATGGAAACGCTGTAGCCAATTCCAACGTTGCAGTGGGAGAAATCCTTGAGGTACTTGCCGCAACCAAAACTGCGGTACGCAAAACATACGGGCAGAATGACCGTGTCACCTATGTTGTGAGCATAGTGAATTCCGGAAATACAGCCATGACAGGACTGACGGTTGCAGATGATCTGGGGGCATATGCATTTGGCACAGACACACTGGTGCCACTGACGTATGTGGCAGATACCGTGCGTTATTACAGCAATGGAATCTTACAGACAACACCGGCAGTCACGGCAGGACCACCCCTTTCCGTTTCCGGGATCAGTGTACCGGCGGGGGGAAACGTGACCATTGTATATGAGGCAGAAACCAATGCGTTTGCACCTCTTTTGGCGGAATCGGAGATTACCAACACGGTGACCGTTTCCGGAGGGGGAATTACACCGGTTACCGCAAAGGAAACCGTCATCGCGGAAAGTGGTCCGAAGCTGACAATCACCAAATCCGTCAGTCCGGTTCCGGTTACGGAAAATGGAACACTGACCTATACGTTCCTTATCCAGAATACTGGAAATACTGCGGCACTGGCGGCAACCGGCGCAGTGGTGACAGACATATTCGATCCGGTACTTTCGAATCTTGCGGTATCGTATAATGGAACGGCATGGTCGGATCCGGCAAATTATTCCTACAATGCCACGACCGGTACGTTTGCAACGCAGGAAGGGCAGATTACCGTACCGGCAGCAACCTTTACGCAGGATGCCACAACCGGCGAGTGGACAGTGACACCGGGGGCAGGCACACTTACCGTAACCGGAACAATCTGAGTTTTCTTTTCAGGGGATTACCACGAAATGGGTGGTAATCCCTTTTTTGCGTGGCGCAGTGCTGAGTGAACAGGAACGTGGTGCTTGCATTTCCGGTATAGTTATGGAATAATTAAAAGAAAACATATGAATGCAAAATATAAAGTATAAAGGACAGGGTGAGAAACTGAAAGATGAAAAAGTATATGGGGAATAAAAAGGAAGTACTTTTATTTTATCTTCTGATGATTGCGGTGATTGGCTGGTTTGTGGTAGCGGAGACAGTGTATCCGTCAGAACGTATCAAAGATTCCAGACCGGAGAATCTTACATACAGGGGGACATTTACCTGGCAAAGAGATCAATGATGACCATTATGGACAGAAGCGTATTATATCAGATTAACAGTCTGGAGAAACCACAGAAAATCAGTGGATTTTTAAAAGAAAAAGGGTATTCCCGGCAGAATCTTGTGGATCTGCGCAAAGACGAACAGGCAATCTGCCTGAACGGAACGTATGTACATATGAACCACATGCTTGCAGAAGGGGATGTTCTGACCGTATGGATTCGGGAAACGGATAATTCCAGACAGATCCGTCCGGTAAAACTGCCGTTTGCCATCGTTTATGAGGATGAGGATCTGCTTGTGATCAACAAACCGGCAGGAATGCCGGTTCATCCATCCCGCGGGAATCCGGAGAATTCTCTCGGCAATGCACTGGCATGGTATTTCAAAGAGCAGGGTTTTCCCTTTGTGTTCCGCTGTATCAACCGGCTGGACCGGGATACCTCCGGGCTTACTATTGTGGCAAAACATGCGGTTTCTGCGGCGATCCTCGGGCAGATGGTGCGGGCAAAAGCCGAGCAGGGACTAAAAGCACCCGGGATTCACCGGACGTATCTTGCGCTTGTGGAGGGAAAGGTTGTGCCGGTTTCCGGCGTCATTGATGCACCGATTGCCAGACAGGAGGACCGCTGCCTGCGCCGCGTTGTTGATTTTAAGCGGGGAGACCGGGCGGTGACGCATTACCGGGTTCTGACCGGATGGCAGACCGGAAATGCACAGAAGTTTCGCAGTCTGGTAAAACTTCAGCTTGAGACCGGGAGAACCCACCAGATCCGCGTGCATATGGCATATCTGGGACATCCGCTGGTGGGAGATTTTCTTTATAATCCGGCATATGGGGAAAATCAGATTGACCGTCGGGACGATGAAAATTCCGGGGAGAGACAGATTTTTCAGGGAAAGACTTTTTCCTGTGGAAAAGAGCAATATGATATTGGCCGTCAGGCACTGCATGCATGGAAACTTTCGTTTCCGCATCCCATGACCGGACAGCCGATGAATTTTACGGCACCGCTTCCGGAAGATATGCAGCGCCTGCTGAAATCTTAAATCCGCTGTGCACAGATATCCTGCAGGCAGCAGTGTTCGCAGTGCGGTGTGGTGCGGGCCGTGCAGATGTCACGTCCGTGCAGTACAAAACGGTGGCACAGATCGTTGCCTTCTTCCGGAGGAATGATCTTCCACAATTCCATTTCTACTTTCTTTGGATCTTTGATGTGATCCACCAATCCGATCCGGTTACAAAGGCGGATGCAGTGCGTGTCCGTCACGATCGCCGGTTTTCCAAAGACATCTCCCATAATCAGGTTGGCACTTTTGCGTCCGACACCCGGCAGCTTTAACAGGGCATTAAAATCGTTTGGAACATTTCCACCATACACATCCCGCAGCATCCGCATGCAGGCACTGATATCCCTTGCCTTGCTTTTTCCCAGTCCACAGGGACGCACGATTTCTTCGATTTCTTCCACGGGTGCATCTGCCAGGGCATTGACATCCGGAAATTTTTCATACAATTTCGGTACGATCATGTTTACGCGGGCATCGGTACACTGTGCGGCCAGGCGGACACTGACGAGAAGCTTCCAGGCTTCGTTGTAATCTAGGCTGCAGGCGGCATCCGGGTACGCCTGTTTCAGACGGCGGATGATTTCCAGCGCCAGTTCTTTTTTATTTTCCGTATGCATATTCCCAGTCCTCTCTTTTCGTATTTGCTTTATTTTACATAATAAATGACTGTTTTTCAAGTTGCGGATTGCCGAAAAAAAAGGTAAGATAATACGCATGACAATAAGTTGGTGATTTCGAAACTTTTTTCCGAGCCTGCAGCCTCTCACATGGTCGGATCTGCGATTAACGTTCAATAGTTTCTGCGGGCCGTCTGTCTGTAAGGACACCGTCTGAGTGATTTCGTGTGTGCCTTAGAGGGAGGCTTCGAATAAGCGCGCCCACGGTTCAATTTGCGCAGTCACAGAATAAAATATATAAACGGTTGTATATATCAAGACAAATGAGAGTGGGCGCAATAAACGTTTCGAAGGTTCCCTCTTAGGCAGACTAGAAATCGCGAACGGAGTCCCTTACAGACAGACGGCCCGCAGAAACGGTCGAAACGATACCCGGACACAAAAACGAAAACAGGAGAGAATATTATGGAGCGTATACATGCAGTTACCTTTGCACCATTTTGTGCAAGAGGTACCTTTGAAAAAGAAGGAACCAGACAGAGTCTGAAACTGATGAAAGAAAAGACGGGAGCAAACTATGTGATTTTTGCACCGAACGGTGTGCAGAAGACAGCATTTTCCGAGAACATTGATTACCGGACCAAGCGGAATGTATCGGATGAGGAGCTGACTGCCATGATTGCTTACGCAAAACAGCTTGGCCTTAAGGTGGCGTTAAAGCCAACGGCAAACTGTGCGGACGGAACATGGCGTGCACATATCAATTTCTTTGATGAAGATGTCGTGTGTGAACCGAAGTGGAGCAATTGGTTCGCCTCTTACCGGGCATTTCAGGAACACTATGCCGGACTTGCGCAGCAGTGCGGAGTGGATTTGTTTATTGCAGGCTGCGAGATGGTGCAGACCGAGCGCCGCGAAGCGGAATGGCGGGAAGTGATTGCGGCAATCCGCCGGAAGTATGATGGACTGGTTTCCTACAATACGGATAAGTACCAGGAACACAATGTGAAATGGTGGGATGCGGTAGATGTGATTTCATCCAGCGGGTATTATCCGATTGACGATTGGGACAATCAGCTGGATCGTATTGAACAGGTGGTAAAGAAGTTCGATAAGCCGTTTTTCTTTGCGGAAGCCGGCTGTATGTCTGTGAAAGGTTCCAATCAGGTGCCGAATGACTGGGGCGTGCGTGGGGACTATGATGAAAAAGGACAGGCAGACTGGTTTCAGGCGATGTTTGATGCCTGCGAAAAGAGAGACTGGGTAGGCGGATTTGGCATCTGGGAATGGGCTGCATGGCATGGAGACGGCAGAAATCCTGTCAAAAGAGGGGATTATGAAGTCTACGGAAAAGCGGCAGCAGACATCATCTATCGGAAATTTTCACAAGTTTCAGAATGAAAATTTAGCTTAAATTTCGACTAAAAACATATTTACACAAACTTAAATTATGGTATACTTAAATAAAAAGCTGAATAGAAGGGGGACCCGAAATGAGTTATATGGATACATACAAAAAATGGTGCACAGACAGTTATTTTGATGAAGAAACCAGAAAAGAACTGCTGGCACTACAAGGAAATGATGCGGAGATTGAGGATCGTTTTTACCGCCAGCTGGAGTTTGGAACCGGTGGTTTGAGGGGTGTGATCGGTGCAGGAACGAACCGTATGAACATTTATACCGTCCGTCAGGCAACTCAGGGACTGGCAAACTATATCATTTCCCAGAACGGACAGGACAAAGGAGTTGCAATCGCATACGATTCCCGTATCATGTCCCCGGAGTTTTCCGATGAAGCAGCACTCTGCCTGAATGCAAACGGGATTAAGACTTATCGTTTTGAATCCCTGCGTCCGACACCGGAACTGTCATTTTCCGTCCGTGAACTTGGATGTATTGCAGGTATCGTGATTACGGCAAGCCATAATCCGCGTGAGTACAACGGATACAAAGTATACTGGGAGGATGGCGCACAGATTACTCCGCCGCACGATAAAAACATTCTCGCAGAAGTGGCAAAAGTCACCGATTTTTCACAGGTAAAGACTATGCTGAAATCTGAAGCCGAAGCTGCCGGACTTTATCATACAATCGGAAAAGAAATGGATGACCGTTATATGGAAGAACTGAAAAAACAGTCCATCCATCCGGAGATCATAAAGGCAATGGCAAAAGACATCCGGATCGTTTATACCCCACTGCACGGAACCGGAAATCTTCCGGTGCGCCGCGTGTTAAAGGAGCTTGGATTTGAAAACGTCTATGTGGTAAAAGAGCAGGAACTTCCGGATGGAAATTTCCCGACCGTTTCTTATCCGAATCCAGAGTCGCCGAAGGCATTTGAACTTGCTCTCAAACTGGCAAAAGAAGTGGACGCGGATATTGTTCTGGCAACCGATCCGGATGCAGACCGTCTGGGTGTGTATGCAAAGGATACGAAGACCGGAGAGTACGTAAGCTTTACCGGAAATATGTCCGGTATGCTGATTGCAGAGTACATTCTGCGTGAGAAGAAAGCAAACGGAACACTTCCGGCAAACGGAGCTCTGGTAGAGACCATCGTAACCACCGACATGGCAAAGGCAATCGCAAAAGCTTACGGAGTAAAACTGATCGAGGTACTGACCGGATTTAAGTATATCGGTGAGCAGATCAAATTTTTTGAGCAGCAGAACAGTTATGAGTATGTCTTTGGCCTGGAAGAAAGCTACGGATGTCTGGCAGGAACTTATGCCAGGGACAAGGATGCCTGTGTGGCAGTCATGATGCTCTGCGAGGTAGCGGCATGGTGCAAATCCAATGGAATCACGCTCTGGGATGACATGCTTTCCCTGTACGGGAAGTACGGTTATTACAAAGAGGGATTGGAGACCATGACCTTAAAGGGTATGGATGGTGCAGAAAAGATCCAGAGCATGATGAATGAGATGCGCAACAACCCGCCGAAGAAGATCGGGGCATGGGATGTTTTAGCACTTCGTGATTACAAGAAAGATACAAGAACAGATATGACAAGCGGAGAAGTTACACCAACTGGACTTCCGGAAAGCAACGTTCTTTATTATGAACTGAGCAACAATGCATGGTGCTGTGTACGTCCATCCGGAACAGAGCCAAAGATCAAATTCTATTTTGGCGTTGTAGGAACGGACATCAAAGATTCCGAAAAGAAACTGGATGAGTTGCGCAACGCAATGCTTACATACGCAGGAGAATAAAATTTATGGATGATCAGAAGAATATAAAACCGGATTTTTCCAAAGCAGGAGAAGACAGCATCCTCTATAAAAAAGAGGAGCCGAAGACAGAAAGAGAAAAGTTAAAGGAACTGCATGGAAAAGATAAAATATGGTATCTGGTTCATTACTATGGATTGCAGACCATTGTCGCACTTGCCATTATAGGAACCATCAGTTTTCTGATCATCCATTATGTTACGCAAAAAGATACCGCACTGGAAATTATGGCAGTAAATGCCATACAGTCGGCGGACAATCCGGCTGGGGATTCCGGTTATTATAATGATTTCCTAAAAGAAAACGGACTGGATCCGGATAAAAGCGAAGTGCTTGTCAGCAGTAATCTGGGAGCCTCGGCAAATGAGAACGACGGGGCATCCGCAGCGAGCATTCAGATGATTCAGAGTCTCTTTATCACACAGTCCGTGGATGTGTTTTTTTCCGATTATGATTTCTTTTATTCACTGGGAGAATTCGATTATTTTACGGATATACGGGAATGTTTTTCAGAAGATGTACTGGAAAAATACAAAGACGATATTGTGTATGTGAAAAGTACGGAGACAGGAAAAAAATATCCGATTGGCATAAAACTAAAAGGCAATGCGTGGGTGGAAAAAACCGGCTGGTATCCGGATACCTGTGTGGTAGGTCTGGCAGCAGGCTTAAAAAATAAGGATCTGGCAGTGAAATTTATAGAAGAAAACATACTGGAGGATTAACATGAGTATCGTATTTGATGAAAATCTGGATCTGTTTTGTCTGGAGACAGCGAATACCAGCTATATCATAGGTCTTGCAGACCATCGGACCTTTGTGGGTCACGTATATTACGGCAGGCGTGTTCGCAGACAGGATCTGCGTTATCTGCTCCGCACCGGAGAGGCACCGTTTGTTCCGTCTGGAAATGAAAGAGAGTGCTGCTCTTTTTATGACACATTTCCGGCAGAATATTCGGGAAACGGAGTGGGAGATTACAGGGAAAGCAGTATTGCCGTGCGTACACAGGCAGGTCAGCATGCGGTTATGCCGACGTATGTTTCCTATGAAATTACAGATCAGAAACCAGAACTTCCGGGACTTCCGTCCGCATTTGACAGGGAGCATACCGCACAGACACTGATTCTTCGCTGCAGGGATGAAGTGTTGCAGCTGGATGTGGATCTGTATTATACCGTGTTTGAAGAAAACGATATGATTACCAGAAGCGTGCGCATCAGCAATCAGAGCAAAGAGGCAGTTTACCTCACAAAAGCATATTCGGCATGCATGGATATGGATGATGATGCCTACGAGATGCTGACACTTCACGGTTCATGGGCAAGAGAACGCCAGATGGACCGCCGTCCGCTGGGATATGGAAAGACCAGTGTGGGAAGTATCCGTGGGGAGTCCTCCCATCAGGAACACCCATTTATGGCATGGATGAAATCTTCCACGACACAGACAGCCGGCGAAGTGTATGCCATGCATTTTATTTATTCCGGCAATTTTATCGCACAGCTGGAAAAAAGCCAGTTTGACAGTATCCGTGCAGTCATGGGAATTCATCCGGCAGATTTTTCCTGGAAACTGGAAAGTGAAGAATCATTTTATACACCGGAAGCTGCCCTTACATTTTCCGCAGAGGGACTTGGAAAAATGACCCGTAACTTCCACGACTTCTATCGGAATCATTTAATCCGCAGCAAATACCGCAATCAGAAACGCCCGATTCTGATCAACAACTGGGAAGCAACCTACTTTGATTTCAATACCGAAAAACTTTTAGATATTGCAAAACTTGCCTCTCAGTACGGAATTGAAATGCTGGTTATGGATGATGGCTGGTTTGGACACCGCAACGATGACAGTACAAGTCTTGGGGACTGGTTTGTTAATGAAAAGAAACTGCCGGGCGGATTGAACTATCTGGTAGATGAAGTGAATAAGCTTGGCATGAAATTCGGTATCTGGATGGAACCGGAAATGATTTCCCCGGATTCGGAATTGTACAAAGAGCATCCGGACTGGGCAATTGCTGTGAAAGGACGCACCGGAACGCTTTCGAGAAATCAGTATGTCCTTGATTTCAGCAGAAAAGATGTGAGGGACTGCATCTATGAAAAGATCCGTGCAATTTTAAGCAGTGCCAATATCGAATATGTGAAGTGGGATATGAACCGTCAGCTTACCGATCTGGGAAGCCTTGCGCTTCCGGCAGACCGCCAGGGGGAGTTAAGCCACCGTTATGTGCTTGGTGTGTATGAGATGCAGGAACGCCTGACCCGTGATTTCCCGGATCTTCTTCTGGAGAACTGTTCCGGTGGTGGAGCACGTTTTGATCCGGGTATGCTTTATTACAGCCCACAGATCTGGTGCTCGGATGATACGGATGCAATCGAGAGACTTGGCATTCAGGAAGGTACGGCACTGATTTATCCACTGTCCGCAATGGGAGCACACGTTTCGGACTGCCCGAACCATACCGTGGGCAGAAATACCCCGTTTAAGACAAGAGGGGAAGTTGCCCTGGCAGGAACCTTTGGTTATGAGTTGGATATCACAAAGATTGCAAAGGAAGAGCAGGAACAGATTCCACAGCAGACAGCTATGTATCACAAGTATAACGATCTGGTAAGGGAGGGGGATTATTACCGTATCGCTTCTTACCGGGAAAATCATTTCTACGATTGTTATATGGTAGTATCCAAAGATAAAAAAGAGGCACTGGTTACTTTCGTGACCGTACACGCACGCCCGAATTACCACAGTTTAAAAGTACGCCTGCAGGGACTGAATCCGAATCTGGATTATCGTCTGGAAGGTGAGATGGAGAACGAATGCGTATACGGTGGAGATCTGCTTATGAATGCCGGTATGCTGGTTCCTTCCGAGCAGGGGGATTACAGAAGTTATCTGTACCATTTTGTGGCAGATTAATTGACAGAGGAAGAAAAAGAATGTAAAATCAACTTAAATTATCCAGTTTATATAGTTAAATAAGTAAATTAGTATGAAAATATCGAGGGAATTATGGCAAAAGCAGTGAAACTTGCAGATATCGCCGAACAGGTTGGTGTCAGCACGGTAACCGTTTCCAAAGCCTTGTCGGGACAAAAAGGCGTCAGTGAAGAGATGCGGGAGAAAATAAAGAACCTTGCAGAAGAGCTTGGTTACCGCAGTCCTTCGGAGACAAAACGGCAGTCTGCGGAAAAACAATATAATATCGGAGTCCTGATACAGGAAGTATATCTGGACAAATACGCTTCCTTTTACTGGAAAATGTATCAGGAAGTAAACAAGAGGGCAGTTTCCCGTGGGTGTTTTACGCTGCTCGAAAGTATTTCAAGGGAGAGTGTGCTGGAAAACCAGATGCCGCTTCTGCTTCAGGAAAAAAAGGTGGATGGTCTGATCATTCTTGGCGATATGACAAAACCATACATTGAAAAGATTGAAAAAGAGGGCGGCGTGCCGGTGGTCTGTCTGGATTTTTATAACGATGCCGTTGGTCTGGACACAGTTATTTCCAATAGTTTTTACGGCACCTATGCACTGACGAATTATCTTTTTTCCATGGGGCATACAAAAATTGCCTATGTAGGAACGGTTGGCATGACAAACAGTATTACAGACCGATATCTTGGTTACCGCAAGTCTATGATGGAACACAGAGTGGATGTGCCAAAAGATTATGTGATTGATGACCGGGATACCAAAACCGGGCGGATGGATCTGGAAAAATATTATAAATTTCCGAAAGATATGCCGACGGCATTTGTCTGTAACTGCGATCTTGCAGCTTCGTATCTGATCCGGAAACTTGAAAATGAAGGCTACCGGGTTCCGGAAGATGTTTCCGTTGTGGGATTTGATAATTTTCTTTATCCGGGGCTGTGCGATATCGGAATTACGACATATGAGGTGGATATATTGGAGATGGCACGCAGAGCCATTCACAAGATTGTCCGCAAAATTGCAAATGAAAACTATACAGCCGGTGTGTTCATTGTAGATGGACATGTGGTATTTAAAGATAGTGTAGCTCGGATATAGAAACCGGGGCATCCTGCTTAAATGCAAGTGGGGTTGCCCCGGTTTCCCGTTTAAACAGATTGATAAAATGATTGGTATTATGAATTCCTACCTTGCTTCCGATTTCGTGTATGGTGTCGTTGGTAGTCAGAAGCAGTTTTTTAGCCTCTTCAATCCGCTTATGGTTTAAGTACTGGACAGGAGAAGCCCCATAGTATTTAGAAAACTCGCGGCAGATCCGGTATTTGCTGACGGAATACGTATTTTCCAGTTCGTCCAGTGAATAATTTTCTCCGTATTGTGTGTCAAATAAATGATGAATTTCCCACAGATAATCCGGGATCGTATCCCGGCGTGTGGCAGGATGGCCGGAATAGACAGCCATTTCCGTAAGAATATTGGTGATCCACATGGAGATCCGGCAGACGGACAGAGGATCATTAAAAGTGTCTTTCTGCAGATTCTGTAAATGCTCCATCGTATGGAACAGAGTAAACATAGAAGAACTCTCTGTCGGATAGGCAAGAGGTGATGGGAGCAGTGTGTGAAACTGCAGGAGGGCGAGACCGGAAATATACATATGGAAATAGTGGCAGTGGCCTTTTAAGATTTCGATCGTGAGGGGACCGGAAATCGGAAGAAGCGCTGCGTGCCGGTCTGCCAGCCGACACGTATGATGTTCATCCGTTACAGAAAGAGTGCCTTCATATACATAGAAAAAATGATAAGGCGCGTTGATACGGAATGTCATGGAACAATTGTTCGGAAAGGAACAGATGCCTTTTCCGAGCAGATGAATAAAGCCGTCATCCGCTGGTGCGGACAGCGGAAAAGCCGTAAAGTTTTTCATGTTGTCAGATAATACATGCTTTGGCACCGTTCCTGTAATCCCATGATGCTGTAATTGTTCCATAAAATCATCCTCTTTCAATCATAACCAGTTTTTAATTAAGTATAATTGGATGAAAGGTAAAAAGCAATAATTTAAAATGAAATATAACTTAAAATTACTTTTTGGACAAAAATATATAGACATAATGCATAAAAAAGTAAATGTAAAATTGTGCATTATAGGGAATGTGTTTGAAAACGCAATATGATATGATTAAAAGCAATAAAGAGTGATGATTAAATTAACAAAAAATGTATACTTAAATTAACTTAATAATTCACATGTTTAAGGAGGAGAACAACATGAAATTTAAAAAGTTTATGGCACTTGGTCTTGTAGCTGCAATGACCGCAACATTATTCGCAGGATGCGGTTCTAAGGGAAATGATTCTGCTGATACCACACAGAAATCAGACAGCGCTTCCGCAGATGGTCTTGTAAGCTATTCAGACATTGTATTGGGAGAAACAGGAAAAGACTTAAGCGCAACAATTACAATGTTCAACCACAGAACAGATATGGATACCGATGATTACGGCGGAAAGAACTGGAAATCTTATCTGGAAGACTTCAACAAAGAGTATCCGAATATCAAGGTTGAAATCACTACAGATACAAACTATGCCGATGATGCACTGACACATTTACAGTCCGGACAGTACGAAACCATTACCATGATTCCGGCAGTAGATAAGGCAGACCTCAGTACATATTATATGTCATACGGTACACTTGATGAGATGAGCCAGCAGATCAACTACGCAAACACATGGCTCTATGGAAATGATGTATACGGTGTTCCTTCCACAGCAACGACACAGGGTATCGTTTACAACAAGAAAGTGTTTGAGGATGCCGGTGTGACCGATGTTCCAAAGACTCCGGACGAGTTCATTGATGCATTAAAGAAGATCAAGGACAAGACGGATGCAATTCCGCTTTACACAAACTATGCAGCAGGCTGGACAATGGGTGCATGGGATGCTTATATCGGAAACAATGCAACTGGTGACAATACATATTTCAACCAGAAACTCCTTCATACAAAGGATCCATTCAAGGATTATGGCGATGGCACACATCCATATGCAGTATACAAGATCCTTTACGATGCAGTTGCTGGCGGACTTACCGAGGATGACTATTCTACAACTGACTGGGAAGGCTCTAAGAGCATGTTAAACAACGGACAGATCGGATGTATGGTACTTGGATCATGGGCTTACCCACAGATGGAAGCAGCCGGTGAGAACGCAGATGACATCGGATATATGCCATTCCCGATTTCTGTAAACGGTGAGCAGTATGCATCAGCCGGAGCAGATTACTCTTACGGTATCAACGTAAACGCTTCTGATGATGAGAAGCAGGCAGCTTTAATCTTTGTTAAGTGGATGACTGAAAAGTCTGGATTTTCTTACAACGAGGATGGGCTTCCGGTTGCAAAGTCATCTTCTGATACAAAGCTTGATTTCTCTGGTGTGACATTCCTTGAGGATGAACCGGCTGTAGAAGGCGAAGAGGATCTTTTAAATGCATTAAATGCTGATTCAGAACTGAACATTAACAACGGCGGTAATGATAAGATTCAGGCAATCATTGAGCATGCAGCAAATGGCGATGAGAGCTTTGATGATATTATGAACGAGTGGAACCAGAAATGGACAGATGCTCAGGAATCTGAGGGCGTAGAAATTACAGAGTAGTTCCACGCTGCATAAAGGTACATCATCCAGTTGCCGGGCCGAAAAACTGTTTTCGGCCCGGTGGCATGATTGCCTGTTTCATATGGGAGGAACGTAGTATGAAATCAAAATCATTTAATTTAAAAAAATGGGCAAAGAGCAGAGCCGGCCAGCAGGTATTTATCTGTATCGGTTTTATGATTATCCCATTGCTCTTACTCTTTTTATTCACTTATTTTCCATTTGCGGAAATGATCAAATTTAGTTTTTATAAGATGAAATATACAACGCCAATAGACAGGCGCGAATTTGTCGGATGGGACAACTATCTTGATGTATTCAGAAGAAAAGATTGTTTCGGGGCGTTGAAACTTAGTTTATTCTATATGGTCGGTGCATTGATCCAGCTTGTGCTTGCACTGTATCTTGCAACAATTTTAAGCTTTAAGGTAAAGGGTGGAAATCTTTTCAAAGGGCTGATGTTTTTCCCTTACCTCATCAGTGGTATTGCCATTGGTTTTATCTTTAAATTCTTCTTCACCAGAGGATTCGTATTTGATACAATCCTGCAGTGGTGTGGGTTTCAATTAGAAAATCTTCCATACTGGTTAAAGGATCAGAGTGTAAACAACTGGTCCCTGACGGCGACTTCCGTATGGCGGTATACCGGACAGAATATGGTACTGTTTATTGGTGCCATGATGTCTGTGGATAGCGAACTCTACGAAGCAGCGTCCCTGGATGGTGCAAATAAATGGGAGCAGTTTAAACACATTATTCTCCCGAGTATCAAGACAATTATTACATTAAATGTTATCCTTTCCATCACCGGTTCCTTAAGTGCGTTTGAGGCGCCTTTCGTAATCACCACCGGTGCAAACGGAACAGGAACGTATTTCGTAATTATGAACAAGATCGCACATACCAGCCAGAAAGTAGGTCTGGCATCGGCCATGTCTGTTGTTCTGCTGATGATCATCTTTATCTGTACGATCTTACAGAATGTGTTCTTTAAATATGTGTTCAGGGATGCCGCGTCGGAGGATGAATCCTATAAGGCAAAGAAAGCCCGGCTGAAGGCAGAAAAACAGGTGATTAAGCAGATCAAAAAACAGGAGAAAATGAAGAAAGGAGCGGCGAAATAATGAGTAGTACAGCAGCAGTAAAACGTAAAAACATGAAACATTATTCCGTAGGAAGCATTATCTGGATTATTGTGGAATATGCATCGCTGATCTTTTTCGGATTCTGTGCAATCATTCCGATTGTTTCCTGTATCACAACGGCATTTAAGACAGATGCCGAGTACCAGAATACCAATGTTATGGCATTTCCGGGAAGCTGGCTGAATTTTGACAACTTTGTAAATGCATTTAAGACGGCAAATATGGGACGCGCATTTTTAAACTCTGTCATAGTTATGGTGGTTGTGCTTACCGTATCCGTTATTGTAGGTTCCCAGCTTGCTTACGTATTGAATCGTTTCAAGTTCCCAGGCAATGGGTTTATCCGTAACCTGTATACAATTGCCGCACTGCTTCCGGCAGTAGCAATGCAGGTTACCGTATACCAGATTATGTCAGATTTACATCTTGTAAACAGTCTGGGCGGTTACATCATTATGAGCTGTGGTACCGATGTTATTTCCATGTATATTTTCATTCAGTTTATGGAAAATATTCCGCTTTCACTGGATGAGTCGGCAATTATCGATGGCGCAAATTACTGGCAGATTTACTGGAAGATTATGCTTCCACTGTTAAAACCGGCAATCGTTACATCCTGTATTTTAAAGGGTGTTGGTGTGTACAACGAATACTACGCAGCAAACCTTTACCTGATGAGAAAAGAGATCCGTACCATGGCACTTTCCCTCTACACATTCGTAGGACCAATGGGAAGCAAGTACAATCTGATCTGTGCAGGTGTTATTATCTCCCTGCTTCCGGCGCTGATCGTATTTGTCTGCTGCCAGAAACAGATTTACAGTGGCATTACAGCAGGTGCGGTAAAGGGTTAATGATTTTGGAAAATAAGAGGTATCGGGATGAATAAGAGCATGATGAAAGAAGAAGTCACAAAGCATTTGACGGAAAATATCATTCCTTTCTGGAAAGCATTAAGGGACGATACTTACGGTGGATATTATGGATATATGGACTACAATTTAAACGTAGACAAAACAGCAGAAAAGGGATGTATTTTAAACAGCAGAATCACCTGGTTTTTTGCGAATGCCTACATACTGCTGAAAGATGAAACCTTGCTGGACGAGGCAAGACACGGTTATGAGTTCCTGCGTGATCATTGCATCGACAAAGAAAATGGTGGAATCTTCTGGTCCATGACTTATGACGGAAAGCCACTTGACACAACAAAGCATACCTACAATCAGGCATTCTGCATCTATGCTCTTTCTTCCTATTACGATGCATCCGGGGATGAAGAAGCATTAAAGCTTGCCAAAGAACTGCAGCTTCTTATTGAAAGCAAATGTACGGATGAGGTTGGATATCTGGAAGCATTTACCAAAGACTTCCAGCCGGAATCCAATGAGAAGCTATCGGAAAATGGTGTGCTTGCCGAAAAAACCATGAACACACTGCTTCATGTGTTTGAGGCTTATACCGAGTTTTACCGGGTATCCCATGATGAAGAGGTGGGAGAGCGGTTAAAGTGGATTATGGATGTATTTGCAGATAAGGTATACAATCCGAAACTTAAGAGACAGGAAGTATTCTTTGACAAGAACTACAACACCATCATTGATCTGTATTCTTATGGTCATGATATTGAGACAGCATGGCTGATGGACCGCGGTGTGGAAGTGCTTGGGGATGATCATTACAAAGAAAAAATGTCACCGATTACCGAGACTCTTGCAGAAAATGTCTACGAGGTTGCGTTTGACGGTCATTCTCTGGCAAATGAATGCTGCAAAGGGGAAGTGAATGACCACCGGATCTGGTGGGTACAGGCAGAGACTGTGATCGGATTCCTGAATGAATACCAGAAGCATCCGCAGAAAACAAAGTTTCTGGAGGCATCGGAGGCTGAATGGGAATTTATCAAAGAACACGTCATTGATAAGAGAACCGGTTCCGAGTGGTTCTGGGAAGTACATCCGGACGGCAGTCCGATTGCGGACCGTCCAATCGTAGAACCTTGGAAATGTCCGTATCATAACGGAAGAATGTGTATGGAAGTAATAAGGAGACTTTAAACAATGCATGAAAGATATTATGTAGAATTGGCAAAGCAGGAAAAGCTGCTTTCACGTAAAAATGAAAAAAGTGACTTTTATAATGGTGTATTTGACCGTTATGTGAATCCCGTTCTTACAAGAGATATGATTCCGCTCACCTGGAGATATGACTTAAACGAGGAGACCAATCCATTCTTTATGGAACGTCTCGGAATCAATGCAGTCATGAATTCCGGAGCAATTTATTTAAACGGAAAGTATTATCTGGTTGCCCGTATTGAGGGAAATGACAGAAAGTCCTTCTTCGGCGTGGCAGAGAGTGATAACGGAATTGATAATTTCCGTTTCTGGGATTACCCGATCCTTCTGGATGATGTATGTCCGGAGGAGACAAACGTCTATGATATGAGACTGACACAGCATGAGGACGGATACATTTACGGAGTATTCTGTTCCGAGAGCAAAGATACCAGCGTGAACGATTTGTCTGCAGCCGTTGCAGCAGCAGGAATTGTCCGCACAAAAGATTTAAAGCACTGGGAGCGTCTGGAAAACTTAAAGACCCTTCGTTCCCCGCAGCAGAGAAATGTCGTGCTGCATCCGGAATTTGTGGATGGAAAGTATGCATTCTATACCCGTCCGATGGATGACTTCATTGATACCGGAAGCGGAAGCGGTATTGGATTCGGTCTTTGCGAGGACATCACACATGCAGTCATTGACGAAGAGAAGATGACCAGCATCCGTAAGTACCATACCATTACCGAGGCAAAGAACGGTGCAGGTGCTACTCCGATCAAGACTGACCGCGGCTGGATTCACATTGCACACGGTGTAAGAAATACTGCAGCAGGTCTGCGCTATGTGATCTATGCATTTGCCACGGATTTAAACGATCCGTCTAAGGTAATTGCAGAGCCATCCGGACTGTTAATCGGACCAAGAGGTGAGGAGCGTGTCGGAGATGTATCCAATGTTGTATTTACCAACGGTGCAATCGTAAACGATAAGAACGAAGTATTTATTTACTATGCTTCTTCTGATACAAGAATGCATGTGGCGACTACAACGATTGACCGTCTGATTGATTATGTATTTAATACACCACAGGATCCGGGAAGAAGTGTACTGTGTGTACAGCAGAGATGCGACCTGATTAAGAAGAACTTAGAGTATTTAAAAAATCATAAATAAGAGGAGAGTTGATTATGAGTGAAGTAAAGATGCTGACAGCTCCGGTACCAAATGTACCATGGCAGGAGAGACCACAAGGACCTCAGAACGGAGCCCCGATCTGGAGATACAGTGAAAACCCGATTATCGGAAGAAATCCGTTAAAGGGTGTTGCAAGAATTTTTAACAGTGCGGTTATGCCATATGGTGATGCTTTCATCGGTGTGTTTCGTGGAGAGCAGACCAATGGTATTCCATATATTTATCTTGGACACAGCAAAGATGCCATCCACTGGGATTTTGAAGAAAACAAGATTCCGTTTGTGGATGAAAACGGCGAGCCGTTTATGCCAATCTATGCATACGATCCAAGACTTGTAAAAGTAGAAGACACCTATTATATCATCTGGTGTCAGGATTTCTACGGAGCAGCAATCGGCATGGCAAAAACAACAGATTTCAAGACGTTTACACGGATTGAGAATCCGTTCCTCCCATTCAACCGCAATGCCGTGCTGTTCCCTAGAAAGATCAATGGAAACTTCATGATGCTTTCCCGTCCTTCAGACAGTGGTCATACACCGTTTGGTGACATTTTCTTAAGTGAAAGCCCGGATCTGGTATACTGGGGCAAACACAGACATGTCATGGGCAAAGGAAGCGAATGGTGGGAGTCCTTAAAGATCGGCGGTGGTGCTGCTCCAATCGAGACTTCCGAGGGATGGCTCTTATTCTATCATGGGGTATCCGGTACATGTAACGGATATGTTTACTCCATCGGTGGGGCAATCCTTGACATTGATAATCCTTCCATCGTGAAGTATCGCTGTGAGAATTTCCTTCTGACTCCGGAAGAGTGGTATGAGGAGAGAGGTTTCGTTCCGAACGTATGCTTCCCATGTGCAACCATTCACGACAGTGCATCCGGAAAGATCGCGATCTATTATGGTGCAGCAGACAGTTACGTTGGCCTGGCATTTACAAAACTGGATGAGATTGTAGATTATATAAAAACAAACAGTGTTGTAACATCTGCAGATACAGAAATCGGAAGGAGATAGCTATGCATATTTCACCGGACGACAAGAGATTACAATATTGTGGAAGAATTGATTTTGATAATCCAAAAGCACCTGTACTTGTCTATGCGGCAAGTTTTGTACAGATTCGTTTTACCGGGACGCAGATCTCTGTGACACTGGAAAACAAACGTGCATACTGGTCGAGCCGGATGGGATATATATTGGACGGGAAGCAGGGGCAGTTCTTACTCACCTCGGATCCGGGGGCAGAAACGTATGTGATTGCCAGGGATCTTGAACATACAGAGCATACCCTCACTTTGTTTAAAAGAATGGACTCCTGCCATATCGTCACTTTACTGGGATTTGAATTGGGAAGCGATGCTAAGGTACTTACTCCGGCACCGCTTCCGTCCCGTAAAATCGAAGTTTTCGGAGACAGTGTTTCCTGCGGCGAAGTATCTGAGGCCATAGATTATGCAGGAAAACCGGACCCGGAACACGATGGGGAATATTCAAACAGTTGGTATTCTTATGCGTGGATGACCGCGCGGAATCTGCATGCACAGTTGCATGACACATCACAGGGTGGTATCGCCCTTCTTGACAAAACCGGCTGGTTTATGGAGCCGGATTATCTGGGAATAGAATCCTGTTATGATAAAATAGAATACCAGCCGGAACTCAGTGAAGTAAAACCATGGGATTTTTCACGTTATACACCAGATGTTGTGATTTTTGCATTCGGGCAGAATGATAACCACCCGGATGATTATATGGCAGAAGATTATAACAGTGCACGTTCCGAAAACTGGCGGCAGCATTACCGCAGATTTTTAGAGCATCTTATGGAAGTATATCCGAAGGCAACCTTTATATTGACAACCACAATATTGGAACATAACGAAAACTGGGACATTTCCATTGAGGAAGTGTGCAAAACAGTAAACAGTCCGCGGGTACACCATTTCCTGTATTCACAGAACGGAAAAGGAACACCGGGGCATATCCGTATTCCGGAGGCAGAACAGATGAGTAAGGAACTTACGGCATACATCGAAAGTCTTGGAGAAGGAATTTGGGAGGAGTAAACATGCAGATCGAATATGAAAGAGGTATTTCCAATCCGGGAAATCTGTACCGGATGAAAAATTTGATGGCAAGGGCAGAGGCCGGTGAGACATTAAATATCGGCTTTTTAGGTGGCTCAATTACACAGGGATGTCTTGCGTCCACGCCGGAGCTGTGTTATGCTTACCGCGTATTTCAGTGGTGGGAAAAAACATTTCCGCAGGCAGAGTTTCATTATATCAATGCCGGAATCGGTGGAACGACATCGCATTTTGGAACCGCCCGTGCAGAGTCCGATCTGCTTTCGCATGAGCCGGATTTTGTCATTATAGAATTTTCTGTCAATGATGATTCTACAGAATTTTTCCGTGAGACATATGAAGGACTGGTACGCCGTGTATGGCAGGATGAAAACGAACCTGCTGTGATGCTGGTGCACAATGTTTATTATAATAACGGTGGAAATGCGCAGATTATGCATGCACAGATAGCCAGACACTACAATCTTCCGGCGGTCAGCATGCAGAGCAGTATTTATCCGGAAGTCGTTGCGGGGCGGATTCCAAACCGCAGGATAACAGAGGATGATCTGCATCCAAATGACAAAGGACATGAACTGGTGGCATCTGTGATCACTTATGCCTTAGAGAAAATCCATATAACACAGACAAAGGATGCAAAACCAGAATTCCCAGAACCACTGACAGACAATTGCTATGAAAAAGCAGTGCGTCTGGATAATCGTAATTATGAACCTGAAAACCAGGGATTTGTCAAAGATACCAGAGTACAGGAAGAAGTCAAAGATTGCTTCAAAAATGGATGGTCCGCAAAAGAAAAAGGAGCATCGTTAACGTTTGCTGTAAATGGAAGTGAGATTGCAGCACAGTATAAGCGTTGTGTAACGAAACCGGCACCGGTGGCACTGGCCATTGTGGATGGGGATGAAGCACATGCGGTGACACTGGATGCAAACTTTGATGAGGATTGGGGGGATTCCCTGACGCTGACTCCGGTTCTGGTGCATGGAAAAGAAGGGGCACATACGGTGGAAATACGGCTGATTTCCGGAGATTCTACCATGCCGAGTGCATTTGAACTGATCTCTGTAATTGTTTCTGAAAAATAGAGAGAGGAAGAAAAATATGTTTCCAAAAGATTTTGTCTGGGGAGTGGCAAGCAGTGCTTATCAGATGGAAGGAACCGATCCTGACGATGGCCGTGGAAAGAATGTGTGGGATGAGTTTGTGCGTTCCGGCAGGGTGTATGAACAACAGACTGCAGATGTTTCCTGCGATCATATGCACCGTTATAAAGAAGATTTTGCTTTGATGCGGTTACTTGGAATCAAAAATTATCGTTTTTCACTCAGCTGGTCAAGAATCCTTCCGGCGGGAACCGGGAAGGTGAATGAGAAAGCTGTACAGATGTATCGCGATATGATTCTTTGCATGAAAGAAAACGGAATTCGTCCGTTTATCACCATGTTTCATTGGGAGTTTCCATATGAGCTGTTTAAAAAAGGCGGATGGCTCAATGAAGATGTGGTGGAGTGGTTTGGAGAATATGCAAAAGTCGTTGCAGAAAATTTCTCTGATCTGTGTACCGATTTTATCACAATCAATGAGCCGCAGTGTGCGATTGGACTGGGACACTTAAGCGGGGTACATGCACCGGGAATGCAGTATTCTGTTCCAGAGACCTTTCAGATGGCACACAATCTGATGAAAGCACATGGTCAGGCAGTGATCAATCTGCGTAAATATGCAAAGCAGAAGATACGTGTCGGCTATGCACCGACCTGTGGTGTGGCATATCCGGCATCGGAGGGTACAAAGGATATAGAGGCTGCAAAAAAGGTATATTTTGGTTTTGACAACCCAATGGATAACTGGACCTGGAATGTGGCATGGTTTTCCGATCCGGTCTTTTTAGGAGAGTATCCAAAAGAAGGACTGGAAAAATTTGCACCATATCTTCCGGAGATTACGAAAGAAGATATGGAACTCATTCATCAGCCGCTCGATTTTATGGGACAAAATATATATAACGGTTATATGATCCGTTGTGGAAAAGATGGAAAACCGGAATATGTAGACCGCGCCCCTGGGGCAGCTAAGACAGGCACAGGCTGGCCAGTGACACCGGAGGCATTGTATTACGGAATCCGTTTCTTGACAGAGCGTTACCATCTGCCGCTTTATATTACAGAAAACGGAATGTCCGATCTTGACAATATTTCCGCGGACGGACAGGTGCATGACAGCGAAAGAATCACATTTTTGGATGCATATCTGGGTGCTGTGCAGCGTGCGGTCAATGAGGGAGTGCCGGTGATCGGATATTTCCTCTGGACATTTCTGGATAACTTTGAGTGGGCAGAAGGTTACAAAGAGCGTTTTGGACTTGTTTATGTAGACTACACAACCCAGCGCAGAATTGCAAAAGATTCTGCCTACTGGTACAGAGAGGTAATGAAAATGAATGGAGAAAATTTAAGCTGTAACCAGCCATGTAAAGAAATTTTGTTTATGAATCCGGTATTTACCCACAACATCTGGGGCGGCACCAAGCTGCGTGAGGAGTTTGGCTATGCGATCGAGGGCGATGACATCGGAGAATGCTGGGGTATCGCAGCACATCCAAACGGAACCTGTACGATTGCAGACGGTGCGTATAAGGGAAAGAAATTATCCGATCTGTGGGAGGAACATAAAGAACTCTTTGGAAATATACAGGGGAAGGTATTCCCGCTGCTGATCAAGATTATTGATGCAAAGGCAGATTTAAGTATTCAGGTACATCCGGATGATACCTATGCTGCAGAGCATGAAAACGGTTCTCTTGGCAAGATGGAGTGCTGGTATATCCTTGACTGTGAGCCGGATTCCAAGCTTGTTATCGGACACAATGCAAAGACACACGAAGAACTGGAAGACATGGTACACAACGGACGCTGGAGTGAGCTGATCCGTGAAGTCCCGGTAAAGAAAGGTGATTTCATCCAGATTGATCCGGGTACCGTGCATGCAATCAAGGGTGGAATTACAATTCTTGAGACACAGCAGAACAGTGATATTACCTATCGTGTCTATGATTATGACCGTCTTTCCAACGGCAAACCGCGTCAGCTTCATGTACAGCAGAGTCTCGATGTCATCAAAGTGCCGGCAGCACCGATGTCCGAGTGCATGATCGAGACTGGGGAAGCGGAGACCAACAAACTGCAGAAACTCATCGAGTGTAAGTATTATCAGGTATTCCACATGAAAGTGGATGGGAAGGCTGAGTTTGAGCAGTCTTATCCGTTCCTGATCGTCAGCGTAGTCGAGGGCAATGGTCTTTTGAATCATACCAGTGTCAAGAAGGGAGATCATTTTATTCTTCCTTGTGGATACGGTAATGTCGAGATAGAAGGAAATCTGGAGCTGGTAGCTTCTACGGTTTCTACGAAATAAGACTGGGTAACGGTTTGTAAAGGCATACATGATCCTTTGAGGAATGTATGCCTTTTTTATGTGTAAAACTTTGTTTGACAAAGTAAAATATTTATGTAAAATAATTATAACAGAATTTATCAATAAAGAAATCCATGAAAACATTGGAGGAATCGTATGGCAACAATTAAAGAAATTGCAGAAATCGTAGGGGTTTCGAGCTCAGCAGTTTCACGGGTACTCAATTATGATGAGGGAATCTCTGTTAGTGATGAGACAAGAGAGGCGATCTTTGCCACAGCAGAGAAAATCGGATATAAAAAGAGAGTAATCTATCCCAAGATCGAAAATGTGGCATTGCTGTATTTTGTTGACCACGAGGATGAACTCGAAGATGTCTTTTACCACGGGGTAAAGGATGAGATAATAAAGCAGGCGAAAAAGATGAATATTCAGCTCAGCATCTATGACCGAAAAGACGGCATGGATCATGTTCCGAAAGATTTAAGTGCCTTTATTGCGATTGGATGGCTCACCAGAAAAGAAATCAATGCTTTGTATAAACGGTGCAAAAGGGGCGTGTTTATCGGCACATCCCCGGATGAAAAACTTTTTGATGCCGTGAAGCCCAATATGGATTCGTTTGTGACACAGATGGTTGATTACTTTGTGGAAAAAGGACATAAACGGATTGGATTTATCGGGGGCAGTGATAGAAATATTGACACCGGAAAACCTTCCATGGATATCCGGGAGTGGTCATTTCGACAGAGCGCTGCATACTATGGGTATCTCAATGAGGAGTACATTTTCATTTCCGAGAGATTTACGGTGGATGATGGCTACCGCATGGGAAAAGAACTGCTTAAAAAAGAGATACTGCCAACAGCACTTTGTGTGGCAAGTGACACACTGGCGGTGGGTGTGCTACAGGCTTTAAATGAAGGCAATATACAGATTCCGGAGCAGGTGGCGGTTTTTAGCATCAATGATGTGAATATTGCAAAGTATTTATCACCACCCCTTACTACTATTCATATTGATATTCCATGTATCTGTGAAACCGCGCTTGATCTGTTGCGAAACAGGGTACTATATGGCGGACGCGTAACCAAGCTGGTGTTTGTAAATGGAATTCCAGTTTTCCGGAAGAGTTGTTGAAAAAAGATGTTCGATTGCGAACATCTTTTTTTGTGTCTTTTTTGTATATATTGCATAAAATACAAAAATAAAAATTGGCAATATAGTGAAAAGTGTATTTGTGAGTATTGACATTATTAGGCTTAGATGATACATTCTTAATAAGTAAATAATTTACTTGAATATTAGTAAAGATTTAATTTTAGAAAAGGGGGAACATTTATGAAAAGGAAGTTATTACATGCAGTCCTTGTAGCGAGCATGGCAGTAGCATTGTCAGGATGTGGAAACACATCTGGTATTAATGCTGATGCGGAGAAAACACAAAAAGCTACAGAAACAGAGAACATTGAAGAGGAGAGAGGCACAGAAGTTGCTGCCGCAGAACAGAAGGAAAATACAACAGGTACGCCAGATGAAAACGGAAATTATCTGATCAACGGAAGTTTTGAAGAACCAGATTTTTCCGGATGGACGGTGACAAACAACAATGATGTTACAGAGGAGTTAGATGTTTATGATCGTGAGACAGACTGTTTTGCAGGTGCACAGTCACTGCATTTTTATTCAGGAAACAATCCGGTGGATTTTTCCATGAAACAGACAGTGAGTGGACTTGAGGATGGCACCTACAAACTAACCGCTCATATTCAGGGTGATGCAGCCGGGGATGAAAATCCGACCGTATATTTTTATGCGCTCGTGGATGGCGAAGAGGTAAAAGCAGATGGCAAATTGCAGGGGTATGTTAACTGGTATACGGTGGAAATCCCGGGCATTACACCAACGGACGGAGCAATCACAGTAGGAGCACACGTGGCAACAGCACCGGGCGGCTGGGGAACCATTGATGATATTACACTTGTGAAGGAGTAGTTATGAAATTTATTAAGGGTATGGATATTTCCATGGTGAAAGAACTGGAACAATATGGTGCGTCCTATCGGCTGAACGGGAAAAAAGAAGATCTGTTTGCAATTTTAAAGACATGCGGAACCAATAACGTAAGGATTCGGATTTGGCCGGATCCCTACGATGAAAACGGAAATTCTTACGGGGGAGGTGGAAATGATCTGGAGACTACCATTGAGATCGCAGAAAGAACTGTACAAAGCGGTATGGATTTTATGCTTGATTTCCATTATAGTGATTTCTGGGCAGACCCGGCCAAACAGGTAAAACCGAAAGCCTGGAAAGAATTAAGCGGAGAGGCACTGGAAACGGCGGTGTATCTGCATACTGTAGATACGTTAAAGGCATTGAAAAACCACAAGCTTGTGCCGACTATGGTGCAGGTTGGAAATGAGATTACAAAAGGGCTGTTGTGGCCGGATGGTTACATCGAACAGACCGAAAATATGGCACATCTTCTGCAGGCAGGGATTAAGGGGGTGCGCGAGGAGTGTCCGGATGCAAGGATCGTATTGCATCTGGATTTCGGAACGGATAATAAAATGTATCGACAGTGGTTTGATCAGGTTTCATCGTATGCGCTGGATTTTGATATTATTGGAATGTCGTATTATCCGCACTGGAACGGAAGTCTTTCACTTCTTCTGGATAATATGAATGATATCAGCAGCCGGTATGACAAAGATGTGCTTGTTGCAGAGACTTCAATTGGTTATACTACGGAAACATTTGGCTGTAACGGAATCGTTTATTCGAAGGAGCATGAAAAAATCACTGGATACCCAGCAACACAGCAGGGACAGGAAGCATTCTTGCGGGATTTGTTTGCAACGGTAAGAAGTGTAAACAATAAAAGAGGCATCGGTGTGTTTTACTGGGAACCGGCATGGCTGCCAATACCGGACTGTACGTGGGCAAGTAAGAGTGGCAGCAAATACATGAAAGACAAGATGACAGCAGGAAATGCCATGGCAAATATGGCATTGTTTGACGAAAATGGAAACGCAAACAGCGCGCTGATAAACATGAAAACAATGTAAAGGGAGGACAATCATATGAAAAAAATAATAACAGCTGTGCTGGCTGTAACAATGGCAGTGGGAATGTTGACTGGCTGTGGAAGTGGAAGTGGAACCGGAAAAAAGGTAGCTTCCGGGGAAAAACTCGTGATTTGGACGAACATGAACGTGGAAGTGGATACCATTCAGAAATATGCAGATGAATGGGGAGAAAAGAACGGACGAAAGGTAGAAGTCATTCACCAGTCTCCATCTGTCCAGCAGTTTGCACAGGCAGTAAAAAGTGCTTCCGGACCGGATGCTGTGGTGGGTATTCCAAATGACCAGCTTGCAGATTATGTAAACGCAGATCTTACTGCAGAAGTGCCACAGGATCTGTATGCGGATCAGGATTTTTCCGATGCAGCCATCCAGGCATGTTATGTAGATGGAAAACGATATGCAGCACCACTTTCCGTAGAGACTACTGCACTGTTTTACAACACAGATCTTGTGTCGGAAGTTCCAAAAACATGGGAAGAACTGGTCGATCAGGCAGCCGCAGACGGAGGTGTGCAGTTTGATGCAACAAGCATATACTACGATCTTGGTTTTGTGAGAGCCTGCGGAGGTTATATTTTTAAATATCAGGATGGGGCATATGACACGGCAGACATCGGTCTTGATAATGAAGGCAGTGTGGATGCCTATGCCTTTATCAATGACCTGTGCAATAAATATAAACTGATCACGGCAGATGTGACAGCCGATATCGCAAGAAGTAATTTCCAAAACGGAAAATGTGCTTATTATATTGGTGGACCATGGGACATTGACGGTTTTACCTCTGCAGGAACTAAATTTGCTGTAGCAAAAATGCCAACTTTCCACGGACAGCCGTTTGTGACCCCGGTGGGTACACAGGTAAGTTTTGTGAGCAACAGCAGTAAAAATCAGGATGCAGCATGGGATTTTATTTCCTATCTGCTGGAAAACGGTGCACTTGGCATGTATGAGGCGGGTGACCGTATACCGGCAAAATTGGCAGATCAGGAACTTGATGAGATCCAGAGTAATGCATACACACAGGCATTTGTCGAGCAGATCAATGATGGAGAGCCGATGCCGACCGTATCAGAAATGGGACAGCTCTGGAGTATCCACACAAACAATATCCGTTCGATGTGGTCTGGGGAGCAAACACCAGAGGAAGCTGCCAAAAATATGGTTACGCAGTTGAAAGAAGCGATTGAATTGATGAATTCAGGAAAGTAGTGATGGCATGAGAAAGAAAAAGAATGCGCTTGGGTATACTTATCTGGCACCGGCACTGATCTCGATTCTGTTGGTGACATGTCTGCCAATTATTTATACGGTGATTTTATCTTTTACTAATTACAACATGTATCATCTGACAGATTACACGTTTGTGGGTCTGGAAAATTATCTGACCGTATTTTCCGGAAGCATTAAAAATGTGTTTTTCCCGGTACTTGGGTGGACGATTTGTTTTGCGCTGTTAAGTACGGCAGGTTCCTATGCAATGGGACTGATTCTTGCCATTTTGTTAAACAATCCGCATATGAAAGAATCAAAAATTTACCGTGCAGTGCTAATTGTTCCGTGGGCATTGCCATCTACGATTGCAATCCTCGCATGGCAGGGACTGCTAAATGAGCAGTATGGTGGAATCAATAATTTACTGCATACAATCGGTATTGCCTGGAATGTACCGTGGCTGACCAATCCATTCTGGGCAAGGGTTGGGTTGATTATCGTGAATGTGTGGCTGGGATTTCCCTATATGATGAATGTCTGTCTTGGTGGACTACAGGCGATTTCTGGTGAATACTATGAGGCGGCTAAAATGGATGGGGCATCAAAATTTCAGTGCTTTAAGAGCATTACATTGCCGATGGTGACAAAACTTTCCATTCCTCTTGTAATTTCCTCGTTTGCGGCTAATTTTAACAATTTTGGAAATATATATATGATTACACAAGGTGGACCAGCGAGAGTGGATAACCAGTTTGCGGGTTATACGGATATCCTTGCCAGTACCACCTATAAGATGACCACATGGTCGAACCGGTATGAACTGTCTGCAACGTTCAGTGTGCTGATCTTTATCATTGTCGGAACATTTACGCTGATTAATATGCGGCTGTCCGGCTCATTTAAGGAGGTTGATTAAATGAAAAATAAAAAGAAAATATCCGCCTCAGAACAACGGACACTGTGGGGAAGCAGAGTGGTCATATGGATCACAATGATCGTGGTGCTGTTTCCGGTCATATGGATTGTTATGTCCTCTTTTTCCGCGGGTGACAGCTTTTTCCTGTCCTCATTGTTCCCTGAAAAATTCAGCATTGAACATTATGTGGAACTGTTTCGGGAAACGGATTTTGGAATCTGGGTTTTTAATTCCCTAAAGTTTTGCTTTATTGTAGCAATCATACAACTTGTGCTTACTTCACTTGCAGCGTATGCGTTTGCAAGACTGCGGTTTGTGGGAAGAAAATATGGACTGATGGCACTTTTGATATTACAGGTGTTTCCAAACAGCATGGCAGTTGCCGGATACTATATTTTAATTTATAAGTTCGGGTTGGTGGACAACAGCTTTGCGCTCATTCTTGTGCTTGCAGGTGGAAGTGCTTACAATATCTGGTTACTTAAATCTTATATCGATGGACTTCCGGTGGAATTGGATGAAGCTGCAATGGTGGATGGAGCAAATGAATTCCAGGTTTTTTATAAGATCATCATCCCGCTTGCAATGCCACAGCTTGCCGTGATCTTCCTGTTTTCGTTTATTGCAACATACAGTGAATATGTGATTACCTCAATCTTTTTGCAGACACCGGGAAAAATGACGCTTGCACTTGGACTGCAGTCTTTTATCAGCGATCAGTTTGCTGCGCACTGGACTTTGTTTGCTGCAGCAGCAGTGATTTCATCCCTGCCGATCATGATCATCTTTATGTGCTTACAGCGATTTATTCAGAATGGATTGGTTGCCGGAGGGGTAAAAGGATAAAATGAAATATCATCGGGGATTCTTCATGAAGATGGCAAAATAGGGACGAATGAGGATTTTTCCGGATTAGCGGGCCTTTTAGAATCTGCAATTTCTGGAGTACGTGCTTCTGCTGCATCAAGTACCAAAATTATGCTTCATCTGGATCAGGGTGGAAAAAATCAGTTGTATACCTGGTATTTTGGTGGATTATTGAAAGAGTCACCAAACTTGGATTTTGATGTATTTGGATTATCTTATTATCCAATGTGGCATGGAACCATGGAGGGGCTTCAGTATAATTTGAATTACTTGGCGACCACCTATAATAAAGAAGTGTGTGTTGTAGAAACTGCGTATGCATGGACAACGGAAGATGGTGAAGGAAATGTATTCATTAGTGGAGATGAAGAAGTTGGAGGATATCCTGCAACAGTAGAAGGACAATTTGAATTTATGAATGATCTGGAATCAATCATTTTAAATGTACCAGATGACAAAGGTATTGGATATTTTTATTGGGAACCAGAATGGATACCTGTAGAAGGCGGAACATATGCTACATCTGCAGGGGTTGCGTATAAAAATGATACCGTAACGCCAAGTAATACATGGGATAACATGACGTTGTTTAATTTTCAGGGAAATGCATTAGATTCTATTAAGGTGCTTAATAAACCGTGTGAAAATTTATTGACAAATATCAGTTTTGAACAGAATGGGATAACTACTTCACCGAGTGGATGGAATGTATGGACAAGTGATTCGTCAGATGAAAATACTGTAAGAACAGAATATGGTGATGCATATGATGGAGATTACAAATTAACATTTTGGGATGATAAAGAGTATTCGTGTTCTGTATATAAAACGTATACAAATATTCCGAATGGAACATATAAATTCTCAATTTGGGCAAAGACAAATGGGAAACAGGATGTTTTACAACTTTATGCAAAAAATTATGGAGGAAGTGAGCTTGATACCACGATTGAAACAAGTGACATTAATTGGAATATTTTTAGTATAGACAAGATTGTTGTTACAAATCATACGTTGGAGATCGGGGTTTATTCTGTAGCAGGAGCAAATGACTGGTGTAACCTTGACTTGGCAATGTTAAGAAAAATTGATTAATTATATTTAAAATTTTTAAGGGGATGGTTTTGATCGTCCCCTTAATTTTTGAATTGTTCTTTGACTGGTGGAATCTTATGAAAAAGAAAATATGGAATAGGTGCAGAAAAAATGGTAGACTATAAAAAAGAGTTTTTGTAGGGGTGTAATAAATGTTAACGGATATGATGAAAGACGAATTGGTAAAAGGGTTACTTAATCTGTTTCATGAAAATTTATCAATGATTATTTTGTATGGATCTGTTGCAAGAAATGAAGCTACATCAGAAAGCGATATAGATATAGCAATCATCACTAAAAATGATATGAATGAAGAAATAAGAAATAAATTTATTTGCTGGTCAGCAGAGATGGATATACGTTATGATAAGATTTTTTCTATCATTGATATTAAAGAAGAAAATATGAAAAAGAGGGGGGAAGTGCTTCCATTTTATAAGAATGTACAAAAAGAGGGGGTTATTCTTTGGAAGGCAGCTTAAAAGAACTAGCACGATATTAGCACCTGTAGAGCAGAACATAATCTGTTTTACAGGTGCTTTTTTCAATTAATAAGGAACTGGTACTTTCGTCTCTTGTGAAAATGTCTAATTAAAAGACTAAAAAAAGACTAAAAAACTTTAAATTAAGTAATACTTTACAAACGATTAATTTTCTATTAACTAAATATTGACTTAAAATTACTTTGTGATATACTGAATTTATCAAATAAATTAAGCAATTGCACACTGGTTCCCATATTTTTTACTGCACTCCCCAAGTATGCAGTACCCTCTCCCTGAAATATGGGAAGCAGCGTGCAATTGCTTTTTTATTAAGTGAAACCGGATAGATGGAGGGTGCTGGAAGGTTTTTACAACTAAAATGGAGAAGAAAGGAAAGGTAGAGCAAAAACATGAGAAGGGTAGGAAAACAGATTGTTGCCATCACGCTGGCAGCGGCAATGATGGGGTCACTGACACCGGAGGCATGCACATTTTTACAGAACGAGATTGTGTATGCGGCGGAGACAAATGAAGCGTCAGCACCAACAGTAACACGTGCAGAACTGTACAAAAATGAGGGCGCAAAAACAACAAAAACCATTGATTTTTCAGAATTGAAAGAAGATGACTGGAATGGTGAAGGAAAAATTACTTTTGCATATGATGAATCCATCAATGGCTCGTTGGGAAATGTGAATGAAGAGTATGAATTAACTGCAAAGGTAACACTGGATGAAACATCCTATCAGTCGCTGGATGCAGATAAAGCGCATCTGAATATCCAGGGTGTAACAAAACTGGGATCAAATTGGGGATGGAACAACAGTACGGATTGCCAGTGGCTGCAGAAGGATTCTTTTATGAAAGTTGGGGAGAATTATTCAGCTGATCTGAAAGTAAAGTTTTCAGGAATAACACCGGATACATTGATGGATGTTGAATTTGTTCTTGTGGGAACCGGATTTAAGGGAACTGTGACATTTTCAAATGTAGTTCTCACAAATTTATCAAGCGATAAACAGGAACTGACCAAACAGGAGCCAACCGTTCTTTCTGATTTAAATAATGAATCCCAGGTAAATCTGTGGGCAGGTGAAACCGGATATCAGTATTCCCACGGTGGAAAAGAAAATGCTGCTCCGGAACTTTCCTATGATGCAAATGGCGGAGACGGAAGATTAAAAGTAAGCCTGAATTATACAGCCAACTCCGGCGAATCATGGAGTGAGGCAAAAGTGAAATTCACACCCAAGACACCGGCTGATATCAGCAATTATAATCAGGTGAGTGTGGATTTGATTTATCCGGAAAACAGTAATATTTCCAAGATAAAATTTTTCTCCAACAGCGGAATCGATAAAGATACCAGCATAGATTCGTCCGAGGCAGCAGATGCAGGAAACGGATATAAGAAAGTTACAGTTACTTTAGGATTTTCTCCATCTGCCACACCAATGGCTGATCTGACAATCGGACTTATCGGAGCCAACAGTTCCTTTGCTGGGGATGTTTATCTGGATAATCTGATACTTTCCCAGAAGGATGCCAGTGGTGATTTTGTGGCAATTACCGCAACACCGAATACAGACGGAACACAGGCAAAAACAGAAGCAACAGATAAAACCCTGACCATGACAGATCCGGATGCCAGCAATAGCGCAAAGGCATTGTATGCATATTTACAGGGACTGACCGAGAGCGATCAGGTACTGTTTGGCCATCAGAATGATGTCAGCCGTTCGGTTGGAACCAAGGATGCGTTAGGAGATGTCCATGATGTGACCGGTTCTGTCAGCGGTATTTTTGGAATCGATTCCCTTGCACTGTTTGGAAGCGAGGCAGGTGGAACAGATGCAAAATCTGCACTGGAAAATTCCATCAATTACAGCAAAAAGGCAGCAGAGAATGGAGCAATCGTCACATTATCTGCACATATGCCAAACTTCACAAGCGCGAAGATCAAAGACAATGGGGATGGAACCTACGATTTCTTTGACTGTAATTTCAACGAATCCAAAGATCTGTCCGGGGACAGCTTAAAGAAGATTCTGCCAGGAGGAGAAAAGAATAAGGTCTTTACGGCTTATCTGGATACCATTGCAACCTATGCGAATAAATTACAGGAATCAAATATTCCGGTCATCTTCCGTCCACTGCATGAGAATACCGGCGGATGGTTCTGGTGGGGAACTGGAAACACGGCGGAAAGTTATAAGAGTCTGTATGCATATACCAGAGAGTATCTGGAATCCAAAGGGGTACATAATATGCTGTATGTATATTCTCCAAACGGTCCAATGGAGACGGAAGAAGAATATATGTCGCGTTATCCGGGAGATGCCTATGTAGATATTCTGGCATTTGACTATTACAACGATTTTAATACCTATCCGGCAGAGGCAGATACGTCGTTTTTTAATCATCTGGACCAGACCTGTCAGGTTGTATCTTCCATTGCAAAGAAGCACGATAAGCTGGCAGCGATTTCCGAAACCGGTGTGCGTGTAATGAAGGAGAACGGAAGCGATAATGAGGGACTTCTCGTAAAAAACAATCCGGTAAGCGAAGCAAAAACCGGAAAGAACTGGTATGAAGAAGTCAACAATATTGCAAAGAAAAATGATATGCCATATTATATGGTATGGGCAAATTTCAGCGATACCAACTTTTATGTTCCATATAAGCACACCGATACAATGGGTCAGGAAATGATCAATGAGTTTATTGATTACTACAACAACGAGGATTCAGTATTTGGAAACGGTACGAATTTCTATGACAATATTGATAAGTATGCAGGAGTAAAGACGGATAATTACAAAGATGTCAGCGGATACATGGTAGCTCCGTTTGATATGGATACGATTTTAAAGCCAACTGCGTTAAAGGCAAGTGTTTCCAATGCCGGTGAGGTATCGTTTGTTGTAAAGGATACGGCAAAAGGCAAACAGTTGACATTGCCGGCTGCGAAAGGCTCCGATGGATGTTATACGGCGCAGCTGACACAAGAGGAAATGGATCAGATCGGAAAAACAGATGTTGCATCCATTACACTCGTTGCAGATGGAAAAGAACTGTCCACGATTACGAATCTGAGTATCGGAAAAGAAAAGGACAAAGCTCCGGCAGGTGTGCTGGAAAATTTTGACTACTATGTCGGGAGTAATGGACTTCTGGATGCAGCTTACGGTGGAAATTCTGCCGCTGGATGCAGTTCGTCCTTTACGCTGGATCAGGAGCATAAGGCAGACGGTACATATGGTGCTGCATTTAATTACAAATTAAAAACAACCGGTTCGGAAGTCTGGACGGGTCTGGTAAATGCAACTCTGAGCAATACAGATTTTTCAGCCTATAATGCATTGAAATTCTGGACAAAACTTGATGGAAAAGGGCAGAAGGTTGTTGTACAGATCAAGGCAGGAGGAGAAGAGTATGAAGTATATCTGACTAATCTTGCAAAGACAGAAGATGCCTATGAAGTAACCGTTCCATTCTCAGCTTTTAAAGGGAAGACGGGTGGAAAACTTAGTGGGGATGCTTTAAAAGATGTGCAGGCATTCGGACTCTGGTGTAATTCCAACCCGGCAGGTTCCGCGGTAGATGTGGAATCGGTACTTTACTTTGATGCATTCAAAGGAACAACGATCAGTGACGCGGAAGCTGCAAAAGCAGATGCCGATGGCCTGATTGCAGTAAAACAGACCAGCCAGAGTGGAAATAATGGCGGAAATTCTTCCTCCGGAAGCAGCACCTCTGGTGGAAATTCCGGTAGCACAACAACACCGGATACCGGAAATACAACACCAGATACAAAACCATCGGAAACCCGGAAAACGGACAAAACATTTGAGAATATTGCAAAAGATACAAATGCGACACTTACCGTTGAAAAGAACGATAAGGGAGAAGTGACAGGTGCCCGGGCACAGCTGGAAAAAACAGTAAAGAACGCTTCCGAGACAAAGAAGACTACAATTTCAGCAGATGTGGTTGCAAAATTAGTCCAAGAGGCAGGAACCAGCGACATCACGATTACCCAGACAACAAAGAACGCTTCCGGCAAAGTGATGAACAGCGTATCTGTCAATGCGAAGGATCTGCAGGCAGGTAAAAAGCTGACACTTGTAAAAGTTGATAAAAAGACAGGAGAAAAAGTCCTGATCAGCAGCAGAACTTATAAGGTTTCCAAAGACGGAACTGTGACAGCGGATACCAAAGATGCCGGTGATTATGTACTGCTGAATGAGAAGGATGCAAAAGCCCTGAGCAGTAAAATCTTAAAGAGTGTTGCATTAAAGGATACCAAGAAAACGGTTGCAAACGGAAAGAAGGCAAAAGTTACTTTTGATAAGAACCTGAACATGGAAAATGTAAAGAAGATCACTTATACATCTTCCAAAAAGTCGGTTGTAACAGTGAATAAAAATGGTACAATTGTCGCAAAGAAAGCTGGCAAAGCAGTTGTGAAAGTAAAAGTCACTTTAAAGAACGGAAAGACAAAGACTGTAAAGATGACGATCAAAGTGACAAAGTAAATTTACAGGAGTTTCGTCAAAATTTTAATAAGAAAAAGACGGTTTCGCAGGAAATCGTCTTTTTTCTTACCCATAATTGTAAAGAGAAGCGTGTGCGTTTTTTCGGGGAATTGATTGTAATTTCAGGAACCTTTGTTTATACTAAAATCGATAGAAAAGAGAATGAGAATGAGAAGGAGAACATTTATTATGGCAGGAAAACACATTTCCATTCCGGCACTTTTAAAGATCGGTGCGGGTGCATTGGACAATCTGGGGATTTACTTAAAAGAGTTACAGTTACAGAAAGTAGTTGTATTGTTTGGAAACGGTCTTGTAGAAATGTTTGGTTCTACCGTTATGGAAGCATTGCAGCAGGAGGACATTGATATTTTAGAATATCAGGAACTTGATACCGTGCGGTTGGAAGATCTGACCAGTCTTGCATTTTCCATGCCGGCGAAGACGCAGGCAGTCATCGGCATCGGTGGCGGAAAAGTGATTGATGGTGCGAAATATTGTGGATTTCTGCGAAATCTGCCGTTTATCAGCATCCCGACATCGGCATCGAGCGATGGCTTTTCAAGTGCCAGTGCTTCCCTTCTGGTGGAAGGACGGCGCAAGTCCGTTCCGGCAAAACTTGCATATGGGATTGTGGTGGATACAAGGATTATTCGCAGTGCACCGGAGAAATTTTTATATTCCGGCATCGGCGATATGGTGTCAAAAATTACGGCACTGTATGACTGGATTTTTGAGGAAGAACATGGGTACGGAAAAGTCAATGATTTTGCTGTCATGATTGCTAAGAAAGCAGTCAATAGTTTTGTGCGCACACCGTTTACTTCGATACAGGATGATCTGTTTTTAAAGGAACTTCTGGATTCTCTTGCGATGAGCGGAATTGCAAATGAGATTGCGGGCAGCAGTGCGCCAACGAGCGGCAGCGAACATCTGATTTCCCATGCGCTGGACAAGATGCTTGAGCATCCGCAGCTTCATGGTATTCAGGTTGGCATTGCAACCTATCTGATGAGTGTTGTACAGGATCATCGTTACCGGAGGGTAGACACGATCTTTACGCAGACGGGGTTCTGGGATTATGTAAAAGCACTGGATCTTCGGCGGGAGGATTTTGAGAAAGCAGTTGATCTGGCACCGTCGATCAAACCGTTCCGCTATACGTATCTGCATGAGCAGCAATATAGGGATCGCGCGAAGGAACTCCTGCATACAGATGCGCGGTTGCAGGAAATCTTGAAATAGAGAGGAAAATAAATTACAGGATATACAATGATAAAAGTAGCAATATGTGATGATGATATACAATTTATTTATAAATTGGAACAAAGTATTTTTCGGTTTGCAGAAATGAAAAGAATAAAAGTGGATGTTGACGGTTATACAAGTGGAGCAGAATTTATTCAAAAACTGCAGCAAAGCGAAAGGTATGATTTGTTATTTTTGGATATTGAATTAGGGGACAGCTCGGGGATTATCGTTGGAAACTGGATTCGATCTCAGATCCAATATGAATCCATGCAGATTGTTTTTGTATCGGCAAAAGAAATGTATGCCATGCAGCTTTTTGATCTGCGTCCAATGAATTTCCTCGTGAAACCCATACAACAGGAACGAGTAGATTATATATTAGATGAATATGAAAGGCTGTATCAGTTTCAGCCACATATTATAGAAATTGGGAAAGGAAGAAATGCGATACGGATAGAAGAACATTCTGTTTTTTATTTGCAGAGCCTTGCCAGAAAAATTCAAGTGGTAACAGCAAATGATACATTATGTGTTTATGGAAAACTTTCGGAGGTTATTCCTGCGTTGAATCCGCATTTATTCTGCGTGGTACATAAATCTTATGTCATTAATCTGCGGTATGCAGAATCTTTTCAGAAAGACAGCGTACACATGATCAATGGGGATGACATTCCGGTCAGTCGGTCTATGAAAAATAACCTTGATCATGCAATTATGGAAAAGATGAGGTGTGGCGGGTGAATAACATAGAAAGAATATTTGAAGCGGTATGTAACATATTAAGTGTGTATGTAAGTTTTAAAGTGACGGATGTTTTTCTGGAAAAGAAAAGAAAACTGCCACGGATGGCAAATATTGTTTATGTGCTCGTATGGCTTATTAATACAGTTGTTGCATTTGGTTTTCGAAATGCCATGGGGACTACGGTGAGTATGGTACTGCTTCTCTGGGCGGCAGAAGGTATATTGTATGAAGGAAGTATACTGCAGAAAATAATGGCAGGTTGTTTTACAGTATTGCTGGGGCTTACCATAGAATTTATCATGTATTATTATCTGGGAGATTTTTCTTTGTTTTCCGAAGGGCGGGCAATGGGAACCATCACGGGGGCAATGGTCAATCTGCTCATAGCAATGGGAATAAGACAGGTGATATGTCGGCGAAGGGTTATGGAAACACAGAACTATTACTTTATGATTCTTGTATTAGCCGGAAATATTGTCTGGATATATGCTCTTGAGAGTGTATCCGGCGAAAATTCGCCAAAAACAGTATTATCACTGGCTATTATGATCGTTGTAGATCTTGGAATGTTCTATTTGTATGACCGTTTGGGAGAAGCTTATCAGGATAAAATGCAGCAACGGCTTTTAAAGGAACATATGATGGTCTATCAGGAGCAGATGCATATCATGCAGCAGGATCAGAAAAAGCTGGATTCTTTGCGGCATGACATGAAAAACCATATGTATCTTCTGCAGACATATCTTAATGAAGGAAGGTATGATAAGGCACAGGAATATGTAAATAAAATGAGTGAGCATTTGCAGACGGAGCATAAGTATGTGAATACGGGGAATCTGGAACTGGATATGATTTTGAATCATAAACTGGCAAAAGCGGAGGCAATGTCCTGTCAGATTCAGTCGCAGATCGTGATTCCGTGCCAGTTGCCAGTGGATGGATATGACTGGAATGTTTTGTTTGGAAATCTGTTGGACAATGCAATTGAGGCAATGGAGCAGATAAAAGATCGTTTTTTGGAGATTCGGATACAATACGACAGGGGAATTCTGGGTATACAGGTGAAAAATACGTTTGATGGAAAAGTCAATAAACAGGGAGAACGTTTATTGACAAGGAAGAAACAACAGGCATTGCATGGAATCGGTATGCAGAATATTTCAGATGTTGTAGACAAATACGGGGGATGGAAATCTATAAATATCGATGAAAATATATTTGAGGTTCAGATTGTGTTATATCTTTGAAAAAATCCCATGGTGTATGCTATGGGATTTTTAATGCAGATTTTGACGAAAATCAAACCAATTTTAACATGCAGAAAGAATAATGGGAAAAATGAAGTATAGTATACACAAGAGAGGGGAAATAGCCATGAAAAATATTTTAAAAATAATGCTTATGATGATTACAATTTATACGATAGCAGGTTCTGCTGTCTATGCCGCGGAAATACCGGTTTCAGATCAGGATCAGTTAATAACGAGCCGTGATTGGACAGAAATCAGTAATTTACAGGATGAAATGAAAAAAGAAGAGCCGGATGCAACCATCGATTATGACAAGGCATTAAAAGTATATGTGGATTGTAATCTTATAAAATTGCAGACGGCAGATACGAAAAAACTCACAAGTGCTCTGGAAAGTGCAAATTATGTATGGGTCATTCCTTTTAAAATGGAAAAGACATATGGAATGTTTACCGTAGCCAAAGGACTTCCTTTGAGTGAAGAAGCAAAGTCCGTATTGACAAAAGCAGAGCAGGAAGAAGTAAAAAATCATGCCGGAAAATGGATGATTACAGAGACAGCAGAACATACAGTGGAACCTTACTATGATATACTTCTGGAAAAACGAGAGGCATTATCGGACTGTACGAGAGTAGTACTGGTGGGAAGTCAACCGGGAATGAGACAGCCGGTTGCACTTGGGATGGATGATGAAACAGCACGTATCTGGATTTCGTTAGGGTACCAGTATCCGGTTATGGAGAAAATTCCGGAAACTCAAAATGTGGAAAGCGGTGTCTATTCATTTGAGTCTGTAGCGGAGATTTCAGATACTTATATTGAAGATTCTGAGGTAAGTACAGGAGCTGGAGTACAGAGCAGAAGTTCGATGAAATATGTGGCTGGCATTGGAATTATAGTGATAGGAAGCATAATAATCCTTAGTGTTTTAAAGAAAAAGAAATTGGAGGATTATGAATGAAGAAAATCAGTCTGTACTTATTAATTTTTACAATGCTATATTGTCTGTGTGCGTGTGGAAAAAATTCTGATGCAAAATCAAACAGTAGAGAAGATGATGGCAGAAAAGAACAAAAGATAATCATATCATCAATTCAGGTTGCTTCAAATACGAAGGTTATGCGTGCAAAGGTGTTCCTTCCGAACGTAAAATCTTTGGAAGAAACAAATTATTGGTTAGGTGGGTTAGATACTACCAGTAAGGTGGATGTAATAGATACAGGTGATGGTATTCAGATCAATGTGTGCGGCTTTTATTCCGATGATACTGCGTGGAAAAATCCGAAAGTATATAAGGGATTTCAATCACCGGATAATTCAAATACGCCATTAAAAAATGTTTTGGTTAAGGGAAAAGTTGTTCCAATGAAGGAGAAGATGTTAAAAGCGGATGTTAAGAAAACAAAAAAAACAATCCCTGTTGAAATTACACCTTATACGGTTAGTATTTGTCCCGTCAATGACTGGAGAGAAAAAGGGTGTTTTTATCATGTAGTTGCAACAACAAAAGACGGAAAGCAATATTCCATAGGAGAGTTACCTCTTACCGATGACAGAAAAGGAACTGAAAAAAAGAAACATCCTTTCATGGATGGTACAGATCTTGAAGAGCTTGGAGATGGCTATGCATCTGCAAGTGAAATGAAATATTGTGGGGCTCGTTATATTTTCAATCAGAAGATTGATATCACACAGATAGAACAGATAGAAATAATAAAATATAAAATCAGCAGATGATATAGGTATAAAAACAGGTCATAAATTTGTTGACGATGATAGGAAACCATGTTAGGATGATGGTAGAGACTATCAATGAAGTGACAGGGGAATGAGTTTTTGACTCATCCCCCTGTTCTTATTATCAGGAGAAATGGATGAAAAAGAACAATCAGATGAAACCAGACAATGTAGCAAAACGTCTATGGGCATTTTTTATCGTGCTCACCATGTGTATTACCGTGCAGCCTGTCGTGCCGGTAAAGGCGCAGGAGGCTGTGCAGACAGCGGCAAGAACGATCTATACGGAATTTAAAGATGGAAATTCTACCCATTCCGGAGATGGAAGCTATGGAAATCCCTACAATTTATTTGAGGATGCCTATGCGGCTGCCGGCAATGGGGATGAAATCTCAATTTTGGGAAGTGGTGCTTTTTTAAATGCCGAGGCTGCGGAACCGTTTATTTTTGATAAAAGCGTGACCGTCAACGGAAATGGAAATACTTTTTCCAACCGTAAGGGGGGATTTATCCTGAATACGGATGTGACATTTAAAAACATTACGCTGCGGTTTTCCAATCGTCTGCACGATGCAATTTTTGCAAATGGGCATAAACTTGTTCTTGAGAATGTTACGTGCGACAGCGGATTCCGCTATGTAGATATCTTTGGCGGATCCCTTTATGAGAATGGAAAGAATATGGGGAATCATTCGGGATCAGAGGCACAGATTCTAATTACGGGTGGTGGTACCAATCTGGGGAATATTTATGCCGGTTCCATGAACGGAACATATGACGGTAAGACACAGATCGTGCTTGCGCACGTTTCCGGTACGCAAAATGGGGAAATCTATGCATCCGGTGCCATTGAACCATATGTAAATCAGGATGACTGGTTTTCCACGCAGGAGCCGGATCCACCGGCGGCGGATGGACAATATACGGTTTCCGGCGATGTGGAAATTTCACTTACCGGTTCCGATACGAAACAGGTGTACGGAGTATCTGAAAATCACGCAGGGAAGACATTTCTGACCATAGATACAGACCAGTCCTATACCGGAATTCCAGGTATAAGCAAAGTAGGAAACCTCACAGTAAAGGGCGGTGGAACATTTGCACCGGCAGCGTTGGACAGCTGTACGGTCAGGCTGGAAGGGGCAAGTGCGATTGATCTTTCCCAGATGGAAACTCCACAGGTACATTCGATTGTGAGTGCGGATTCAGCAGGAAACCGACTGATCTTAGGAAAAGAACAGAAGCTGAATGTTACAGATACCATTACGGGTGCACTTACATTTGAAACCCTGAATGGAAGAAATGGAAAATCCGGAATTGCAGAGTATGGTCACACCTATCTGGAACTTGGAAGGGCTGCGGATACGGCGGTTTCTTTTACACCGACAGACGGACAGGCGGGAATGACACTGGAACGGACATCGTCTGGAAACGGAGAAATCTGGAAAACCAGTGAGTTGTCAGGGAATGAACCGGTTGCAGTAAAAAATATGACCATAAAAAATCCGGTAATTACCACAACGGTTTCGGAGATTTCAAAAGTCGGTGAGTATGAAAATAAGGATCCAAAACCATATCTGGCAGAGGTAGCCTGGCTGGAGCAAACGGATGAGTATGATCGGGATCTAGGGGTTGTTCCGATGGAATATGAAGTAACATTTAACGGGAAAACACTTTCTTCAGAGACGGTTACGAATGATGAAGGTAGTTTTATTTGTATTCCGAATTTTAATTTGATGTTCGAAACGGGAATAGAGAAGAATGCGATCACACCCATGTGCTATCGCACGGCTGAGAGTTCTACGGTAAAAGAAGGAACCTACTATATCACAATCCGTCCATTTTCAGCAGATGAACAGATCGAACAGAACGTAATTCTGATTGTAAACAAAGATCCGGATACATCCGGTTCGACGGTTACTTCAAAGGAAACAACCACTACGATAAATGGATTACCATCGGCCGTGTCCATGCAGGATGAACTGAATCTTACCGTGCAGACGGTCTATACAGATAGCAGCTTACAGGGACACGTGCCATCTGCTGGTTTTTCGGTATACATTAACCAGACCCCTTATGAAGTATCCGGCATCACGCTTCAAAACGGAGAGGCAGCCATAAAGATTCCGGTTTCAGAGACAAACGGATTTCATATGGGAGAAAATGCAATTACAGTTTCTTATGCAGGTGCAGGAGCAGCCAATGAAAACTACAGGGCACTTCCTTCCCAGGCAAACGAAACCGTGACGGTAAATCCAATTGCCGTAAAGATGCAGTATGATACCATCCAGCAGACAGCTGCGTACACAGGGCTGAAACAGAGCTGCCTTGTTTCCACGGTAAATGTAGTCCGAACGGACAACGGACAGACGGTAGATTCGCAGGTAAAGCCTGAAGTTTTCTATCGGCAGGATGGGAAAAATGTTGTTCCGGTGCAGCCGGGTAGTTATGATGTCTGGTTTAAAGTGGATGGAAACCAGTACGATGTGATAGTGGAAAAAGTCGGAACCTTTACCATTACAGCGGCGAAACCATCGATTCGTCTTACGGCAGAGACAGAAAACGGTAATTCCGTACATCTGTATGCAAAGGTAGATGGAGTCCGAAATGGCAGTATTCCGCTTGGTTCGATTTCTTTTTATCAGGACGGAACCATAATAAAGGCACAGGAAAAACTCGTATATGGGGAAGCCGATACGGTTGTATCAGGCTTAAAACGTGGCGGTTCTTATCAGTTTAAGGCAGTATATGAGCCGGATGATAAGGATGGACAGAATTATTACGAAACAGTGACAAGTGAAGCCGCGACCGTTACAATCAAAGAGGACAGTTCCACCGGAGGCGGCTCATCTTCCGGAGGCGGTGGAACAACCGGAGGCGGCTCATCTTCCGGAGGCGGTGGAACAACCGGAGGCGGTTCATCTTCCGGAGGCGGTGGAACGACTGGAGGCGGCTCATCTTCCGGAGGCGGTGGAGCGACCGGAGGTGGCTCATCTTCCGGAGAAAGTTCTGGTGGCGGAAATACTTCGGGTGGTAACACAGCCGGAGGGGGAACACCGTCCAACGGAAACAAAACCGATGTAGAAACTCCGTCTGACGGAAATACAGCTGGTACACAAACACCGTCCGATGGAAACGCGGCCGGACAAAATACACCAACCGTAACCGTTGCCGGAACCCGGAAAAATAAAGCCATCAAAACAACGGTGACCGCTGATCTGATAAATCAGATACTGGAAGAAAACGATGGAAAACACACAGATGTGACGATCCAGGTCACCGATCCGGCTGGCAACGTAAGCTATACACTGACCGTAAATACAGCAGACATACAGACCGGAAATAAGCTGTATGTGTGTGCAAAAGATCAAAAGACAGGTGCCTATGTCCTTGTAAACGACAAGAGTTATACGGTTACAAAAGCCGGAAATGTGAATTTTTCAGCAGATTCCAAAAAGGATTATGTCCTTATGGATCAGAAAGATATGGATCAGGTTACAGCGAAAATACTAAAAACGGTTACATTGAAGAATAAAACCGTTCAGGTGAAGAAGGGAAAACAAAAGAAGGTTTCCCTGTCGGCTGCCTTAAATATGGATAATGTAGAAAGTGTTTCTTATCAGAGCAATAACAAAAAAATTGCATCTGTAAACAAGAAGGGTACCATAAAATCGAACAAAAAAGGAACTGCGTCCATTCGCGTGACAGTAACCTTAAACAATGGAAAGACCAAAGTTTTAAAATTAAAAGTCAAAGTCAAATAGCAGATGCAGGAAAAGACAAAACCCCGGAAATAAATATCCGGGGTTTTTGTTTTACCTAGAGAGAAAGTGCACACTGATCAATTTTTTTCAGTTCCTCCTCCGTAAACGGGGCAGAGTTTAACACTTTCAGATTTTCAAGAATCTGTGCCGGGCGGGAAGCTCCGATCAGAACGGAAGTGACCACACCGTCACGGATGACCCATTTGAGTGCCATCTGTGCGAGGCTTTCACCACGGGCAGCCGCAATCTCATTCAGGCTCCGGATACTTGCCATCCGCTTTTCATCAAACTGATCCGCATGCAGGAAACGTCCGTCCGTGTTGACACGGCTGTCTTTTGGAATACCGTTTAGATAGCGGTCGGTCAGCATACCCTGCGCGAGCGGGCTGAAAGAAATAATTCCTTTCTTCCCATCTGCTGCGGCCTGTTTTAAACCGTTTTCTTCAATGGTACGGTTAAAGATATTGTAGGAATTCTGGTTGATAATAAATGGGCAGTGCAGATCTTCTAAGATGGCAGCCGCGCGTTTCATCGTTTCCCCGTCGTAGTTGGACAGACCGACATACAGTGCTTTTCCGCTTCGCACGATCTGGTCGAGTGCACCCATGGTTTCCTCCAGCGGCGTATCCGGATCCATGCGGTGGTGATAGAAAATATCTACATAGTCCAGACCGAGCCGTTTTAAGCTCTGGTCAAGGCTGGCAATCAGGTACTTGCGGCTGCCCCAGTTTCCATAAGGCCCCGGCCACATGTCAAAACCGGCTTTGGAACTGATGATCAGTTCATCGCGGTAGGAAGAAAGCTCTTCCCGAAGGATCTTCCCGAGATTTTCCTCCGCACTGCCCGGCTGCGGTCCATAGTTGTTTGCCAGATCAAAATGTGTGATTCCGTGGTCAAATGCCGTAAAGCACATCTGTCTCATATTTTCATACACACCGGTATCTCCGAAATTGTGCCAGAAGCCCAAAGATACTTCCGGCAGCATCAGTCCGCTGTCACCGCAGCGGTGGTATTTCATGGTTTCGTAACGTGATTCATTTGCGTGATACATAAGAAATCCTCCTTAGTTTGTAAAAAATTTATCATAAATGCCAAATCCAAAGATAAAAAGCACAATCAGCGGCAGAATATAGGTAATGTAGCCGCGCATCCAGTTTTTAATTTTTAATCCTTTTCCGGTATTGGCTTCGGTTGTGTAGTTTTTCCAGCCCCAGCCGTAGCGGCTTGTGCAAAACAGCAGATATACCAGGGAACCGAGAGGCAGGAACAGGTTGCTTACCAGAAAATCTTCCAGGTCAAGCACAGACCCGCCAAAGATTGAAAAACCTTTCCAGTTCCATACATTGTATCCGAGTACACATGGCAGGGAGAGTACAATGATCAGTACCAGATTAACGGCACAGGATTTCTGGCGGCTGCATCCGGTCAGTTCCATACCGCAGGAGATGATGTTCTCAAATACTGCCAGGATTGTGGAAAACGCTGCAAAAAACATAAACAAAAAGAACAGGCTTCCCCAGAGTCTGCCAAGCGGAATATGGTTAAAAATATTCGGCAGGGTGATAAAAATCAGGCTTGGTCCGGAAGTCTGGTCAACATGGAACGTAAAGCATGCCGGAAAAATGATAAGTCCGGAGGTGATAGCAACAAACGTGTCCAGAATGGCAATATTTACCGATTCACCAAGCAGAGAGCGTTCCTTTCCGATATAACTTCCCAAAATTGCCATCGCGCCGATTCCAAGGCTTAACGTGAAAAATGCCTGGTTCATGGCACCCGTAATGGTTTTTGCAATACCGATCTGTTTCATCCGTTCAAAGTCCGGGATCAGATAAAAGGCAAGGCCTTCTTTTGCACCATCCATAAAAAAGCTGTTGACTGCCAGAATGATCATGATGATAAGCAAAGAAGTCATCATGACCTTTGTTACTTTTTCCAGACCGTTCTGCAGTCCACGGGAGCAGACAAATACGCCGGCGCAAACAACTACCACCATCCAGAAGCCCATGGTCAGAGGTTTGCTCAGCATTGTGGTAAACTGTCCGGATACACCGTCGGCATCCAGTCCCTGAAACTGTCCGGTGACCGTCATATAAAAATAATGAAGCATCCAGCCGGTGACCGTTGTATAAAACATCATAAGAAGATAGCAGCCGATCAATGTGATAATCCCGTGGATATGCCATTTCTGTCCGGGTTTTTCCAGTGCCTGGTAGGCTTTGACCGGACTTTTCTGGCTGGCACGCCCAACCGCAAATTCCATCGTCATGATCGGGAGTCCGAGAATAATCAGAAACAACAGATAAAACAGCACAAAGGCACCGCCTCCGCCCTGTCCGGCAGTGTATGGAAATTTCCATACGTTTCCGATTCCGATCGCACATCCGGCTGACAGGAGAATGAATCCCAGACGGGATTTTAATTTTTCTCGTTCTTCCATAAAATAATCCACCTTTTTGTAAACATTGTATAAAATACAAACGAAATTATACAATCTGTTGTGAGAAGTTTCAACCCTTTTTGACGAAATTTTACCAGGTATGTGTTGTATTTTTTTACAGATACTAGAGGAGAAGATTGCGGAGTTTTCATGTTCTGTAATCGTCAGAATTATATCAGGAAAGAAAGAGGGTTAAACCATGGTTTTAACAGAAAAAGAGATGGCAACAATTGAGGATCTGCACACACAGGAACTTTCCTGCGTGGAGAAGTACAAACGTTACGGACAGGAAGCAAAGGACCCGGTGCTTCGGGATTTATTCGCTGATCTTGAAAAGAAAGAGCAAAAGCATGTGGAGTCTCTGGAACAGGTCATGAAAGGCAGCGTCCCATCCTGTAACGTCAATGACAGGGATGGAAAGATGTATGAGCCAAAGGCAACATATGATTCCATGACCAATCCGGAAGATAAGAAAAACGATAATTTCCTTGCCACAGACAGCATTGGTTCTGAAAAAATGGTGTCCGGAACGTATAATACCGATGTGTTTGCATTCGGGGATTCCGATGTGCGCAAACTTCTGGCAGATATCCAGGTGGAAGAACAAAACCACGCGGAGATGCTCTATAAATATAAAACCGTAAACGGCATGGCATAGCCGGCATGTGGAGTGGATGTCCCAAAGCATCCACTCTTTTTGTTTTTACAAAAGGATTACAGAAAACGGATAGTACATCTTACATAACCCGTTTATTATAAATCCTGTAATAAATCTTACAGATTTCACAAGGAGAACATATGTCCCGATGGCGGTGATAAGTGGGGCATAGTTGGAAAAATATATCATATATGTCCCAACACACGATGCAAGTGGGACATAATTAATCTTTTATTTTCTATATGTCCACTATCAATTTGGAAAGTGATAGAACACTTGATTTTCTTAAAAAACACATGCAAATCTGTTTATTAAAAAAATGGTCTGGAAAATTCAATTCCGAAACAATCCCAGCGTATTAAAAATATATTGACATTTACGAACTATACGCTATAATAGAATCAAACATATGAACAAATGCTCATATGAAAGAATGATAAAATGAAAAAGGAAAGTATGGAGGAAACCGACGATGAAGAAAACTTACAAAATTGATGTGGATTGTGCAAACTGTGCAAATAAAATGGAGGAAGCTGCAAAAGCTACTACCGGAGTAAAGGATGCAACTGTAAATTTCATGACACTGAAGATGAACGTAGAATTTGAAGAGGGTGCAGATGCAAAAGCGGTTATGCAGGATGTGTTAAAGAATTGTAAGAAAGTGGAAGATGATTGTGAGATCTTTCTTTAAATCCGGCTTTTCCCATAGGTATCAGTCAGATTGGAGGGCACCATGAATAAAAAGCAGAAAAAAGTATTGAAACGAATTATTGTGGCGGCAGTGCTTCTGGTTATCATCGGGATTGCAGGAAGCATTGTTTCCATACCAAAGTGGCTGGAGTTTCTTTTCTATCTGGTTCCGTATTTTGTGATCGGTTATGATATTCTGCGGAAAGCCTGGAAGGGAATCTGTAACAGGCAGATGTTTGATGAAAATTTTCTGATGGCAGTGGCAACCATCGGAGCGATCGCCCTCGGTGATTACAAAGAGGGCGTTGCAGTTATGCTGTTTTATCAGATCGGAGAGCTGTTCCAGAGTTATGCAGTCGGTAAGAGCCGCCGGAATATCAGTGATCTGATGGATATCCGGCCGGATTATGCAAATATTGAAACAGACGGTCAGATTGAAAAAGTAGATCCGGATGAGGTGGAGATCGGCACGGTGATTATTGTACAGCCGGGCGAAAAAGTTCCAATCGATGGTGTGGTTGTGGAAGGACATTCTTCCCTGAATACCAGTGCACTGACGGGAGAGAGTGTTCCGCGGGAAGTCGCTGTGGGAGAGGAAATCATCAGTGGATGTATCAATATTTCCGGACTGTTAAAGATCCGCACCACAAAAGAGTTTGGAGAGTCTACGGTTTCTAAGATTCTTGATCTGGTGGAGAATGCAAGTTCCAAGAAATCACGTTCCGAGAATTTTATTTCCAGATTTGCACATTATTATACACCGGCAGTCTGTTACGGCGCGCTGGCACTGGCAATACTGCCACCGCTTGTCCGCATGCTGTTTATGGGCCTTCCGGCAGACTGGGGCATCTGGATTTACCGTGCACTGACATTTCTGGTTATCAGCTGCCCGTGTGCGCTGGTCATCAGTATTCCACTCAGCTTTTTTGCAGGAATCGGAGGTGCCAGTGCAGAGGGTGTTCTGGTAAAGGGTTCCAACTATCTGGAAGCACTTGCGGGAACGCGCACGGTTGTCTTTGATAAGACAGGAACAATTACGCAGGGGGTATTTGAAGTCTGCGGAATTCATGGAACAAACTGTGCATCCGGCAGCTGTCCGGTTGTGTCCGGACATCCGGTATATACGAAAGAGGAAGAACAGCTGCTGGAATACGCGGCACTGGCAGAGTGCCACAGCACACATCCGATCAGTGTCAGCCTGCAGAAAGCCTATGGCAGGAAACTGGATGTGGACCGGGTCACAGATGTACAGGAAATCGGTGGACACGGTGTGATCGCGACGGTAGACGGACGCAGGGTTGCAGCAGGAAATGACAAACTCATGAAAAAAGAAAAAATTGCGTACCGCAACTGCAGCTGTACCGGTACAATCGTACATCTGGCAGTCGATGGTGTCTATGCCGGTCATATACTGATTTCAGATATGATCAAGCCGAATGCGGCGGCTGCCATGCAGGCACTGAAAAATTCCGGTGTGCACCGGCTGGTAATGCTGACGGGTGATGATGACCGTGTAGCACAGCAGGTAGCAGGGGAGGTTGGAATCACGGAAGTACATTCCCAGCTGCTTCCGGCAGATAAAGTTTCCGAAGTGGAAAAACTGTTGCAGACCAGGGAAGAAAAGAGTACCGTTGCCTTTGTCGGGGATGGCATCAATGATGCACCTGTGCTTTCCCGTGTTGATGTCGGAATCGCTATGGGAGCACTTGGATCGGATGCGGCGATTGAGGCAGCAGATGTGGTACTGATGGATGATGATCCGCTCAAGATTGCGAAAGCAATCCGTATCGCAAGAAAGTGCCTGCGGATTGTATATGAAAATATCTGTTTTGCAATCGGGATTAAACTGCTCTGCCTGTTTTTGGTAACGATAGGTATTGCAAATATGTGGATGGGAATTTTTGCAGATGTTGGTGTTATGGTGATTGCTGTGCTGAATGCAATCCGTGCGCTTTTTGTAAAAAAATTATAGGGTATAATTCTGCCGGAAATGTTCCGGTGGAGAGGAGGAACTTCATGGAAAAAGAAAAGATTGAATGCTGTAGTGAAAATCAGGTACATCCGGATCTGCTAAAGATCGTGAATGACACGATGCCGGAAGAAACGGAACTGTATGATCTTGCAGAATTATTTAAAGTGTTTGGAGATTCCACCCGTATCCGCATCCTGTTTGTCCTGTTTGAAGCAGAGGTGTGTGTCTGTGATCTTGCAGCGGCATTGTCAATGACACAGTCTGCAATTTCCCACCAGCTTCGGATTTTAAAACAGAATAAGTTAGTCAAATGCCGCAGGGAGGGAAAATCTGTTTTTTATTCCCTGGCAGATGACCACGTCCGGTCAATCATTGCACAGGGCAGGGAGCATATTGAGGAAGACGCAATATAAGGATGATACCATATGGGAGAAAAGGACATTCGCTGTGGATGTCCTTTTTTTCGTACAGACGGATCTTAATATTTATTTAAGTTTCTTTAAAGATAGCCTTTTTTGGATGTGAAACTGCTATAATAAAGGTGCAGTAGAAAAAATACATCAATTAAAATATGAGGTAAATACATATGGAAACTTATGAAAGCGTAAAAAGTAATCCGGTGCAGCCGGAGCAGAAAGAAAAGAAAAAAGGCGGTGCATGGAAAGGGATTGTAGCGGTGATTCTTGCAGCAGGCGTTGTGGGAAGTACCACGATTTCTGCGTTTAATCTGGTGACTTTAAAATCCTATATTGCAGAGCAGAAAAAGGAAGAAAATCCTGAGACTACCGAGGATTACGTAAAGATCGCGGATAATTATGAGATCAAACCTACCACAAATATTTCGGATGCCTACAAATCCGGCGATACTTCAAAGCTGACAGACAAAGAAAAAGAAACCCTTGATATGGCAAAAAAAGCGATCAAGGATATGAAGATTAAAGACAGCATGTCTGATTTTGAAAAGGAAAAGGCTGTGTATGACTGGATGACCAAAAAGCTGCAGCAGGATTCCGGTGCACTGACTGTTATTCCGACCACACAGGAAGACTGTGATAATCCGTACGGTGTGTTAAAATACCACAATGCCGTATGTGTCGGTTATGCGACTACATTCCGTATGTTCATGCAGATGATGGGAATTGAATGTAAAGTGGAACATAATACAGAAAAATTCCATAGCTGGGATGTGGTAAAAATTGACGGAGACTGGTACATTACCGATATTTATTCCGATGCAGGAAATGGAAATTATGCGAACTTTAATGTGACGGATGCCATGTATGGACAGTCCCAGAGCTGGGATCACGATTACTTCCCGGCAGCTAACTCATTAAAGTACAATATGGCATACCAGAATAAGAAAACCGTGGACAGTATATATGATCTGCCGAAAGCATTGCGTGCTGCTATGGACAAAAAGCTTGGCGGGGTCATGGTTGCGTTTAAAGAGGATATTACAGAGGAAAAAGCGCAGGTGGCAAATGCCATAGCTTCATCCATTGACAATTTCCTGATGTCCGGAAACTATAAGGATATGCCATACAGTCTGGGAACTTACAACTGGATTCAGGATCCGGATGGAAAAGGATATTTGTTTAATGTTACCATGCCGGGATATAACACGGACAATACAAGCCAGAATATCAGCGAAAAAGAACAGAAAAAAATCGACAAGGCTGTCCAGAAAGCATTTCAGGGACTGGAACCTGCAAACGGAGATGGCATGATGATGGATGGCGCAAGTGCTGATATCGGAAATAAGGATATGACCATGGATAATGCGGCACAAAATGGGGCAACGTTCAGTACAGAAGAAACTGTGGAGGCCAGATAACAGATGAAAAAACAAAAAACGGGTTGGAAACTTCTGCTGGTGCTGACCATGCTGGTGATGTGTGTGGGATGTGGTGCGAAGAAAAACACGTCCGGTTCTGTCAGTATGTATGACCTGCGTACGGCGATGGAAGCAGCGGATCAGGATCTGCCGGAGATGCTTAATGCCAGCAGTACGGAAAAAGATGCAGAAGATAAGTTTTCCCATATTTCTGACATGGACTATAAAAAAGTGGACAGTTATTTTGTAAGCTATTCTTCGGATGGACACAAAGCAGATGAAATTGTAGTGATTGCCGTGAAAGATAAGGCAGATGTGGATGAGGCAAAAGAAAGCCTGACAAAGCATCAGCAGGATCGGTATAATTTGCTGCAGTCCTATGAACCGAAGCAGGTCAGCCGGATTCAGGATGGGTTGGTTTTTACGAAAGGGCAGTATGCAGTCCTTATTATCACAAGCCATAATGATGATGTGCGGAAAGCGTTTGAAGATACCATAAAAAGTAAGTAGTATAAATAGGATCGTGTTTGAGTAAAATAAATATAGAAATAAAAATGCAACATTCTTTTATAGAATGTTGCATTTTTATTTACACATAATATATCGGACGATGGAAGCATTCCTTAACCCCTGAAAAGAAAATATTTTAAATTTTCTTTTCGGTTATACTTTTGCTGGCATAGAACGCAATGCTGCCTCATATTCCTCCAGAGAATATTTCCTTAAAATTTGTTCTTTTGTCAATCCAAGATCCATCATATTTTGAATTGCATCGAGTCTTTCTTCGCGTTTGCCTTCAAGTCTGCCTTTTGCTTTTCCACGAGCTTCCCCACGGGCTTCGCCACGAGCTTCGCCTAGTTCCAGCAATTCCTCCGACCGTAATTTTAAAATCTTGCCACCCATAACATCACCCAGTCCTTTCCTAATGGTATTGTTTTTTGGAATGATATAATCTGCAATCTGTTCAATCAGAACAATCATATCCATATAAAGATGTGATTTATTTTCTTTTTCAGCTGTTTCTTCAAGTCTTCGGTTAATTTCACGGAAGTCAGCTAACAATTGTTGTAACTTTCTGGTATCCGTCCCGTTGTGCTTCAAAAAGTGCTCATACCGTAAAATATGATACGGTAGCAAAATCAGTAGCCGTTTCTCAAAAATGCGGTCAACGGTATACTTTTTTGCCTGTAAAATTGGAACACGGTAGCGCACTTTTTGTCCATCCGCAAACTTCACGACCGCTTCGTGATAGTCCGGGAGATCGCGGTGGTTACGGATATAGAGAACGCAGGACTGTGGAAATTCAATTTCCCAGATTTCGTCATTTTCATAAGAAGCGTGCTCGATCGCAATCGAAATATCATACTCGAACATTCGTATAACCATCGTTTTGTCTTTCGAGGACTGGCATTCCAGATGATAAATATGATTGCCAATCCGGATAATAGAATCTGTAATCACAGTGCCATATTTTTCATAATGTTCGTTCCGCAACTGTTCAAAATGTTCTTCTTCACTGTAAGAAGTGTGGAATACTTCATTGATCAGAGGAATCAGAAGCTGTGGCATTTTCTGAGCAATTGTTCGGAAAACATCATCAAAAATGGTGCTGTGATCGGTTGTTTCATCGTTGGCATCTGGCAGTGAAGCTGTCAGAATGTCAGATTTCTCCATGTGGTATCCTGCCTTTCCTTTAGTATATATCATAAACGTCTGTTTTTACAATATGAAATAATAAGAAACAGTTCTGCTATGACACGTTTATGAAATTTTAATTCCAATTGTGATATATGAGCGAAATGCTCCCCATGATTGCTGCGTGCTGCCTTTTTTGGTAACAACGACCTGGCATCAGATTTGGAATATAGATATTTATTGAAAACAGAATAACGCATTTTATGATTAAAGTCAAACATTTTATGAAAGAGAACGCTTTGTACATGGTATCGCAACAAAGCATTCCCCGAATGTTTTACAGATTAATATTCAGATAGACAAGATCCTTTTCGTCTTGTTCAATTCCAAGGTAACGTTTCGTGATATGAAACGAAGAATGGTTAAAAACATTCATTAAAAGTGCTGGCTGGACTCCTTCCTGCCATGCATAATAGCCAAAGGTTTTCCGGAGAGAATGACAGCTGATCGCCTCTTCACTGGTTGTATGTGAGGCATCTTCTTTAATAATGCGGTAAGCCTGTGAACGGCTGAGCGGTTTATAAGGGTTTGTCCGTTTGGAGAAAACATATTCCTCCGGATCGGGATTCTTTTCCATAAAATATAGATACAGGGCATTTTTCGCGTTCTGGTTTATCGCAATATAATTTCTTTTTCCTGTTTTATGTTCCCATACCAAAAGATGATCCCGAAAACAGTTCTTTTTAAAATCATAGACACTTCTCCAGCGAAGATTTAATAGATCGCTGATTCTCAGTGCAGTGTTCAATCCCAATACAACTAAAGTATAATTACGCAAATGCGGTTTTACCTGCTTGTAGTATGAACTGAAATTCTGCAGTTCCTGTCGGTTTCGGATCGGTTGTGTTGTTCCCATAAAAATTACTCCTTTCAAGCCAAAAATAAAGTGCTTTTGTGACATAAAATGCAACATTCTATAAAACATTGTCGCATTTTTGAAATAAAAAGAAAAGAAGCATTTTATAAAAATGCAGATGCGTAAGAAAATGCGCAGGACATACCCGAGGAAACAGGGTATGGAATACATACATGGAGGTAACAAAATGCTGAAACTTTCATTGAAACAGGGGCAATATGTAAACATTGGTGATAACATCCGTGTGGTCTATGTAGGTGGTTCGGGAAATCACGCAAGGCTGCTCATTGATGCTCCGAGGGAACTTAATATTGCCAGAAGTACCACGGAAGAAAATCCGGCACGAAAGAGAGAAACCTATTATGCAGAGCCGGGTATTTCCAGGGAGGCACAGCAGGAGATTAAACGAATTCTGTGGAATGAGCGGATGAAAGCAGAAGCAAAAAAAGATGCAGAGAGTTTAAAAGATAAATTTAACGCTTAGCATCACACAAACATTTGGTAATAAGCGGGGCACACCCGGGACGCTTCGCTTATTGCGGTATATCGTAAGGTGTACGGCAGAATATACAAGGTTGCAAAGCATCTCAGATGCTTGTGACGCACCGCAGACGTGGTGCAATAAGAAACAACCTCAGGAAAAGGATTTCCGGAGGAAAAGACATAATACCCCGCATAGCGGGAGTTCAAGGAGGATTCAATTATGAGTATGGTAGTACAACACAACATGCAGGCAGCAAACGCAAACAGAATGCTTGGTATCACATCCGGAGCACAGGCTAAGTCAACCGAGAAGTTATCTTCCGGTTACAAGATCAACCGTGCAGCAGATGATGCAGCAGGACTTACCATTTCCGAGAAGATGAGAAAGCAGATCCGTGGACTGGACAAGGCTTCTTCCAATGCACAGGATGGTGTATCTTCTGTACAGACTGCTGAAGGTGCTTTAACAGAAGTTCACAGCATGTTACAGCGTATGAATGAGCTTGCAGTTCAGGCAGCAAACGGTACAAACTCTAAGGATACAGACCGTAAGGCTATCCAGGATGAGATTGACCAGTTAAATACAGAGATCGACCGTGTTGCAGAGACAACCAAATTCAATGAGATTTACCTGTTAAAGGGTGATGACGGCGAGAAGACTGTCAATATGAAAGCACATGATGCCGGATTAAAAGGAACTCTTACCGATAATGGTGATGGAACAGCTACATTTAAAATGGATACATTAAACGCTGGTGATACAGTAAGTATCGGTGGAAAGAATTATACCATTGGTGGTGAAGCGGCAGATGTAACTGATATGTTAACAAAAGCTGGAATTACAGATGCTGCTGGTGATAAAGTTACAATCAATGGAAAAGAGTATACTTATTGTGAAAATGCTTCTGATGGTAAGACAGCACTTACTCATAAAGGATATTATGAAACCGCACCGGATACAGCAAATGCAGCAACAGCAAACCCAGCTTATGCGGATAGTGCAGCAATTGCCGCAGCTAAGAGTGCAACAATTTCTGTAGGAACCAAGTCCATTACTACAATTGATGATACTAAAGCAGATGGCATTGATGATAACGATACTTCTGTTATCACAAAGCAGAAAGCATATGAGCTTGCAGGAAAAGAATTACTTGCTGCAAACCAGATCGGTGATACCGAGGGAAATGCTGAAGTGAAAAATGGTGATAAAACTGATTTGGCATATAATGCTGGTGATGGAACATTTAATATTAAAGTTGGTCAGGCAAAAGTTGCCAACACATTAAGCTTCAGTCTCCATGTAGGTGCAGATGCTGACATGACAAACAAGATCACAGTCGACATTGAGACTATGAACTCTGCAAACCTTGGAATCAAGGGCTTAAACGTAACGGACAAGAACGGTTCTGCAGCAACCTACGCAATCGATGCTATTTCCGATGCAATCTCTAAGGTTTCTTCCCAGAGATCCGCACTCGGTGCTGTACAGAACAGATTAGAGCATACCATCGACAACCTGGATAACATTTCCGAGAATACATCTTCTGCTGAGTCTCGTATCCGTGATACAGATATGGCAAAAGAGATGGTAAACTACAGCAAGAACAACATTCTTGCACAGGCTGGACAGTCTATGCTCGCACAGGCTAATCAGTCTAATCAGGGTGTACTTTCTCTGTTACAGTAAAAGTAAATTATTATTACAAGTCAAAGGGGATTCTTCGGAATCCCTTTTTACGTATGGATAAAATATGATAGAAAATATTTGGGGTATGGTAATTCAATTTATAGAAAAAATTAGATTTATTGATTCCAATAAGTTGAAAGAACAATTTGGAAATTTACAGGCATTATATGTTGTCATATGGGCATTTGGAAATACATTGTCACTTTTCTTTTTAAACAACAGGGATATTAAAAATTATGGAATTTCGATTGAAAAGAGATTGGCTTCCTATAAAAATATAATTTCTGTTACTTTTGGGGTGTGTCGATTCTTTTCCGTGGCATTGATTGGTCTGGCTGCAATTAGTAGTATTGGTGCATATTGGTCATTGTTATGTATATGTACAATTGTTCAGGTTATACTGGCAATACTTATCTTATTATGCACAAGCTATTTAATAAAGAAAACAACGTTTGAAAGAGATTTAAACAAACAACTTGAGAGAAAATTGCATATTAAATTACAAGATGAAAAAATTATAGTTAATTGGGAAAAAATGTTGTTTTATCAAGTGCTGAAGAATGCTGATTATGATAATGAAGATGAACAGACGGTTTGCAATGAGTTTTGCAAAGCAGGAGAAATAATTCATACGAAAGTCCAAGAATTGAATAAAAGTAGGAAGGAAAAAGAAAGTATTGAATTAAGGATATATATATTCGTCTTTGAAAATATATTTTTCAAAGATGAAAAGATAGAAAAAAGGTGGAGATTTATAGAAGGGGTTTTGTTTCAAAAAAAACAGGGGATAAAGTTTGATTTAGAGGCTGTGCAAAGGGCAGTAATATATTGCCTGGTGAAAAATACACTATCAATTGATAGAAGATATTTGCGAAAACTTTTGGTGACGACAACAAAACCCGGGGAATGGTATAAGTGGACATTAGCTTTGTATTATTTCTTCCCGGAAATTCGGGAAAAAAGTTATCAGTATTTATGGGTAGAGCAATATATTGAAAATGAATGGGTTAAGGTCGAACAAAAAGCTTTTGATATTGACCGGTATATCAGGCGAATGCAACGGGAGAGTGAAATTCTCAAAATTGTACAAAAATTAGTCATTGAGTCAGGGGAATGAATTAAATGGATGATGTAAAAAAAAATACGAGTTTTTGCACACTTGTTCTGTATAAACAACATTATAGAAACAAGTACACGCAAAGCCTTCCGGATAGCAGTTATAGTTCGTGGGGATATTATGATGGATTTGATATACGAATACCTGAGGTGAGTTATACATATGCGAACAAAAAAGAGATTAGCTTATTGACAAAGATGCATTCTGAAAGCAGAAAAATTATAACGGAATTGCAAGGATTTTATGGAGTTCAAATTATCGGCTTATTAAGAAACCAATATAACAAAACATATGAACAATTTATCGAAAATTATAAATGCAAAAAGTACCCTTATTTTGGAATAGGGTTTGTTATGATGAATGATAAATTACAGTATGATGTGCTTCAAAAAAAGATTGAGGAAGAGAATCAGAAGCAGAACGAATTACAGATCCTTGTTATGCAAACATTTGATACAATGGATGCAGTTGTATTAATTCAAAGTAATTGTTTGCGAGAACTTGAGAAATGTCTGAGGAAACTTGAAAATATATCTCAAATTGCATATCTGTATACGATTGTTGGTGTGGCACAATCTTATTTAAATATCTGTTCAGAAAAGAAAATTGAATGGAAATGGAATGAAAGAGATTGCAATATTGAGAAAAAAATTCCGTTATTGACACTGAAAATTGCATCTGAAAATCCAAAGAAAATAAGGACAATAATTGAAAGCAAAAGTATTATGGAAACTGACATAAATAAATATTTTAAGGAAGCGGACTTCAAGTATATGCATGGACACCATAATGTTTTTATTCAATTCAAAAATATTCCTGTTAAATTCTTGATTTTTTTGCTTTTGCCAAATGGATTATTATCGCACGAAAATGAGTTGTTCGGGACATCAATATATAATATTGAAACAGACTGCTTATATGACTTTGATATTGCGGACGGAGAAAGAGTACAGGACACACAGGTGACAGATGATTTGCCAGAGCTTCTCACAGATATGTATATAAAAACTGTTCAAAAATATTTAGAAAATGAAAACAATACATATTTGCACAATCTTGTTTTGATTTTGAACGCCCTGTCGCAATTTGAACATTTTCGTATGGCGAGAGACGTATATTATTTGGTGTTTCGGGCATTTAATAACTTTTTAATGGAGTTTGACAAGTTAAGTCGTGAAAAAAATGATGAAAAGATAGATGAATTGAATGTGGAAATTACAAAAATGATAGGGTATATAAATTCAGTAGTGACACAATCTATTCATACAGATCAGAATTTTTTGACCATTCCAGGTTATAGTGGAACATCATTTTGGTTACCAATTAAGTTGACTATATATTATCAAGAATTGGCATATAAAATTGTAAAAATATATCGCGAAAAGAAACATCAATATGATGTGATGCTTGTTCCAGAACTGGAAACAAAACCGTATACGAAGGAAAAAAGAATAGAAGATAGCGAAAATGTGATTCATACTATAATAGTGAAGTTTGGACAAAGAATGTTGTTCCAACCATCTTTGCATATAGTCTTGATCCATGAATTAAGTCATTATATAGGAGAAGAATACAGACAAAGAATACTTCGAAAAAATAAAATGGTAGAATTGATGGCATTCCTTACAGTAAAACTTTTATTCAAAGGAGTCATACAGGAAAACGGAAGTATACAAAAAGAGATTGACTCATATATTACAAGTGTACAAGAGAAAATCGAGGCATTTTACCTTAGAAAGATAAACAAGAAGTGTAGCAATGATTATTATGCGTCGGATATTGCCAAAGCATTGCAGAGCGCTGCATGGAATATAATAATGGCAGATAGTAAAGATCCGCTGTTTGAAGAAGTGTTTGGAACGTTGAGTGATTGGGATGCGATCATTAAAAAAATAGATGAAATTGAACCCGGAATGGACGGGGAAGAGATTTTCTTCGAAGTAAGAAATTGCCTCAGTAGTAACCGTATGAAAGCAAGATATTCTGTCGAAGTAGAAAATCTGATTTGTTCTTTAGTTCGTGTTTTTAAAGAAATCTATTCGGATATATCTGCATATGCTATTTTGCAGTTTCCTTTTGAAGAGTTTCAAGATGCATTTGGTATATCGGAAGAAAAGCAAATAGATAATACAAATGTTGATTGTCAGCAAAGCATAAGAGAGTATGTTATGGCGCACATTATGAAAAATGGCAGCGAAATTAAAGTAAATAATCGTGGCTTAGAGATCTCTGGAAATAACAGTGTTTATGATCAAATGTATTCGTATGATTTGGTAAAGAAACAATTGTGTGAATATGCTGAAGAATGCATGCAAAAAATACAGTATAGATTTAATAAAGCAGATAATGATGTAATTGATAGCATTCGGATAGCTTATACACATTTTAAACAACAGAATGATAGCGATATTTTCTCAATTGTCATCAAGGAAAATGATGCATATGAAAAAGAAACCTATAGGCAAATTAAATCGTTCACTAAAAAATTTCCGGTAAAAAGGACTTGAGAAAAATATACATGGGTGATATAATATTTGCCAATATTTAATGAAAGGTAGAGTTATGAATAAAAATAATTTTGGTATATTAACGGCGGAAGATATGGATAAGGAAGCTCAACCAATAAGAAATGAGTGGAATTCTTTTTCGGTACCTCCAATTTCAATAAAAGAGCAAAAACGATTGAAATTTGAAAGTGAAAAAGAAAAGCGAAAGGAATGTGCTATCAAAGAAGTATTTGAAATATAAGTAATTTGGATAGACATAAGTCAACCCATTTTTGGTTAAGGAAATGTTGGTTTGTAATTTCCCTTCGTTGTACAGATTAAAAACAAAAAAGATCTATGCTATGCAAGGGTCTTGTTTAGACAAAAGCCAAAATCTCCAAACTGAGTAGTTTTATCTTCATCAGTTTGGAGATTTATATAAACTTTGAGATAATTTCTATACTTTTTCAGACATAGAATTTAATGCCTCTTCATATTCCTCAGGAGAATATTTTCTTAAAATCTGTTCTCTGGTTAAACCAAGATCAATCATATTTTGAATTGCATCAATTTTGGCTTCATGTAGTCCGGTAAGCCGGCCTCTGGCTTCCCCCCTGGCTTCCCCTCGAGCTTCTCCAAGCTCTAACAACTCTTCAGAGCGTAATTTCAAAATCTTACCACCCATAATCTCACCCAATCCTTTCCTGATCTCATTATCCTCTGGAATAATATAATCCGCAATCTCCTCGATTAAAACAATCATATCCATATAAAGATGTGACTTTTGTTCCTTCTCAGATGTTTCCTCCAGCTTTCGGTTGATCTCCCGGAAATCATCAAGCAGATGCTGCACTTTCTTTAAATCCGTTCCGTTATGCTTCAAAAAATGCTCATACCGTAAGATATGATATGGAAGCAGAATCAGCAGCCGTTTTTCAAAGATCCGATTCACGGTGTACTTTTTTGCCTGTAAAATCGGAACGCGGTAGAGCACTTTCTGTCCGTCCGAAAATTTCACAATCGCTTCGTGAAAATCCGGAAGTGAACGGTGATTGCGGATGTAAAGCACGCACGACTGCGGAAATTCAATTTCCCAGACCGCATGCTCAGCAAAAGAAGCATGCTCAAGCGCAATGGAAATATCGTACTCAAACATCCGGATGACCATCGTTTCATCTTTGGTGGACTGGCACTCCAGATGATAAATGTGGCTGCCGATCCGGATAATGGAGTCCGTGACCACGGTTCCGAATTTTTCATAGTGTTCATTCCGTAGCTGTTCAAAGGGTTCTTCCTCACTGTAGGAAGTGTGGAAAACTTCATTGATCAGTGGGATAAGAAGCTGTGGCATCTTCTGTGCAATTGTCCGGAACACATCATCAAAAATAGTGCTGTGTTCTGTCGTGTTTTCTGTGTTGGCATCTGGTAATGTGTTTACCGAAATGTCAGTATTCCCCATGTAATGTCCTGCCTTTCCTTTAGTATATATCATAAGCATCTGTTTTTACAATATGGAAAGTGTAAGAAACAGAAGCAGTTATGATCAAACGTATGAAATTGTAATTATAATGGTAATTTGAACGAATGTTCTTTCATGAATGCTATGAGATATAATTAAAATACATCTCATAGCATAGAAATAAGAAAAATACAGTTATAGACGGATTATGTCATGCTTTTACCGACATAGAATTTATCGCCTCTTCATATTCCTCTGGAGAATATTTTCTTAAAATCTGTTCTCTGGTTAAACCAAGATCAATCATATTTTGAATTGCATCAATTTTGGCTTCATGTAGTCCGGTAAGCCGGCCTCTGGCTTCCCCCCTGGCTTCCCCTCGAGCTTCTCCAAGCTCTAACAACTCTTCAGAGCGTAATTTCAAAATCTTACCACCCATAATCTCACCCAATCCTTTCCTGATCTCATTATCCTCTGGAATAATATAATCCGCAATCTCCTCGATTAAAACAATCATATCCATATAAAGATGTGACTTTTGTTCCTTCTCAGATGTTTCCTCCAGCTTTCGGTTGATCTCCCGGAAATCGTCGAGCAGATGCTGCACTTTCTTTAAATCCGTTCCGTTGTGCTTCAAAAAGTGTTCATACCGTAAGATATGATATGGAAGTAAAATCAGCAGCCGTTTTTCAAAAATCCGATCGACCGTGTATTTCTTTGCCTGTATGATCGGAACGCGGTAATGAATTTTCTGACCGTCCGCAAACTTCACAATCGCTTCGTGAAAATCCGGAAGTGAACGGTGATTGCGGATATAAAGTACACATGACTGCGGAAATTCAATTTCCCAGATATCATTTGATTCAAAAGAAGCGTGCTCAATAGCAATTGAAATATCATATTCAAACATGCGTATGACCATCGTTTTGTCTTTTGAGGACTGGCACTCCAGATGATAAATATGGTTGCCGATCCGGATAATGGAATCCGTGACCACAGTTCCAAATTTTTCATAATGTTCGTTCCGCAACTGTTCAAAATGATCCTCATCGCTGTAGGAAGTGTGGAAAACTTCGTTAATCAGCGGAATAAGAAGCTGCGGCATTTTCTGTGCGATTGTCCGGAATACATCATCAAAAATAGTGCTGTGTTCTGTAGTGTTTTTCTCGTTGGCATCTGACAGCGGAGCTGTCACAATGTCAGTGTTCCCCATGTAGTATCCTGCCTTTCCTTTAGTATATATCAAAACAACATAGTTTTACAACCGAAAAAAACGGGAAAACAGAGTCGTTTTTGATCCTGTATTCAATTAAAATTCCAGTGGATAAACGGGCGAACAACCCATCAGATTTGGAATTATATGTGTTTATTGAAATTAGAATAACGTATTTCCATATAGAAGTCAAATGTTTTATAAAATAGAATGCTTGACAGGTGAAGTGTAATATGATTTTTCCTGATTCCCGATAAAAAATGGAAAAGACGCATCAGTGGGTGAAAGAAGAATATTTATACTTTGGGGATATGAAGTATGAGAAATGGGACATATGAGAAAAAAGTAGTATATTATGTCCTGTTTTTTCTTCTATATGTCCCATTTGATTCCGTGGACAGATTTTTACACGGAACAAGAACGTTAGATCTTCATTGTAAGCTGAATCCGTTGCTTTTTCACATCCACACTCAGAACTTTCACTTCCACGATATCCCCGACGCTGACGACTTCCAGCGGATGCTTGATAAAGCGGTCACACATCTGCGAGATATGTACCAGGCCGTCCTGATGGACTCCGATATCAACAAAGGCACCGAAATCAATGACATTTCGCACGGTTCCCTTCAATACCATGCCCGGAGTCAGATCTTTGATCTCGAGCACGTCACTGCGCAGGATTGGTTTTGGCATATCCTCACGCGGATCACGGGCAGGCGTTTCCAGTTCCTTTACGATATCCCGGAGAGTCAGTTCGCCGATTTCCAGATCCTGTGCAAGCTTTTTGTAATCCCGGACTTTTTTCGAGATCCCGGCAACATTGCGGTCTGTCACATCCGAAAGCGTATAGCCGAGTGTTTCCAGCAGCTGTTTCGTGGCTGCGTAGGATTCTGGGTGTACACCGGTGGCATCCAGAGGGTTTTTTCCGTCACTGATGCGCATGAAGCCGGCACACTGTTCGTAGGCTTTCGGACCGAGCTTGGCTACTTTCAGAAGCTGGGAACGGGAGGCAAATTTTCCGTTTTCTTCGCGGTAGACTACAATATTTTTGGCAATGGCTTTGCTCACACCGGAGACATATTCCAGCAGGGAGGCAGAAGCGGTGTTTAAGTCCACACCGACGCGGTTTACGCAGTCTTCCACGACATGATCCAGTGCTTCGGTCAGTTTCTTCTGGTTCATGTCATGCTGGTACTGTCCGACACCAATGGATTTCGGGTCGATTTTTACCAGTTCCGCGAGTGGATCCTGCAGGCGGCGTGCCATGGATGCCGCACTTCGCTGTCCGACATCAAACTGCGGAAACTCTTCGGTCGCCAGCTTGCTGGCAGAGTATACGGAGGCACCGGCTTCGTTTACAATGATGTACTGTACGGGTACCGGAATCTCTTTGAGAAGCTGTACGATGATCTGCTCGGATTCGCGGGAAGCAGTACCGTTTCCAAGGGAGATTAACGTAATATGGTATTTGGAAATCAGTTTTTTCAGTACCGCTTTGGCTTCGTCCACGCGGTTTTGCGGGGCAGTCGGATAGATTACGGTAGTATCAAGTACTTTTCCGGTCGGATCCACCACAGCGAGCTTGCATCCGGTACGGAATGCCGGATCCCAGCCAAGTACAACCTGACCGGCTATTGGAGGCTGCATCAGAAGCTGTTCTAAGTTTTTGCCGAATACACGGATGGCCCCGTCCTCTGCCTTCTCAAACAGATCGCTTCGGATCTCGCGCTCAATGGCAGGTGCAATCAGCCGGTTGTAAGCATCCTCTGTAACTTCATGCAGTACAGCTGCTGTGGGAGCAGAAGGTGCGGTGATGAGTTTACGGTCGAGATAGGAAAGAATCCGGTCCACGGGTGCATCAATTTTTACTGTGAGGAATTTCTCTTTTTCTCCACGGCTGATGGCAAGAATCCGGTGTCCGGCAAGCTTTGAAAGACTTTCGCTGAATTCATAATACATCTCATAGACGGATTCAGCTTCGGGATCTTTTGCAGCGGATAAAAGCTGTCCGTGCTTCATAGTCAGTTCCCGGATATGGGTACGGAAATCGGCATTGTCGGAGACCGACTCTGCAAGGATATCTTTTGCACCGTTTAAGGCATCTTCTGCGGTGGAAACTTCTTTTTCCGGGTTTATATAGTTTTCGGCTTCTTCCAGAGGAGAAACTGTCATTTTCTGAAGAAGGATCAGGTTGGCGAGTGGTTCTAAGCCTTTTTCTTTTGCAATGGTTGCACGGGTACGGCGTTTCGGACGGTACGGGCGGTACAGATCATCCACGGCTACCTGTGTTTCGGCCGCGAGAATCTGTGCACGCAGTTCCTCCGTCAGTTTTCCCTGTTCTTCAATGGAGGCCAGTACGGTCTGTTTTTTGTCCTCCAGATTTCGCAGATACACCAGACGGTCATAAAGGTTTCGCAAGATTTCATCACTCAGTGCACCGGTAGCTTCTTTCCGGTAACGTGCGATAAAGGGAATCGTGCATCCTTCATCAATGAGTTTCACAGCAGCGGCTGCCTGTTCCCTGCGTATGCCGAGTTCTTCCGCAATTTTTGTATTAATATCCATAAATTTTCCCCTTAATAGTCCTTTCCTGTCAAATAATACTTTCCCTATTATATATGAAATGTTACAATAAAAGCAATCCTAAAAAGAAAGGAAAACGTATTATGGATATGTATGGATCATCTTATCAACCAAATCCGAATCAGCCGTATCGCAGCCGGAGATCTGCACGCATGGAGGCAGCTTCCCTGATACTTGGATCAATTGCATTACTAAGCTGCACCTGTCTGTATCTTGCTGTGCCGTGTGGGGCTCTGGCGGTTATTTTTGCAACACTTTCCCGCGGAGGCATGATGTCTTATACTTCGAAAGCACAGATCGGAATGATTCTGGGGATTATGGCATTGGTTGCGGCTATCGGACTGTACGCATCGGTTCTGGGGTATGCCATCCATCAGTATGGAAGTATCGATGGATTTTTAAAGGCCTATTCTGATATGCAGGGCATGGATTATAATGAACTGATGAAGCAGTTTATGGCAAAATAAAAAGATTGTTGCATCTGCATAGCCATGCTATAATGAGAAAAGCAATCAGTTACAGAAACGGAGTATAAACAAATGAACCTACCTTGCAAAGAATTAAAACGAATCGCAAGAGACAATTTAAATGGAAATTATAAAATACCAATGGGAGCATTTCTTGCCGCCACACTGATTCCTTTGGCGGTAGAACTCCCATTTTCCATGTTGCAGAAAGATGCACAGCCGCTTCCGGTGACGATCATGTTTTATGTGGCGGAATTTCTGATCACACTTTTAAGCATGGTATTGTCTGTCGGAATCCTTCAGCTTCATCTGTCACTTGCACGGAAAAAAGAAATGACACTTGGCATGGTATTTTACGGGTTTAAAAATCACCCGGACCGTTATATCATTGCAGGACTGCTTTTGATTATTGCAACGCTGATCAGCTGTATTCCTGTGATCACAGGTGCTGTGTTATTTTTTGCCCTGGACAAGTCGCCTGCGGCGATTGCAGTACTGGTGATACTTGGTATTGTAAGCACGATTCTGGCAGTTTTCGTGCAGATGTGGTATGAACTGGCATTGTATCTGCTTTTGGATCATCCGCAGATGAAGGCACGCGAATCATTAAAGATCAGCCGTCAGATCATGAAGGGAAATAAAGGAAGATTATTTTATATTTATCTGAGCTTTATCGGATTGCAGATACTGTGTCTGCTGTCTTTAGGCATCGGGTCACTCTGGGTATATCCATACCAGTCACAGACACTGGTTATTTTTTATCTGGATGTGGTCGGGGAGATCCCATCAAACATAAGCTAATGCTCCGGCTGATTGCCGGATATTAGAATATACTATTATTAGGAGGAGTTTTTCATAATGAACCAACAAAAAGACATTATAAGAGATGCCAGGGTTTTGGGCACGCCGAAAATGCTGCTGCTTGGTCTGCAGCATATGTTTGCTATGTTCGGAGCGACAATTCTTGTACCGATTCTGGTAAACAGCTATTTTCAGAGTACCTCACAGGTATTGTCTGTACAGGTGACATTGTTCTGTGCAGGATTCGGTACCTTGTTTTTCCATCTGTGTACCAAATTTAAGGTTCCTGCTTTTCTGGGATCTTCATTTGCTTTTCTGGGAGGCTTTTCCAGCGTTGCGGCACTGGATACCGGGATATTTGCCAATATGGCAGATAAAGAAAAACTGCAGTATGCGTGTGGCGGAATTGTTGTGGCAGGATTGTTGTATCTGATCCTTGCACTGATCATCCGGTGCGTTGGCGTAAAACGTGTGATGCGTTTCCTTCCACCGGTGGTAACCGGCCCGATCATTATCTGTATCGGACTGAGCCTTGCACCGTCTGCGGTCAGCAATGCATCCACAAACTGGCTCATTGCAATTGTGGCACTGGCGGTCATCATTATTTTCAATATCTGGGGAAAAGGAATGTTCAAGATTATTCCGATTCTTCTCGGTGTAGTGATTTCGTATGTGTTCGCACTGGTTCTGCAGGGACTTGGTTTTACGAATCCGGACGGATCTGTTATTTTAAATTTTTCCGGCGTTTCCTCGGCGGCTGTTGTCGGACTTCCACCGTTTATCCTGCCGAAATTTAATCTTACAGCGATTCTTATCATGGCACCGATCGCCATTGCGACCATGATGGAGCATATCGGAGATATTTCCGCGATTTCTGCAACGGTAGGACAGAACTTTATTGAGGACCCGGGATTGCATCGTACCCTGATCGGTGATGGAATTGCAACTTCCATTTCTGCAATGATCGGAGGACCGGCAAATACAACCTATGGAGAGAACACAGGCGTTCTGGAGTTGTCCCGTGTACATGATCCGAAGGTTGTCCGTCTTGCGGCATGTTATGCGATCGTTTTAAGTTTTATCCCGAAAGTAGCAGAGATTATTGCTTCGATGCCGGCATCCATTATTGGCGGTGTCAGCTTTATTCTTTACGGTATGATTTCTGCTATCGGTGTAAGAAATGTGGTTGAAAACCATGTGGATTTCACCAAGTCCAGAAACCTCATTATTGCAGGTGTGATCTTAGTTTCCGGTCTCGGATTCTCAGATGGACTGACCTTTACGATCGGAAGCACTTCCATTACCCTGACATCCCTTGCCATCGCAGCGATTGCCGGAATCGTGCTCAATGCGATTCTGCCGGGAAATGATTATGCATTTGGAAAAGACCCGGAAGGAGATGCATCTCGCGGTGTGGATCTGCGTCCGCATGAGCTGGAACAGGAACTGAAAAATCAGAAATAGAATGTTTATCCAAGAAGTGCAATGCCAAAGACGGCGAGAAACAGATTTTTGACCAGCCAGTTGAGCAGTACAATGGCAAGCGCGATCCACAGATAAATATCACGATAATGCATCCCGATGGCAAAACGTCCGCGGGATGCTTTTTCTATGGTCTGGGACAGCATAAACCAGCCGAAAAAGACAGCGGTATACACAACAATCGGATGGTAAAAGAAAGAGCGCACAATATGTCCGTGCAGCAGGGCATGAATTGCGCGTGTGCCGCCGCATCCGGGACAGTAGTACCCGGTCAGATTGTGCAGGACACAGCCATCCGGAGGAAATATCCACAGGAAATAACCGCTTTTCCATGCAAGTCCGAGCACGAGTGCGAGAATAAGACATACCCAGCCAATGATATAAAAAGAAAAATCTAAAGTTTTGTCCGTGCGTAATATATTTGAAATCTTCATGGAAATTATGTTAGCAAATGGATGGGAAAAAGTCCAGATGGTGTTGACATTTTCGGACAATGTGAATATAATAACGATGAAAAATAAAGAAGGAATTCTTCGGGGCAGGGTGCTGAAAGAAAGTGTTGGAATGCTGTATTTTAGGGGATTCTTTGAAGAAATAAAATTGTTTGGTGACAATTTGGTGACATTTTGAAGAAAAAATAAAGATTTTTATCATAAGAGCGCTGTTAGGACTGCCGTATCCGGTTGGGTACGGCGGTCTTTTTTTAATATTAAAGAGCTTGGAGCAGTAAAAGCTGAAAAGAATGAAATTATTGTATGTAGATATGGAACTTCATGGTATAATAATATAGAATATACCATTATCTATCAATATTTAAGGAAGGAGATGGATACCAGTATGACTATAGAGAGAAAGGTAAGCAGTATTGAATCCAGTTTCAGAATGGAAAACATGAAGTTTGATGCAGAGTGCCGTACAAGAGTAAGGAATGTCTTGACTAAAAAGATATCGGCTGCAGATGCGGTTGCTGAACTTAACAAGAAATACAAAGTATCCTCCAACTAAACGTGAAAGATCAAGAATATGATTATTTTTATGATGATGAGCAGGATGCTGTTTATTGTTATCCCGGAACCAATATCCTAAAAAATAAGCTTAATATTAGAGATATTGAGGTTTTACATGAGGCAGAGAGAGATTATTCATCCGTTCGTCAGGCTGAATTGACGAACAGGGGGGTAACAGGAGATTTCTCTTTTAAACATCTTTGTTCGATACACAAACATTTATTTCAAGATATCTACACTTGGGCCGGAAAGACGAGAACGGTTGACATTTCTAAAGGAACTATTTTTTGTTTAGTGCAGTTTATAGAAGAACAATTTGATGATTTGTATAGAAAACTTAAGAAGGAAAATTTTTTGGCAGATATAACAGATAAAAGAGAAATGAGTGTTCGGCTTGCTTTTTATTTAGGTGAACTCAATATGATACATCCTTTCAGAGAGGGGAACGGAAGAACTCAAAGGATGTATATTGAGCAGCTATGCCAAAATAATGGAAGATTCGAAATTGATTTCACGGAAGCAACTAAAGAAGAAATGATATTAGCAAGTGTACAATCTGCAAATGTATCAAACGATTTGCTGGAGGCATTGATTTACAAGTGCCTCGTTGGGCATGTAAACTAGGGTATTCATTCGAAGTAAATTACAATTAGTGAAGATTCCGGAAGATCAGATTCGGGAATATAAAGATCAGGTTTCCGATTGTGCATTTGATAATTTTATGAAATATGGAGTTGATATTTCTCCGGTAATAAAGAATGAAGCACACTTCAATGAATGGTCAGACAATTTTCTTTACTATAGAAATGTGCGTGATGAAGGGGTTGTAATTAATGCAGGATAAAGATAGAGACTTATCCGGGGATAGACTTTTTTAAAAGCGGAGAGGACTGCCATAATATGGCAGTCCGTTTTACATGCTGTACTTAGAGTGCAGATTGTGTTTGAATATACTGATAAATAGAAATTTTAGGAATGCGCCAGGTAGATTTACCAATTCGCATTCCTTTTATTTTGCCTTGGTTTAATAGCTCATAGATACGGTTTTTTCCTACCATAAGTATGTCTGCGGCATCTTCTACGGTTAATAAGGTCATAGTATCTTCAAATGAATTTGCATAGATTTGGTTTGCTTCTGATAAGTTTAACATAATACGTCAGTCCTTTCTTAGTTATTGATATTTGTATGTTAATTGCATAAAAAGTTATCTCGTGGAGTAAAAACAGAGGTAATTAATTACAAAGAAAGACAGAAGGATTTACGGGTTACATATAATGTGTATAATCATTTGGACGATAAAAGAGTACGCATGGAGATGCAAAGACTGGGGATGATAGATGCAGAGAAGAAGGTTGATCCGGTGACTTTTGGTGACAATTTGGTGACAAATTAGAAACAAAATATGCCACCTGATGTCAAAATACATCAAGTGGCATTTTATAAAGGAAGATTAAAAAAATGTCAAAAAGCCCGAAAATATCACAAAAAACAGTTGACAATCCCAAGCATAATGCATACAATAGTGGCGTAAAAAGAAATAGGAATTCTTCGGGGCAGGGTGCTGCGGATGACGCATATTCCCGACCGACGGTATAGTCCGTGAACTGCTTTTTGCAGCCGAACCGGTGAGATTCCGGTACCGACAGTATAGTCTGGATGAGAGAAGAAAAAGTGCAAATTAATGTTTGCATTGTTGACTGTATGATAGAAAAAGAACCCCGATAGAGAAATCTATCGGTTTTTTATTTCCTGATCATATATGCAGGCAACACTCCTCTGGAATTCCGTTGATTCTGAAAGGAGAGTTATTATGAGTGAACAGACAAAGACAGCAGTAAAGCAGGGAGGCATGAATACAAAAGTACGCTATATTACGGTTACAGCGATGCTTTCTGCCGTAGCGTTCGTGCTTATGTATCTGGAGATTGCCATTCCGATCATGCCATCATTTATCAAATTTGATTTTTCGGATCTGCCGGCACTACTTGGAAGCTTTGCGCTCGGACCAGTGTGTGGGGTATTGATCTGTCTGATCAAGAACGTTCTCCATCTGGCATTTTCAAACAGTATGTTTGTTGGAGAACTTTCCAATTTTATTCTCGGAGCCGTATTTGTGGCAATTGCAGGTAATATCTACAAACATAAAAAGACCAAAAAGAGTGCGGTAGTCAGTGGTCTGGTTGCAGCATTGGTCATGGGAATAGTCAGTGTGTTTTCCAATTATTTTGTGGTTTACCCGGTATATTACAAGGCTGGTATGGCAGAGGAAGCCATCCTGCAGATGTATCAGGCAATTGCACCATCCATGAAAAGTGTACTGCAGTGCCTGATCTGCTTTAATCTTCCATTTACAATTGTAAAAGGACTGATTGCAGTTGTCATCTGTATGCTGATTTACAAACCGTTATCTCCAGTTTTAAAAGGACGTTTAAGTGAATACTAAATGGTTTTGGGAGCTGTAAAAAAACTCCCCTGACAGAAAAATCGCCCAGACCGTGAGGTCTGAGCGA
>ERZ773241.63-NODE-63-length-125545-cov-12.013061_pt1 | contig 125545 bp, 122 predicted proteins | sample MGYA00580989_ERZ773241 | MGnify/ENA primary metagenome ERZ773241 (study PRJEB29015, sample SAMEA2737804) | human gut metagenome | biome: human gut; feature: human-associated habitat; material: faeces | place: China | collected 2012 ... | reverse complement strand
CCGCAGCCACTACCGGCAGTCGCAGCGGATGCAGACCGACATTCCATACCGGGATGAACGAAAGGCCGGATAATCGCCCAAGCACGCCGGCATACGCAAAATTACCGACGCCCGGGAACGGCATATGCCCGCCCGGCAGCAGGCAGGGAACGAGCTCCGACCGACCCCAGAAACGCGGACAGCCGCAACAGGCGCCGATCAGCCCTTATGCTTGAACAGGTAGGTCTTTGACTCGCAGCGAGTCAGCAAGCGGCGAATATTCTTGCGATGCGTAAACAGCAGCAGCAGGGCGATCACGCAACCGAACACCACGAGCGAAACCGGAGGCTGCCGCTTCAGAATCAGGATGAATATCGGAAACGCTACCCCGGCGCTCATCGAGCCGAGCGACACGTAGTGCGTCAATCCGAAAACGATGGCGAAAACGACCAGGCAGAGCAGAACGGCACCCGGGTATACGGCCAGCACGGCTCCGGCCAGCGTGGCGACTCCCTTGCCTCCGCGGAAATCGGCAAACAGCGGCAGAATGTGCCCCGCCACGGCGGCGGCCACAAGCACTATCTTCAGGTTGAACATCTGGCTGCTGACGGCCTCGTAGCCGGACAAGTGCGCCAGCATGACGGCAGCGAAGCCCTTCAGTATGTCGATTGCGAAAACCGGCAGCGCGGCCCGCGCGCCCAACACCCGGAGCGTATTGGTCGCCCCGGCGTTGCGGCTGCCGTGTTCCCGGACGTCGATGCCGTAAAAACGCTTGCCGATCCATACGGCGCTCGGAATCGACCCCAGCACATAGGCCACCAAAATGAGAAATACGTTCAAAGCCATAAAACGTTCCGTTTGTAGCGCAAAGTTATGCAAAGATAGCTCTTTCGCCGGAACTTGTTTTCGGTTTTAACAAAATTGACTACTTTTGTTAATTATTCCGAACCCCCATGGAAATGGTATCGAAATTCTACGACAAGCTGCTTGCCCGGCAATCGCTGAGCTCGTGGTTCTGCGTCATTTTGGGCAGCGTGATCCTGTCGGCCGGCTTCGTGCTGTTCATGAAGCACGCGATGAATTCCTACGCGGCCAAGCGTGAGGAGAAGGCGGCATTGAAGGCCAGGGCAGCCGAAGCGCAGGCCCGGGCTGAGGCCGGGAAAGGAGGCGATCAGTAATGGTACTGCTGCTGCAATACACCCTGATCTTTGCTTCCGTGCTGATCCTGGTCGCCCTCGGCGGCTGCTTCGCGGAGCACTCCGGCGTCATCAACCTCGGCCTTGAGGGCATCATGATCATGGGCGCCCTCGGCGGCGCGCTGGCGATGCGCTACATTTCGCCCAATGTGCCCGCCATCGTGATGATCCTCGGCGTTCTGGCTATTTCGGCGCTGGTCGGCATGATCTATTCCTGCCTGCTGGCCGTGGCCTGCATCAACTTCAAGGCGGACCAGACGCTTGTCGGCACCGCGCTGAACCTGCTCGGCACCGCGGGCGCGACGGTCATCGTCAAGGCCATCAACACCGCGGCGAATCCCGACGACGTTTCCTCCATCGTGCAGTATGCCGGTGCGAAGAAGGCGTTCACCGTCAATCTCGGCTCGTTCGAGTTCAGCTGGTTCATGCTCGTGACCGCGCTGCTGCTCGCCGCGTCCTACGTCCTGCTCTATAAGACCCGCTTCGGCTTGCGCCTGATGGCGTGCGGCGAGCATCCGCAGGCGGCGGACAGCGTGGGCATCAACGTCTACAAGATGCGCTGGGCGGGCGTGCTGATCTCCGGCTTCCTTGGCGGCATCGGCGGCATCGTGTTCATCACCGCCGGCGTTTCCGAATGGCGCTTTGAGTACGGCGTGGCAGGCTTCGGCTTCCTGTCCCTCGCGGTCATGATCTTCGGTCAATGGAAGCCCCAGCGCATCGCGCTCGCGGCGCTCCTCTTCGGCCTGTTCCGCGCGCTTTCGAATGTCTACATGGGCTTTGGCTTCCTCACGGCGATGAACATTCCCAGTCCGGTGTACAACATGATGCCTTATATCATCTCTCTCATCGTGCTGGCGTTCACCTCCAAGCGCTCCCGTGCCCCCAAGGCGGAGGGCATCCCCTACGACAAGGGCCAGCGCTGAGAACCCATCAACACAGCAAAAAAGCAGCGGCTGCGATGCAGCCGCTGCTTTTTTATCGGTCGACTTTTACCATGCGTGCTTGGCACGGGACTGTATCTCGGTCATGCCGAAGAAGCTCATGTCCACGCGCGTTCCCTGATCGCCCCAGGTCGTGTCGATGTGGTAGGTCTTGCCGTCGAGCTCCGCGACGGTCCAGATGTGGTCGGCGTTCATAAGCGCGGTACACTCGATGCCCTCGAGCCGCAGCAGAAGGTCGTATGCTCCCGTGTAGCCGTCGCAGACGGCTACGCCGTCCACCAGTGCGCTATAGGCCAGATGACTCAGGGAGCTGCTGGAGACGGTCCCCTCATCGTAGACGCAGTTGTTGCACAGCCAGACGTAGTAGGCCCGCGCCAGCTCATACTGCGTCATGTCGCCCGTCAGATAGCCGCTCTCCCACAGCGCATCGTGGACGAGGATCGCGCGGGCGAGCGTCTCCTCACGGTATTTTTTGAGCTGCGCGCCGTCACAGGCTGTGGAGGAGAAGGTCAGCAGCACCTTGCCGGAGGAATAGCTGCGGCAGGAGGTGGAGTTGTACATCTGCTCGCAATGGCGCTTGACGCCGACTGTAAAAGCGCGGGTGAGCTTTGTGGCCTCCTCGTTGGTCAGCGTACGGTTGTATTGCAGAGTGATGCTGTCGGCGCCGTCGTGGAGCATCTTTCGGATCAGCGCGTCGATGGCGTTGGCGTCGTCGGCTGCCGGCGCGGTGGAGACCTCGGCAGGCGCCGCAATCAGGTCGCCCCAGGTCGTACCGGCGGCGGAGCGATAGGAAAGACTTTGCCACGAGAGCGTCAGGCGCGCGGACGGCTCGACCATGCGCACAACCAGTGCCGCGAGCTCGCTGCGCTTGAGCGTATCATTCGGATGGAAGGAGCCGTCCTCGTTCACGCCACCCACGATGCCCCACTTGTAGAGCCGGAGAATATCGTTCTGATAGGGCGTGTAATCGTCCACGTCGGTGATGCGGCGGTGCGAGGCATAGCCGACGGTCACGGCCTCGGCGTTGCGCTCGTCGTAGCACTCCGCGCTGAGCGCGGAGGCCAGCACGCCTGCCATCTGCGCGCGTGTCGCGGCCTCCGGATAGTGGCCGTCAAGCTCGTCGCCGAGGCATTTCTCAGCCTTGAGATAGCGCACATAGGGCTGGTACCAAGCCTCGCCGGCTGCCGCCGTGTGGATCGCTGCGCCGCGCTCAAGCGCGTGCAGCCGCGCGGCAAAGGTCACCAGCTCGGCAATGGTGACGCTCCCCTCTGGCGCGTAAGCGCTGCCGCTCACGCCATCGGTCAGACCGTATTCGTACAGCGCAGCGACGGCGTCGTGATACCACGCCGAGGCGTCCACATCCGCGAAGCGCCCGTCGTAGCTTCGCGTGCGCGCAAAGGGGGAGAGCGTGTCCGCCTTCTCCGCCGAAGGAGCGGGCGCGGGGACGTCCGCTGTCACGTCCTCCGCCTGCGCGGCGGTGGAGAGCAGCAGGGTAAAGATGCAGAGGAAAAGCAAAAGCCGCTTTTTCATGGTGCTTACTCCTTATCTCGTCAGGGGACGAGGATATCCATATCCTCCAGCGTGAGCGCCTCATTGTAGGGATTGAGGGCCTCGTTGACCAGGTCGCAGGTCGCCTGCGCGTCGAGCACATAGACCGACTGCTTGTTGTAATAACCGGAGCCGTCGCCGGGGAGGGTGGCAAAGTGGATGTTTTCGGTGCCGATGTTCAGCGCCTCGTTGCCGAGCCAGACGAGGTTGCCGGTCGTGAGGTCGGTCTTGACGTAGGTGTAGAAAATATCCACCAGCGCGGGGATGTTCTTGACGTTGCCGATCTGCAGCAGCTGCTTGGCGACCGCCTTGAGGAAGGCCTGCTGGGTGCCGATGCGGCCGATGTCCTCCGTGCCGTAGCCGGTGCCGTCGTTGTTGTGGCGGAAGCGGACGACCTCCATCGCCTCTTGCCCGTTGAGATGACGCGGGCCTTTGGTGAAGTGAATGTGCAGGTCCTGATAGGGGTCGTCGTAATCCATGTTGATGGGGATGTCAAAGTCCACGCCGTCGATCTGATCGACCAGCGCGATGAAGCCCTTGAGATTGACCGTAACATAGAAATCAACCGGTATGCCGAGCAGGTTTTCGATCTGCTCCATCAGCAGCTCCGTGCCGCCCTTGGCGTAGGCGAAGTTGAGCTTGTTGTTGCGGTATTCATTGTGCAGCAGCGTATCGCGCGGGAGACTCACAAGGTCGATGCGCTTGTTCGGCACGTCGAAGCGGACGAGGATGTTCGTGTCGCTGCCGCCGTTGTCGTCGTCAAGCCCGGAGACGAGAATGTTGTAGCAGTATTCGCGGCGTGTGCGGCCCGGAGCGTCGAGCTCGTCCGTGTCGGTCCGGTCGACGTCCGTGCTTGCCGTGCCGTCCGGCGTTACAACGGGCTTGTCCGTGTCAAGTTCGGGCGCACGAAAGACATATTTGACCGTCGCAAACACGGCGGTCGATAAAAAGAGCAGGGATAACAGTGTGACCGCAAGGCGCTCGGGGCGGCGCTTCGCGGGATTTTTTTTCTGCATGGCGGGATACGGTCCTTTCCGTTATTGTCGAAAACAGGGGAATACTGCCATTATACTCATTATGTCAACAAACTACAAGAGGGAAAAAGAGCTTGCGCGGCCGGCGGAGGAAAAAGGCCGGCCGGCCGTGCGGTGTTTGATCGGTTTCTGCTTTTATTTGACGAAATTCAGAGGAAAAAGTTTCAAGCTCCCTTATATTTTTTTCTCGTGGCGATGCCGCCGCGGATGTGCCGCTGGGCTTTGTTGATCTCAAGGATCTCCTTGACCTGAAGGTAGAGGCTGTGGTTGATCTGCGGAAGCCGGTCCTGAATGTCCTTGTGGACGGTCGATTTACTGACACCGAACTTCTTGGCTGCGGCGCGCACCGTGGTGCGGTTTTCTATGATGTAAACTGCCAGATCGCAGGCCCGCTCTTCAATATTACCCTTCATGAATGAAACACTCCCTATTCGAGTTGCTTCAATCTATGCACCGCGGGGAGCGAATATGTGCAAAGACGCGCACGGCGCTTGAAAAGCGGCGCACAGTCTGCTACAATGGGCAAAAATGATCGCGGGAGGGCGTGTATGGATGAAAAAAAGAGGACACTGCGCGGCTTTTTGTGCGCGGCACTCGGCGGCGTGTGCTGGGGCGCGTCCGGCACGGTGGGACAGTATCTCTTCACCTGTCAGGGCGTGGACAGCGGATGGCTGACCGTGGTGCGGATGTTTCTGGCCGGCGTGGTGCTGCTCGGCGGCGCGCTCGTAAGGCACCGCCCGCAGCTTCGGGCCATCTGGTCGGACCGGCGCGACGCGCTGCGGCTCGTGCTCTTCTCCGTCGGCGGACTGATGACCTGCCAATATACCTACCTCGCCGCCATCCGTTACTCCAACAGCGCGACCGCCACGGTGCTGCAGTATATGGGACAGGCACTCATTTTGCTTTGGGTGTGCCTGCGCGCGCGCCGCCTGCCGACGCGGCGCGAGGGCGCTGCGCTCGTGCTCGCGCTCCTCGGCGCTTTTTTGCTTGCGACTCACGGCAGCCTGACCGCGCTCGCGCTCTCGCCGCAGGCGCTCTTTTGGGGCCTGTGCGCGGCGGTGTCGCTGATGCTCTATACGCTCCTGCCGGGCGATCTGCTTCGGCGCTATCCCGTGAGCGTCTGCACGGGCTGCGGGATGTTCATCGGCGGCGTGGTGCTGCTCGTGCTCACGCAGGCGTGGCGGATCCCGGTCGCGCTCAACGCCGCGGTGGCGCTCGGCACGCTGGAGATCTCCGTTGTCGGCACGGCGCTGGCGTTCACGCTTTATTTGCAGGGCGTGAGCGACGTCGGCGGCGTGCGCGCAAGCCTGCTTGCCTGCACCGAGCCGGTCAGCGCGGCGCTGTGCGCGGCGCTCTGGCTGCACACGAGCTTCGCGTGGCAGGATCTTCTCGGCTTTGCTGCCATTCTGGTGATGGCGGTGCTCATCGCGCTGCCCGAGCGCGCGTCGGAAAAATCGACGGAGAAGGCGGAGAATTGAAAAAAAGAGGGAGCCGAAAACCGCGAAGCTGCGGTTTCCGGCTCTCGTTTTCTCACTATGTGCAGGGCTCAAAGCAGCAGCATCAGCACCGGCGTCACCACAAAGCAGGCAAGGGTGGAGATCGCCGCGCCCTGCGCGGCCAGCTGCTCGTCTGCGCCGTATTCCGCCGCGGCGACGACCGTCTGCGTCACGACCGGCATGGCCAACTCCACGACATATACGCTGCGCACCAGACCGCTGATGCCGAGCAGCGCGCAGAGGGCAGCGCCCAGCGCCGGTGAGATGACAAAGCGGAAGACCATCATCACGCCGAGCGTGGGTGTCAGGCGCAGGCTGCGCAGCCCGATCTCGTGGATGATGCAGCCCGTCAGCAGCAGCGCCAGAGGCGTGACGGTGTTGTTGATGTATTTCGCGTAGCTCATCACAAGGCTCGGGAGATGGATGTCCAGTCCGACCAGCAGGAGACTGAGAAAGACGGAAATGACCGTCGGTGCGCGCAGGAATTTCCACACCATCTGCATGGAGAAGCCGCCGGCTTCGCCCGACCAGCGTACCAGCGGGATGCCGATGAGCTGCGTAAAGCAGCTGCTGACAAGATAGAAGAGCATGACATACGGCGTCGCCACGTCGCCGAACAGCTCTATGCACATGGCAAGGCCGATAAAGATGGTGTTGCCCATGGCGGACATCATCACAAAAACGCCGAGCTGGCGGTGCGGCAGCCTCATCAGGCGGCCCGCCAGCAGGCTCAGCACAACGCAGCTCGGGATAACGAGCAGCGGGATGAGCAGCAGGCGCGGCGCGGCGAGCACGTCCGCGCGCGTGAGATTGTTCTGCATCCCATAGATCAGCATGACGGGAATGCCGACGGTCATCAGATAGCGGCTGATGAAGGTCTTGACCTGCACGGTCATCCAGCCCTTGACCGCGCAGAAATATCCGGTCGCCGTCAGCAGCAGGATAATGGTGACGGATGCAACGGCGTGAAGAAAGGTTTCCATCGCTCTGTACCTCAAAAAAATTTATTCACGCAGACAGTATAGCAGTTTGCCGCTAAAAAACAAGGCTTCGACGGAAAAGAAGTTGAAAACCGAGGACAAATGGGCTATGATAAAGAAAATCTTAACGCACGAGGAGGAACGGCGATGAAAGCGGCATTGGTCATTATGGCGGCGGGCATGGGCTCGCGCTACGGCGGCAGCAAGCAGGTGGACGGCATCGGTCCCGACGGCGAAATTTTGATGGAATACTCCATCTACGACGCGATCCGCGCAGGCTTTACCAAGGTGGTGTTCATCATCAAGCCCGAGATGCGCGAGCTGGTGGAGACGCTCTGCGGCAGGCGTGTCGCCGGCATGACGGCGGCGGACGGATCGCCGGTCGAGGTCTGCTATGCCTATCAGGACTTTTCCAGCGTGCCGGCGTTCTATTCCATTCCGACGGAGCGCACCAAGCCCTTCGGCACGGGGCACGCCGTGCTCTGTGCGCGGAGCTGCGTCGGCGAGCCGTTTATCGTCATCAACGCCGACGACTACTACGGTGTGGACGCCTTCCGCGTAATCTATGAAGAGCTTGGGAGGCTCAAGGCCGAGGGCGAGGCGACCATGGTCGGCTACCGCCTGGATAAGACCGTCAGCGAACACGGCAGCGTGACGCGCGGCGTGTGCCATGTGACGGACGGAACACTCGACCGGGTTGTGGAGACCTTCAAGCTCACGGTATTTCCAGACGGCACCATCCGCGACGTGGACAAAAATCCGGAGGGCGACGTTTACGCGCCCGATACGCCGGTGTCTATGAATTTCTGGGGCTTCACGCCGTGGATCTTCACGAAGCTGGAGGAGTATTTCAACGCCTTTCTCCACGCGCTCCCAGCGGGCGAGCTCAAGAAGGAATGCCTGCTGCCGAGCATGGTCGGCGAGTTGATCGAAAAGGGCGAGCTGCGCGTCAGTGTGCTGCACTCCGACGCGAAATGGTTCGGCATGACCTATCACGAGGATAAGGACGCGGTCGCCGCGGCGCTCAAGGCGCTGCATGACGCGGGCGTGTACCCGCCGACGCTGCACGGATAAAGCATAAAAGGGATCACCTGCGGGCAAGATAGCCCGGAGGTGATCTTTTTTATGAGCAAGGAAAAGAAGGAGCGCACGCACGATCCCTTTCCCGACGCGCCGCTTGCCGACCCGGTGTTCGGTCAGCCGGAGAGCTGCGCCGACCTGGTGAACAAGTACGGCACCTACAACATCCAGCCGACGGCAGACACGGAGAATGTCTTTCCGCTCATCTCCCACGCCCTGCCCGAGCAGTGGAAGGACATGGCGATCGGAAAGGACGAGCTGGAGCAGGAATAAAGGAAGCGCGCGGCCGTACCGCGCGCTTCCTTTATTCTTCGGGGACCTGCTTCATGGAGAGGGAAATGCGGTGCTTCTTTTCGTCCACGTCAAGCACCACGACCTTCACCACGTCACCGACGGCGACGGCCTCGCTCGGGTGCTTGATGAACTTATTGCACACCTGCGAAATGTGGACCAGACCGTCCTGATGCACGCCGATATCCACGAACACGCCGAAGTCGATGACGTTGCGCACCGTGCCGGTGAGCACCATGCCGGGCTTTAAGTCCTTGATGTCCAGCACATCCGTGCGCAGGATGGGCGCGGGCAGTTCGTCGCGCGGGTCGCGCCCCGGCTTTGAAAGCTCTTTTGCAATATCGCGCAGCGTCGGCACACCAACGCCGAGCGCCACGGCGGCCTTTTCCGCGCCGTAGGCATTGAGCCTTGCGGGCAGGTCGCGCGCGTCCTTCGGCGTCGCGCCCAGCAGCTCGAGCAGTCCCTTGGCGGCATCGTAGCTTTCGGGGTGGACGCCGGTGTTGTCGAGCACGTTTTTGCTCTCCGGTACGCGCAGAAAGCCCGCGCACTGCTCAAAGGCCTTGGGGCCGAGCTTGGCGACCTTCAGAAGCTGACGGCGCGTGGTGAACACGCCGTTCTCCTCGCGGAAGGCGACGATGTTCTTGGCGATGGTCCCGTTGAGCCCCGCCACGCGCGTGAGCAGCGAGGGGGAGGCGGTGTTGAGGTCCACGCCGACGGCATTGACGCAGTCCTCGACCACGGCGTTGAGGCTCGCGTCCAGCTCCTTTTGCGGCATATCGTGCTGATACTGCCCCACGCCGATGGCCTTGGGGTCGATCTTCACCAGCTCCGCCAGCGGGTCCTGCAATCTTCTGGCGATGGACACGGCGGAGCGGAGGTTGACGTCGAACTGCGGAAATTCCTCCGCGGCGAGCTTGCTTGCGGAGTAGACCGACGCACCTGCCTCGCTCACGATCATGTAGCTGAGCCCTCCGCCGACCTTGTGAATGAGCTCGACGGTCATCTGCTCGGTCTCGCGGCTCGCCGTGCCGTTGCCGATAGCGATGTGCTCCACGCCGTGCTTTTTGACGAGCTGCGCGAGCTTCGTGATGGCTTCGTTCTTCTGCCGTTCGCCGTAGGTGGGGTAGACCACCATGGTGTCGAGCACCTTGCCGGTCGCGTCAATGACCGCGACCTTGCAGCCGTGGGCATAGCCGGGGTCGAGGCCCATCGTCACATGGCCCTTGACCGGCGGCTGCATCAAAAGCGGCTTGAGGTTGAGAGCGAACATTTTGATCGCGCCCTCACTGGCCTTGTCCGTCAGCGCCGCGCGCATCTCGCGCTCAAGCGAGGGGTAGATCAGGCGGTCGTAAGCGTCCTCGGCGGCGGCCTTAACGAACTCCATCGCGGCGGAGCCGGGCTTCACGACCGCGCGGCGCAGCAGCGGCAGCGCCAGCTCGCGGTCAAGCAGGACGGTCGCGCTGAGCATTTTCTCCTTCTCGCCGCGGTTGATGGCGAGGATCTGGTGCCCCTGGAGACGGCTGAGCGGCTGCTCGAAATCGTAGTACAGGCGGTAGACGCTGTCCTCCTCCGTCGCGGCGAGGGAGCGGAGCGTGCCGCGCTTTTCCAGCAGCTCGCGCAGCGACCGGCGGATGGCGGCGTCGTCGCTGATCCACTCGGCCACAATGTCGTTTGCGCCCTGTAGGGCGTCCGCAACGGTCTCCACGCCCTTTTCCGCGCTGAGATAGTCCGCGGCGGCTTCCTCCGGTCGGGGGCAGTCGCGCTCCTGCGCGAAGAGCAGCGCCGCGAGCGGCTCAAGCCCCTTTTCCTTGGCGACGGTCGCGCGGGTACGGCGCTTGGGCTTGTAGGGACGGTAAAGGTCCTCGACCTCGGCGAGCGTCTGCGCCGCGTCGATGGCAGCGGCAAGCTCGTCGGTCAGCTTCTCCTGCTCGGCGATGCTCGCCTTGACGCTCTCCTTGCGTTCGGTGAGATTGCGCAGATAGGCAAGACGCTCCTCGAGCGTGCGCAGGGCGGTGTCGTCCATCGAGCCGTGCAGCTCCTTGCGGTAGCGGGCGATGAACGGAATGGTGTTGCCCTCGTCGAGCAGTCTGACGACGTTCTCAATGTGCTCGGCGGGGCGGTTCAGCTCGCGTGCGAGCTGTTCAATGATGGTCATGAATATTGGCTCCTTGTCGATTCGGTTTTGGGGTGACGAAAAGAGGGATATGCTCCCCCTTTTCGCAGCGTTACTTATGGTACAGCTTTTTGACCTCGTACCTCGGCTCGCAGGTCACATGGATGCCGAGCCGCTTGTAGAGCTTGATGTCCTCCTCCGAGATGATGACGGAGAAGTGCGCGTCGCAGCCGCGCAGACTGCCGAGCTGCTCCTGCGCGAGCTGGGCGATGGGGTTCGTCAGCGCCGAGATGCACAGCGCGATAAGCACCTCGTCCGAGTGCAGGCGCGGGTTGTGGTGCCCGAGGCTTTCGATCTTGAGCTTTGAGATCGGCTCAATGACCTGCGCGGAAATGAGGTCGAGCTTGTCGCTCACGCCGCCCTGCGCCTTGAGCGCGTTGAGCAGCAGGGAGGCGGAGGCTCCCAGCAGCGAGCTCGTCTTGCCGGTAACCACGCGGCCGTCGGGCAGGACCATCGCGCCGGCGGGCTTGCCGGTCTCCTCGGCCTTTTGCAGCGAAGCGGCGACGGCGGGGCAGATATCCGGCGTGACGCCGGCTTGCTGCATCACAAGCTCCAGCTTGCGCAGCTGACATTCGTCGGCCTCACCGCGCACGAAGGAGACCTGCGCGGTGTAGTAGCGGCGCAGGATCTCCAGACGGGACGCCTCGCGGCAGACCTCGTCGTTGATGATGCAGTTGCCCGCCATGTTCACGCCCATGTCGGTGGGAGACTGATAGGGGCACTTGCCCTGGATCTTCTCAAACATCGCGCGCAGCACGGGGAATATCTCCACGTCGCGGTTGTAGTTGACGGTCGTTTTGCCGTAGGCCTCGAGGTGGAACGGGTCGATCATGTTCACATCGTTGAGGTCGGCGGTCGCCGCCTCGTAGGCGAGGTTGACGGGGTGCTTGAGCGGCAGGTTCCAGATGGGGAAGGTCTCGAATTTGGCGTAGCCTGCGGCGACGCCGTGCTTGTGCTCGTGGTAGAGCTGGCTCAGACAGGTCGCCATTTTGCCGCTGCCCGGGCCGGGCGCGGTCACGACGACAAGGGAGTGGGTGGTCTCGATGTAGTCGTTTTTGCCGAAGCCCTCATCGCTGACGATATGCGCCACGTCGGAGGGATAGCCGGCGATGGGATAGTGGCAGTAGTGCTTCACGCCCAGCGTGTCAAGCCGCTTCAGGAAAGCGTCGGCGGCGCTCTGACCGGCGTACTGCGTCACCACGATGCTGCCGACGTACAGCCCGAGCGCGCGGAAGGCGTCCATCAGGCGCAGGCAGTCGTCGTCGTAGCTGATGCCGAGGTCGCCGCGCAGCTTGTTCTTTTCAATGTCGTTCGCGCAGACCGCGATCACGATCTCCACATCGTCGCGCAGCTGCTGGAGCATACGGATCTTGCTGTCGGGCTGAAAGCCGGGCAGCACGCGCGAGGCGTGGTAGTCGTCGAAGAGCTTGCCGCCGAACTCCAGATACAACTTGCCGCCGAAGAGCGAGATGCGCTCGCGGATGTGTTCGGACTGCATGGATAGATATTTGTCGTTGTCAAAACCGAGCTTCCCCATCAAAAGTATACCTCTTTACACAAAATTCAACTTATTATACCCGAGCCCGCACGGCTTGACAAGGAAAGCGCAAAAAGAAAAATAGCAGAAAATGCGGCGCAAATTTCTGCTATTTTCCCATCTTTACAATTTGTTTTTGCCGTCGTATGCTATGAATAGTCTCCCCTGCGGAGGAAGGAACAGTGCCGGAGATAAAAAATTGTCTGCTCCGCGAAAAAAGTGTTGACAAATGAACAGCAGTGCGGTAATATAGTCACGTTCGGTTCGCGCGGTTAGCTCAGCTGGTAGAGCACATGCTTGACGTGCATGGGGTCACAGGTTCGAGTCCTGTACCGCGCACCACGGAAAAACCTTGAAGCTTCAATGGCTTCAAGGTTTTTTTGTTGCCCTGAAACCCTGTTTAGCCTTATTTTTAGCCTTATTGTCCCTCAAGCATCCGAAACGCTCTTGATAAACTGCTCCATACGCTCTGCGCTGTCCTGCTTCATCTGCTTCGTAACGTGTCCGTAAACGTCTAATGTAAACGCTGCGGTGGCGTGACCGAGATTTTCCTGCACGGTCTTAATGTCGTCGCCGCTCTTGATAGAGGCAACGGCGAAGGTGTGACGCAGATCGTGGAAGCGCGTGGCCGGTGCGCCGATGTTTCGGACGATACGCTTGAAGCAGTCGTACACAGTTCGATAAGACAGATAGCCGCCGGTTTGGTTGGTGAATATGAGGCCGTGCTCTTCCCATGCATCGCCGGCCTCCATTCTCATACTGTTTTGCTCCAGCTTTTGAAGTCGGAACAACTGAATCACCGAGGGGGCCAGCGTCAGACAGCGGCTCTTGTTATTCTTTGGTGGAGAGAAGTAATACTCTCCGCCCTTTTTCTGCTCCCTGCGAAGCTGTCGTTTTACCGTGAGAGTACCTGCCTGAAAGGCAATGTGTTCCCAACCGAGACCGAGCACTTCACCCTCGCGCAGGCCAGTGAACAGAGCAATCTTATAGAGGTATTCGTGCGGATGCCCCTGCACCTCGCGCAGAAACACAGCGACCTGATCTTCCTCCAAGGGGTGCATCTCTTTTCTGATGATGCGTGGGAGAATGCACGCTTCGGTCGGGTTTGTACGAAGATAGCCAATCAGAACAGCTTGCTTCAACGCCTTGTGCAGCACGCCGTGAATGTTCTTGATGGACTTTGCGGAGAGAGGAGCAGCATCAGGTTTTGACGGCTTGGCAAGCTCGTTGTAGAAATGCTGCACCGTGTGAGCATTCAGTGCGTCGAGACGGATGTGACCGAGATGCGGGTCGATATATAACTCAATGGTGCGCCTGTAAAGGTATGCGGTAGAAGCCTTGACCCCGACAAGGTAATCCTGTGCCCATATGGACATCCATTCGGATATGCTGAGCTTACAGGGAGCAACATAGGTCTTTGCATCAATTTCGGCTGTGATCTGCCGAAGCTTCTGCGCGACCTCCTTCTGCGTTTTCCCCGTGATGCTGCGCTGGATCTGCTTGCCGGTACAAGCGTCGTACCCCTCGGTATAGCGCCCCTGCCAGTAAGTGTATTCTTTTCCGTTGCGAGTGGTTGTAATCTTTCGGATAGAACCGGCGCCGTTAGCGCCTTTTTTATTTTCATTCTTGCGCGACATATATCCTCCTTTCCGCCGCGCAGGACATACCTAAATAATATGATACGCCCTGCGCAGCAGAAATGCAAAGCTTTATTTGAGAGACTTAGGTCTCTATTTCTCGGTATCCTCCAAGAACTCGATCAGCGCGTTCTTGGGGATGCGCACCTGCCGACCGACGCGGATGCTGCGGAGCCTGCCGCTGCGCACCAGCTCATAGGCTGTGTTGCGCCCGATGCCGAGGATCGGCATCAGCTCCTCCACACGCAGCGTCACGGGGAGGTCGTCAAGGGAACAGTACTTATTCTCCATCGCGGCCCCGCTTTCTGACCGACGCAAGGTAAATGTTCGTTACGTCGGCACGCTCGTGGCCCAACAGACGGGAGACCGCATAGTGCGCGTCAATGGCGCTCATGCCGTCCTCCGTCAGCTTTGTATACTGCTCCGCAGCATAGGTGTGCCGAAGCCCGTGAAAGGACAAGCGCCGGTCTGAGTCTTTGTCGCTGACCTCGTTCCGGTAACGGTAAATGAACAGTTCCAAGGCGTTGATGGCGCGGTCGGTAGGCATACCGTCCGGCACCAGCAGCTTGTGGCCACGCTCGGTCTGTGCCAACAGCTTACGGAGCATCATTGGGATACGCTCGTCCTCGATGGGGACGGTGCGCACCTTGCCGCCCTTGCCCTTTACGGCGAGGGTGTTTTCGCGCAATGCCCGTTCGGCTGCCGCTGTGTCTATGCGAAAGCACTCGTGAATACGAAGCCCCGCATAGCGCCCAAGGTAGAGGGCAAGAATGAAGTCATCACGGTTTTCGGCCATCGCCTTGCCGAGCAGACGGTTGAACTCCGGTCCGCTCCACGTCCGGTCAAGCTGCCCGAACCGGCGGCGTTCCAGCTCGACGCCTAACTCGCTGTTCGTTGGCAGCGTGTATTTGGGGCAGGACATTTTATCGTGGAAAAACCGAATGGCGGCAAGGTCGGTTTTCACGGTACTGGCAGACTTGCCGGTATCCTGTAAGTACAGCACATAACTCACCAGATGCTTGCCACTGATGTTCTCCAGCTTTTGCAGATGATATTCTGCGGCGAGGTAGGCGCAGAACCGTTTGCACGCTTCGTAGTAACGCGCCTTGGTCCGAAAGCTGCCTTGACGGTTGTGCCGTGCCAGCCTGTCAAGCTGTGCGACGAGGGTGAGGAAGATGCCTCTATTTTGAACAGCAGACATATCCAAAAATCTCCTTAGAAATTGTAATCGTGTTCAGATGGGCGCACTTCACCCATTGGCAAAAAATTCCGTTTCCGCTTCCTTTCCACGGAATGGAAGCCCTTGAACGGTGAAAAAGCCTTGCGGCGTCTACCGTTTTGCGGTGCGGCCCGAAACCTGTCTCTTTTTACTTTTGCCTCGGTCAGTACGATACCGCGTGGGGCGTGCGCCCTGCCATCTGCGATGGCGGCGGTGAACACCAGGCCGCTGAACTCGGCTGCAGCTGCTGACAAATCGGAAGCAGTTGCCGGTGTTCTTTGACCCGCACCGGCTGCGGATCGGTGGTGTGCTGTTCCTGCGCCGCCGGTTCGGACACACTGCCCGGGCGCAGGGGAGAGACCTTTGCCGCGGTCTCGGGGGCGTTTCTCCTGCATCTCAAACCGCCCCGATTTGAGAGGGATCCGTTCTTTCTTTTAACTGCTTGACCTTCCTGCGGCCTCGTGGCCTCCGGCTGGCAGGACCGGCGGCTGCTCCAACGAGCGAGGCTCCATACAAAAACGCAAAAAGAGACGCAGTTTGCCGAAAGGCATTCTTCGTCTCTTTGCTTCAGCGGCACAGCGCGAGCGCCCGCCGCGAAATTACTTCTTATCGTTTTAAGTATTATACCGCCGAAAACGGTTAAGGTTTCTGCGGAATCTTTTTTCTTTCCAATCTCCTTTTTTCAGACGAATGGGCGCACTTGTCCCACTACAGTCGCCGTTCCTCCCTAACTTACTCCGCCCTAACTTACTTCGCCCAAGGGATGCTTCGCGGCAAGCAGATATTTCCTGCCCAGTGCACCGCGAGACTCCTAATACAAGGCTATTGTAGCAGAGCCTTCGAGGGCTGTATAGTTGGAGTTTTTCCATAGTGAGCAAAAAGGCGAACGGACACAAAGCGCCCCTTCGTCTCTCCAATGTGCCGAGCAGCTGCAAAGCCATTCGGCAAAATCCATACAAACACAGAGCAGATCTGCTCCGCAAAAGGGCATAACAAGCCCTTATCGTAGTAATTACATAACGTACAAACCTAACAAACGTGCACAGGCGGATCTCTCCGCACATAGGCCAGACGGCCTACGCCTCCGAGGAGGAAAGCGTGCATAGAATCAATTACAATTTTTGTATACCACAAGATACGGTATATGTCAAGCGATAAATTTTCAAAATGTGGTGTCTCATCAGGCTGCGGCAGATTTTCATAATGCGTATTGTGTACATATTCCGTGCGTATCATCGGTTCATGATTTCGGCAAAGTCGTATTGCTGCCGTATAAATGGTGTATTGACGGAACCCTTGAGTTTTCACCTATATAATAAGGCCTACAAAGTAAACCAACACCGCTACCTGCGAAGTTCAGCCAATGCTGTTTTTTAACAGACTGAAACGCCCAAGCAATGCTCGAGCACTTCGATAAAAAGCAGATAACTATTTGACAGATTTTAGCTCTAAGGTTTTGCCTATTGCGGCCTTTCAAACCATTGAGGTAATAACCTTTTCGTTTGTTACCTATGTCCAGAACCTTCATGCTAGAAATGTCCTTATACCAGTTTGAACCGCCGGTAAGTGAATCTGTATAGAGGGCAGCAGTATTGGCAGAAGCTGTATTACCCTCGTCAATCAGTGTAAACGGCAGGTTCGGATTTTTCCCATGCCGATATTGATGGCAATGTTCTTTACCTCAGTAAGAAAGATTGCGTTCACATCGAGGACTGGCGCAACCGCCCATTGCAGGGCGGGCGCTATCCATACGTCTACATGGAGAGCATCTACCCGCGCCGCAACTGGGGCGGAGAGCACGAAAATGTGGCGATTCTGGTGGCAATCGCCGTGAAATAGGATTGTTTTCGTGAGGTTTTAGGCGCCGCTGAGGGCATGAAGGAGGCCGTGGGCGAGGTGTTCCCGGACGACAAATACCAGCGCTGCACGGTGCATTTCTACCGCAATGTTTTCTCTGTTGTGCCTAAATCCAAGGTCAAAATTGTAGCAAAAGTGCTCAAGACGATTCACACCTATGAGAGCAAAAAGGCGACCTGTGTTTCAGTTCATTGATCGTCGTTTATTGCGCGCCCCTGAACATTATAGTGTCGGGAAGCTGAGAAGCTTCCCGACACTATTGTCCCATGCGTAATCCAGCCACCGTCAGCCTTGACGGTTACGACCCAAGTGCTTGTGTGTGTGGTATTGCAGCTCCAATCCATCCCTGCAGCGCACGGGTGAGCAAGCTAATTATTGCTTACCCTATCCTCTCTTTAAAAACGCAGTGATGCAGTGTAGAGAACCACGACCCTTGAGAATTTCTGAGATATCCACGGTATCAATATTTACGCCATGCTTGTCCAACATTTCCTGTGTACGGGGATTCCCTTGTGCCATAAGAATGTGATTAGGCTCCAACGCAACAAAGTTGCATGCCAATGTTCTGAATTGCTCCGTGCGGGAGGGAATCTCAAGAATCTCGTAGCCCTTTTTCTTGAGCATATCAATGATGTCATAAGGCACCTGCGCTGCATGAACAAGGACCTTGTCATGACTAATTGCGTTCATAATACCATCAATGTGGATGTTGCTATACGGCTGCTGCATATGATAAACAGTAACGCCCATACGCTCAAGCTCAGTTTTAACCTGCTCATAGCCGCTGCGATTGCAGCGTGACCCTGTTGAAACAACACAGGTATGTCGATCGACCCACATAGCATTTGCTCCCTCAAACATACCATCACCGGCAATTGTTTTGAGGATTGGAACTCCGATTTTAGCAAGAGCTTCGGCAACATAGCGTTCCTCGCCGCGACGAGCTGCCATGCCGGGGCGGGTAATGATTGCCCCCTCCGGCGTCATAAACATCAAATCACGGCAGAAAACAGCATTTGGCCTGTCTTCAAGCTGATGCTCTACATAGTAAACCTTTGCGCCAAAGTCCGTATAGACCTTAGCCACATTATCGTGTTGTCGGCGCATAAGCTCAACGTCGATCGGCTCGTCTGAAAAACGAACTGCTTTTGGATCAAAGCTTTCAACTTCCTTCCCGGGGCGACGCATCAAAACTGCACGCAGCGTTTCAACCTCAGAGCAAACGCCCCATTCACCCCAATACTCTGTAATATCCTCCTCAAAGGATGTTTCCTTTGGGAACCATCGCTCACCGAGCAACGCGTCAATGTCCATTTTCAAGGTGTCCATCATGTTATGTATTCTCCTATGAGTTGTATTGTTATCGCCCGTTCACCAAGTGGCAAGCCACAAAGTGACCCGGTTCCGTCTCCACATATTCAGGTGTCTTTTCAAGGCACTGCGCCATGCAGTGCTCGCAGCGGCCAGCAAATCGGCAGCCTGGTTTTGGGTCGATCGGGCTGGATACCTCACCCCGAATGAGCTGGAAACCCTTTTTGCGACTCTCCAAATCAGGCTCCGGGATAGCGGCCAAGAGGGCCTTTGTATAAGGGTGGAGCGGCTTTTGAAACAATTCGTCAGAGCTTGCAAACTCAATGCAGGTTCCTAGATACATGACCATAATTTGGTCCGAGATATGCTTGACAACGGATAAATCGTGCGTGACGAACATATAGGACAGATTTAGTTCATCCTGAAGGTCCATCAAAAGGTTTAGTATTTGGGCCTGAATTGACATATCAAGTGCAGAAACAGGCTCATCACAAACGATGAAGCGTGGCTGCAGCGACAGCGCACGCGCAATGCCGATACGTTGACGGCGCCCTCCGTCAAGTTCGTGAGGGTAAGCATCAGCGTAACGTCTGGCAAGCCCAACCATATCCATCAGCTCAACCGCCCGGTTCATAATTTCGCGCCGCGTCGGATAAGACTTATGGATGAACATATATTCCGAGATCGTTTCAATCACGGATTTTCGTGGATCAATGCTTGAGTAAGGATCTTGAAAGATGATCTGCATTTCGCGGCGTAACGGCCGCATCTTACGGATATTGAGGCTGGTAATGTCTTTTCCGTCGTAGATAATATGACCGGCGGTCGGCTCAATAAGCTTGAGGATTGTACGGCCCAATGTGGACTTTCCGCAGCCTGACTCGCCAACAACACCAAGCGTTTCACCCTGATAGAGCTTAATGTTGATTGAATCAACAGCATGCAGTGTGCCACCTCCCACCTTAAAATACTTTTTCAGGTCTATTGTTTCTAACAGAGGGGCGTTGCCCTTATCATCCATTCGTATTCCCTCCTACATCTGTTTTTTGCCTATCCGGATCAAATAGATGGCAGTAGAGCTTATGACTCCCCTCGCCGCATATTTTTGGCTTTTCCGTTCGACAAATCTCCATGCACTTTTCACAGCGCGGTGCGAATTCGCATCCCTTTGGTAAATTTGTAGGATCCGGCATAAGACCTAAAATAGGTTTAAGTCGGCGTGCCTTTGTTGTCAGATTTGGAATGGAACCAAAGAGACCCTCTGTATAGGGGTGGTGCGACGGCGCGAGAAAAATATCCTCTACGGTACCAGCCTCTACGATTTTTCCTGCATACATCACGCACACATCATCACAGGTTCGCGCAACAATGCCCAAATCATGTGTAATCATCAGCATTGAGGTTCCGAGCCGACTCCGAAGTTCCGCGATCATGGCCAGAACCTGAGCCTGTATCGTGACATCCAATGCAGTTGTCGGTTCATCCGCAATGAGCAGCTCTGGCTCGCAGCACAACGCCATAGCGATAACAACGCGCTGCTTCATACCGCCTGAAAACTGATGTGGATACTCGTGCTTTCGCGATGGCATAATGCCGACCAACTGGAGGATCTCGTCGATTCGCTGCTCTACGGCATCATTAGATAGTTCAGGCCTGTGAAGTCGAATTGCCTCTCCAATTTGATCGCCGACTGTGTAGACCGGATTCAGCGAAGACATCGGGTCTTGAAATACCATAGAGATGCGGTTTCCTCTCACGCCCCGCATTTGCTCCTCGTCAACATGGAGCAAGTCTTCGCCTTCAAAGCAGATCTCTCCGCCTTTAATACGACCTGTCGTTTCCGGCAAAAGGCGAAGAATACTCAGCGCTGTTGTCGTCTTGCCAGCGCCGGTCTCGCCGACGAGACCGAGTGTTTTTCCCTTTTCGATTTGAAAGCTGATACCGTTGACAGCCTCCACAACCTCTATGTCAGTTTCATAAGTAACCCGAAGATCCTTAATCTCCAAAATCGGGCTTTTTTCATTTTCCATTATAGCTCCCCTCCCGTGGCGTACCTTATGACTTCAAATGCGGGTCCAACGCATCGCGCAGACCATCGCCGATAAGATTCACTGAGCAGGCCGTAACAATGATAGATAGTGCGGGAAATGCCATCAAATGAGGCGCTTTTCTCATAAATTCGCGAGCCTCTGAAAGCATCTGCCCCCACTCCGGCTGGGGGGCCGGCATACCGAGGCCCAAGAAACTCAGCGTCGATTCATAGATAATAATTTTTGCGATGTTCAACGTGGTGTTGACAATAATAACGCCAATTGCATTGGGGATAATATGTGAGAGAATGATGCGAAATCCGCTCGAACCGCCAGCCTTTGCCGCCTCGACATAGTCCTGTTCAGAAAGCGTAAGTACCTCAGAGCGAACCAGCCGGACATAGTTGGTAAAATACGCCAAAGTCAGCGCAATGATCAAATTGGTAAAGCTGGCACCCAACGCATATACGACCGCCATGGTAAAAAGAATGTCAGGAACCGACATAAAAATATCCAGCGACCGCATGATAATGCTGTCTACCTTGCCACCAAAATAGCCAGCGACTGCACCGAGAAGGCTGCCAAACAGGCATGAAGAAATCGTCGCAAGAATCGCAATAGCAATGGAAACACGTCCACCGTAGATAATACGCGCGAAAATGTCGCGTCCGTATCCGTCGTTGCCGAAAAGACCCCCTACGGAGGGCTTTGCAAGCATTAAATCCATATTCTGTGTAATTGCCTTATCATAGGAGATAAACAGTGGCGCGCCCACCAAGATCACCGTCAGCACGACCAGCAGCACCAGTCCAATCACGGCTCCCTTATTCTTTTTGAATCTGCGCCATATCTCTTTCCATTTCCCGTCACTTTTGTAGTCTTCATTCAAGTTTTTTTGGGCCGCCATTTGCTCACTTCCTCCCAGATTTTGTGTATTTGGCGCGAATGCGAGGGTCGATCATCGCATAAATCAAATCCACGACCAGCATAACAACGGTAAAGCAGATCGAGATCAGAATCGTTCCGGCAATGATGACCGGCTCATCCTTATAAGTAATACGCTCGACAATCAGGCTGCCGATACCTTGCACAGAAAACAACTCCTCTGCAACCACAGCGCCACACAGCAGAAGGCCGAGGCTCATGCCAACTTGTGTGATAACAGGAAGAAGCGCATTCTTCAACACATGCTTCCAAATTACAGTACGTTCGCTGGCACCCTTAGCGCGTGCAGTTCGGACATAGTCCTGACGAATCGCATCTAACATAGACGACTTGGTAAAGCGGAAATTCTGTGCGGCAATGGGAAGTGAGATTGCCAGTGCTGGCATGATATAGCCTGTCCAGTTCGGAATGCCGTAAGACGGCAGCCACTTGAGCTTGAGTGCAAAGAAGAACAGTAGTACAAGGCCGAGAACAAAGGTCGGTACAGCAGCCAACAGGAAGGAGATAACTGAGGAAATCGTATCCATGGGTGAATATTGCTTCACAGCAGCATAGATTCCCAGAGGAATTCCGATGGCTGTTGAGAGAATCATTCCAATGAACGCCAGCTTTAATGTCATAATATACCGCGGCCATATCTCATCGAATACATTTTGCTTGGTAACATAAGAAATGCCAAAATCCTGGTGGAGAAACATATTGCTGAGATAGTTCACAAATTTCTGAAAAAACGGCAAGTCATATCCGATCGCATGGTTATATGCATCCACATCCGCCTGAGAGACACCAGATCCGAGAATAGCACGTCCCGGATCTCCCGGCGTTATGTTCATAATCAGATAGATAATCAAAGTCACGCCGATAATGGTTGGAATTAAAAATAGGATACGCTTTGCGATGTATTTCTGCATACTTGCCCCCTTTTTTGAGAGATCAGCTATCGTCAGCCTAAGGACCAACGATAGCTGATCCACTTATCCTACAGGAAAGAGTTTATTTAGCCCAACTGATATCGGTCAGGTGGTAGTAGAATGGGTTAATGCTGTCAATCTTTACGCGGTCAGACCATGCAATGCCGACGGCTCCATGATAAAGGGGCAGGATTGTCTTGGTGTCCATAATCATGCTCCACAGCTCAGTGTAAATATCATATCGTTCCTTGGTGTCGGTAGCAAGAACACCCTGATCAACCAGATTCTCAATCTTTTGCCAGTCGAATGTGTTTTTATCATCTTTATAGCAGACAACATACATTCCGACAGACTCTGAATCAACCTGCTGGCGAATGTTATTGTAATCATAGTTACCACTGTCCGAATATACGCACATATCATAGTCAAGTGCATAGAGACGCTCTGTCACAGGACCAGTTTCGCCGATTTCAACATTGGCGATCATACCATTCTCGGCCAAGCACGCCTGAATGACAACTGCGGCCTTTGCTTTCGGTGCCGTATCGGCATTGTAGGTCAGGATGGTACCGACATTGATACCCGCAGCAATCTGCTCTTCGGAAAAGCCGGCATCAAGCAACGCCTGATGGCAGGCATCCTTATTATAGTCATAGGTTTTAAACCTTCCATCACTAGCGCGCGGAGCGGTTGCTACATAGTCAGGAACCATATATTCATATGCTACTGTACCATAGCCGCTGGTCGCAGCCTTAACAACGCTTTCCTTATTAATAGCATAGAATATCGCTTCACGGACTTTGGGATTGGCAAGAATACCATTGTTAGACGGGGATTGATAGTTGATGCCGAGAAACTGAATATCGTTCGCCTTTGCCAGTGTGCAACGTCCTTGGGCAGAGGATTCAATGTCCTCCCACTCGGACAAGGGCGCATCCATGAGATAGTCAAGCTCACCATTCTCATATGCGATGACTGCCGCAGCGTCCTCGGTGATAAGACGGTATTCAACATTTTTGATTGCCGGTGCGCCCTGCCAATAATTTTCATAGGCCTTCAGCTTCACGCCGGCGGAAACATCATACTCAGATACGTAATAAGGTCCCGTTCCCGCTGTATGCGGCCTGGTTCCAAAGGGAACCCCGCTATCAATGATTTCCTGATATTCTCTCTTGCTGTAAATTTTAATGGTAAAAAAGGTGTGAGAGATGGCAGAATAGGGATATTTGAGCGTCATGATTACAGTTTTGTCACCGTCTGCCTTGATCGAGTCGATCATAGAGGTCACATAACCGAATTTAGAATTCTGCATTGCCAGCTCATAGCTGAATACGACGTCCTCTGCCGTAAGAGGATCTCCGTTCTGGAAGGTGGCATCCACAAGCTCGATGGTATAGGTAAGACCATCTTCACTGACCTGAATATCCTTTGCCAGTAGGTTGTAGTAGCCGCCTGCAGACTCATCAATGCCATAAAGGCCTTCAAAAAGTTGAACATAAGTGATTTTATTGCCTTCCATGGCAGAGGTCTGTTGCCAGTCGGTGCTTTGGAGCGCAGAGGAAAGCCGGAGGTAAAGCGTGTCCTTATCATCGCTCACCGATGGGGTATTGCCCTCGCTGCCGCAGCCCGCAAATAGGCTGAGCATCATTATGATAGCCATCAGGAGACTGATATATTTCTTCGTCTTCATTTTGCTGAGGCTCCTTTCATATCCCATTTGCTAATATTAACCGCGTTTTAAGAATGCGGTACAGCAGTGCATAGCGCCGAAGCCCTTAAGGACTTCATCAAACTGAATGGGAATAACCTTGATTCCGTTTTTCTCCAGTAACTCTTGTGAGCGCGGATTACCAGCTGGCATAACAACCAAGCCCGGTTCAATAGCAACATAATTGATTGCAAGGGTCTCCTTAGCCTCATTTCTCGAGGGACACTCAAGTAGCTTAATTCCCTTTTTCTTCAGCGCATCACAAACATCATAGGGGACCTGAGAGGCGTGGATCATAGCAACATCATGACTTGCCATATTTACTAATCCGTCAATGTGCGCATGACCATAGGGAATCTGCATATGAATAATCTGCGTTACTCCCATACGTTCAAGCTCATAGCGAACCATTTCATAGCCCTCGCGATTTGTACGTACACCGCTTGCAAGGATTACTGTATGGCGATCAATCCACATTCCCATTGCACCCTCAAAAGTCGCGCCGCCACAAATCGTGCGAATAATCGGTACACCAAGATCGGCCAATTTCTTTGCCGCATAACGCTCCTCGCCTCTGCGAGCTTCCGTTGCAGGACGGGTAACGATTGCGCCTTCTGGTGTCATGAAGACTAAATCGCGGCAGAAAAGTGCGTTGGGGCGGTCACTGCGCTGCTCATCGACATAGTGTACCTGTACGCCATGTGCGCGGTATACATCGGCAAGTGCATCATGCTGAGCACGGAACTTCTCGGGGTCGATTGGAGCCCGGAATCGAGCGGCTTTCCAGTCAAAATTCTCTACTTCTTTTCCGGGACGGCGCATCAAAACCGCTTTAAGCTTATCGACCTCTGAGCACACGCCCCAGTCGCCCCATATACTGCTCATATCCTCAGTGATTGTCGTCTCGAGTGGGAACCACCGCTCACCAGCAAGAGCATCAATGTCATGTTTTACATCTGTCATTAGCATTATCCTCCTCGTTTTTAAAGCAGATTCAACGATTTCGGCCTTCAATGAGACCACGTCGTTGTGCTACTTGTATACCAGCAAAATGTGTGCCAGAACGAGGGCGTCAAACATAAAATTATACTAATTTTATAGAGTTCTTTGCTATTTTTGCAGAATTCTTTGCTATTCCGAGTTTTTATGCAACACCGCCGCTCTTTGAGCCGCCGATTTAAGCTAAGCAGGAGCGTCGGCCAGTTCGCCTTCCAGCTCCTAATTGCCAAAAATTTTTGCATATACGCAAAAAATTTTGACACATAGGTGTCAAAATTTTTTGACTAACGATTCATACGTCAATTTTATATTTCTTCATTTTGTACATAAAAGCCTGTCGAGAAATACCGATTAGTCGTGCAGCCTCTGCATATGTAGAGGTTTTTTTCAGCGCATCCTCAATGATTCTCTTTTCCACGGAATGAATCTGGTCATTTAATCCGGAAGGCCCCTCATCAGCGCCAGTGCTACATGGCAATGAATCTTTCTCATGTTGCCCGCATTGTTGTACAATATAGCCCGTCAGATCCCTCGCATGAATACATTTCCCTTGTGCGACATTAAAGGCGCCCTCTATCGTATTGCGAAGCTCTCGGACATTTCCGGGCCACGGATATTCCTCAAACATTTTTTTTACTTCTTCATCAACACCGAAAATGTCCTTTTTCATACTACTGTTGAACTTGCTTATGAAATATTTCATCAAAAGCTCGATATCGCAGCGTCGCTCCTGCAGCGTCGGCATATCCACCCGAACAACACTTAGTCGATAGAGCAAGTCCTCGCGCAGCTTTCCTTTACGAACGCATTCCTGCGGGTCTTCATTCATTGCTGCAACGATTTTAACGTCGACTTCGAGTGGCTTATAGCTGCCCAGACGGCAGACACGCTTTTCCTCAATTGCACGCAGCAGCTTTGGCTGAACGCTAATATCCATAGAATTGATCTCATCAAGAAATAACGTTCCCCCATTTGCAATCTCGAAGAGTCCCGGCTTGTTTTCGGCTCCAGTGTAGCTTCCCTTGGTTGTACCGAAGAGGATGCTCTCCAGCAGCGTCGCAGGTATTGCGGCACAATTTTGAGATACAAATGCCTTGTCCGCCCGGTTGCTTGAGGTGTGAATAGACTGAGCGATCAACTCCTTTCCTGTACCAGACCGTCCGGTGATCAGCACTGTCGAATCTGTTTTTGAGATCAATGGGATTTTTCGTTTAATCGCCTCAATATCTTCTGAGCAGGTTATAATATCATCAACGCAGTAAAAAGGCCCCTTTCTCGTGTGAGCAGAGTGAAGATTGATGCTTTGCTTTTCGTAGAAACGACTCGCGTATCTTGATACATCAATTGCCCCTATGATCTCGCCTGTACCTCCTGCGCGAATCGGCATAGTTGTATTAACGGATTGAAATACCTCCTCGCGGCAGGTAATCAAGGCCTGGTATTCGTTGTAAATCGGCTCGCCGCTACGCAACACCCGCATAATCGTACTTGTTTCCTCGGTCAGCCCCGGATAAATATCAAGAACATGCTTGCCGACTAAGTCTTCCTGCTTAGCGCCGCTGATATCAGGACGGTATGTCATAAAAAACTCGATATAGCCTTTGTTGTCTGTAACAATTAGGCCATCATAATAATTATCAAGTTTAAATAATTGTTCAATGTAGTTTGATAACATAACAGGACCCCCCTCGCACAACATTTCTTCTGCCGTTTTCTATATATGGCATTAACCTCTATGGGCTTCTCTGTGTCCGCCTTAACTATTTCGCTGAGAAGGTTACAGATTGTTGCTGCAATACGTATGCAATACAGATGTTAATTACCCGGTGTATAAGCGGAATTATCTTGATAAAAAACTCATTTCAGCAGTATGCTTCCTGCAAAGCTTCGTCGGCAAGGAGGCATATGCCCATTGTTGCCTCAACGTTTTTTTCGCTGAGAAGAAGGCGGGATATCCAGCGCCATGCGGTATTTTGCAACAGCACGTCGACTGACCTCAATGCCGAGCGCTGATAGCGCTATACGCACTGACTCATCCGAAAGTGGTGCTTCTGGATTCTCTGTCTTGATCAGGTCTTGGATGCGTTGCCTGACGGCCTGGGAAGAAACGGAAGCATCCGAGCGAATAGCAGTCGTGAAGAAGCTGCGAAGAGGGACAATTCTGCCCCGATACTGAATATATTTATTCTGTATTGCACGGCTTACCGTAGATGTGCTCATGTCCATTTTTTCCGCCATCTGCTGCATAGTGATCGGCGTAAGAGTTCCACCTGAGCAAAAGAAGTCGTGCTGCTCCGTAGCAATCAGCGTAAGCAACCGTAAGATCGTATTGCACCGCATATGAACCCCCTTGATGATGGCGTTTGCCTCTGTAAGTTTTTCACGCACATATTGTTGCACGTTGGGGTCATCGGAAGTAGCAAGCAGCGCAGAGTATTCGGTGTTGACCGAAAGGCGGGGCAAAACGCGCCTGTTCAGCTCAATTGTCACCCTGCTCTGTTCCACAGAAAATGCCGCATCGGGTACGATGTATGCTATCGGCTCGCTGCTGGCAAAGCTACGTGATGGAATCGGTTCAAGCGCAAGAATCTTAGCGCCCGCCTGCTTTATCTCGCTTACGCCGGCACCCAACATTGCTGCAAGCCCCTTATAATCTCGTCTGCCTAACTGCTCTAGACCATTGCGAGCGATGCCTATTGTCAGGGGGTCTAATGAGCGGCTCTGCACCAGCTGCAGAATCAGACACTCAGAGAGGCTGCGTGCGCCGACGCCCGGCGGATCGAGCATTTGTATGGCATATAGTGCCTGCTCAAGGGAGAAAAACGGAATACCAAATTCCTTCGATAATTCTTCAAGTGGACAATCAAGATAGCCGCGCCCGTCGAGGCAGTCAATGAGAAAACGGCACAGATGCAGCATCCCATCATCTACGAGGCGCATTTGCCCAATCTGTTCGTTGAGGTAATCTCGGAAAGTCAGTTCCCGTGTCAGCACGGCAGAAATATCCAGTGCATTCCCAGAACCTCTCGGCATATCACGCCATGTTTCCTCACTGCGCAGTTCAATCTGTTCGTATTCAGATCGCATATCTTCGTTTGGCAGCTCTGTTTCATAGTAGGTCGGCATACACACATCCAACAATGGATTAGAAAGCGCCACATCCTGCACATACTCACATAGCTCCGGTGCAGAAAGCTGGAGGCAGTCCAACGACTGGCGCATCGTCTGCGTCAGCGCAAGCTTCTGCGATAAAACATACGACTGTTTCAGCTCCACTATTATCCCCGCTCTCCATCGTGATGTCACATAGAGTATAGCATTTTTTCACCCGCTTAACAAGTGACAATTCACAGTCTGCATTGCACTATCTGTCAGAAATAACATATTGCGCTATCTTGTGAAGAATGCGGCAAAGGTGGATGAATGTCAACTCAAAGGGTGTGTTTCCATGTGCACAGGTAGCGGCGCAAGTCATGGTAAAGCAAGCCAACTGCGTAATTGTCAGTATGGCCTCGGAAAGCGGCCTGGAAGGTAGTGAAGGGCAAAGCGTCTATGCCGCCAGCAAGAACGCGGTCAATTCCCTGAACCGCTTGTGGGCAAAAGAGTTGGGCAAGAAAAAGGGGTGTGTAGTCGGTGCGGTGCCGGCATTCTGGAGGCAACAGGGCTACGTGCACTCAGCTACGAAACGGTGCTTACCTCCGCTCATGGGATCAGCATTGATGAACTGCGGGTAGGCTACGCCAAAACTTCGAATACACCGATGGGACGCAGCAGAAAACTGTCGGAGGCAGCAAATACCGCCGCGCTTCTACTTAGCAGCAGAGTCTCCTACACCCGCGGGGTGACGATCAATGTCGCTATCGGAAAGGGCGAGAGGAAAAGATGGTTGTTGAATATTTCTTTGCGCGTTGAAGTGCCATAAAGACCTTTGGGGTGGGGAAGAAGGGTCATAAGCACAACAATATATATTTTTGAAAAACATATTAAGAAGGCCCAATAGAATCGTGGGATATGTCCTGCACAGCGGCTAAAATTTAGCCTTATTTTTAGCCTTACTGCGTTGATATGAGATAAAATTACCTAACATGAGATGGCAATAAAATTGCATAATTCCCCCACATTATGGTACTTGCCGGCATAAAAAGGGACAAGCCAAAACACCTTTTTGTCGGTTCGAGTCCTGTACCGCGCACCATATCGAGTGTTCATAACGGATTTGATGTTATGAACACTCGATTTTTTATGCTTCTTTTGGAGAGCAGGCATTTCGCCTGCTCTCCTTCGTTATGCGGGGATATATTCCACGGCCACGCCCTGCCTTGTTTCGGAGATATAATGGCTTGTCAGAGGCACTGCCGGGATGTCGATGTACCCCACAAAGCGGTAGTGAATTGTGATGCGCTGTGTTCTACTTTTTCCGACGCCCTGCGTTTCGTACACCTCGATATGGTCAATAAGCTCCCGCAGCAGCGGTGCGGTCAGCTCGTCCATCTGCATAAACTTTCGGATGGCAGCGATAAACTTGTCCTTATTGGCCGCTTGCCGTTCCGCCTCCGCAATTTGCTCCCGGAGCTGTGGGATCTTCGCTTTCAAGGCAAGCTGCTCTACATCGTATTCGTGGGTAATTTGCAGGAAGCCCTCGTCGGAAAGAAGCCCTTCCGCATTCTTTTCAAAGGCCTTTTTGTAGAGTCGGGACACGGTTTCTGTTCGCATCCGTGCCTTTTGCAGCTCTCCCTCAAGGCGCTTCTTTTCCTCTGCGATTTCCTGGTTGGACTTTCGTTCCAGAAGGTCGGCGAACATTGGCTCGTCGTCCCACAGAAATTGCGCCATTCGTTGTAGCTCCAGTTTTACCACCTGCTCGATAGCGTCCGCCCGCACATAGTGCCGGGTCGGGCAACTGCCACGGTAGTCTTTTACATAATTGGAACAGGAGAAAAAGCATATATTTTTATTGATAGTGTTGACATGATACCACAGCTTGTGACCGCAGTCGGCGCAGTACAGCAGATCAGAAAAGATGCTCTTTTCGCCATTCTCCGATTTCGGCGCACGGCGCTTTGTCCGCTTGATGATCTTCTTTTGCACCTGCTCAAAGGTGTCCCGGTCGACAATCGGCTCGTGAACATCCTTGAAGATTGCGGCTCTGCAATAATCGTTCCAACCTTGAAGTTGGCGATGTGCTTTTTTCAGGAACTGGGACAATCGGTGAAACCGCCGTGATAAGTGAACCACCCATAAACTGGAACATCAAAGAAGGTATCTATGTTATCAAGCCGCGCAAAGAAGTACTCCACTCTCGCTATTTGATGTATATTCTGTGCACCGATGCCTTGCGGTCAGCGATTTTCAAAAAAGTTGCAGGCGGAACGGTCAAAAGTATACCGATGGCAGAAATGCGCAATTTGCGGGTGCCTGTTCCCTCCCTGAAAATAAAGAGAACGCGGTTTTCGACGGTCAGCGTGTCCAAAAATCTTTCGATGATATGAGCTAACTCTACGGCCTCGATCTCGGCTTCCACTGCGTTGGTGGCTGCTATGCAGGCTTCGATCTCCTCCATAGCAATTGTATAGTGACAGCTTCGTTTGGCTGCTTCTTTTCTGTGATAGAGGTTCAAGGAAATGTTCCGGACGATTTTACAGATGTAGGTCAGCAGCGGGTCGGGCTTCACCGGCGGGATCGCGTTCCATGCGCCTAAGTAAGCGTCATTGACGCATTCCTCCGCGTCCTGCCGGTCGTTCACAATGTTGTATGATAATTTGCGGCAGGCTTTACCGTATTTTATATCCAGCTCTCGTATGCCCTGCTCTGAACGCTCAAAGAATAATTCGATGATTCCTGCATCTTCCATCACTTGTACCGCCTCCTTTCCGGCTTCACCTGTATATTACGGCTTTGACCGCAAATACTACATGATTTTCAAGGCTTTTCCGAAAATTATAGCAGAATTTTGAGAGCGCTTCTACCCATGCCGCTTACGTTGCTTTTCCGCCGCTTCGCTTGCCGAATTGCGGCGTCTGCCGTTTGGCGGTGCGGCTGCTCCGACGAGCGGGGCTTCGTACAAAAAAGAGACGAGGCGGCCGGATGGCTGCTTCGTCTCCTGACGTTTTGTCGGGGCGCGATGGCGCCTGTATTGCCGCCGCTCCTCCCAAACATACTCCGTCCCTGAATACAAGCTCTGCGCCGCAGGCTACGGCTCCGAGAACCGCTCGTTCTCCGGCTCCGCCGCGTCGGCGGCGCGGCGCTCCGTTTCCGCAAGGGCGGCGCGATGACCGGTGAGCGCCGCAAAGGGCGCGAACTGCGCCGCGCGGTCGCGCATGGGCATCCGCGGATGCGTCTGCGGCTCGGGGTGCGGCAGGTCGATAATATCGTCGTATTTTCCGCTCATGCCTTGTGTCCTCCGATCTGGCGGTTCCGCTCGCGTGCGGTCGCCCCGTCAAGGTAGCTGCCGCCGCTGAGAATGGCGTTCTTGCCGTACTTTTTCTTGATGTCCAGCAGGGCCTCCTGGATCCGGCGTTCCCGCTCCTGCTTGGCTTCCTCCTGCCGAAGCTGCCGCTCCCGCGCCGCGGGATCGTCAAAGAGGCTGAACTGTACCGGCGGCTCCGGCTCGCACAGGATATCCTCCTCGCGCATGAGCCGGTTGGCGGTGACGGTCAGACGGCGGACCGTCAGCTTCGGGTCGGCCTTTTCGTCATAGACGCCGAGCACGGCGTCCACGATGCGGCGCACCGAGGATGTTTTCTGCCCCAGCGTCGCTGTGCCGTGCGCGTGCTTCGGAATTTTTCGGCCGTAAGGGTCGAGCACCGTCTCGCCGCGGTAGCTGCCGCTTGCCGTGTTTTCAATGTCGTATCCGACCGTCAGCGTGAGCTGGTCGGTCACGATCCGCTTTTCCAGCAGCTCCAGCGCGACCGCCTCGGCCATCTCCCGCACGACGAGCCGCGCCTTGTCATAGGGATAGGGGCATTGCAGCACCTGACCGGAGCTGATGCTGTTCGTTTCCGGCCGGTAGGCCTTGATGTCCGCCATGCGGCACGGCTCCCAGCCCCAGGCGTGGTCGATGAGCAGCTCGGCATTGACGCCGAATAGCCTGTAGAGAAGTCCCTCGTTATAATACTCGTTCGGCTTCCCGATGGAGCAGCGCGCGACATCGCCCATCGTATACAGCCCGTGCTCCTCCAGCTTCTTCGCATAGCCGCGGCCCACGCGCCAGAAGTCCGTCAGCGGACGGTGCTCCCAAAGCAGCGCGCGGTAGTTCCGTTCATCGAGCTGCGCGATGCGCACGCCGTTCTCGTCCGGCGGAACGCGCTTGGCCATCATGTCCATGGCCACCTTACAGAGATAGAGGTTGCTGCCGATGCCCGCCGTCGCCGTGATGCCCGTCGTGTGCAGCACGTCGAGGATCATGGCCTTCGCCAGCTCGCGAGCGGTCGTGCGGTAGGTCTCCAGATAGCCGGTAACGTCCATCAGCACCTCGTCGATGGAGTAGGTGTGGATATCCTCGGGCGAAATATACTTTAGGTAGATGCCGTAGATCTGCATACTGACCTCGATGTATTTCGCCATGCGCGGCGGCGCCACCAGATAGTCGACTGCGAGGGACGCGTCGGCCTTCAGCGTGAGGTCGTCCGCGCTCTTTCCGGTCAGCCGCCCGCCCGGCGCGCGGCGCTGCCGTTCGGCGTTGACCTGCCGCACGCGCTCGACCACCTCAAAGAGCCGCGCACGGCCCGGGATGCCGTAAGCCTTCAGCGCCGGCGATACCGCGAGGCAGATGGTCTTTTCCGTGCGGCTCGGGTCTGCCACCACAAGGTTCGTCTGCATCGGGTCCAGGCCGCGTTCCATGCACTCCACGGACGCGTAATACGACTTGAGATCAATGGCGATATAGGTCCGCTCGTTTTGCGGCATGGCGCAGCCCTCCCCTCTGTCGGACAGTATACCACAACGTTTAAATTAGAACAAGAGTTTTATTTTGTAATATTTTAGCGCCGGAAGTATCGTTCAGCGGGTGAGGGCGTCGAGCTCATCGACCAGCTCGCCGAACATGGCGAGCGCGGCGTCGACCGGCGCGGGGGTGCTCATATCCACGCCCGCGAGCTTCAGAAGCGAGATAGGGTCGGTGCTGCTGCCGCCGGAAAGGAAGCGCTTGTAGTCCGCAACGGCAGGCTCGCCCTCGCGCAGGATGCGATCAGCCAGAGCGACCGCGGCGGAGAAGCCGGTGGCGTACTGGAACACATAGTAATTGTAATAGAAGTGCGGGATGCGCGCCCACTCGAGCGCGATCTGCGCGTCGCTCACCATGTTGGGACCGAAGTAGAGGCGGTTGAGCGCGAGGTATTTTTCGTCCAGCGCGTCAGCGGTCAGCGTCTCGCCGCGCTCTGCCATGCGTCCCAGCTCGCGCTCGAACTCAGCAAACATCGTCTGGCGGTAGACCGTGCCCTTGAACTGGTCAAGGAAATGATTGATGAGATAGGCCCGCTCGCGCCTGTCGGTGCTCTTGCGCAGCAGATGCCGCATGAGCAGCACCTCGTTGCAGGTCGAGGCGACCTCGGCGACGAAGATGACGTAGTCGCTCGTGCAGACGGGCTGATGCTTGCAGCTCAGATAGCTGTGCATGGCGTGGCCCATCTCGTGCGCGATGGTGAACTGGCTGTCGAGGTCGTCGGTCTGATTGAGCAGAACATAGGGGTGCGGGCGCGCGATGCCGGAGGAGTACGCGCCGCCGCGCTTGCCGACGTTGGGATACACGTCGAGCCAGCGATGGTCGAAGCCCTCGCGCAGCATGGCGGTATAATCCTCGCCGAGCACGGCGAGCGCGTCGAGCACGGTGGCCTTCGCCTGCTCAAAGGAGATCTCCTCCGCCACGTCGGGGACGATGGGCGTATAGACGTCGTACATATGCAGCTCGTCCACGCCGAGCAGACGGCGGCGCAGGGCGACATAGCGGTACATCTTGTCGAGGTTCGCGTGGACACTCTCGATGAGGCTGTCGTAAACGCTCACCGGCACCTCGGTCGCGTCGAGCGCGGCGTCGAGCGTGGAGGAGTACCTGCGCGCGTTCGCAAAAAAGCGAAGCTGCTTGAACTGCGCGTCAAGCGTCGCGGCGAGCGTATTGCGATAGCCGCCGAGCGTGGCGTAGTAGGTCTCAAACGCATTGCGGCGCAGTGTGCGGTCACCGCTCTGGAGCAGGGGAACAAAGGTCGCATCGGTCAGCGGCTGCTCCGCGCCCGCGCCGTCGGTCACGGCGGGAAAGCGGAGGTCGGCATTGTGGAACACGCCGAAGATGGCGTCGGGGCTGTCGGCCATCTCGCCAGCATTCGCCAGCAGCGCCTCGCACTCCGGGGAGAGGATGTGCGCCCTGCGGCGGCGGACCCGCTCGATGGGGCGGCGATAGGTCGTCAGCTCCGGCTGCTCGGCGTAGAAGCGTGTGAGCGTTTCATCGCTGAGTGCAAGGAGCTCGCTCGCGGCAAACGCGCCTGCGCCGGAGAGCGTGACGGAAAGGCTCAGCGCCTTGCCGCGCAGGTCCTGATAAAAGCCGTTCGAGGTATCCTCGTCCGCCTTGCAGTTGGCGTAGCCGTAGAGCCGGCCGACGCGGACGTTCAGCTCATCGTCGAGCCGGAAATAGGCCAGCAGCGTCTCCGCGCTCTCACCGAGGCGGCCCTGATAGGCGGCGACTGCTTCGGTATAGGGCTTGAGCGCCTCGTACTCGGCCCTCCACGCCTCGTCCGAGGGGAAAACGTCGGTGAGATCCCAGGTAAACTCGGCAGCGACCTCGCTGCGCTTGCGAATCGGCTTAGACATAAAATAACCTCCGTCGGGGAAAATTTCTTGTCCCTATTATGTGCAAAAAAGGCGCGGCACGCAAGCCTTTTTTGGCGCACGCCGCGGCAAATTTCGTTTTCGCTTACCGCAGCCCGGCGGTGAATCGGATCCCGTCGCCGCGATCCGGATGCGTTTTCCGGAAAACGCTTGACTTTTACGCATCAAAGCTTTAGAATAACAAAGTCCTGACCGCTGCGGTCGGGGCTTTGCTATGATTACGGAAGGAAGCGGGCCGCCTTGCCGGGATGCGGACGGCCCAAGGGGAGAACACCATGAAGCACACGAAAAACACAAAGAGCTTTGCCAGCCGCTGGGGCTTTATTCTGGCCTCGGTCGGCTCGGCGGTCGGTATGGCAAACGTATGGGGCTTTCCCAACAAGATGGGCAGCAACGGCGGCGGGGCCTTTTTGCTGATCTACCTGCTGTTCGTGTTCATTTTCAGCTACGTCGGCCTGCCGGCGGAGTTTGCGATGGGCCGCCGCGCGGCGACCGGCACGCTGGGTGCCTATGAAAATGCCTGGGCCACGCGCGGCAGGAGCGCGGGCAAGGCCGGCGGACTGCTCGGCTGGCTGCCGCTGGCGGGCTCCATGTGCATCGCCATCGGCTACGCTGTCATCGTGACCTACATTCTCAAGGCGCTGGCGGACTCCCTCCTCGGTACGCTCATGACGGCGGACACCGCCGCGTGGTTTGGAGCCTTCTCCGGCACGCCCTACTCGGTCATTCCCTATCACATCGTCGTGGTCGTCGGCACGCTGCTGACGCTCTTCCTCGGCGCACACAGCATCGAAAAGACCAACAAGGTCATGATGCCGCTCTTTTTCCTCATCTTCCTCGTTCTGGCGGTGCGCGTGGCGCTGCTGCCGAACGCGGCAGAGGGATATCTTTTCATGTTCACCCCGCGCTGGGAGGCTCTGACCGACCCGATGATCTGGATCTGGGCGATGGGGCAGGCGTTCTTCTCGCTGTCCGTCACCGGCAGCGGTATGATCGTCTACGGCGCATACCTCTCCAAGGACGAGGACGTGGTGGACGTCGCGCAGCATACGGCGCTCTTTGACACCATTGCCGCCGTGGTCGCGGCACTGGTCATTATCCCCGCCTGCTTCTCCTACGGACTGGACGTCGGCGCGGGCCCGAGCCTGCTGTTCGTCACGCTGCCGACTATCCTGCAGGATATCCCGCTCGGCCGTCTGTTCGCCATCATTCTCTACGTTGCGATGATCTTCGCGGGCGTCAGCTCGCTGCAGAATATGTTCGAGGCCGTCGCGGAATCCCTGATGCACAAGTTCCCCAGGCTCAGCCGCACGGCGGTGCTGGTGATCCTGTGCGTGGTGTGCCTCGGCTTCGGCATCGGCATGGAGACCATCGACAAGTGGGGCCCGTGGATGGACCTCGTCTCCATTTACATCATTCCCATCGGCGCGACGCTCGGTGCGATCTCCTGGTTCTATGTGATGAAGAAGGACGAGCTGCTCGACGCCGTCAACACCGGCAGCGGCAAGCTGCGCGGAAACCTCTGGTACAGCGTGGGACGCTACGTCTATGTCCCGCTGGCTGTGATCCTCTGCTGCGTGGCGCTGTTCATGCACGTCGCGTTCTGAAAAGTGAAAAGGAAGGGGAGCTCCCATACGAAACGTATGGGAGCTCCCCTTTTGCCGGTATTGCCTTACTGTCCGCCGACCATCACGCCGACGTTGCCGTAGAGCAGGATGCGGACAAGGCCGCAGAGGAAGAGGTGCGCGGGATAGTAGAGATAGAAAAGATATTTCATGCCCCGGCCCGCGCCGCGTGTGCCGTTGTAGCGTTTGAGCAGCGGAATGGTCAGCCCGGCGAAGAGCTGAAGTATACCGTAGACGGGGTCGATGAAGAGCGCGTAGATCAGCGCGTACATCGCGACCCAGAGCATCATGCGCGTCATCTGGCGGCGGAAGTCGCCGCGGTTCTGCCCGATCTCCAGAATGGCAAGCACGGCGATGCTGCTCCAGTCGCCCGGGAAGGCGAGAAGCGTAAGGGCGACCACGGCAAGCGTCTTTTGCCATTGCTTGAGCTCGGGCCGCTCCACCGTGTAGAGGCCGACGACGCCGAGAAAGAGCGGCCACATCACGCTGGTCTGGTTGAATACGCCGGTTTTGAGCGGGACAAAGGGGATGCCGAAGGCAAAATTGTAGGCAAAATGCCCGATGACGGCGAAAATCAGCAACCGTCCTGCGTACTTTTTCAGATTACGGGTGTAGTGGTAGCCCTCGGCCACCATGAACCAGAAGATCGGCGCGGCCATGCGGCCGATGATGTGCAACAGCAATATCCACCAGTCCCGCGGATAATCCGGCCAGATCACACTGGTGAAGTGGTCGACCGTCATGGCAAGCATGGCGAAGAGCTTGAGCTGATTGCCGCTCAACCCTTTATTGGTCTGTTCCATTTTCTCTCCTTCGCGGGCATTGCCGCATCCCAATAGGCTGCTTACAGTGTAGCAGAAGCCGCCGCTCTTTGCAAGAGCGCGCACAGCGTTGATTTGCTTCAGGATTATTTTTGAACACTTGACAAAAATGAGAAAGGGCTCTACAATGTCGTTCTCTGCGGCGAAGGGAAGAACGCCGCGGAGCATTTAAACGATCCAAGCATCCAAAGGAGAGATGACATGATGAAATCCCAAAAACGATTTGTGCCGCTGCTGCTCGCACTGGTGCTGGCGCTCGGCACGCTGCCCGCGCAGGCGGCGGCGCTCACGCGCGGCGAGGCCGCGCAGGCGCTGCTCTCTGCCGCGCAGGACTATAACCCCGGCGTGCAGCGGTCCGACATTCTCAAGGGCTATCCCGACGGCAGCCTTGCGCTCGACGGCACGCTGACACGCGCACAGGCGCTGGTGATGCTCACGCGCGCCTTCGGCGGCTTTGCCGCCCCTGTGGGGGACAACGCCCGCATGGCGCTGCCCGCAGGCAGCCTGACGAATGTTCCCGCATGGGCGGCGGAGGAGCTTTCCTCCGTCCTCGCCGCCGGCCTTGCATACGGCGACGCGAACGAGGCTATGAGCGCCGAAGCACTCTCGACACTGCTCCGCCGCGCCTACGCCGCCAAGGGCACGAACCTCAAGGACGACTACTACGCCGCCGTCAACAAGAGCTGGCTGGACGGCTCCGACATTCCCGCGGGCCTGTCCATCAACGGTCCGTTCTACGGCCTGAGCCTGACGGTCAACGAGCAGATCGCGGCGCTTATCCGCGAGATCGACGCGCACGAGCAGACTCCCGGCACCGCCGAGGCGAAGATCAAGGCGCTCTATGACTGCGTGATGGACGCCGAGGGCCGCGAGAAGGCCGGCGTTGCGCCCATTCAGAAGTGCCTTGATGCCATCGAGAGCGCCAAAACGCTCGACGAGCTGGTGAGCGTCGATGCGCAGATGCAGAAGGAGCTGGGGCTGTCCATGCTCCTCGGCTTCGGCCTGACGACCGACCTCGCGGATTCGAGCCGCAGAATCGCCGCATTCTCGCTCATCGGCGCGGGTATGGACAAGGACTTCTACGTCAACGGCGCCGATGCGCAAAGGAGCGCCTACACCACATATCTCACATCGCTGCTGACGCTCTCCGGCCTTGGCGCGGACGAGGCGGCGCAGCGCGTCGCGGCGTTCTATGACGCCGAGGCGGCGATCTCCGCGGCCTCGCTCGACCCGCAGGACTACAGCAACGTGGACAAGACCTACAACCTCTTCACGCTCGGCGAGCTCAAGGCGCTGCTGCCGAACGTGGACCTTGACGCCGTTCTTACCGCCAGCGGCATTGAAAACGCGGAGCGGATCATGATCAGCGATGTCGGCGCGCTGAAGGCAGCCGCGGCGCTCTACGACGACGCCCACCTTGCCCTGCTCAAGACCGCGGCGCGTCTGGCGCTGCTGCAAAGCGTGGCCACATCGCTCAATCAGGGATTTATGGACGCGTACTTCGACTTCGTGCTGGCCTACTACGGCGTAGATGCCCGCCAGAGCAATGAGCAGATCGCGGCGCAGCAGGTGCAGGCGCTTCTGGCGGATTACCTCAGCCGCGCCTATGTGGACGAATACTTCTCCGCCAAGGCCAAGGTCGACGTGGAGGAGATGATCGGCGAGTTCATCGCCATCTACAAGGAGCGCATTCTGGCGCAGGACTGGATGAGCGCCGAAACCAAGGCCAAGGCCGTGAAGAAGCTTGACACCATGGGCGTCAAGGTCGGCTATCCCGACAGCTGGGAAAGCTGTCTTGACCGCGCGGAGATCAAGCCCCCCGCCGAGGGCGGTTCCTTCTTTTCCAACGTCATCGCCATCCAGATGGCGATGAAGCAGGATGTCCTCGCCCACCAGAACGACGCGCCGGACAAGAGCGAATGGATCATGACGCCCTTTACGGTCAACGCCTGCTACAATCCCAGCGCCAACGACATCACCTTCCCCGCCGCCATTCTGCAATCGCCGCTTTACAACGTGAACGCCAGCCGGGAGGAGAATCTCGGCGGCATCGGCTACATCATTGCCCACGAGATCACCCACGCCTTTGACAACAACGGCGCGAAGTTCGACGAGAACGGCAGCGCCGCCGACTGGTGGACGGCGGAGGACTACGCCGCCTTCCGGCAGAAGTGTCAGGCTGTGGCCGAATGGTACGACGGGCAGGAGGCCTATCCCGGCATCGCGTGCAGCGGCGCGCTGACCATTTCCGAAAACGTGGCCGACCTCGGCGCGGCAAAGTGCATCGTCGCGGCGGCGAAGAAGCTCGACCACCCCGACCTCGACAAGCTCTTCCGCGCCGTCGCGAACACCTGGGCGTCCACGACCTCGCGGCAGATGCGCGAGTATCTGGCCGTGACCGACGTCCACGCCCCGGATAAGCTGCGCTGCAACCGCGTACTGCAGACGCTGCCGGAATTCTACACGACCTATGGTATCCAGCCCGGCGACGGGATGTGGACCGCGCCGGAGACGCGCGTGAGCGTTTGGTAACAAAACGTCCGAAAAGCAGCCCTTCTCTCGCACCTGCATATTTTTCGGCAAAACGACAAAATATCTTTCTTGACAAAAGCACGCAGCCTGTGTTACCTTAAAAAGGCAAGTGGATAAAGTGATCGGATGATGGGTCACGGGAGAGACCGCGGAATATCCACCGCGGCGCCGAAGGGGAATGCAGAAGCTCTCAGGCAAAAGGACCGGACTCGGACGACGCTCCGAAAAGTGCGGCTTGCCGCACGCCGAAGGTGCAACCTGCAGGATGCGATATGCTGTGTCAGGGAAACTCTCAGGTCATAAAACGGAGGCACAAAGTTCCAAGGGGGACTTTGTGCCTTTTTTCTATGCCATATTTTAATCATTTTTATGATATCATTCAAGAATGATAATGGAGGAGGAAACAGCTTATGGAAAGGAAGACACCCCTGTATCAGACCCATGTGGACGCGGGCGGAAAGATCGTTGAGTTCGGCGGCTTTCTGATGCCCGTGCAGTACCCCACCGGCGTGCTCGCCGAGCACATGGCCGTGCGGCAGAAGGCGGGACTCTTTGACGTGTCGCACATGGGCGAGCTGCGGCTCAAGGGCCCCGACGCGGTCGCAAACGTGCAGAAGCTCATCACCGCGGACATCTCCGCCATGCAGGACGGCGACATCAAGTACGCCATGTTCTGCAACGACGCGGGCGGCATCCTTGACGATTTCATCGTTTACCGCTGTGCCGCCGACGACTACTGGCTGGTCGTCAACGCGGGCAACCGCGACAAGGATGCCGCGTGGGTCGAGAGCCATCTGTTCGGCGACGTGGACTACCGCGACGAGGGTGACGACTGGGGACAGGTCGCGCTGCAAGGACCAACGTCCGGCGACATTCTCAAAAAGCTCTGCGCGGAGCAGTACATTCCCGCGAAGTATTACACCTTTATCGACAACGTTCCGCTCGACCTCGGCAGCCGCACCATTCACGCTCTCGTTTCCCAGACGGGCTATACCGGCGAATACGGCTTTGAGCTCTACTGCAGGGCTGAGGACACCGTTGACCTCTGGCACGCCCTGCTCGCCGCGGGCGAGGAGTACGGCCTGATCCCCTGCGGACTCGGCGCGCGCGACACGCTGCGGCTCGAAGCCTCCATGCCGCTCTACGGCCACGAGATGAACGAGGAGATCACGCCGAAGATGGCGGGCCTTCCCTGCAAGCTGACCGGCAAGGACTTCATCGGCCGCGACGCGCTCATCGCGCTCGGTGCGCCGAAGTTAAAGCGCATCGGCATGAAGGTGGTCGGACGCGGCATCGTGCGCGAGCACTGCGACCTCTATACGATGGAGGGCGAGAAGCTCGGCTGGACGTCCTCCGGCACATTCGCGCCGTTTATCGGCTGCGGCGTCGCGATGGGCTACATCCCGGTCGAGGATATCGAGATCGGCCGTCACCTCAACGCCGACGTGCGCGGGCGCATGATCGAGCTGGAGATCGTGCCCATGCCGTTCTATAAGCTGGACAAGTAAGCATACATACTACCACAACGATTTCTACAACAAAAAATTGAGGAGGACAACACAATGAATTTTCCTGCTGAGCTGAAGTATTCCAAGTCCCACGAGTGGGTCAGGATGGACGGCGAGATCGCCGTCGTCGGCATCTCCGATTTTGCGCAGGACGCGCTGGGCGACGTGGTGTTTATCAACCTGCCCGCCGAGGGCGACGCGGTCACCGCAGGCGAGAGCTTCGGCGATGTTGAATCCGTCAAGGCGGTCTCCGACATCATTTCCCCCGTCAGCGGCACCATCTGCGCGGTCAACGAGGCGCTGGCCGACGCGCCCGAAACGCTCAACTCCGATCCCTACGGCGCGTGGATCATCAAGGTCGAGGGCATCGGCGGCACCGAGGAGCTGCTCGACGCGGCGGCTTATGAGGCGCATTGCGCCGAGGAGGGCTGATGGGCTCTTATGTTCCGACCACCGCGGCGGAACGGGAGGAAATGCTTGCTGCCATCGGGGTCAAAAGCCTTGAGGACCTGTATCAGGCGGTCCCGCAAGGGATGCTGCTGAACGGGAAGCTCACCATCCCCGGGGGCATGAGCGAGCTGGAGGTACGCGAGGCCGTCACCGCCATGGCGGAGAAGAACAAGGTCTACAAGACCGTTCTGCGCGGCGCGGGCGCCTACCGCCACTTCATTCCCGCCGTTGTGAAGTCCATCACCTCCCGCGAGGAGCTGGTCACCTGCTACACGCCCTATCAGGCGGAGATCAGTCAGGGCGTGCTGCAAGGCACGTTCGAGTTCCAGACCATGATCTGCGAACTGACGGGCATGGACGTTGCCAACGCCTCCCACTACGACGGCGCGACCGCTGCCGCCGAGACCATCCCCATGTGCCGCGACCGCAAGCGTACAAAGGCGTATGTTTCCGCCTGCGTGAACCCGCAGGTCATCGAGGTCATGCAGACCTACTGCTTTGCCTCGAACACCGAGCTGACCGTCGTTCCCGCAAAGGACGGCAGGACCGACCCCGACGCGCTCAAGGCCGCGCTCGGCGAGGACGCCGCGTGCTTCTACCTCCAGCAGCCGAACTACTTCGGGCAGATCGAAGATGCAAGAGCCATCGGCGAGCTTGTCCATGCCGCGGGCGCGAAGTTCGTCATGGGCGTGAACCCCATCGCCTGTGCTCTTTTGCCAACTCCATGTGAGATGGGCGCTGACATCGCCGTGGGCGACGGTCAGCCCCTCGGGCTCGACACCGCCTTCGGCGGCCCCTACCTCGGCTTTATGGCGACGACCGCCGCCATGACGCGCAAGCTGCCCGGCCGCATCGTCGGTCAGACGAAGGACGTAGACGGCAAGACCGGCTATGTGCTCACGCTCTCCGCGCGCGAGCAGCACATCCGCCGCGAGAAGGCCAGCTCCAACATCTGCTCGAATCAGGCGCTGTGCGCCTTCACCGCGGGCGTTTACATGGCGGCGATGGGCGAAGCGGGCATGAAGCAGTGCGCACGGCTCTGCACTTCAAAGGCGCACTACTTTGCCGCCGAGCTTGTCAAGGCCGGCTGCAAGCTCAAGTATCAGGGCGAATTCTTCCACGAGTTCGTGACCGAGGTTGAGTGCCCCAACTGCCGCAAAAAGATCCTTGACGCGCTCGACGCGGCGGACATCCTCGGCGGCGCGGAGGTGGACGGCGGCATCCTCTGGTGCGTGACCGAGCTTGTGAGCAAGGCGCAGCTTGATAAAGCCGTTTCCATCGTGAAGGAGGTGCTGAAATGAAGCTGATCTTTGAGCTTGGCACGGAGGGCCGCGGTCTGAGCCTGATGCCTGCGTGCGATGTGCCGGAATACACGCTCCCAGAGGAGCGCACAGCGCCCCTGTGCCTACCCCATGTGAGTGAAAATGAGTTGACGCGCCACTACACGGCGCTTTGCAAACGCATCCACGGCGTGAACGACGGCTTCTATCCCCTCGGCTCCTGCACGATGAAGTACAACCCCAAAATCGACGAGGACATGGCGGCGCTGCCTGGCTTCACACAGCTCCATCCGCTCCAGCCGGTCGAAACGGCGCAGGGCGCGCTCGAGGCGCTGCATGTTCTGGGCAGCGAGCTGGGCGAGATCTTCGGCATGGACGCGGTCACGTTCCAGCCTGCCGCGGGCGCACACGGCGAATTCACCGGCGTGCTGCTCATCAAGGCATACCATACCGACCGCGGCGACACCGCGCGCACGAAGATCATCGTGCCCGACTCCGCCCACGGCACCAACCCCGCCACCGCAGCAATGTGCGGCTATCAGGTGGTGAACATCCCCTCCGGCGCGGACGGCTGCGTCGATCTCGACGCGCTGCGCGCCGCCGTCGGCCCCGACACGGCGGGACTGATGCTCACGAACCCGAACACGGTCGGCATCTTCGATAAGAACATTCTGGAGATCACGAAGATCGTCCACGACGCGGGCGGATTGTGCTACTACGACGGCGCGAACCTCAACGCCGTCATGGGCGTCGTCCGCCCGGGCGACATGGGCTTCGACTGCATCCACTCGAACCTGCACAAGACCTTCGCCACGCCGCATGGCGGCGGTGGCCCCGGTGCGGGCGCGGTCGGCTGCAAGGACTTTCTGCGAAAGTTCCTGCCCGGCCCGCTGGTGGTGGAGAAGGACGGCAGGCTTGCCTTCGACTATCCCGAGAAGTCCATCGGCCGCGTGAAGCTGTTCTACGGCAACTTCGACGTCTGCATCAAGGCGCTGACCTACGTGCTCACGCTCGGAAGGGCCGGTATTCCAGAGGCGGCGATGATCGCCGTGCTCAACGCCAACTATATGCGAGTGAAGCTCGCGGAGAAATTCACCATGGCCTACGACGTAATTTGTATGCACGAGTTCGTCATGTCGCTGGTCGATCTGCACAAGGAGACGGGCGTTTCCGCGCTCGACCTTGCCAAGGGAATGCTCGATTACGGTCTGCACCCGCCCACGATGTACTTCCCGCTCATCGTCCACGAGGCGCTCATGGTCGAGCCCTGCGAGACCGAGAGCAAGGAGACGATGGACGAGGTCTGCGACATCTACGGCAGGCTCTTCGACCTTGCCTATTCCGACCCCGACGCGCTCCATACCGCGCCGCATGATACGCCCGTCCGCCGTCTCGACGAGGTCGGCGCGGCGCGCAACATGATCCTGCGCTATTCGTTCGCGCAATAAAAAACACGCAATGCCGCCGCGAAAACGGCGGCATTGCTCTCAAAAGGAAAGAAACACTATGGCTGATTATCAACTCATCGTCATCGGCGCCGGTCCCGGCGGCTACGAGGCCGCACTCCGCGCGGCGAAGCTGGGCAAAAGGGTCGCCGTGGTCGAGCGGCGCGAGGCGGGCGGCACCTGCCTGAACCGCGGCTGCATCCCGACCAAAACGCTGCTCCACGCCTCTGCTATCTACCGCGACGCGAAGAAAGGCGCGCACTGCGGCATCCACACCGAGGATATCCATGCCGACATGGCTGAAATTTTTGCTTACAAGCGCTCCGTTTCACAGAAGCTCTCCGCCGGCATCGAGTCGCTTTTCAAGAGCGCGAAGATCGACCTGCTGCGCGGCACGGCGCTCATCACCGGCTCCGGCTGCGTCCGCGTGACGGACGCGGACGGCAGCGCCAACGACTACACCTGCGGCGACATTCTCATTGCCACCGGCTCCGTGCCGTCCCGCCCGCCGATCCATGGACTGGAGCTTGCCATGACCTCCGACGAGCTGCTCGAGGGCTGCGACCACCTCTACCGCTCCATCGTCATCATCGGCGGCGGCGTCATCGGCATCGAATTTGCCACGTTTTACGCCGACCTCGGCTGTGCCGTCACGGTCATCGAGGGCATGGACCGCCTTCTGCCGAACATGGATAAGGAGCTGGGGCAGAACCTCGCGCTCATTCTGAAAAAGCAGGGCGTGAAGGTCTTCACGAACGCGATGGTACAGCGCGTGGAGCAGGCGGGCGAGGACCTTGCCGTACACTTCACCTGCAAGGAAAAGGAGGAGACCGTCTCCGGCGAAGCGGTGCTCTGCGCCATCGGCCGCCGCGCCTACTGCGACGGTCTGTTCGCCGACGGCGTCGGCATCGAAATGAATGGCCGCAGCATCGCGGTGGACGGGAATTTTGAAACGAGCCTGCCGCACGTCTACGCCATCGGCGATGTGTCCTCAAAAATTCAGCTCGCCCACGTCGCCACCGCGCAGGGCATTGCCTGTGTCGAGCGCCTGTGCGGCGTGCAGGATCACACCGATCTCTCGGTCGTGCCGAGCTGCATCTACTGTCGTCCCGAGATCGCAGTCGTCGGTCTCACGGAGACGGGAGCCAAGGAGAAGGGGATCCCCGTCAAGGTCGGCAAGCACGTCATGTTCGGCAACGCCAAGACGGTCATCGCCGACCCGGGCCGCTGCTTCATGAAGCTTGTCGCCCACGCCGAAACGCGCGAGCTGATCGGCGCGCAGCTCATGTGCGAGCATGCGAGCGACATGATCGGCGGCGTGGCGCAGGCGCTCGCCAACCACCTGACCGCCGAGCAGTTCTGCCGCGCGATGCGCCCGCACCCTTCCTTTGAGGAGGCCATGACCGCCGCGCTCGAGGACCTGTGCGAAAAGCTTGGCTGACGCCCTGCCCGCCACGGTCCGGCACGGACCGCGGCGAAAGATGCGAACGGAAAACCCCGCAGGGTCAAATGGCCCTGCGGGGTCGATCTTTTTTTGCCGTTTGCGGTCAGTCCAGATAGCTGAACGTGACGGAACGGGTCGATGGGGTGAGAGCGGCGAAGGAGTAGCCCGCCTCAAGATAGCCCTCGATGATGGCAGGCAGGGCCTCGACGGTGGTAGTCTTGGCGCTGCTGTCGTGCATGAGGATGATGGCGCGCCGCGCGGTGCCGACGCCCTTGAGCGCGTTGGCCGTCAGCGTTGACGAGGGCTGAATTTTGGAGAACACGGCGTCGCCGTTGGCGACGTTCCAGTCGAAGTAGACGAAGCCGCGCCGCGTCATTTCGGCGATGAGCTGCTGATGGATGCCGACATTATAGCTGTTGACGCTGCCGCCGGGGAAGCGGAAGATCTGCGGCTTGACGCCGGTGGCCTCGTAGATCTGGCAGAACATCTGGTTGAAGTCCTCCAGATACGCTTCGACCGAGGCGTATATTTTCTTGTAGTCGTGCGAATAGCTGTGGATAGCAAGCGTGTGGCCCGCCGCGACGATCTTCTGCATCCGCTCGAGATCGCCCTCCTCGTTTGCGCCGACCACGAAGAAGGTAGCCTTGACGCCGTACTTGTCAAGGATCTCCAGAATTTCATCCGTGCGCGCCGAGGGACCGTCGTCAAAGGTCAGGTAGACGGCGTTGTCCACGTCCACGGTGCCGCGCAGCGAATCGTCGGCGTACAGCTCGGGATAAAGCTCCGTGTAGGCGGGCGCCTCGGCCGCCGGAGGCTCCGGCTCGGCCGGCGTGGGCTCGCCGCCCTCGGGCGCGGTCGACGAGAGCTGTTCCTGCATGGCCGCCAGCTGGCTGCCCGCTGTGTCGAGCTGCCGGTTCAGGCTGCGAACCTGCGCGAAGAGGTAAATGGACAGCGTGGTGGGAATGAGGATCAGCAGCAGCGTCACGGTGAAGATAACGTGCTTGAAAAACAGGACACTGCCGACGTAGGGCTCCCTGTCCTCCTGCGGCTTGCTCAGATCGTAGGAGACGGGCAGTTCCTTTGCCGCGGCGTTCAAGACTTCGCCTCCATTGTGCCCTTCATCTCAACGCTGCCGTTCAGGACCGCGCCCGCCGCCACGGAGATCGTGCCGGTGACAACACTGCCGCTCACGCGCGCGTTAGCGTCCATCTGGGTGTTGCCGCTGATGCGGATATCGCCGTTGATCTCGCCGGCGCACAGCAGAGACTGCGCCGTGATGTTGCCCGTGACCTTGGAATCCTCGCTGACGGTGACGGGACCGCTCGCGGTGATATCGCCGATGAGGGTGCAGCCGGTGAGCTTCACGCTGCCCGCCGTGATATTGCTCTGCAGGTTGGAGCGCAGCAACACGCTGCCCTCGGAGGTCACGTCGCCCTTGAGCTCGCCGGCGATCTCAATGTCGCCCTTGGCGCGGAAGGAGCCCTCAAAGACCGTGCCGGGGGCAAGAAAGCTGGCGGCGGGTCTGGCCTCAGGTGTCTTGACCGGAGCGTGATCCACGCTCTTTTTCTCCGCACCAGGGGCGCTCTTGACCTCGACGGAAGCGCTCTTGACCTGCGCCGGAGCAGTACTTGCCGCCTCGGAGCCGTCTCCGCCGACGCCGAACATTTCGTACATAGCCTTCTTCATGTTGCTCTTCTTGTCCATGATTTTCTCTGTCCTCCCTAAAAGTCTGCGGTTGATCTGCCATGCTGAACGGGAAACCCGGTCAGGAAATAAAAACGTGACGCGTCCTTATTCCAAAATTCGAGGGGAAACGACCTGTTTCCCGACAATTTTACAAAATAGAGCATACCACAATATTTGAGCGGGTGCGAACAATCTGCCTGAAATGTATGTTTTTGCGGCACGAAATGTATACCGCGCCTGCCGGACTCTTGGCAGAGCCGGGAAAATATGGTATGATGAGACGAAAAATCGCTCGGCGCGGCGGCGCTCGTGCGTGCGCTGCGCGTATGGCGGAAGAAATAGAAAACGCAGCACCGTGCGGTGCTGCGTGCGCTGCGGGACGTGTGAGGGCGGGAGCCCTCTGTGCAAAATTTTCAAGAAAACAAAGGAGAGCGAGAAAATGGAGCTTTGCTTCAATGAAATGACCGTGATGAAAAACGGCACGCTGCCGGAGGATATCGCGCTTTGCGCACAGGCGGGCTTTTCCGCCGTGGAGCTGCGCAAGGGCACGCTCCTGCGTTATCTGCGCGGCGGCGGGACGCCGGAGGCTCTGCGGCAGACGCTGGAGGAGCAGCACGTCCGCGCGGCGAGTCTGAATGCGCTTGAGAGCGTTTCCTTTCAGACCAAGGCCGGCGGGCGGATGCTGCGCGAGCTGAGCGACTGGTGCTTTGCGGCCTGCCGCGTGCTCGGCTGCGGCTGCATGGAGGTCATCGCGTCCTTCCACGTGCCGAAGGGGACCTCCGCGACGGCAATCTGCCGCGAGACCGCCGATTCGCTGCTGCGGCTCTCGGACGCCGCGGCGGACTACGGCGTGCGGCTGGCGCTGGAATTTATGGCCGTGCCGGGCAGCTCCGTGCGGACCTTCGCGCAGTGCGCGGAGATCCTTGAAGCCGTGGACCGCGCCAACGTGGGAATGCTGCTCGACACCTGGCATTTCTGCGCCGGCGGCTCGCGGCCGGAGGAGCTGTCGGCTCTGCGCGGCGACCGGCTCTTTATGGTCCATGTCAGCGACTGCCCGGCGCGCGCCCCGTTCACGGCGCAGCGCGCGGAGAGCTACTGGCCCGGCGAGGGCGACGCTCCCTTGGAGGAGCTGCTGCGGAGCGTCCGGGCGACCGGCTACGACGGCCCCTGCTCCGTCGAGGTCATGGACCCGAATGTGCTCGCCTTGCCGGCGGGGGATGCTATCCGCCGCGCGGCGGAGACGATGAAGCCGCTGCTTGCGCGGGTGGAGCGGTAAACGCTCAGCCCTCCGCGCGGAGGATCACCGGCTCGCCCGTGCAGTGCAGGATACCGCTTTCCACGGTGACGGTACTGCGGTCGATGAGGTTTTCATACACGCCGTCGGCGGCGTCCACGCGCACATCGGCGGCCTTTGCCCTGAGGGAGAATACGCCCACGAAACGCTTGCCCGCGCTTCCGCGCTGAAGGAGCGCGAGGTCATTCGCATCGTCCGCGTCGGCGAAGAACCAGTCGGTGCTGCCAAGCTGGTGCTTGACTGCGTACAGGCGGCGCAGCAGACCGCTCAGATCATGACCGGTGCGGCGGTCGATGGGGTCAAGGTCAAAAAGGCTGGGCAGGTGGTCGTTTTCAAATTCCTGCCCCGCATAGAGCAGCGTCGTGCCCTTGAGAAAATAGAGCATTGCCGTGTCGTTCACGAGCGCGCGCTCGTCGCGCACAAGGGAGGCGATGCGCGGCTGGTCGTGGTTTTCCAGAAAGCGGAGCTTGTTGTAGTTCGCGGGGTAGCAGGCCTCCTGAAAATTCAGCGCGTCCAGATAGCGGCTCAGGGGGACCTCGCCGCGCAGATACCGGTCGAATACCTCGCGCACGTCGTACTCGTATTCCAGATCGAAGGCACGAAACACCTCGCCGTCCGACGCGGAATAGACGCCGTGCCGCCGCGCGAGACAGCCATAGCTGCGGTGGACTGTTTCGGCGAGCCATACGCAGTCCGGGTTTACATCAGCGACTGCCGCGCGGGCCTGCAGCCAGAATTCCACAGGAACGAAGGACGCCACATCGCAGCGGAAGCCGTCCACCAGACCGGCCCACATTACAAGCGTATCCGTCAGATAGTGCCAAAGCCTGCGGTTGGAGTAGTCCAGGTCGATGACGTCGGCCCAGTCACCAAGCTTATTGCCCGGCTTGCCGTCGGGCCCGCGGTAGAAGTATTCCGGATGCTCGCGGTAGAGAACAGAGTCGGGAGAGGTGTGGTTGTAGACCACGTCGATCATGCATTTCATGCCGCGTGCGTGGATCTCGCGCACCAGCGCTTCAAAGTCCTCCATCGTGCCGTAGGCAGGGTTGACGGCGCGGTAATCGCGGTTGGCATAGGGGCAGCCCAGCGTGCCTTTCTTGCCCTCGACGCCGATGGGGTGAATGGGCATCAGCCAGATGATATCCGTCCCCAGCGCGCGGATGCGGTCGAGGTCGGGAATGACGGCGCGGAAGGTGCCCTCCGGCGTGTGGTTGCGGACGTAAATGGAATAGATCACCTGATTTTGCAGGCGCGGATCGGTGTTTGCAGCCATGTGGCGTTACCTCCTCAATGCTTTATGCCGCGATTGTAACACAATATTTTACTTTTGCAAGAGGGGCGTTTCCACAAAAGGAAGCGTCCCTTTTCGACCAGCGTCCGACGATCCGTCGGATACGGCTTCATAAAGAAGAACGAGGGGCGGCCCATCGGGCCGCCCCGCTGTGATTGGCGCCGGAAGGCGCCAAGAAAAGGCCGGCGTTTCCACGGGGAAAACGCCGGCCTTTCTGTCGTATGAGCCATCCGCCCTTGCGATCACCGAAGATTCTTGTGGAAGAACGCCTGCGCGTTCTTGTAGAAGACGCCGTCCGCGTCCTCCTGCGAGACGCCGCGGGAGAGCAGGTATTCATAGAACGAGGCGGCCTTGGCGGGCGTATTCAGGCATTCGGGCAGCACGGAGCCGTCGAAGTCCGAGCCAAGGGCAAGGTTCTTCCGCGCGCCCAGCTCGAAGAAGTGCATGGCGTGGCGGTAGAGATCGTCAAGGCTCTTTACGTCGCCGTCGTCGCGCAGGAACTTCACAAAGTAGTTCAGACCGATCAGGCAGTCGCGGCGCACCATCTCGCGGATCATGTCGTCCGTCAGGTTGCGCTTGTGGCTGCACAGCGCGCGGGCGTTGGAGTGCGTGGCGACGAAGGGCTTCGTCGCGACCTCCAGCAGATCCGCGAAGCCGGGGTCGTTGAGGTGGGACACATCCACCAGAATGTTTTCCTTTTCCATTTCGCGCACGGCGGCCTTGCCGAACTCGCTCATGCCGTGGTCCGTGGTGTGGCCCGAGCCGAGCTCGTTCTCGCCGTTCCAGGTCAGAGTGATGGCACGCACGCCCTGCTCGGCGAGCGTGTGGACGCGGGAAAGGTCGCCGGCGAGCGCGCTGCCGTTCTCAATGGTCAGGAACGCGGCGGTCTTGCCCGCCGCCCAAGCCTTCTCCATATCGTCGGCGTTGCGGCAGGGGGCGACGCGGTCGCCGAACTTCTCCATCTGGCGGTAGAAATTCGCGCGGTTCTTTTCAAAGTAGTCGATGGCGGCCTGCCCGCGCTCCTCGTCGGGGATGAACACGGCGTAGAACTGCGCCCAGTGGACATCCTTCGGCATATTGGACAGCGACAGCACGCGGCCGGGGTCGTCCAGCGTATCGGGATTGCCGGTGTGCGCGTATTTCCAGTATTCTGCCAGCGTGTCGCAATGCAGGTCGATCAATCCATAGCTGTTCATGGGGTCATGCTCCTTTTTTCATTTTCTGCCATAAGAGGGCTCACGCATCCAGCCGCTTGAGCGTTCCGAGCAGCAGCCGCCACGTCCGTTCGGTGGAGGCAATGTGCAGGCGCTCGCGCGGGGTGTGGATGTCGGTCAGGTCAGGGCCGAGGGAGATGCAGTCCAGCTCCGGCAGCTTGCCGGAGAGGATGCCGCACTCCAGTCCGGCGTGAAGCGCGGCGATGCGCGGCTTTTCGCCGTACTGCTCGTAAAAGACCTCCGCGACGCGGTCGCGCAGGGGCGATTCGGGGCGGTACGGCCAGGCGCTGTAGTCGGAGTCCAGCTCTGTCTGCCCGCTCAGCGCCTCCGCCAGCCGCGCGAGACGCGAGGCCACGGCATTCTTCTGGGAATTGATGCTTGAGCGGATCATAAAGCTGGCGCGGAGGTTTGCTTCATCGGAGGTGAGCCGACCGAGGTTGAGCGAGGTCTGCACAAGACCCGGCACGTCCATGCTCATCTCCACCACGCCGTTCGGCGCGCAGAGCAGCAGCGTGATGGCGCGCTCCGTGCTGGCGGCGTCCATGGGCGTAAGCCCGTCGTCGGTCTCGGTGACCGTTACGGTGATATGCCCGTCGGCGGCGTGATATTCCGCGCGCAGCGCGGCGGCGAGCGCTTCCGCCGCACGGCGAAGGGCGGCGGCGTCGCCGGTGCGGACGACGGCCTCGGCCTCGCGCGGGATGGCGTTGTCCTTGGCGCCGCCCGAGACGCGGATGAGACGCAGCGCGCCCGCACGGCTCATTTCGTCGAGCGCGCGGCCGAGCAGAAGATTGGCGTTGGCACGGCCCTTGTGGATCTCCTCGCCGGAGTGCCCGCCGGCAAGGCCGCTGATCCTGACGCGGAGCGTCTGTCCGTCAAAGGGCGCGCGCGTGACCGGCAGCGTGCACGCCATGCGGCAGGCGCCGGCGCAGCTGACCGTGAGGACGCCCTCCTCCTCCGAGTCGATGTTGATGAGGTACTTTGCCTTCAGGTCGCTCGCGTCGAGCGCGCGGGCGCCGATCATGCCGACCTCCTCGTCCGCCGTGAAGACGCACTCCAGCGGGCCGTGGGGGATATCGTCGGCGTCCAGGACGGCGAGCGCCATCGCGACGGCGATGCCGTCGTCGCCGCCGAGCGTCGTGCCCCGCGCGCCGATCACGTCGCCGTCCACGAAGAGGTCGAGCCCCTCCGTTTCCATATCCTTGCCGCAGTCCGCGTCCTTTTCGCAGACCATGTCGATATGGCCCTGCAGCATGACGACCGGCGCGTTTTCGTATCCGGCGGAGGCTGCCTTGCGGATGACGACATTGTTGGCAGCGTCCTGCCGGCAGGCAAGACCGCGTTCGCGGGCGAACGCGACCAGATAGTCGCTGATCGCTTTTGCGTGGTGCGAGCCGTGAGGGATGGCACACAGGCGTTCAAACCAGGCAAATACCTCGCGCGGCTCAAGATCGGATAAAACAGGCATAGCGTTACTCCTTCAAATGGGTTCTTAGGGCAACTGTGCAGGTGAAACGGCGTTCACCTGCACAGTCGAAGCAGTCATGGCGCGGCGCGGAAACGCCGCAGCGTCAGGGTTCTCAGGCCAGAGACTCCATGATGTGCGCGCAGACGACCGCCAGCGGTGTGCCGACCACATAGCCCATGAGGGCCATCAGGATGCCGACGGGAGCGAGAGAACCGGAGTGGGAGCCGGCGAGGACCGGCGCGGAGGCTGTACCGCCGATGTTGGCGAGAGAGGCCACGTCCGCGGTGAAGAGGTCGAGCTTGAGGAGCTTGCAGATGATGAGCATCAGCACCGCGTGGATGCCGAGGACAATGAAGCCGGTGGCGATCCAGGCGGGAGCCTCACCGAGCTCGAGCAGGCTCGCGCGGGAGGCCAGCAGGCCGATGACGGCGTAGAGCAGGAGGCTGGAGACCTCGCCGGAGCCGGCGACCGTGCCGAGCGGGGTGACGGCGGCGATCAGGGCGACGACGGTGACGAACAGAACGGTCCAGGTCGCTTTATCGGAGAAGTTGGTCAGCGCATAGAGCTTGTTGCCGACGTTGGTGGCGATGGCGCTGACAAGGAACGCGGAGCCGAGCAGGAGGATCAGACTCTGGAAGGTGATGGGCTTGGTCTCGGCCATATCCCACACGCCCAGCGTGCACAGGAGCATGGCGATGAGGTAGCAGAGAACGACCGCAGGAACGTACTTGAAGAATTTCTGCATGCCGCCCTTGGCGCTTTTCTCCAGCGTGACGAGAGCGGCTGCCATAAAGAGCAGCACCGACACATGTAGTTTGCGCTGCTTTTTTACCAGTCGGCATCATACTCGAAAGAAGAGCTTTCACGGCCGCGGACATTCTCCACGAAGAGCGTCCCCAGAAAGTTTGGCGTTGTAGATCTGAAGCTCTCATAGACATAAATTACTTTTTGGTTTGACGCCACGGTTAATCACCTCCGTTTCGTGGTGCTCTCTTGCGCGTGGTAAGTTCAAGGTCTTGGAGTTTACGCCCCAGCTCATCATCCTTTGCAACGAGCAGAAGGTCTTTATCCATATTGTTTAGTGCGTGCAGAACGGCGGCATAGATCCCAATCGCGACAGAGGGGTTTCCCTTTTCAACATTCCACACTGTGGCTCGGCTCACACCAGCTCTTTCCGCGACCAATTCGGCAGACAGATGCCGCCGTAATCTGGCAAGTTTGATCTGTTCTCCCAGCTGTTCTAAAATCGCCTGCGTCTGCGGCAGCACAGCAACACTCTTTCGTCCCATTCTGCACACCACCTCTACATCATCTTTGTGCTTGTTATTATAGACGATACATCTATAATTGTCAATAAATAAAGACATTAAGGAGGCATGTCTGTGATTATCCCATACTTCATTGTGTGCTGACTACCTTACCGATATGCATCCGGTCTTAGAGGTCTTTGTTGATTGCGCCGCAAAGGGGACAGATTACAGCTTCTGTGTTCATTGGATGCTCATCTCCGCCCTAAGGATTTGATAAACTGAAAAGAGGTTGGTATCAAAATGTGATACCAGCCTCTTCAATAAAAAGTTTCAAATTATTTAGGAAAGACGAGCAATAAAAAGTATCCGAGAGCGTAAAGCCCGCCATAAAGCAGGCCAAATCAGCCGAGAATTTAGTTCAAGTCCTGCCTAACGCTCTTAATTAAAACACGCTTTGAAAAAATGAGCCATAAAAACGGTGAAACCCCTGATTTCTCAGGGGTTTCAGGTGAGTGTATCTATTTTGGTCACTCAACATGGTTGCGGGAGGAGGACTTGAACCTCCGACCTCCGGGTTATGAGTTTCTAACAAAGAGGCTCATAATCCGGAGGTTTTTTTGTTGTAAAGCCTTTACCAAGAGGCATTGCAGACTCAAATTGCAAATAGCCCGGATTTTGTTATCTAATGATAGCTTTTTTTGCAAAAGCCAAATAGTTTTATTCCTTTTGCAAATCTATTGCAAACGAGGATTTTGCCTTACAGTTTCCGTTCAAGTAATAAAGAGGAGAAGAGAATCATGATTATTACAATTACCAATTTTAAGGGCGGCGTTGGCAAGACCACGACCGCATTGAACCTTGGGGCTGCACTTGCCGCAGAAGGAAGAAAGGTCTTGCTGATCGACAACGATCCGCAGGGGAACCTTACCTCGGCTTTGGGCTATACGCCCGGCGAACAGAAGAATACGCTGGCAAAGCTTCTGCTCGTTCAAATCGACTCGCCGGAGGATCTGGAGCTTCACCTTCCCCGCACCGTGATACATACAGAGACCAGCATTGACCTGATTCCTGCCAATAAGCGGCTGGCAGACGCTGCAGCACGTTTACAGGTTATGCAGCTTTCGCAGTACAACACGGCGGAAGCGATAGAGACATCCTGCGAAATGATGATGGACAAGCTGTTGGATGCTTTCCGTGAACAATATGATTATATCGTCATTGATTGTGGCTTGAAGCATGAGCTGCTGACGGTCAACGCACTTGCTGCAGCGGATTACTGCATCATTCCCGTGCAGGCACACTTCCTTGCAAGCGAGGGCATCCCCGATGTGCTGGAGCTGGTCAAAAATGTGCAGAGCCGCTTCAATTCAAAGTTGGAGGTTGCGGGCATTCTTCTTACCATGTATCAATCCCGGCCGCAGCTCTGCCAGAGCGTCCGCGCCGCGGTCGCAGAGCTGTATGGTGACAGCTTACGGGTGTTTGAGCGTCCCATCGAGCAGACCATCAAGGTCGCGGAGTGCCCCGCGGCAGGCATGAGCATTCTCGATTATGCACCGCGAAATCCGGCGGCGGAATCCTATCGCAGTCTCGCGCAGGAGGTGCTTCAGCTTGGCTAAACGCGATATAAATGACCTGCTGAAACGGCGTATGAGCGCGACGCAGCAGGCGGTGGAGGTCACAGTAGGCGATGAAGCCTATGAGGTGCTGTTCCAAGGCAAGCTGGCATCGCCCGCCTCAAAATTTTGTGATCTGCCGCTGGACAGGCTCCGTCCTTTCTTCACTGCGGACATTGGCTTTCACCCATATCCGCAAGAGAAGCTCAAGGCGTTTTCACAGCAGCTTGCAGAGCAGGGCATCTATGAGAGGATCATTGTGCGCCCCATTCCCGAAAGCGAGGACTACGAGATCCTCGCAGGGCATAACCGTACTGAAGCGTGGCGGCTGACTGGACACACAACGATCCCTGCTGAAGTCGTGAACGCCGATGATGCAAGAGCAGTCTCCATTGCTGTTGCCACGAACCTCCTGCGGCGGCAAGATCTTACCATCATAGAGCGCGGCAAGGCGTACAAAGCAGTGCTTGATGCAGAGAAACGACAGGGGTCAAGAACAGACATTGGAACTTCTGGCGAGAATCGCCAGAAGTTCCTCACCCGTGAAATTGTTGCCGATTTCTTCGGCGTGACCGAGTATGAGATCCGTAAAGCCATCAAGCTGGCGGGGTTGATCCCACCTCTCGCCGACATCCTGGAGAACAACCCGCGCAAGCTGCCGATTGCCTGTGCCGAGCTGATCGCTGACTATGACGCAGCTACGCAGCAGGCATTTGTGGAGATGTGTTCTATCGAGGACTACACGCTCAATAAGGCTGCTATGCAAAGTATCGTCCATGCCTGTCCACCTCCATCTGCAAATCATCAGGACATTTTCGCTGCATGGCGGCAGGCACGCGCAAGGGAGACACAGAGACGTGCTGCACTGCCGAAGAAAATCAGCTTTGACCGCAGAAAATTTGCCCCCTACCTTGAGAGGTTGGGCAGTGATAAGGAAATTGAAGAGCTGTTTTTGGAGTTCTTGCGGCAGCGGGTCAACTGATGTATAATTACAGAAAAGAAAGAGAGGATATAACGCTATGAGCGAACAGGATAAGATACAGCTTTTTGAGAATCAAAAAATTCGTACTGCATGGGATACAGAGAAAGAAGTATGGTATTTTTCTGTTACCGATGTCATTGCTGTTTTAACAGAACAGCCTACCGCACGCGGGGCAAGCAACTACTGGGCCAAACTCAAGCAGCGTTTGAAAGAGGAAGGGGCGGATGAACTGCTGACAAATTGTCAGCAGTTGAAAATGATTGCCTCAGACGGAAAGCGCCGCGCAACGGATGTTGCCACGACAGAGCAACTTCTGCGTATCATCCAGTCTATCCCATCACCAAAAGCTGAACCGTTTAGGCTCTGGCTTGCAGAAGTCGGTCGGGAGAGAATTGAAGAAACCATTGACCCTGAACAGGCCATTGACCGAGCCTTGGAAACCTATCTGAAAAAGGGATACGATCCTGATTGGGTGCATCAACGGCTGCTTTCCATCCGCATCCGGAATGAACTGACCGATGAATGGCAGAAGCGCGGCGTGGAAAAGGGACATGAATTTGCGATCTTGACCGACGAGATTTCAAAGGCATGGTCCGGTATGACCACGCGGCAGTATAAAAACCTCAAGGGGCTCAAAAAGGAGAATCTGCGCGATAATATGAGCGATACCGAGCTCGTGCTGACCATGCTGGCGGAAGCGTCAACGCGGGATATTTCCAAAGCGACAAAACCAGATGGTTTTGCCGAGAATGTGAAGGTGGCCAAACGTGGCGGTAATGTTGCAAATGTTGCACGGCAGCAGCTTGAGGCGGAAACTGGCCATCCCGTCATCACAGCACAGAATGCCGCACAGCTAAATGCGGTGGTTACAGAAATGATCGAAGCGTCGGCGCAAGTGCTTGACCGTCTGGATGAACTTAAAACAAAATAACATTTTCCTGACTTCAAGAAAATGTTATTTCAGTGCAGACAAACGCAAATTAAGATAAGAAATGCTGAAAGGCTCGACACCGTAAGGTGCCGGGCCTTTTCCTATGACTCCGAGGTGAGAGAAATGAAAGAGACAACAAATAACTGCCGAGCATCCCGCGCTCATAATCCGTTTGACGACGGTGCGAGAGAGCGTTTGCGGCGCATGGGGCTGCTTACCGAGACGGGGAGCGTCGAGGCATCGGCCTTGACTGCGCTGGCTCATACCTTCGCCGGATTGCTGTTTGACGATTTGTGCGATGCCAGTCAGGACTATTCCGGTGTCCAAACCGAATTGCAGCAGCTGTTTGACGCTGTGGATCGTGCAGAGCCGAGGCAGAAATTTCTGCTGCTCTGCCTGCAATATGACCGCCTATCCCAAGTCCTGCCTGATCCCATTTGGTGGATCAGCGGGACACCTGAGATCGCGGGCGAATTTGCAGGACACTTTATCCGGCACTTAAAGAAATTGAGCGGCTGCGAGGAGGTAGTGCGGTGAAGGGGATTTTGGTATATCAGCCTCCGGGCAGAGCCTCGCAGGTCGCTGCCTTTATAGAGGATCTGGAGCCGCGGCTCAGAGAAAAGATCATTCGTCAGCTATACCGATTGACGCTGCCGCAGAAGCCGGAAATGAAGGAACCGTATTTCAAGCGTTTTTCACTTGAACGGTATCGGAGCCTATGCGAGCTGCGGGTGAAGACCAAGCTTTGCGTTCGCGTTATCTTTTACCCATGCGCCAACGGAGATACTCTGCTCCTTTATGCGTTCGTCAAGCGCCAGAAGCGTGATACGATGCAGGCGTTAGAGCAGTCTCTCAGCATACTCGATGCGCTGCGGGAGCATCCGGAGCGCACGGTAGAATACAAGGTCAGAGAGGAGGGAGCATGAGACGACCGCACATCCTTTCATATCGCGAAAATAGCAGGCCATAACCAATTTCTACATTAGGAGGTTCCAACAACGTGAAAAAAGCAATTCTCTGTGTACTGCTGACGCTGTCCATGTCGGTCTCGGCGTTTGCATTGGAGGTACCGACAGATACTGTGGTGCAAAATCTGAATGGCAGCCAGCAGGTCATCAAAACCTTTACAATCCCGGTAGATCAGGACCCACAGAGCTTGATCGAACAGCCCTTTGAGCTGGAGGGCTATCTCTACACCTTTACGGATATTGTCAAAACGGAAAATGCCGTAGAGGAAACCAAGCCCCATACCGAGGTCATCACGGTGGAGACGGACAAGAATGACCTTGCCGAGATATTGAGCCAACTGAAGCCTACCGTCGAATATGACGACGGCACCTTCAAGGGTGCGCTCGCCCTCGACCACACCAGTCTCAACACCGAGGCGTCCGGCTATGCTGTCAAGAGCTACACCGTGAGCGAGGTCAAGACCATCGGACGACTTGACCGTAACGATATGTCCTATGTCCCCTCCGCCACTGTCAAAAACGGCCTCACGCTGAGCCTTGTCGATGTGGAGTGGCAGGTCACGGGAACGGACCTTGTCGGCGAGACCTTGGTGCCTTCATCTTATCAGGCTGTTGCCACCTATTCCGCAAGAGTTCCCTATCAAGCGGCTACCGGATACATCACGACCGCGGAATATACCGGCGAGATTACGCGCGAGGGCGTCGAGAGCATCACCTATGTACTGACTTACCTGGGAACAAAGGTCGGTATCGCTCATGTGCTATCCAATGTGGGCGGCTTCTTTGCGGCAAATTGGCTTGTACTTGTTGTCGGCGCCGCAATGGGAGCTGCTGTAATTTTCGGCATCGTATATGCATCGTATGTGCACCGGCAGAGAGCCGCTCGTGCCGAGGCGGACAACGACGGCGCGAGCTTTTCGGAGGAGGAAACGGAATGAAGCATATTAGACGATTGGCCGAATTGGCATTGACAATCATAACGATGGCGGCGCTGTCTGTCGGAGCCTTTGCCGCGGAATACTGCTTTGAGACAGGGGCAGGAACGGAATATTATCCTGCGACCTCTTATGGAGACACCTACGGCACCGCATACAACTTCGGCGGCCCCAATCCCGTGGACTATCAGATCCCCGAATTGCCCTACGGTGTGTCCGGCACGACGCAGATCGGCATTATGGAGAAAGGGTATTTGCCTGGCTTGCAGCAAAATGCCGGAATTTCCATTTCCGGCGAGTACGGTATCTCTGGCGGACTCTATGATTTTCCGGCAGCAGCTGCCCCTCCTGTACTGAGTGTTCCCGCGTATACCGGCGTTGACGGCATGGAGCGTAAGGACGGAAGTATCGGCACGCTGAAAATCCCATCTCTGAATATCAATATGAAGGTTTGGGAGGGTGAGACCCGCGCCAGCATGGCAAAGGGATTGGGACATTACAGATCCACCTCCGGATGGGACGGCAACATCGGTGTCTGCGGTCATAACCGGGGCGCGAAATACAATATTGGCAGCATCAGAAATCTTGAGATCGGCGACAACATCACCTATTCGACGGTCTACGGAACACGGACCTATGCGGTCATTTTGGTAAAGACGATCTCAGATTCCGACTGGAGTTATTTGCAGGCGACCGCTGATAACCGCATCACCATCACCACCTGTCTTGCCAACCAGCCCTCCAAGAGAGTGTGCGTTCAGGCCGTGGAAGTGAGCCGATGAAATCGGAGTAACGTGTTATTTTTGTGCAACTTTTTTTAGCGGCGTAAGCATTTAAAATAAACCTTTGACAAGCCATTACTTCTGTATTATGCTCAAACCACTCCGGAGAATAAAATCATAAAGGAAGTATCAGATTGATACAGCAATTCAGATCAAAGAGGAAGGACGATGAGATCAGAGTAAAAATGGACATCACCGTTGACCTTCCTGCAGAAGTAGCTGAACAGGCTGAGCAGCTTGGCATTTACGAGTTTGAGCGGTGCATTTATGATCCCGACACTCGCCGTATGACTGCCAGCGTGACCACCACGTTTTATCGGAAGGGAGCGTGATGCAATGAAGAAGATTTTGTATTTGTTTATCGGGCTTGCGTTAGGATTTGCCCTTAGTTCGCCTACGGCACAGGCGGTAGAGGGCATTCTCGCACAACGCTGCACCTCGCCCATTCTCCTCAACGGTGCTCCCGTTGAGATCGAAGCGTACACCATCAACGGACACAACTACTTCAAGCTCCGTGACATTGGTAAGGCAGTTGGCTTTAATGTTTATTGGATTGCCGAGGACAGAACGGTACAAATCGAAACGGGTCAACCGTACACCGGCGAGGCACCCATTAGAACCGAAGATGTTGAGTCAGATTTACAGTCAGAACCAAACGCTTCCACTGTTGATGTAGACGCTATGAAGAAGGATATCGTGGAGCGTACCAATGTGCTCCGCACCGAGAGAGGTATCGCATCGCTGACCACCAATGACAAGCTCATGCAGGCAGCACAGGTTCGCGCCGACGAAATGGCGGCAAACACCGTCTACTCCCATACCCGCCCAGACGGGAGGAAGTATAATACTGTTACGAACTGTCCATACATGGCTGAGAACATTCATCGTGTTGCGGACTGGACGATTACCGACTGCTCGCTTGCGGAACTACTCATAGCGGATTGGAGCGCCTCGACAGGACACATGAAAAACATGACCAACTCCCAATTATCCGAAATTGGCATAGGGCTTGCGCGAGGTGTCAACGACAATGGAGATGAGTGCTGGTACTGTGTCCAGCTATTCCTCCGGGATGGATGCCATATCACATGGGTGGATACGCCGGCAAAGGGGTAACTTATTTGCATATTTCAGTTGACTTCTGTTTATACTTTGTATATACTTAGTGTAAAAAAAGGAGGCGATCATCATGTACGCAACAATTCAGAAATGGGGAAACAGCAATGGACTGCGGGTTCCCAAAGCACTGCTGGATGCTGTTGGACTGAGGGAAAATGATCGTGTGGAGTTGATCCAGAGTGCTGATGCGATCACGATTAAAAAGGCAAGCCCCGTGTCGCACAAGACCTTAGAGGAACGTTTGACCGCGTTTTACGGGAAGCCGATTGAACAGATTGGCCGCATTCCATCTGAGGAAATGGAGTGGGGCAAGGCAGAGGGCAGTGAAGCATGGTAACCGTGTTTGAACAAGGAGACATTGTTTATATGGACTTTGACCCGCAGGCAGGGCATGAACAGAGGGGGCGCCGTCCAGCATTGGTCATCAGCAATGACCTGTTCAACCGCGTCAACAGCCTGACGATGGTTTGCCCCATCACCCACACAGACCGCGGAAGCCCATTTCATATCCATCTGGACAGCAGAACAAAAACAGATGGCATCGTAATGTGCGATCAAGTTCGTATGTTGGATCTGAACAGCTGGAAAGCAGCTTTCGAAGAAAAGGCGCCCGATGATATCTTGGCGGAGGCGATCGACATTATCCGTGCGATCATCGAGACAAATTGACTGGCTGTGATCCCCACAGCCAATACGATTATATTATCAAGCGAAGCAGACCGAGACACTTCTCGGCCTGCTTTTCTTATGCAAAAATTGCAGGAGGTATCACATTGAAAACGATCAAAGCAAGGCTCATTTCGACACTTCTGGTTGTCATGACGCTGCTCAGCCTGCTGCCCACCACGGCCTTTGCCGCGACCGGTACGGGCAAGGGTATTACGATCACGACCAATCAAGTGTACTGGTCCACGCGCATACTGGCCAACGGCACACCGTACAGCTACCGCCCGCCGGAGGCGGCGGGGCGGCTGCTCTACTGCCTCGACAGCGGACTCGGCTACCACAACGCTACGCCGTCATACGGCGATTCTTTTACCTATACCTCGGCTACCAATGCAGACGCCGATGCCGTTCTCAAAACCGCTGTTGCCAACAGCGGCCTTGGCGAGATGGACGCCGCGACGCTCGCCAATGTCAAGTGGCTCATGACCTACATCAACGACAGCAAGGCATCCAACATAGGGCAGCTCTTTATGGCGGTGCAGACTTATATTTGGGACCATCAAAGCTATAAGGGCGCGGGAGATGGCACCGGAGACGCGGGCGGTTATGCCAACGCGGATACCTATGACCTATATCTGAGCCTCATCGACTCCATGCTTGCGCAGAAGGCGCAGGAGGATGCCGAATTTCAGCGTCAAATCGCAGAATATGCAGCGCGAGGACAGGTCGCCTCCGTAATTGAAGATGATGCTGCAAAATGGGCGGTATTTGCTCTTTCAAGCAATCGCAAGAACCAGTCCTTCTTCAACTATTATGGTCCGCGTAAGCTGGTGGTAAAGGATAAACCGCAGGACGGTGATGATTCTGCTCCGCCGGCTGGGGACGCTGATATTACACTGCGGAAGGTTGCCGCAGGAACCACCCGTGGTTTAGATGGTGCCCGCTTTCTGATTTATCGGGACGGACAGATCGTGGGCAGCAATGTAACGGCAAACGGCGGCATCATCGAGGTCAACGACGTCACCAAGGGCCTGTGGTCTTTTGTAGAAGTCGAAGCCCCCACAGGGTACTGCGCCGACTCTACGCCCATCAGCGTCTATGTGGATACTACGGACGGCGATAAGCAGTACACCGTTACGGCGGAAAATTACGCGCTCCCCGACATGAAGATCACCAAGCGGGACGCCATGAGCGGCAAACCGATTGCCGGCACGGTGTTTTCCATTAAGTCCGTTACCGGCAGCTATTCTACCTCCGTCACGACCGGGACGGACGGCTCCGCAACGCTCTCGGCCATTCCTGCCGGTGTCTATGTTGTGCGTGAGGAATCCGTTCCCGAGCCGTACATCGTAACCAATACCGAGCAGACCGTGGCGCTGCGCCCCGGCAAAACCTCCGAGGTCACTTTCGTTGACTATGAAAAGCCCGGTCTTGAAATTGTCAAGAAGAACATCGCCAATGGTGAGCCCATCGAGGGCGTGACCTACCGTATCGAGCAGATCGACGGCAGCTTTTCTACCAGCGCCACGACCGATAACCATGGGCGGATTTTCCTCGACTCTGTTCCTGTTGGCACATTCAAAGTAACGGAGATCAATGTCCCCAGTCATGTCATTCTCTGCCCCATTCCGCAGGAGGTAGCGCTGAAACCCGGTGAGACATCTACCGTCACCTTCTTCAACGCTCTCAAGCCCAGCTTGGAGATTCGCAAGGTGGACAGTGTCACCGGCGATCCCATCAAGGGTGCCAAGTTCCAGATCTGGTATGGCAGCAACCATACCGACACCGGCGAGCTCAATGACCTCGGCACTTACTTTTCTGACGCAAGCGGAAAAATCATTCTCCCCGAGGTCAAGGATGGCTGGTACAAAGTAACGGAATTGGAACCTGCGTCCGGGTATGCCATCAAGGAGCCTGCCACGCAGGAATGCTTCATCTCCGGTGGAGAGAGCAAAGTATTGACCTTTGAGAACACGCCTCTTTCCGCCATCATCATCCGCAAGGTGGACAGCGAAAGCGGTCAGCCGCTGGAGGGCGCGTGGTTCCGCATCCGCTACCTTGGCGGCACCTCCGGCACTGGCGGTACTGTGGTCGGAGAGATCAAAACCTCGCAAAACGGGACCGCCATTTTAACGGGCCTCGCCGCAGGCACTTACGTCTGCGAAGAGATCTCCGCGCCGGACGGGTATGTGATCACAGACGCCGCGGAAACAGTCTATCTCTCCGGTAAGGATCAGGACGTCATCACCGTGACCTTCGGCAATGATAAAATGGGTTCTCTGCTCATTGTCAAAAAGGACGCCGTGACCGGCGCTCCTATTTCCGATGTGGAGTTCTTCATCACCGATTCGGATGGCAGCGTGATCGGCAACGCCAACGGAAAGTATGTGACCGATAGCGCAGGTACCATCCGCATTGACGACCTGACTCCCGGCATGACGGTCATCGCGAAAGAGGTGCGAGCCAAGGAAGGGTACATCCTGGACGATACCCCGCAGAGCATCAAAATCAAGCGCAATGCCGTCATGACGCTGGAGTTCCGCAACCAGCCCAAGGGCGGCGTGCTCGTGAAAAAGGTGGACGCTGTGACGAACGCTCCCATCTCCGACGTGGAGTTCCTTGTCACGGATTCCGACGGCAATCTCATCGGCAATGCCAACGGCAAGTTCGTGACGGATAGCGCAGGTACGTTCCCCATTACGGATGTTGCCCCCGGCACCACGCTTATCATCAAGGAAACCCGCGCGAAGGACGGCTATTTGTTGGATGATACGCCTCAGACAGTCAAGGTCAAGTCCAATGAAGTTGTCACGGTGGAGTTCCGCAATCAGCCAAAGGGCAATCTTATCATTGTAAAGCAGGACTCCGTGACAAAGGAGCCGTTGGAGGGTGTCGAGTTCAAGATCGTCTATGCGGATGGCTCGTATGTAGATGCTGCGGGCGGGACACTGTCCTCCACCGGCCTGTACTGGACGGATAAGGCGGGTAAAATCTCCATTTCCGGCATCTCCGGCACCATAGTAGCGACGGAGGTGAAATCGATCCCCGGTTATACCATTGACGAAAACACCCGTACCCAGACCGTGGTTGTCAACCCCAACGATACACAGACTCTCCATTTCTACAACACGCCTATTGGCGGCGTGGAGATCATCAAGGTCAACGAGGATAACCACAGTGAGCGCATCCCCAATACGACCTTTGAGATCCGCAAGGTGGATGATGCCTTGGTGGATACCGTTACGACGGACAAAAATGGCCGTGTGTTCGTGGCTCTGGAGGATGGCAGCTACTATGCAAAAGAGGTCACATCGAACAAATCGTTCCGGCTGGACGATACGCCCCACTATTTCGAAGTCAAGGACGGCAAGCGTGTGACGCTTCAGGTGACCAACAAAAAGCTCAGCGGCATCGTCATCCACAAAATCGACAGCGCCACGGGAGAGGGGATCTATGGCGTAAAGTTTGTCCTCTATGATGCGAACAAGAAGCCCATCGGCGAGTACACCTCGGATGACCGGGGATATATCTACATCGACGAGATCCCCGGCGGGCTGAGCGGCCGCTTTTATTTGCGTGAATTAGAGACGGCAGATGGGTACATCCTCGATAAGCAGTATAAGACCGTCTATGTCTCTCCGGGCAAGACCGTGGAGATCGAGTGGGAAAATACCGCTGTCACGGGCCAGATCCAGATTTATAAGTACGCCGCTGAGTATAACGAGGTCACCGGCACCGCCGCAGGTACTCCGCTCAAGGGCGCTGTTTATGAGATCGTCAATGCCCGCAGCGGCAAGGTGGTGGACTACATCACGACGGACGCCCGGGGCGTTGCGGCCAGCAAGCCGCTGCCGCTGACCCGCTATCAGATCCGGGAGGTCACAGCGCCCGCCTATTGGCAGCTCGATCCTACCGTGCATGATGTGACGCTGGAATATCCCGGTCAGATCATCAAGCTCTCTGCCTATGATAAGCCTGCCAGTCTCGGCGTTACCATCACCAAGCGCGGCAACGCGCAGGTCATGGCGGGCCAGTCCATGCGCTACGATCTGACGGTGGCCAATACCTCCAACGTGCCGCTGGAGTCCTTCTTCTGGCACGATAAAATTCCCTACGATGTGGCTCGTCCCACGACGCTGACCACCGGCACCTACAGTGCACGGCTCAATTATCGCATTCTCTATAAGACCAATTACAACGCGAGCTATCAGGTGCTGGCCTCCAACCTGCTCACCAACAACAATTATAGCTTTGCGCTCAACGCCATTCCCATGCAGGCGGGCGAGGTGGTTACTGACGTCTATATTGACTTCGGCAAGGTCCCTGTCGGCTTCCAGAGCGTTGTCAATCCCACGCTGAGCGTGATGGTGAACGGAAATGCGGTCAATGGCTATCAGATGGTCAACCGCGCCGATGTGGGCGGCAAATATCAGGGCACCTGGCAGACCGCAACGGCAAGCTGGGTGACGATCATCCGAAACCTGACGCCAGTGCGCCCCATCACACTTCCGAAAACGGGATTCTGACAAAAGAGTGGCGGCAGCTTTTTGCTGTCGCCACTCTCGTTTGAAACGGGTTCAAGTTGAGGAAACGGTTTTGATGAGGATCGTTGTCAAAACGCGCTGACTTTCCTTGCTGCAGGAGTCGCAGAATTGATTTTTCAGCGCAAAATCAACTGCTGCCGAGATGCGGCTGAGGTCCTTCTGATCTAACGAGTCCTCCGTGAGATGACGACGGACGGTCTGATATGCGTCACGCACATTTTCCGCGACATTCGCGCCGCCAAAGAGCGTGCCGATCATGCCGTCGATCATCGCGGCCTCTTCGTTGGTATAAATCATAGCAATCTCACCTCATCTCACGAAACCGATTATATCAGATGAGATACCCAAATTCAAGACAAGATGTGGGAACGCGGCGGCAGGCGGACGCAACCGCCTGCTGCCGTAGCTTTCATAAGGAGCATGGACTATGACAAAAAGACTTTATCAAATGTACCTCACCGCCCTGTCTCTTGTGCTGGTCGTTGCCGTAATGATAACGCCCGCCCTCGCGGTGGAGGATATGTGGACGGTGGCAAACCGGATCATCGTAGATGTCTACGCTAAGATCGTCAGCATCAGCACTGTGTTGGCCGGCCTTATGTCCGCGATCGCGGTGATCGGAGCCAAGCTGTCCAATAACCAGCAAAAGACTGATCAGGCATGGGACTGGCTCAAGCGTATTTGGCTTGCGTGGGCTGTCATCAACGGCATCGGCGCGTTCATCGCCTATGTTGCTCCGCTGTTCAGCGGGCTTGCGACCTTGACGCCATAAGGATATTACCGCTCCGGCACAAAGGGGGTATCCAAATTGCTTGAGCTGATTTTCCAAGGCTTTGCGGAGTGGGCGTACGAGCTGGTGCTGGAATGCTGGGAGTATTTCTCGACCGCGCTGCTGGACATTATGAGCATGGACTATGCGTACATGAAAAGCCATGTTCCCGTGATGGACGACATCATACAGGTGCTTATGGCGGTCGGATGGGCGCTTCTGATCGGTAATCTCGTCTTTCAAGCGCTCAAAAGCATGATGTCCGGCCTCGGCTTTGAGGGCGAGGACCCGAAGCTGCTTTTTACCCGAAGCTTTGTTTTTTCCTTTCTCCTGCTGGCAAGCCCGCAGATCTGCGAGATCGGGCTTAGCATTACCGCAAGGATCATTGACCTGCTGCAAGTCCCGACCGCTGTTCATGTGACGCTGGTGGATAAGAGCATATTCGGTACGCTTACCGCGTCGTGGCTGCTCGCGATCCTATTCGGTATTATTATCATATTCAAGACACTCAGGCTCCTGCTGGAAATTGCGGAGCGGTATGTTATCCTCGCCGTACTCACCATGACGGCGCCGCTGGCATTTGCCATGGGCGGCAGCAAAAGCACCGCGGACATCTTCAGCGGCTGGTGCAGAATGTACGGCTCCATGTGCCTTTTGATGGTGACCAATGTGATCTTCTTCAAAATGCTTCTGTCCGTCCTCTCCACAGTGCCAAGCGGGCTGGATGTATTTCTGTGGATCGTGCTGATCCTGACCCTCGTAAAGGTCGCAAGAAAGGCGGATGCCATCATCACCCGCATTGGGTTGAATCCGGCCATCACCGGCGACTCTCTCGGGCGGCCGCTGCCCGGCGCACTGACCTACATGGTTGTGCGCTCGGCGGCCTCGCACATTACCAAAAGTGTTGGGAAGTCTGCCGGCGGCAGAGGCGGCGGCTTCTCCTCCGGCGCTTCTCCGAGCGGCAGAGGCCCACGCACGGGCGGACCGTTCGGCGGAGGCCGCTTTGCAGGATATACTGCAAGCGGCTTCTATCAGAAAGCACAGCGGCAAAGCGCACAGCAAGGGGCAGGCGAGCGAGCCTACGCCTCCCACAGCGACACGGTTCAGACGGGCGGAGTGCGGACAGCCTCGCAGGAACATAGCGCAGCATCCATGTCGCAGAGCAGCTCCGTGATCCGGCAGCAAACATTCAAGGAAGGCGCAGAGCGGAATGGTGCAGCGCTGCATGGCACACGCCAGACGCCTGCTCCCGCTTCACCGGCGAGCCGCACCCTATCGGATAGCGTAAGAACTCCGGGCGGCAGGCACGGTCCCGCAGGAACACAGGCGGCGTCGTCCTCGACCCGCATATCACTGGCGAATACGCAGACCACGCAGAGCCGAAGCGTTACCGGACAGACGGTTAGGAATACGACCTCGATCACAGGGCAGAAGCCGCCCGTCGACACCGCGGGGAATACATCTCCGGCGTCGGAGGAGGGGCGGCATAACGCATCGCCGCCTGCACAGACACGATATACGCAGCGCCCAGTGCAGACGGTGCCGAAAGCAGCGGCGCAAAGGGCTGCCGCGCGGCAGACAACGCTTCGCGCGGAATCGCCGCGTCCCGGTCCCGCAGGAACAACGCCTCCGCCTTCTGCCCCTGCTCTGACCGTTGAACCTCGGCCCGGCAGAAACCTGTCCCAAGCCCGTACAGCACCCTTTGAACAAGCGAGGCAGCATGACTCGGCGCGGCAGGAACCGCGCACGGTCGGAGACGGCAGCGCTCGCCCCATGAGAGGTGCAGTTTCCGTTCAGCACCCCAGCCCCGCAGGAAACGGGGCAAACAGCCGTGAAAAGGCACAGTCTCGCCCGATCGCAGGGGCGCGAATGTCTATGCCGAAGACTGCGCGAACAGGCGGGCTTTCAAAGCCGTCTGTCACGGAAGCTATGAAGGGAGTGGGGAAAAAAGAAAAGGCTCTGACGCCAAGCCGAAAGCAGCGAGGGAAAAAGCATGAAGGAACATGAGAATACCCGCACGGGGTTCCAAAGAGCAGTAGACCTCGCTTATGCGGCAAGAGCCGCACGCCGTATTCTTCAGGCAGCGGCAGTGGGCGGCCTGCACGGCGCCGCTGCCGTCGCGGTCAAAGAGACGGCTCCGTTTCTTGTGAAGCGCCTGCTTGCTGTTCTCGTTGCGCTTATCGTGCTCCCTATGGTGATTTTTACGGCGCTTCCCAACATCTTCTTTGGGTATAGATCCTCTGATACGGACGCCATCGCGCAAATGACAGGGCAGGCCATGACCATCGGCGGAGTGTATATGAGCCTTGATGATTTTGAGGCAGCGCAGATCGACTCCGTTGTGACCGGCATCGTTGCGGAGTATGAGGAAAACGGAACAGCCATTGACCGCATCGAGGTATCCGGTTCCGTGACGGAAAAGGACCTGCTCTGGATCATTGCCATCAATTCCGCGGCCTATCAACAGGATCTCAACGCCATGAGCGCCGATCTTGTTCGAAACTTCTGTAAATCCAGCCTTTCATATTTCCCGTCGCTGGGCTTGGCGGAGGATGGCGGCGACGGAGTTGTGACGACCTTGACGGTAAAGGTCAAGCATCTTGATCCGGATGAACTGATGGACGAGCTTGGCTTTGACAAGGATGCTAAGCAATGGGCGGGAGCGCTCTATGAGACACTGGAGCAGAGCGACGCCATCAATAAGTACAGGACATATTACGAAACCTATCGGCCGGATCACAGCGGCGACGGCTCCTTTTCCGGAGATGTTGAGTACGGCACCGATTACGATAATCAGATCGACATATCTCGCTTTGTCGATCCCAGCACGAAGAACAACCTCGACCTCGCCGCCTACGCGGTACAGGCGTGGGAGAACAACTGGGGCTATGTGTGGGGTACCTACGGCAACATTCTGACGCCCTCGCTGTTTGCGTATAAAAAGCAGCAATACCCGGATGGTGTGGGCAATCACGCTGATTTTATCGAAAGCCACTGGCTCGGCCGCCGCACTGCCGACTGTATCGGACTCATCAAGGGCTACGGTTGGCTGGACACCAAAAGCATGGCCATCGGCTATGCGGCGAATGGAATGCCGGATTATGGTGCGGATCAGATGTATCAGGCGTGCAAGAATGCCGGCGTACTGAATGAGGACTACGGGCCGATATCCACCTTGCCCGAGCTCCCCGGCCTCATGCTCTGGAAGAGCGGACACGCGGGGGTCTACATTGGCGGAGGGTACGCCATAGAAGCTATGGGGACGCGAAAGGGCGTTGTGAAAACGAAGGTCAGTGACCGCGGCTGGCAGGGCTGGGGGAAGTTCCCCTACATCGAATATCGGGAGGAAAGATAATGGCAGAGACGACTTATCTGCGGGCGATACGCCTCAAATATGGCATATCGCTTCTTGAGCTGGAACGGCACAGCAGCCTCAGCAATCAATATTTAAGCGCGCTGGAGTTGGGAAATGCCAAACGCACAGAGAGAAATGAGCGGCTTCTCTGCTGCGCGATGGAGGAGGTCATCAGCTCTCGCGAGCGATCCCTTGACGGGCTGAGAGAAACGCTGCTGCAATATCAGGGTCGGCTATTAGAAGCCGTGGAGGCGGATTCGGATGAATTATGAGATCTACCACATTCCTACAAACTTTACGGACGCGGGGCGCGTCATGGGTCTCTTTGAGCTTCGGAATCTGGTTGAGGCCGTGGTCCTGACGATCCCCGTTTTGTATCTTTGCATCGCCTTCCTTCCATTCGCTCTGAGCACAAAGATCATGGTGACGCTGGTGGTCATCGTACCCGTCGGTGGCTTTGGCCTTATCGGCGTCAACGATGACAGCATGACGCGCTGGCTGGAGGACTGGTGGCGCTGGCGCAGAAGGCGCCGGATCATTCTTTTTCGAGGTGAGGTCAGAAAATGAATCTGAAGGAACTGATTTTCGGCAAGGGGGCAAGCTCCGGAGGCGAGGGCGGTGTGTACCGCGACAGCATTCAAGCCTGGCTGCCCATCAAAAACATCATCGGCGGTGTCGTTATCACGAAGGACAACCGCTTTGTGAAGATCCTCGAGCTGCTGCCGGTCAACGTCTATTTGAAGTCAGCCAATGACCGGCAGAATATTGTTTCCTCTTTTGCCGCCTATCTCAAGATCGCGCCGAACGATTTGCAGATGGTGGCACGCACGCTGCCGGCCGATACCCAGGCGTATGTGGAGCAGATGCGCCGCTTCGCGGAGCAGGAGGAAAACGAGGATTGCCGTGAGATGATCGAAGACAATATTCAAGAGATCGGGTACGGCATTGCAAGCGACGCCATGCGGCATCGCTTTTTTCTTGTGTTTCAATACGAGGCTAATATGCGGGCAAAGCACAACACCGCCAAAGCCATCCTTCAGCGGCTCAACGAGGAGGCTGACACGGCACGGAGGTATCTTGACGCCTGTGAGCTGGAGGTGCTGGAGCCACGGTATAGCGACAACTTTGTATTGAAGCTGCTCTATGAAATCCTAAATAAGCAAACCGGTCAGCGTGTCCGTCTGCCGGACGGTGTCTTTGACATGACGACGGCAGTACACGGCATCTACGAAGATGAGTGAGCTGCAATTTGCAGCTCACTCATCTTCTCGATATTCAAGGGGCAGCTGATCGTTACAAAAAGCCTTGAGGACGGGAATATCCTTTGTTGCTATGTCCCATACCCGGTCAAGCTGGATCTTGCCGTAGTCATGGACAATGATATTCCGAACGCCTTTGATATGCGGCCATTGGATCTGTTCTTTTGTAGAGCTTCGGTACTCCTCAGATAAGCCGCCTGTCAGTTCTCCGATTTGCAGGATGCTGAACGCAATGGATTGCTGATAGTCGCTGTCTAACAGAAAGCCATCCGGCGAATTGCCGAAACGGGCGATTGTATCCTGAATACCCAGACAGTAATCCCGAATCTTCAAGATCCGCTGTAAATCACGCGACAGCATAGATCTTCCTCCGTTCTTTATTGACGATCTCCCGAAACAGCTTATCGCTCATCCTACGGCACGGCTGCTCAAGGGCCACCGTTGTAATGAGGTCGATCTCCTTCTGCAAAGCTGCCTCCAAGTCATTATAGAGTCCACCGATCGCAAAAAAACCGGAAAGATCCGCGCCGGAAAGATCCACCAGCAGATCCACGTCGCTGTCGTCGCGCGCCTCCCCGCGGGCGTATGAGCCGAACAGGTAGACCGCTTTGAGATGATATTTCTCTGCTACGGGTCGAATTCGGCTGCTGATCTCATCAATGGTATAAATCATAAGTCTTCTCCTCCCCATAGTAAGCATAGGTATGACCTACTTTTATTATACGCATTTTCACCGCGATTTCAAGAAAAAGAAGGATGTGACATTGGCTTGAAAAATAAGCAGACGCCAAAAAGGAAAAAGGCCGCAGCCGCCATTCCCAAGAGGAAAAAGCAGAGTGAGGAGGAACGATCCAACCAGTCGCTTTTGAAGCGCGTGATCTTCGGTGAAGAGAAGCCGGATCTTACTGAATTGGAGGCAGGCTCCACCACGATCCTTGATATTCTCTCACCCACCACAGTTGATACCAAAAGCAAGGATTACATCGTTGTGGACGGCGTGTACCATACCTATCTTTATATCACAGGGTATGGCTATACCACCACAGTCGGCTCCTGCTGGCTTGCCCCGCTGGTAGAGGCCGGCGAGGGGATCAACATGAGCTTCCTTGTCAAGCGGCAATCAAAGGAGAAGATACTCTCCAAGATCTCGCAGACAACGATGATGAACCGCTCCCGTATGCGGGAGGTGGGCGATACCCGACAGGACTATGAAGAGCTTGACAGCGCCATCAGCTCCGGTCTCTACCTCAAGGATGTGATGAACCGGCAGGGCGAGGATTTCTATTATATGCACACGCTCATCGAGGTCACGGCGCCTGATCCCGAAACGCTGGAGCAGCGGGCGACGGAGGTGGAAAAGCTCTGCGTGTCCGTGGATATGATCGCCCGGCGCTGCGACTACAAAAATGAGCAGGCTTTTCTCTCATCGCTCCCGATCCTCTCTCTTGACTCGGATATTGAGCGAAAAGCGCGGCGCAATGCGCTGACCTCCGGTGTGGCTGCGGCGTTTCCCTTTGCCTCCTATGAGCTGAGCGACCACAACGGTATCTTCTTGGGACTGAATCTCTATAACCGTTCGCCGGTGTTCCTTGACCCCTACGACGACTACAAGTACACCAACGGAAATTGGTGGATCGGCGGCTCCACCGGCGCGGGCAAGACCGTCACGCTCCAGTGCCTCGGCGGTCGGCTCCGCCAGCAGGGCAAGCGCGTTATCATCATCGCGCCGAAAAAGGGGCATGAGTTTCGTCCGCTCTGCGAGAAGTTAGGCGGGCTGTACCTGCGGATGTCGCCATCCTCCAAGGACTGCCCGAACCTGATGGCCATTCGGCGGAGGTCGCTCGATTCCTACGCAAAACTCAAGAATATCGCGGCCCGCGACGACTCCGTACTGGCGGATAAGATCGCACAGCTCATCATCTGGTTTTCCTTGAAGAAAAAGGACTTGAACGAGGAGGACAAAAGCCGTCTCGACTCGTCGCTGGTGGAGGTGTACGGGCGTTACGGCATCACCTTTGATAACCGCACCATCGTAGACGAAGCTGGTAACTTCCGCACCATGCCGGTCATCGCAGACTGGTATGAGGTGCTTTCTCAAAACCCGGATACCCGTCATTTAGCGGTCGTCCTCTCTCGCTACGTCACCGGCTCCGCTGCGGCAATGGCGAGCCGAAACGACATTGACCTCGATAACAAGTACATTGTCCTCGATCTCTCCGGCATGCCGGACGACATGATCGCTGATGGAACCTTCTGGGCAACAAGTATTGCCTACGACCTCATTATGAACTGCGAGAGCGGCCTTTCCGCTCTGCTCGCGGACGAGCTGTGGAGCCTTGTGGGAGCAACGGCCAATCCGCAGGCGGCTGGCTTTATTTTGGAGATGGTAAAGACCATCCGCGGGCTTGGCGGCATCGCCGTCACGAGCACGCAGGGAATGCAGGACCTCTTTGGCTTGGAGGGCGGCAGCTACGGCAAGGGCATACTGGACGCCAGCCGCATCAAGCTCGTCATGCAGATGGAGGAGCAGGAGGCGCGGCTCATTCAGGACAAGCTCAATCTTTCGGAGGACGAGGTGCGCCAGATCACCCGCTTCCGACGCGGTGAGGGACTGCTTTGCATCGGCTATAATCATGTGCCGGTGGCGTTCTATACGACGCCCAAGGAGTATGAAGCGATCACGACCTCTCCGACCGACTTACGCAGAGAAAGGCAGGGAGACAGCGATGAATGACGCAAGGCAAGACCTGATCCACATTCAGGAGCTTGTGGGGACTGCCTTCAGCGCGACCGGCTCACTGGTGGCAATGACCGACGGCGGGCAGATGAACCCCAACAAGCTGCAAAAAACACTGGAGCAGACCATGGATTATTTCGAGCGCTCCACGCTGGAGCTGCGGCAGCTCTGTGAGCGGTATGCGCCGGGCGTGGGAGGCTTTATGCACAAGCCGGTCCTGCCCGCCGTGGAGGTTGCGGGCAGCGTGGAGGAGTTCGGCTACGGCTGGCTTCACATTATGCTCCATACGCTCCTGCCGCATTGTCGGTATCAGACGCCGGGCTGGCTGAGCGACACGATACGAAGGCTTCTGGATGGGTATGAGGCATGCGGCAAAAGGCTGCCGTTCTATTCCCGTGCGCTGCTTGTGATCGACGAGCACACCGGCATAGAGGGACGCCACATTTTCGACCAGGATAACAAGGGCTGGAAGGCTGTCAGCAACGCCATCAAGGGCCGCCTCATTCCGGACGATGACCAGCACACCCTCGCCGTAACACTTTTATCCACGAGAACGGAGGGAGAGGAGCGCTGCCATATTACCCTGCTCCCCATAGAGGATGCCCACGACTTTTTCTCCGCGCATTCCAGCGATTATGCCTCCGGCGACTTCTACTCAGGACAATGGTGCTGAGCGCGAAACTGGCGAAAAAGTTGCAAAACCCGCGGCAGGTGGCCTCCTCATTTTGGCTGCTTGGAGAGCTCTTTTCGCCGCGATTGACCTGCCGCGGGTGTATGGCTCTGAAAGCCTTGATGTGACTGACTTTTTAGAGTGTGTGAGGTGCCGGAATTTCCGTATTCATCTGCCTACTATGCGGGGGCGGCAGGTTGACCCCGCATTGCGGCGGAGAAAAACGCCGAAAATGTTCTTGCGCCGGCATCGGCGCAAGAATGATTTCGGCGTTCGCAGGAAAGAGAGGGAGGTGCGCAGTGTGCTTTTCAGTGTGCGGGATATTGACGTTCTGCGCTTGCTTTGCTGGTGTCAAAATATTAAGCCCAATAGCTTAAATGGCGTTTCCACAAAGGAAGAACGAGAGAATTTGATGACGATGGGATTTATCAAAACGCACGAGCGGAGCGGCACCCTGCTCCTCACCAATAAAGGCAGAGCTTTCGTTGAGCTGCTTCTCAACGGAGTTATCCCCGGGCTGCGTATTTCCTACCATGATGCCGCCATTGAGCGGCGCCTTCGATTATCCGAATTGGTGCTGACCGCCTACTATGCAGGCGTCGATGTGTTTACGACATCGGTGGGTGGCGACGGAGAGAGACCGTCACTTCTTATTACCTCGATCACACGAAATCACGGACACAATCCATGGGGCAGCGCACGAGTCGGCGCCATCGCCCATTTAGGCGGCATTTACTATGCCGCGCATTATGTCTGTCCCGGCATCGGGCGCATGGCAGTCAACGATGAGCTCTCGGCGCTCCATAACCACACCAACTTCGGCAAGGATACCCGGCGCGCGTTCCTCTTTGCCGGTCCAAGCTATGGGTGCATTCTTGAAGAGCTGAAGGCGCGCGGGAAAAAGAGCGAGGGAAAGCTGATCCGTTACAGCGAGGCCTACCGCGAGCTGCACTACCCGATCCATCTGCTCTCCTGCGACGAGACCGGCGCACGCCAGCTTCAGATCATGGCCGTGCCGTACTACCGTGAAAAGCTGGCGCGGCTCATGCTTCGCTCCGCCTATCAGCCTCCGCCGGAGGACGCCCCCGCATGGGATGCCCTCTACAACGGTCATCCCTTTGTGATCGGCGCGGATATGGAGCTGCGACGGATCGACGCCGCGATCCGTGATGCAAAGCAGAGAGGTTGCCTGCCGATCGCCCTTGCTGCGCTGGACGCGCAGGGCAGCGCGGTGCTGCTGGCACGCTATGCCGATCCCGGCTATGCCACCGTCTATAAGGTCACGGACGGCGTGCTGACAAAGCTATTCGGTCACGCACCGGCTCTCTATGAGCCGCCCTGCACACAATTCCTCACGAAGAAGGGAGATGTCGTCAATGCCCCGCTTATCAAAGCTCTTGGAAAAGATAGAGGGCCTCGCTGCAAATAGATGGGGCAGCTGGTATGAGCGCAACAAAGCGCGTGTGCCGCTGTACGCCGTGCTCGGCGGCCTCGGCTGGTACCTCTATGGGATGCTGCTCAACTCCCTGCGGCTCGGAAAGGAATCCGTATTTCACATAACCGGCGAGAAGGTGGAGAGCATCTGGGTGCTCAACCCCTTCAAGAATTTCTTTGTGGTGCTTACACCCTTCGGCCTCGGCACGACGGCTGTGATCGTCCTTTTGATCTGCCTGCTCACAAGGAAGGGCTACAAATGCTTTTCCGGCTATCATTTTACCCGTGATCCGCGCGGCTTTGACATTCTCCCGGAGGGGACTCACGGCACCTCCGGCTTTGCGACGAAAAGAGAGCTTGGCGAGCATTTGGAGCTCGGCGGCGTCGGGGAGGTTACGGGTATGCTCCTCGGCCGCATCAAGAGGCATCCCGATGACCCCGACAGGTATTCCTCCTATGTCGCTCACCGCATGAAGCCGGGTGAGAACAACAATATCCTCTGTATCGGCGCTCCGGGCTCTTATAAGTCCAGGGGCTTTATCATTCCCTTTCTCATGGGCTGCGCACAGCGAAGCAGCAGCGGCGCTCCGGAGTCCGTGATCGTGACTGATCCGAAGGCTGAGCTTTTTGAAATGATGGCGCCGTACTTTCGGAAAAAGGGCTTTTATGTCAAGGCGGTCAATTTCCTCGATATGGCGCACTCGGACGGCTGGAACTGCCTTGCGGGGCTGGATACCAACCCCGACCTTGTGACCACTGTGGCAAACACCATCATTCAAAATACCTCCGGTCCCAAGGAAGCCGACGACTTCTGGAGCCGCGCGGAGCTGAACCTTCTCATGGCGCTCATCCACTATGTCTGCAATAAGAAGGATGAGCGCGGAAACCTGCTTCCCTTGGAGCAGCGCAGCCTTGGTGATGTTTATAAGATCCTCGCCTATAAGAGCGTCAACGAGATCAACCGCACGCTGGCGGAGCTTCCGCCGGAGCATCCGGCCAAGGGTCCCCACGGCCTCTTCCTAAAGGCGAGAGAAAACCTTTGGGGCAATATCATCATCGGTCTCGGCAACCGCCTCGCGGTGTTCCAAAACCCGCTGGTGGATAAGATCACACGCAACCATGATGTGGATCTGCTGCTCCCAGGGCAAAAGCCCTGCGCCTACTTCGTCATCATCTCCGCACAGGACAGCGCTTACCGCTTTTTAAGCTCTCTCTTTTTCTCTCTGACCTTCCCGCAGCTCTCCAACTACGCCCGGCTCCACGGCGGACGTCTTCCCGTGCTGACAAGCTTCTGCTTGGAGGAATACCTCAACATCGGCTATATGGAGGGCATCTCCGATGTCTTCAACTCCATCCGCGGCTTCAATATGTCCGTGCAGGTGGCGGTGCAGTCACTCTCCCAATGGCAGGAAAAGTATCCGGGGAAGGAGTGGGAAAATCAGCTCGGCTCCTTTGATATGACGCTCTACATGGGCTGCAACGATATGACCAGCGCCGAATACTTCGCTAAAAAGTGCGGCAAGGTCACGATTTCTGTTACCAACAACCAGTACCCGCTCGCTCCGCTGTTCTCCCCGATCTATAATACCACCCGTCCCTATTCGCAAACACGCAGCAACATCCAGCGAGATCTCATTCAGCCGGACGAATTTGCACGCTTGGATAAGCACAAGTGCATCGTGATGTTCAACCACTATAAGCCCGCACAGCTCTATAAAATCGCGTTGGAGGAGCTGCCTGCGTATGGGGAGCTGAGCAAGTGCAGCGTCTTTGACTATGTACCGGAATGGAAAAGGCGTGAAGAGGAAAACGAAAAGCATGCGCCGAAAAAAAGCGCGCCCACGCAGCGGGAATATCCGCCTGCCTCTGCACAGCGGAGTGGGGGACACCTCCCGACGCAGGAGGCTGCGCTTGGAGAGGAGCGGCCCCACTCATACGCCCCGGCCTCCTGCGCGTCGCAGATGCCGGCGCATGGAGAGCATGGCGCTGTGCGGCAGCACAAATCACCGTCCATGCCGCGGCAGACGCCCGGAGCGTCGTGCATCTATGACTTTCCGGACATGAAAGGGACCGCGCCGGACGACATCGGGCTTGTAGAGATGTCCCGGTCTGAGATCGCCGGGGACGATGCCCCGGAGCTTGAGGAGCTGGACGACGAGCATAGCCGGATACCGCCCGGCCGAGGGATCTGACGAAGGCGGGAGCGAGAGCCCTGCACAAAAGGAAAAGGAGGCCGTCCGGCCTCCTAAGATCAGTCGAGAATATCAGGAATCTCACATTTCAAGGCATTTGCCAGACGCAGCACGGTTTCGGCCTGTGCGCGGCTGAGATCCTTTCCGCGGCGCTCGTAGGCACGCAGCGCGCTGAGCGAAACGCCGGAGCGCTCGGATAGCTCCTCCTGTGTCAGTCCCGCACGCTTTCTTGCAGCTTTTAAGGCGCACATGCTCTGCGAAAAGTGTGCGTCCATGACCTCATAGGCTTTCTGGATATCCGCCTCATGGAGCGTTCCGTACAGCCCAGCTAATTCATCGTATGGAACGGTATCCAGAATGCTACGGAAGCTGTGACCGGAGTACCACTGATAATGTGCCAGCATCCAGCCCACCCAGTAGGCGTCGCTGCGCTCATAGCTCTCCTCGGCCTGCGCTTGCACGCCGCGTCCGGTCGTTCGTTCCATGACCTCCAGATAAAGCTCCAGTCCACTTTTTCCCGCAATGTATTTGGGGCTGCCGCTTTCAAACGCTTCGGCAACGCCGGATTGGATAAAAAGGTCGAGAAATGTACCACCGTCCATACCAAACTGATAAACGGCATCGTGGAGCATCGCACCGAGTGCGCGGGACGCCTTAGAGAGATAGTTGGAGTCGTAAGCGCGGATCGTCATTGTCCATGCCCTCCCTGATGATGTCGAGGATAAAAATATCCTCTGTGAGCTGCTGTAAGGTTTTCTTCCGGCGGGCGTAATCGGCTCTGGCCTTCTGATCCCGTTCAAAGCGCTTGTAGTAGTATTCCCGATAGTCCGCGACCTCATAGCCGGTGAACTCGATGTGTCCAAAGGACCGCTTGGAGAGCAATACGATCTGCTCGCCCAATGTCCCAAGCTGCATGGCCATGTTCAGGTCCCGAAGCGAAATGGTGTTGCTCACAAAGTCCTCGGCAAAGGAGAAGTAGGAATCGTCGGCACGGTAGCCGATCATCACATCCACGCCGGAGGTGTCCGGCAGGAAGTGCGAGAGGATATAGTCCCTTGCCCCTTGCGCGACCGGGGAGCTGATGTCGAACCTCCGGTGCGTGAGGAGAATGCCAAGCCAGCTTAAAATATTGAATTCGCCATGCGTCAGGCGCATCACCTGCAGATCGTCCAGATGAAGCTCATAACAGTTGCAGTAACCATCATTTTTGACCGGGCAGGCCCACTCTTTTGCGAGCTCGGAGCTTTCCGTGCAGTAGAAGCCCTGCCCGTAATCATTATACGGTTTTCCAACGCCGAACTGCGGCACTTCCACGATCTGCTGCGAGCCGTGGTAAATGGCAAGGTCGTTTGCCATGTGCTCACCTGCTTTCAAAAGTAATACTGTGGTAGTAGACAGATTATAATACTACGGTAGCAGTTTGTCAACGCAAAACAGCTTTCTTTCGATCTCCCCTACTCCATAAAGCCATCCGTTGGCTTGCATAGTGAAACATGAGACAGAGACCGTTGCGGCTCCTGTCTCTCTTTATATTCACATTCCTAAAATCAAAAAACAGGAGGTACCCACCATGAGGGCAGCGAAAATGAAAGAGCGGCCATCCTTTCAGCTGATGGTCCAGACCGATGTGCAGAGCATCTACCACATGCAGATGCCACGCTGGCTTTTTTCCGATCCCCGCTACTGCGAGATGAGCTTGGACGCCAAGGTGACCTACACCTTCCTCTTGAACCGCTTCCAGCTCTCTCGCAGGAACGGATGGGTCAACGAGCGCGGCGAGGTCTTTGTGATCTTCCCCCGCAGGGCGCTTGCCACGGAGCTGCGGATCTGTGAGCAGCGCGTGACGGCAGCCTTCAAGAAGCTCGTGGAGCTGGAGCTTGTGTGGGAAAAACGCTGCGGCCGCGGCGACGCCAATCAGATCTATCTTGCCTATGTGACACCGCAGGACGATCCTGCCTACGCCAGCGCGCCCTTTACCGCGCCGGAGGAGAACTGCGGTTCAAGAACTGCCGATCCTGCGCCTCTTGAGGGCACAGGCGATGGTGCGTCCGCGCAAGAACCGCAGGAGCTGCGTCCCAAGAGCCGCGAAATGCGTGCTTCAAGAAACGCGGAACCTGCGGCTCCAGAACCGCAGAGTATGCTGCCAAGTAAGAAAGAAAAAAGAAAAATAGATCGTAGTCAGATCAAAGTCAGTCTGTCATGTCCCGCACACGCGCGCGACGGACTGACGGACGAGGAAAGAGAAGAGGACTTTCTGGATATTCTGGACAAGTGCGAGCTTTCCTACTTCCCACCGGAAACGGCGCTGGTATTTGAAAACGCCATTGAGCGCCTTTATTACGCGGACAGCTACCGCATCGGCAACGCCACGCTGCCGCAGAGCCGCGTGCGGGCAAGGCTGCGGCGGCTGGACGGCATGATCCTGCGGGAAGTGGAGCATAAGCTGCGCGAAAATCGAGAAGAAAACGTGAGGAACAGCACGGCCTACATCATGGCTGTGCTGTTCAACTGTATTGCCGAGGGTGAGAGCGACCTGCTGATCGACCCGTATCTCAATTCGCTCTCCTCTACGGCGTGAAGGAGGAGATCCCTATGCTGCTATCCGATCAACAAAAGTACATCCTTTCCGTGCTCAAGCAGGTCAAGTATATACGCCTGCGCCAGCTATATTCGCTCACCGTCCAGCATTACCGGAAGGGGCAATTTGAGATCTCACAGCACCGAATGGATGTTATGCTGCGTCAGCTTCGGACGGGGACAAACTTCGTGTACTTTCAGGAGGATGTGGTCTGCTACGGCAAGCGCACGGTGGACGAGCACTATCTGGAGGCCATTGACATCATGCTGGAGCTGACATACTGCGAGCCGGAGTTCTTTTCCTGCGAACGGCTGGAGCCGCCCTGCCTGCTTCGCTTCACAGGGCAAAGCAGGAAGCTGTCCTTTCTCCACACGGTCGCGTGGATGGATACCCCGTATCGCATCATGGCGATACAGCGCATGAAAGGGGAGAGGATTATCTGGATCTCGGACCGGTCGAACGGTTACGGCATAGAGCTTCCCCGTCACCATATTCTCGCCGTCCGTCAGGAGGACGGCACCCATCGCTTTTTTGGCTCGCAGGAGCCGGAAAAAATATAATGCCAGGAGGATACGAGTATGGCAAGAAAAAAGATCACCCCGGAAGAGGAGACCCCAAAGACCGTCGTGCCTGAAGAAAGCGCAGCGGCAGACGTCGGCGACATGACGCAAAATGACCTTCCGCCCGGCGAAAGCGGGACGGCAGAAGGCCGCGGGACGGAAGCTGTTCCCACGACGGAGCCGGCCGAGGATGCCGACGGTACGAGCGTGGGCGGCGACCCGCCAAAGGAGGGCAGGGAAGAAGACCTTGCGGAGACTGCCTCGGCGGAAATGCCTGCGGCAGATATTCCTGCCGAGGAGGAAGCGGAACCTGCGCCCATGGAAGAACAACCTATGGAGGAAGAAACTGGGCCTGAACCAGCCGATGCGATTGCTGCCGCGGTGGAGAGCGTGTTGGCCGCCCGCAGCAAAGATACGGCGGGGCCTGAGACCGAAAGAGATGCCGATGGCGTAGATATCACGCCCGGAAAGCTTCCGGAAATACACGAAGCGCACGAAGCCGCATCGGAACCGCCGGAGTACAGCATAGATCTTTCTGAAGAGCCTGAACCGGTGCCGACAAGGGATGCAGCCCCGTCTGACGCCGAGGAGGACGAATGGGGCTTCCGGGAGCCGCGCAGGGAGGTGACCGGAGAAGAGACGCCTGCGCAGCCTGCGTCAATCGTGCTGCCCGCACGACCTGCGCCGTCCGTGCCGTCTGTGCCGTCCGTGCGGCCAAAGGCAGATGTAAAGAGCGACAGGCAGATCTTTTTTGAGCTGAAATTCAACGAGCTCGACCGCGGTCTGACGCCGGAGGAACGGCAGGAGTGGAACTCCATCTACGCCTCCTACCGCGGCCGCAGCGCCCTTACCGGCACGATCATCGGTGTGGACCCGCGCTCCATTTATGTCTGGAATCCGCGGACGGAGAAGAAGGAAAAGCTCACCATGTACTGTGCCATCGTGGTCCCCTACCGCGTGCGTATCATGATCCCCGAAACGGAGATGTGGGAGGAGGGCGACGAACGACCTGATTACGTGCTGCAAAATATGGTCGGCGCAAAGATCGACTTCATTATCATCAAGGTCGAGCGTGAGGCGGGCTTTGCCGTTGGCTCCCGCCGCCTTGCGAGCCGCAGCCAGCGTTACTTCTTCGCCCACCGTGAGGACCTGCATAGCATTGGAGCGCGTGTGAAATGCCAGCTTATGGCGGTGGGTCCCCGGCGCTGCCTTGCAGAGTGCTACGGCCATGACATTGACCTTACCCAGCGCGAGATAAGCTATACGGCAATTCCCGACCTGCGCAACAAATACCACGCGGGCGTGGAGCTCGATTGCATCGTCAAGGTCTATGATCCGGAGAAGGATGAACTGGTCATCTCCATCAAGGAGATAGAGACCAATCCCTTCCTTGGAGCGGAGCAGCGCCATCCGGTAGGTTGCCGACGCCTTGCGGTCATCTCCGGCAAGTATGGCGGCGGCGTGTTCTGCAACCTGCCCGACGGCGTGGTCTGTATGTGCAACTACTCCTATCAGCACGAGGATTCCGACTTCATGGTGGGGGAGAATGTGATGCTGGTCGTACAGCGCTACGATGATGAAAAGCTTCAGGTGTTTGGAAAAATCATGAGCAAGTGGTGATACTGCCGCGAGCGTAATAATCGCCGCAGGCGGGAGCTTTGCCCCGCCTGCGGCTTTTCTCATTTTATCAAGTTATCTGCTTCGTTACGACCGCATGGAATCCATCAGGTTCAGTAAGGACGACTGCTGCACCGCCGTCAGGCAATTCCATTTCTCCAACATTTCACGCTGGGAAGCAGTCAAAGCCACGCTTTCCTCACCATCTGAGAAAAACTGCGAAAGAGTGACACCGAATGCTTCGCAGATCTTTTCCAGTGATGCGAAGGAGGGCCTCATGTCTTTTTTGTACCACGAAGAGATTGTAGACTGCGGCAGACCGGAGCGCTCGGCAAGCTGATACTCTGACCAGCCGCGGGCCTCACGCTGCTTTTTAATGATTCCAAGAATGTCTGTCATGTCCTCACCGTCCACGATTTTTCGTATATTATACTTTGAAAAATAGTTGCATTTTAATAACTATTATCGTAATATATAATGCGACAATAATTGCTAAAGGCGGAGAGAATACTTGAAAGAGAATATTCGACGCTGCGCGATCTTTGGACAGAATGTGATTTGTTTCAAATGGGGCTTCGACGAGGATGAGAAACAGTGCTGCCGTATGAAGCTGGAGCTTTTACAGAGAATCATGGAGCTTCGGCAGCAGGATGTAACACAATTCTTTGTCGCCTGTGATTACGGTATCGGCCTGTACGCGGCCGAGCAGATCAATGATCTGCGGAAAACGGACCCCGATTTGATGCTGTTCTGTAAGCTCCCTCACGAGGGGCAGGCAACGAAGTGGGCGCCCTATCTGCGCGAGCGGTATTTCAAAATGCTTGAGGACTGCACCCACATTGATTGTATCAGCCTGCGCGCCCAACCGGATGCGCAGTTACTGGCCTATCAGCGTATCATCGATCAGTCCGATTTAATACTGACGGTTTTTGACAGCGGGGCGTCCGCGGCAGGCCCTGCCGAGGAAAAGGCTCTTGCCTATGCGCTTGTCAGCCGCAAGCCGGTGCTCAACCTTGATCCCTACACTTTAGCAGTGAGCAGAATAGATAAGCGTGCCGATAAATGAAATTATCCCTGAGTGGTCTAAGCTGTAGGCGCTTACGAACCATCCGGAAGGATCGGCATGTAGATTGCTTTCTTTGACGAAGGCTGACCCGCTTTTCCAACAGAAAGCCGGCATAGTAATCAGATGACAAAGGGTCTATTGAAAAATAGACTCACAAAAGACGCAGGGGCAAAGGACCGGAGAAAGGTCTTTTGCCCCTGCGTTTGTTCAAACGAGTTACTATTTTGTGGAAATTATTTGTGTACGAGAGGGTGCTTATTTAATTTACTGGATTGCGTCCTTGAGAGCCTTTCCGGGCTTGAAGGTAGGTGCCTTGGACGCGGGGATGTTGATCTCGGCTCCGGTAGAGGGATTCCTGCCGATGCGGGCGGCGCGCTCTTTGACCTCGAAAGAGCCGAAACCAACCAACTGCACTTTATCGCCGGATTTCAGCGCACTCTCCGTGGCGGTGAGGAAAGCGGTCAACGCAGCCTCACAGTCTTTCTTGGAAAGACCGCTGGTCTCGGCCATTGCGGCGATCATTTCAGTCTTGTTCATGATGTGTTCTCTCCTGTTGTCATATATTTTAGTCTGGGATGTGACGGTATTATATCGAAAGTGTCAGAATTTTGCAATACGGCGTCGCAAACTCCTTCCATCAATGTCGAGACGCTGGGAGATACACTTGGCGGAGGAACCGGAACCGACAGCGTAATAGATGCTATTATAGTATGGCGGGCATGAAGAGGAGCGTCGAGAAATGGAATGGATCACTGTATCGAAGGATACGGATGACTGTCCTACTCGATCGGGAATCTTGTTCAGGCAATCTCTGCCGTCTTGTGATAGGGATCCAGGAAAGGCGCGGGAGCCTTTCTGTAAGTGACAAGGCTGACGACCACCAGTGCGGCGGCGCAGGCGATAGCGCCTGGCACCGTGGGACCAAGGCCAAAGGGGGTGCCGATAAGCTTCCAACCAACGCACACCACAAAGCCCGCTGCCATGCCGGAGATAATGCCGGCCTTGGTGGCCTTCTTCCAGTACAGGGCTGCGAAGGCAGGCAGACCCGCGGCGGCGGCATAGAAGCTCCAGGCGAACATGAGGATGTTATAGGCATTCTTGATGTACAGAGCGATGACCAGTGCGCCCAGTGGCAGGACGAAGGCAAACACGCGGGTCAAGCGCAGTTCCTTCTTCTCGGGGATATCGGGCTTGAAGACCTTATAAATATCGTGGACACAGGTCTGGACGGAGACGATGAGATAGCTGTCCGCCGTGGACATGATGACCGACAGGATACCCGCCAGAGCAAGACCCGTCAGGCCCACCGGCAGAATCTCAATGGCCAGGGCGGGCACCACGGCGTCGGTGGAGCCATATTGGGCGATCTTATCGGCGCTGACCAGCTGATGGGCCACCACACCCATAAACCACACCAGAGGGATGGTGAGCCCGTAGACGAAAGTACCCAGGAACAGGCCCTCTCTGGCAGCCTTTTGGCTCTTGGCGGCAAAGGCTCGCTGCCACATCTCCGCACCGGCCAAGGTAAAGACAAAGTAGGTGATGATATCACCGATGATGCTGCCGTCCACATAGGGCGTGGACAGTTCCGGGGCCAGGTTCTCCAGAAACACGGAGAGTCCGCCCAGCTTGGCAAGGGATGCCGTCGGGATCATGATGTACACGAACAGGATCAACATGACGAACTGAAACACGTCCGTATAGATGACGCCGAACAGGCCGGAGGTGGCGGTGTAGATGATGAACACCGCGCAGGCGATCAGCGCGCCCACCTCGTAGGAGATGCCGACTTCATTGCCCAGCATGTTGATGATGGTGGCGGTGGCCGTCACCTGAGAGGCCACGGTACCCATCATGGTAAAGGCGATGAGGCAGCCCAGGATCACCTTGGCGGTCTTGCCGAAGCGCTGCTCGAACAGGTCGGGGATAGAGGTGACGTTGAAGGTGGTGCCCACAGCAGAGATACGTCCAGCAAAGCCAGAGAAAATGAACATGCCCAGCAAATAGGGCAGCGCCGTCATAATGGCCTTGAAGCCGCTGGAATACGCCACACCGGCGCGACCCATCAGACCGCTGCCGCCAATGATGGTGGCGCAGACAGTGGCCATCAGCACCAGCGGGCCGAAAGAACGTCCGCCCAAATAGTAGTCGTCGGTGCTCTGTACCTTTTTCACCACCACTACACCGATGACCACCATGGCAATGAGATAGGCGGCGATGATGCCTAAGTCGATGGCATGTATTTCGTTGTGTACCATATAGAATAACTCCTTTCGTAAACCGGCCGGGGCCGGGAAAATTACGGGTTCGCGAAAAAGTGGGACACGGCCTCACGGGCCTTGACGCCGCCCACGAAGATCACCGCGTCGCCGGCGTACAGCTCGGCATAGGGACCGGGTGAGACGATGTAGGACAGGCCGCGGCGGATGGCCACGATGGTGGCACCGGTAGCCTGCCAGAACCGCAGGGCCCCAACGGTGGTGCCGCTGTGGGGCCAGTCGTCTGGAATGCGGCAGTAGTAGTTGGGCAGGGCGTCGGGCGTCTGGCTGGTCTCGTCCAAAATATCCCGGCACAGGGCCGCCATCTGACGGTTCAGATGTTCCTGACGGACCAGCAGTTCCTTGAGCTGCTGCTGTTTTCCCCGTATGTCGGTCTGATCCGCGAAGTTGTGGAGATAGCGACGGGCATTGTCGGCGGACAGGACATAGACACCGCTCTGCTCCTTCACCTCCACTACCTTCATATCCGCCAGCAGCCGCAGGGTCCGGCGGATGGTCTCCGGGGAGACATTGTACTCCGGTGAGAGCTTGGACCGGCCAGAGAGCTTGTCTCCTTCCTTCAGCTGGCCCGAGGCGATGCGCTCTGCCAGGGATATGGCGATACGGGTATACTGCGTGAGCCCTTCATTGTCCATGAGCAGACCTCCCTCTTTTCCAATTGCCTGATTGTAGTATACCATCTGACAACTTGCGTTTCAAGTAAAGTTTTCAGATGAAAAGTATTTTCTTTTCATACCGATGATGGGCAATCAAAGTGAACGGGAAAACCTCGGGTCTCGGACCCTGGGATGAAAGCGAACACGATCCTCCCGTAAACTGAAAGAATAGTCTCGCATCCGGTTGTGCATGGTTTTGCTTTGCGGTAAAATAGGACCATATGCATATTCTGATCGACTACGGTATTATTGAGGAAGAGGTGCTGTGAAAAATGACAATCCGACTGCAACAGGTCATCCAGGCGATCGAAGAGGCGGATGACGTTTTCACGAGTTTTTGGGACACAAAGACCGGAGAGACTGTCTATCTTGCCGATTCCCTGATGACCGGCGAGATGGATGAGACCTTTGCCGCTGAGATCGAAAACGCACCGGAACGGTATCTTCGATTCCCAAGTAAGCACGAGATCCATCAGTACCGTATCATGGAGGACTTCATTGATCAGTTCTCTCCCGGAAAGGCACAGGAAGAACTTGCCTATACCATCAGGGGAAAAGGTGCGTTTCGCCGGTTCAAGCAGTCGGTGCGCTATCATGGGCTGGAACAGCGTTGGTACGACTATCTGGCGGAGACATACCGAGAGCTTGCGATCCGTTGGTGTGCGGAGAAAGGTTTGGAGTACGTAGAATGATAGAGGCTATGGGAGTATGGTCGAGCGGTCTAATCGTGTAATTGCCGTCTACGATGGCCGAGAGAAAGGCGGCACAGTGGGGACAATTCGGCTGGTGCATACAACAAAAATTTCCACAGTGATTTCTCCAGAGATTACTCACTCCTTCAACACCGTGGCAGATGGAGCGAGTGAGCCTATGCCCGCAGAGAATATTCAAAATTATCTGGATGCCCGTCACCAGTTATCCGCAGACTGGTCAAGCCAGCCTCAGGTCATGCGGAAAGCTATCGAAATTGCTGTCGAATGGGACTTTCGACAGGTCAATGGTTTCTCCATCACCAAGGACGAGTTGGAACACCGCCGCATGGCAACGCTGTCACTTATTCTTTCGTGGAATTTGTAAAAGACTACTTGACCAAAGAGAGTCTCTTTGAGGAATATCTAGATAGCAACGCAATAAAAGAATAATTTTGCATGGCCGCGAGTTGGATCATCGAGTTGGATCATGGAGTATAGTAAGAATACATTATCCTGCGAGAAAATGAATTCCTCCGCAGGTCTGCTTCCATCATCTTTCTCATAGTATTCCACCGTGTAGTCCATACATCCACCGCACTTTCTCTGTAACCCATTATATGTGATAAAACACATATTGCCAACAGAAAGAGCAATGATTTGAGAGGAATGTGCCGCTGATCGTGAACGTGCGAACACGAAAAAGCAAGTATATCCTGCTTCCAAAGCTATGGAAAAACTCCAACTATACAGGCAGACGCCGGGATGGTAGAATGAGGCTGTATTTCAGGGCGGAGTAAGTTAGGGCGGAGTAAGTTAGGGAGGAACGGCGACAGAAAGGGGGGTCATTGCGCCCTCCGCCAAACTCAAAAGAACTGGAATCAAATAAAGGACAAGAACAAAACCGTAATTGCTCATGGGAGCGATTGCGGTCTTTTTTTGTCCAGGAATCGAAAGGAGGAAGCAAATGAATGTCAGGCAGTAAGCTGATCGAGCTAAGCTACTATGACCCATCGGTACAGGTGCGGTTATCCGCCTATGCCGATACGGTGGTGCTCGATCACAATGAAAAAGGAGGCGTGATCTGTGCGATCCGCTTCGGTGGATACCCCGAAATGGTTCGGGCTATGGCGGACGCCATCTACGGCGGCGCGACCATAGAAGCCACCCAAAACGATACGGTGAGGCTGCTGCAAAGCTCTGCCAAGAGCTATCAGCGTCAGATGTCTCACGATGGCGTGTATGCCGTGGCTACGCTCATGGCCAGCGATGACGCGCAGGAGGAAAGCCGTCAACAGGACGACGGTGAGGAACGAACGCTTGAAAAATCAGAGCAGCCGCGAACGTGCTACATTTTCTGCCCCGAAGGAGACCGAACACGCCTTTTTGAGGAGCTGGACCACAAAACGGCAGCACCGCTCATTCCGGCGTTTCAGGAATATGTGCTTGCTGCGCTCGAAAGCCGCGGCGATCTCCGACAGCTGGAGGTCGTCTCGCAGAAGGAGCGGATCGACGCATGGGTGCTGAGATTGTCAGTGGGCGATCAGAATGTCGTGGAGGTACTGGAAGAAGGACTGAAGGCAGGTCTCATTCAGATCCCCGGCGCGGTCCCCGGTGCGCCGGACGGCTTTGATGAGGTCAGCAATGTCACAGGGTATCTCAACACCTTCGGCGTGACCGTCGCGGACCGCATCCGCAATCAGTTTATGCCGCTCTTTGATCCCGCCAGCGAGCCGCTCTCGGATGAAGTGCTGTCCATCAATGACTTCATCACGCAACGGGCCGGCTATTCCCTTTACGATGCCCAGCTCGCGGTGGCGGAGGCGGTCAAGCGGCAGCTCGACCGCAGGCAGACGGCGCTCATCATCGCGGAATGCGGGTCCGGAAAAAGTGTGAGACGTTCCTAACTGAAAAGGTTAGGCACTAAAAAGAAAATGGACACCACAAGGTGTCCACTCGTAAATTGAAATTTATTCTTTGGATTTAAACGCCCTCCAGAAGCATATTGCGATACCAACAATCATGACAATGAATGAAATGATAAAAGGCCATAGGGTATGAGTTCCTAGTAAGGAGCCTAATAACCCATCGGTACCGTTGTAGTTCCATGGATGTAGTATGGCGTAGACAAAACAGAAAAAGAAAGTACAAAATCCAATCACGGTAAGCAGTATGCCGCAAACCATCTTTTTATCCCTCATAATGCTTCCCCTTTCTTGATAGGTCAATTTACGAGTATTGTACCTTATTATCTAACTTTTGTAAAGGAAATTTCTTTTTAGGAGAACTGATAATCCAAAGGGTGGAATGACGGGGTAACGCCCTGAAACGCCCTCCCTGATACTCCGGCAGGCGCAGTCCAAAAGGCTGATGTCTGAAGCCCGGTGAAGTCGGCAGAGAGCTGCCCAAACATGGCGTAATGCTGATGTGGAAAGCTGCCCAGAGGTGGGTGGTGCAGCCTATATGCCGGGGGTCTATAAAATACCTATGGTGAGTATGCCGTAATTGGCTGACAAACCTGTGAAGTAAAGGTTCTAAACGCTGACTGCACAGAAATGTGTAGCCCACCAAATTGTGGGGCAAGTGTGGTGGAGTAAAAGCTTTTACTATGAAACACCATACGCCGTTACAGGCGGCGTCCAGCTTGCAGGCCCAGAGCAGGCACCTACGGGTATATGTACAGATAGGATTATCGGAACGTCGTAAGTCATGGGCGCTCCCCATTCGGAGCGTTGCGGTCGAAACATATAAGCCGCTTAACCCATGATGAAAGTGGTGCCACAGTACCTGTGAAGCGGTGATAACAAGCCGTGGAGGGATAGGCACCAGTCGTTGAAAATCTCAACAATCTAAAGATGAATTTACAATGGGTTCGAGTAGGACCAAAAAGTCACTACCTACAAAGGAGTGATGTCCATTGGCTACTGCGACAACAGCACAGAAAGACAGTCATCTAAGACACGCTGAGTATTACGACCTAACGGAAGTGTTTGACGATTTGTATGCCAGAAGCAAGGCGCAAGCCGTGTTTACCGATTTAATGCCGCTGATTTTATCAGAGGAAAATATCCGGTTGGCGTACAGAAATATCAAGCGCAATACGGGAAGCCGCACTGCCGGCGTAGACCACCTCACGATGAAGCATATTGAAAAGCTGACGAGTGAGGAGGTCGTTTCAAAGGTGCGACACAAATTAGCATGGTACAAGCCTAAACCTGTTCGACGGGTGGAAATCCCCAAACCTAATGGAAAAACCCGTCCTTTGGGTATTCCGGCAATCTGGGACAGATTGGTACAGCAATGTATCTTGCAGGTTCTGGAGCCGATTTGCGAGGCCAAGTTCCATGACAGGAGCAACGGTTTTCGTCCCAATCGGTCAACTGAGCACGCAATCGCCCAGAGCATGAGAATGGTGCAGATACAACATCTGTATTTTGTGGTTGATGTAGATATCAAAGGCTTTTTCGATAATGTCAATCATGCCAAACTCATGCGGCAGATGTGGACTTTGGGCATACAGGACAAGCGGTTGTTGTGCATTATCAAAGAAATGCTGAAAGCCCCCATAGTGCTTCCAAGCGGTGAAAAGATTTACCCCGATAAGGGCACGCCGCAGGGGGGTATCCTTTCACCACTGCTCTCCAACATCGTTCTCAATGAACTGGACTGGTGGGTCAGCAGTCAGTGGGAGGATATACCGACACATACGGTCATCAAAGAGGGCACAGCGAAAAACGGCACGCCTAACCGCTCCAACAAATGCCGCACCTTGCGGCGTAGCAATCTCAAAGAAATGTATATTGTCCGGTATGCTGATGATTTCCGCATCTTTTGCAGGAAACGAAGCGATGCTATTAAAACCTATCATGCGGTCAAGCAGTGGTTGGAAGAACGGCTGAAGCTTCAAATCTCAGAGGAGAAATCCAAGGTCGTCAATCTAAAGAAAAACTATTCAGAATTTCTGGGCTTCAAGCTGAAAGCTGTTCCCCGTGGCAACAAACACATTGTTCGCTCCCATATGTGCGACAAGGCCATTCAAAACACCACAAAAAAGCTGAAAGCGCAAATTGACTATATCCAACATCCAGTCAACCGCAAAGAGGAATACAAAGCAATTTTGCTTTACAACTCTATGGTGATAGGCATACATCAATACTTCGCCATAGCGACCCTCATTAGTGATGACTGCTATCAAATTGGACGGTCAATCAGGCTCGTATTGAGAAACCGAATGAGAGGGCGGCTATCCAAACACCCCAAAGGACAGGTCATCAATGTGCATGGAGAACTATGGGCGTATTATTCCCAGAGTAAGCAAATGCGCTATATGGGGACATCGGCAATTCTCCCGATTGGATATTGCCAGACACGAAATGCACAGAACAAGCGGAAAACAGTCAACAAGTACACCATAGAGGGTCGCAAGGAAATCCACCGCAATTTGCGGACTAACACGGATATTCTGCATCGGCTTATGCGTAACCCTGTGCTTGACAGAAGCATTGAATACGCAGACAACCGTATTTCCCTTTATGCGGCGCAGTATGGAAAGTGTGCGGTCACAGGATGGGAATTGGAATTTGATGAAATACACTGTCACCACAAGCTCCCCGTGGAGCAGGGCGGCACGGATGTATATGCAAATCTGGTGATAGTCCATAAAGATGTCCACAGGCTTATCCATGCAAAGCAGCAGGACACGATTGACTGGTATCTAAAGCGATTAAATCTTGATAGTACCATGCGAAAAAAACTGAACAGATTTCGTCAGATGGTTGGCAATGCCGCCATTTGACAAACAAGACTATTTCGGTCTGACACCATTACAGTAGTAATTCATCAATTTTAGAAAACGAATTTTCAACGATGGAACGCCGGATGAGCTGAAAGGTTCATGTCCGGTGTGAAGTGGGGGAAAACTTGGAGATTATATCAAAAAGTTACCTATCACTATCGAAGATCGGCTCGACCGCCCTTGGCGCGCTGCATGGATTATGGGCGGCGCAGAAAAAAGACGGCGAGGGGAAGTCCTTCGGCATCGTCATGTGTCCCTCTCATGTGACAAAGAAGTGGGTGCGTGAGATCGGGGAAACGCTTCCGGACACTTATGCCATGGTCGTGCATGGCATCACAGACCTGGACCGGCTTTATGCCCTTTATGAGCAGGGCGACAAGAGCGTGTACGCGGTCTTTTCCAAGGAACGTGCTCGGGACGGCTATATGCGCTATCCTGCCGTCCGGTGGAACAAACGCTGTCGCGCGTTTCTTTGCCCGGACTGTGATGCAGTCATCGAAATGGAGATCAGCGAGGATGGAGCGCATTATACCGTACCGGCCGATCAGTTCTTCTTCCAGAAGGAGCATCGGAAAAACCATGTCTGTCCCCAATGCGGTTCCCCGCTGTGGTCGGCGGTCAATCCGGACCAGCAGATCGAGTGGGTCAAGATCGGGGAATACGGCTGGGTACACCGCTATGGCGCTGAAGCTCATCTCCGGCGGACAAAAAACGCGAACGTTTGCGACCGGCTCGCACAGATCGCGCAGGACCCGGACGGTTATTATCCGGTCCGCGGCGCACGGCGGCGTTATCCACTGAGTACCTACATCAAGAAAAAGCTGCATGGAAGGATCAGCGGCTTTCTCTGCGACGAGTTACATCAGTACAACAACGACAGCGGGCAGGGCGACGCGATGGCGGAGCTGTACGGCGCCTCCAAACTCTTTGTCGGCATGACCGCGACGCTCATCAATGGCTATTCCTCCGGAATCTTTCATCTGCTTTACCGCATCGTCCCTGGGCTTATGCTCAAGGATGGAAAGCAGTATGGCAGTCCCGGCGATTTCGACGCAGAGTACGGCGTGGTGGAAAATGTTTATGAAACGAAGGATGCGGAGTATAACGCCAACCGGCGTACCAGTAAGCGAAAAACGCGCACGCGCCAGCTCCCTGGTGTTTCACCGCTGGTATTCTCCCGCTTCCTGCTGGAGTATACGGCCTTTTTATCCCTGTCGGACATGGGAAAGGATCTGCCGAGCTATGAGGAGATCCCTGTGGCGCTGGATATGCCGGAGGACGTTGGGGAGTGCTATCAGGCTGTGCAGAAGGTTCTCCAGAAGGTCCTGAAAAATGATCGAAAAGCCGCGCAGAAGATCCTCTCGGCTTATCTCAACCTGCTGACGGTCTACCCGGACCAGCCCTACGATCAGCCGGAGGTCATTCATCCCATTACGGGAATGCCGATCGTAACGCCCCAAAGCTGCGGAGACTTCTCGCGCTTGTTCCCCAAGGAGGAAAAGGTGCTGGAGCTTGTGCAGAAGAAGGTGGCGAACGGTGAGCGCGTGCTGATCTACACCAGTTGGACGCGCACGGACTCGCAGCAGAAGCTATTAAAGCTGATGCAGGAGAATGGATACCGCACGGAGATCCTCGCGCCGCAGATCGCCACGGAAAAGCGTGAGGAGTGGGTGGATAAGCGAGTCAGGAACGGCTTGCAGGTCCTGATCACAAATCCCCGCTGTGTGGAGACCGGTCTCGATCTCAATGCCTTCACCACCATTATCTTTTACTCCATGGGCTACAACCTCTTTACACTGCGACAGGCGTCGCGCCGGTCATGGCGCATCAATCAGACGGCGCCAAAGGTAGAGGTGTATATGCTCTATTACGCGGATACCCTGCAGGCCAAGGCGATAAAGCTGATGGCCTCAAAGCTGGCGGTCGCAGGCATCATCGAAGGAACGTTCAGCGAGGAAGGGCTTGCTGCCATGAGCGACGTCAGAGACATGACCTCGCAGATGGCTAAGGAGCTGGCCGCGGGTATCCGCGACAACGTGGAGGATATTGCCGCAGCCTTTAAGAAAATGGCGATCATCAACCCCGAACGCAAGAGACCCGCACAGCTGACCGTGAAGGAAAACGCCCTGCCGGAACCGGAGACACCATCCACCGATGAGGGTAACCGTACACGATCGGTTCAGGCCGCGACAAGCTGGGAGCTCTACGAAGGGCTGCTCGCAAGAACACAGGAAGAAAAGAAAAAGCAGAGGTCGAAGGTGGCAGAGGTGGATGAAAACCAGCTGTCGATCTTCGATTTCGCCGCATAAAGGAGGAGATCATTTGCACATAACCATCAACCGCGCCGAGCTGCTTGCGGCAGTAAAGCACGCATCGGCCATCGCGCCGGCAGACTCTCCGCTGGATGTACTGCGCGGTGTTTTGCTGGAAACAGACAGCACCAATAGTACGCTCACCGTCACCTCTACCAATCTGGAGGTCTCGCTGGCAGAAAAGCTGCCCTGCACCGTCCATGAGGATGGCGCTCTCGTTTTCGCCGCAAAGACGCTCGGAGAAATGCTCCAGCGGCTCCCAGAGGAAACCGCAGAGCTCTGCCGCAGAGAAAACCGCGGGCGTATGACACTCACAAGCGGCAGCGCGGGATACAGCGTGGATGTGTGGGATATGGGGGCATTCCCAAAGCCTGACCTGCCCTTCCCCGAGGATACCGTCAAGGTCAGCGGCGTGCCTTCCATGGCGCAGCATACCGTTTTTGCTACGGCACAGGACCAGAGCAAGCCGCTGCTGCGCTGCGTGAACCTGATGTTTACCAGCACGGGCCTGCGTGCGGCAGGGAGCAACGGGAGCTGCATCGTGACCGCCAAGGGCGACGATCAGAGCACGGGAGACATCAGCCTGCTGATCCCCGCGTCTTCATTGGGAAAGCTCGCCGGGATGTGCGGGAATGAGGATGTGTTCCGCGTCGGAACCACGGGAAAAAGCATTGTCTTTTTCAAAGAAAACTTTCTATTCAGCTCGCGCCTTATGGACGGTGGTTACATCGACACGGAATCGCTGCTGAAGACCATCACGAACCGCTTCACCGTACTCACGGACATTAAGGAAATGCGCGACGCGCTATCCTCGGTCATGTCCGTCGCTCCGGATGGGCGGGTACGGCTGGGCTTTCAAGATCAGAAGCTGCTGTTCCAATGCTCCGGCGACCTGGGCAACGCCTCCGCCGGTATCGAGGTGATCGCGCTGACAGGCACGCCTACGGGCGAATACTGGTACAGCGCACGGCAGCTTACATCCTGCCTGAAAGCGCTTGGCGGTACGATCACCCTTGGCATCGCGCAAGGCGGAATGTTGACCATCAGCACACAGGACGCCTATTACCTGCAAAATGTCATGCGCGCGCCAGCCGCGAAAAAGAAAGTAACCAAGGCGGCTAAGCCGCCCGCAGCGAAAGCGGCATGAAGGGGGGACTGCATTTGGAGATCCCGAAGATCTGCCGCTATTGCGGCGGTGTTGTCCGTCTGGCCCCTGCTGCGGAGGTCTACGGAGCGGCAGCGGCAAGGCGTCTCGGCATCGAACGGGAGAAATTCTATCAATGCCAGAACTGCAACGCCCGCGTCGGCTGTCATAAAGGCACCACACGGCCGCTCGGCAATTTGGCCAACGAAACGCTTCGGCTGAAGCGAAAAGAAACGCATCAGATCTTTGACAGTTTCTGGCGCGAGCGAGGTATGACGCGGACGCAGGGCTATCATTGGATGGCAAAAAAGCTGCGGCTTTCCGAGCCGCTTGCCCACATCGGCGGCTTCGAGATGGATCGCTGCCAAAGACTCATTGATCTGTGCGAAAAAGAACGAAACAAGGAGGCAGCATAGCATGTGTGAAAAGGACCATTGTACGCATTCCCCAGATACACTTTGCTCCTGCGCCCCGGTGCAGAGCGGAGATGTGGCACAGATCGTATTTCACATGGCAGAGAACATGGAGGATATCGGCTGGGAGCTGGACTACAAAAGCCTTGCGGACCTGAGAGGTCATCGACTCTGCGCGGTGGGTAAATGCCGTCAGTGCGGCGGACGCTTGTGCGCCAGCCAGGGGATCAACAGTACGCTGTCCGCGGAGAGATTTTTAGGCGCGGCGTACCAACACATGGAGCAGTTCCATATACATCACGGAGCAACGCTTTCTCACGCGGCTTTTCATGAAAAGTTTGCGGCAATGTTCCACGCAGAGGACCGGTCGTTTGTGGAGGACTGGCTGATGCAGAGAGAAACGAAAGCCGGAGACAAAACGGGGGAGCAGAAAGCCTACACCATCGTTCATACAGCAGCCTACGCCGACCGCGGTGTTTTCCCTGCTCCGGATGCTATCGCGACCTTTTTTGACAAGGCACTTGCCGAGAAGCGGCTGCGGGAATTGGTGGAGAAGGGAAAGGACGAAATGAGCTTTCCTTACGATGAATCGTTTTACTGCGAGGAGTACGACTGCCAATTTTGGGAGGCATACTGCAAGGACTATGCAGCAGGCTGGTTTATCCGCTATGAGATCCTGGAGAGTCCGCTTCACGAGGACGCAAAAGAACCCTGCGCACCGCGGGAGAAGGAGGTATAAATGCATCTGCGAAAAGAAACCTGCTATGAGTGTGAAAAGCACCTTCGCTACATGGAGAGCAGCCCTACCAAGCAGATGGGTGTCACCATGCACATGGGAGAGCGCTTTTGCACCGGCGGTAAACGGGCACGCAAATTTAAGCGCAATGATCCAAAGATCTATGTGCCGAGCTGGTGTCCAAGGAGAAAGATACCCAGCGAGCTGCGGGTCTACTGCTTCAAGAGCACGATAGACTGGATGCTGCACGAGAGGCTCTGCTATGACCTTGGCAAAGAGATCTCTCCGGAGGCGCACCGATATGCTGTGCTGTATGAACTGCACACGCCCTTCTCACCCATGGAGTTTGCAAGGCGATGCAATGAGGAACCGGACGCAGAAACCGTTGGAGCAGCCGTTCACCGGCATTATGTGGTTGAGATCGACGACGGGATCAGTCCCGCTTTCTTCTACAAGACGGAGCACGGGTACAGACTGGAGGCGCTGTTCGATGCGGCGACCGCAAGAAAAAACAAACGGGAGGATACCGATTGAATCATATCGAAAGACACTGCGATACCTGCAACGATTCCTTTTACGAAACCGAGCGAAATCCAAGCGGCGGGAAGAAAACGGTCCGCTTGCAGCACTGCCGCAACGCCGTCTACAACTCCCCCGCCTACACGCATGAGATGTTACTGGAGGATTGGGACAAGGGCTTCTGCCGCCTTTGGACCCCTATCACAGAGAAAGGAAATGAACATGAACAACAATTACTCCCTCACGCAGAGAAATGAGCTCGTAGAAAAGTACCTTTGGTGCATCGACACCGTAATTCGGAAGAACCGCCAGTTGCTGCGGTCGACCCATCTGGAGTACGACGATGTGTACCAGCAGCTTGCACTCCGGCTTATCAAGGCCGTGGCGGGCTTCGACCCGCAGAAGGGAACTCTTCAGCAGCACATCTTTGCGCAGCTTAAGTATGAGCTCCTCAACTGCAGGTCCGCCTACTGTCTCTTCGGACTGACCGGTGCGCCCAGAGGCTATTACAAGGACGACATGATTTCGCTTGAGCATATCACGGAGGGCAGCGCACTATATAGACAGGCCTTGGCCGCATGAGGAGGAAACGGCGATGATTTTACAGGAAAACGGCGCGCGCTTTTGCGTGGCTGGGAAGATATTCGCTGTCGGCGGCAGGGTCATGGCAAATAAGGAAAGCGAGTACGAGGGCCTTTTCGGCACGATCACAGAGATCCGCAGCGGTGCGGACCGCGAAACGGAGAACGATACGCCGGATATCTACTGCGATTTCGAGCCGCCTGCCTCGGAGGAAATGCTCCGCGAGCTGGAGGCACGCTTTTCCGGTCTATACGGAGAGATAAAAACCATAGACGACATCAGCCTTGACTGCGTGATCATGTCTCCCGATATGCTTGAGCCGCTGGATACGCCGCACGGGAAGCGGGAAGATATACGCAAAGATATGGACGCTGCGGCAGACATCTTTGCCAAGGTACTCCAAATGTCGGACGAAGATCTGCGCGCCCTGCGCGCTTTCCCGGTATCGCCTACTAAGGATGAAGCTGCATGGGAGGTCGTGACAGAGGTTTGCGGTCTCGGCGGCTGTGATATGCGTGCCTATTCGTTCAAGGATGAACGGAGCGCACGGGTGTTTGCCGCGCTGCTGGAGCGCTTCGGCTGCCGCCTTCGCTATGATACGGCTTGTCCGAGCTGCTATGCCGAGTACCAAAAAGACAGATTAAAAGAAAGTGAGGACCTGTAAATGAGCCTGCGCGATAAAATGCTTGCCGTGATCGACGATGTGAATGGCAGCGTTGCCGAGCGCGAGGAGCTGGTGGAGATGATCGCCATTGCCCTTCTGACCCGCAAAAACCTATTTGTATTGGGCGAGCCGGGTCAGGCCAAGAGCTATGCCATCAACCTTTTTCGCCGGCACATCACCGGCGCGCGGCAGTTTGAGCGCCTGCTCTCCAAGCAGAGCGATGAGGAACAGCTTTTCGGGCGCGTCGATCTATCCAGCCTGATCCCCGGCAGCATCCCGGACTCCGCGTTGGAGGACGATGATGTGTACCAAAACCTGCGCTTTGATCTGAAGTGTGCGGTAGACGGTCTGGGGCAGAGGAAGAATGCGTCCGAGACCTTCACCATGCTGGGCAAGGCGGCGGACAAGCTGGAGGCATACCGAAAGGCCGTGGCCCTGCTGCATCGCAGTGAGCCGGTCGTACAGACGGCCGGCAAGATCCCGGAGGCGGACATCGTGCTGCTCGACGAGATATTCAAGTGCAATGACGGCGTGCTCAACTCGCTCCTGACTGCGCTCAACGAGCGCAAGTACACCAATGAAGGCCATACATATCCCATCCCCACGATCTCCTTTTTCGCGGCGTCCAATGAGATACCCAATTTCAGCGACCCACAGGAGAAGATCCTGGAGGCGCTGTATGACCGTCTGGAGCTGAAAGTCGTGACGACCAACATCGAGGACCGTGATACCCGCCTTGCTGTCTTGAAGAACAAGCAGAGCGGCGCTTTCGGGCAGGTCAACGCCGCGATCACGCTGGATGAACTGATCGAGATGCAGCGCGAGGTGGCCGCGATCCCAGTACCGGATACCGCAAACGAGCTGGCAGATGATATTCTCTGCGAGCTGCGTAAGGGCATGACGGTATCGGACCGTAAGTACCTCGGCTATTACCCCATCGCGCAGGCCAAAGCATGGCTCTCCGGTCACGATAAGGTGGAGTCTACCGATCTACTGGCGCTGAAAAATTACCTCTGGCGTCTGCCCACCGACCGCGAGAAGGTGGAAAATGTTCTGAACCGCCTGTGCGTTAATCCCATGCGGGAAAAGACGGACAATCTCCGAGCTATGGCGCTGGAGTCTCAGTCTGACTTCAAGGAAGCCTGCGGCGACGGACGGGCAGATCTCGTCCGCAAGGCGTTTATCAAGCTGCGCGGGGAGCTGATACGGCTTTACCAGAAGCAGTGCGAGCTTCGCGCTGCCGCGCAGTCGGATGGTGAGATCGCCTTGACGGACAGCCTGCTTGCCGACCTTGAGGGTATCAGCCGACAAGCCCATGAGGAGACCGGCTTTACCTATACGCCGCTTTCTGAGCTCGCGGCGCTGAACTGAAAATCTTAAAACGAAAACATTTTATATGGAGGCATGAAACTATGCTGAATCGAATCGTTCTGATGGGAAGACTCACGCGCGACCCGGAGCTGCGGAAAACGCAGTCGGATACGCCGGTCTGCTCCTTTTCTCTTGCTGTTGACCGCGATCATAAGAAGGACGGCGAAAAAAAGGAAACGGACTTTATTGACATTGTTGCGTGGAGAGCGACGGCAGAATTCGTGAGTAAATTCTTCACGAAGGGGCGCATGGCCGTTGTGGAAGGCCGTCTCCAGATCCGCGATTGGACGGATAAGGAGGGCAACAAGCGCCGCAGCGCGGAGGTCATCGCCGACAACGTGTATTTTGGCGACTCCAAGCCAAAAGACGGCGGCGATGTACCCGCCTATGAGGGAGAACCCGGCGCAGGGTTCGGCGCGCCGCCCAGCGGCTTTACACCGAACTTCGGCGAAGAGAATGGCGAACTGCCGTTCTAAGAAAAATGGAGAGGGAGGGCAGCCTGCCCTCCCTCCCGCACATACATATACGAAGGAGACTACAATATGCCAAACTGTGCTATCTGTAAGAAATCTGTGACCACGGGCATCGTGCTGTGCGGACACTGCGCCAAGGGCCTCGCGCCATACACGCTCCCCGCGGATCTTGCGTGGTTCATCGACCAGTTATCCGAGGAGATCGTGCTGAACCATGCTATCTACGCTTGCGCCCTGTGCGCGATGCCGACCTGCACCAGCCAGGTCAGCGGCATGACCTGCCGCAATGGCGTCAAGGCGTGGCTTCTGAAGAGGGCGGAGCAATTTTTCCCCGCAAAGGCAGCGTGACGGAGGTGTGCGATGCAAGAAAACATCTTATCAAAGCTCTTGACCGAGTGTCCCTTTTCCGAGGTATTCGAGGACACGGAAAAGGTGGAGGGCTGCTCCTTCCCGGTCCCTCGACGCAAGATCGGGCATATTCGCGCCGACTACGACGGCTGGCGCTGGTACAATACCGTGTGGCCGTGCCATAAGGCGCTTGCCACACTGGAGGTCTGTGCGGAAATTGACCGCGTTTACGATGCGCTGACTGCCCCGGATGCCTTAAAGGATCTTGCTGCACTGCGGGAATTCTGCGCCGATCACATGGACGCCTGTATCTCAAAGGAATATGAGGATGAGTTCAGCTTTTACTATGTGGGCGAACGCTGTAATTTCTGGATCAGGCTCATTACCCGCAGGAGAGACTACAATATGTACTTAAATGCCTACATCAAAGAGCATGATAATCAGAAATATTTTGATTATCTGGAACGGCTGCGGGAGAGCGGAGAGACAAATATGTACGGCGCTGCGCCCTATCTGCAATCCGAGTTTCCCGAGCTTCGCTATGATCGAAACAGGGCGGGAGATATCCTCTTGGCATGGATCAGGACCTTTAATGAGAAGGAGGACGACAAGCCATGCTGAAGCCCTATCAGACCATTGAGGATGTTTTGGCTTCTCCGTGGGCGCAGCAGCCGCAGGCAGAACGCATGGAACGGACTGACCGCGTGCTGCGCTCAACCAAGCTGGAGAATAATATCTATCATGACCTGCGCGCTGAGGACACCGCCATGGACGAAATCGAGCAGAGCGCGGGGGAAAAGCTGAAATCCTTTCCCGCACTGTCGCAGGACGTATTCCAGTCCTTCTATTCCCTGATGCCCCGGCGCAATGACGAGGCGGCGCTCTCTGCGGCGGCGCGCAAATTCAACGCACCGATCCTGGAGCACATTACACAGAGCGAGGAGTATCCCACGCTCAAAGAGGTGTGCGAGGGACGCGAGCTCCCGGCCTATGAAGCAGCAGCGGAATTTTTGTCTGCTGCGTCCGATGAATTAGATGAACTGATGCGTCAGCTTGGCGGGAAAAAGGACGCGCTGAATACGCTGGAAAAGCTGGAGCAGGCGCAGGAAACTGCGGCACAGCGGCTCACGGAATTGCTGGAGCAGTATGATGCCTCCCATTCGGACGATCTCTCTCTGAACAGAGACGTGATAAAAGCTGCCAATGAAGCGGAAAGCAAGAGAAGGCAGGTGGAGGCGGTCACCAAGCTCATCGACGACAGCGCGATGCAAAGCAAGGTGGCTGTAGGTGGTATCGTCCATCATGCCCTGTCTGCCGCGTCCCAAAAAGCTGAGGAGGTACAGAGCATCATTGGCGCGTGGATCGATGAACCGGGAGACCTTCAAAGAACGCCTGCCAATCTGACCCTTTTGGAGCGTGTCCGGGCAAGCGAGCCCCTGCGGGATGTTTCCCGATACCTCGGCCGCTTCCGGGAGATATTTGCGCAGAGGAAAAGAAACGGGTACGCCTACGGCCGCGGTGAGAAGTATTCGCTGGAGTTGGGCAATGACCTCTCCCGTGCGTTGACCTCGGAGCTTGCTATGCTGGCAACGCCGGAGACGCTGCCGCTGTTCCTACGGAAGTATCAACGGCGTCAGATCAAGCAGTATCGCCGCCGTGAGCCCATCTATAAAGGCGCAGGCGATATCATCTGCTGCCTCGATGAATCCGGCTCCACCGCAGGTGAATGCGCCGCATGGGGTAAGGCCGTTGCGCTGACGCTGCTGGAGATCGCGGAGAGCGAGGGACGCAAATTTGCCCTCATTCACTTCTCCGGTCCCGGCAGATTTCAGACGGACCGGTTTCTTCCGAAGCAGACAACGGTGGAGGATAAGCTGCGCGCGGCTGAGACTTTCCTTGACGGCGGTACGGATTTTTGCACGCCGATGAACGAAGCCCTGCGGCTGATGAAGGAGGAAGGCTTCGACAACGCCGATATTGTGTTTATCACCGACGGTGAGTGCCTTCTGCCGGAGGAGTACATCTCAAATTTGCAGAAGGAACAGTCTGCGCGCCGCTTTACGATCACGGGCATTTTGCTGGATCAAGGAAATGCAGGCATGGACTTCAGCTTGAAGCCATTCTGCCAAAATATTTACCGTACCAGCGAGTTGACGGGCGAGGCCATCGTCCGTGAGCTGGTGAATGGCCAAGCATAAGTCTGGCGTATATCCCTTCAATAAAAAAAGTCAGAGGAACATTTACGTTCCTCTGACTCAGCCTGTCGAAAAAGTCCGGCTGGAGCTGGGCTTTTTCTGATAGATATGGTAGAATGGGCAAGGGTGATGAAAGATGCTGGAACGCGGGAAAATGGATCGAGATCTGGTAGAGTTCGTAGTCATAGACCAACTGGTGCCGAAGGAGCATTTGCTGCGAAAGATAGATGCAGCGGTGGACTTCGCACGTCTGTATGAAATGGTGGAGCCTCTCTATTGTGAGGATAATGGACGCCCCAGCATCGACCCGGTGGTGTTGTTCAAGATGGTGCTGATCCAGCATCTGTACGGCCTTCCCTCACTGCGGCGGACTGCGGAAGAAGTCAGCGCAAACAATTGTTATCGCTGGTTTCTCGGTTATCCCTTGCAGGAGGAAACGCCGCACTTTTCCACGGTGAGCTATAACTTCCGGCATCGCTTTACAGAGGAAACAGTAGACAAGGTCTTTGCATGGATACTGAGCGAAGCAGCACAAGGACATCTGCGGACGTCCGGATGTGGAGGATGACGAGCACGACGTGACCATCACGGACGACGAAATCATCATTCACGACGGGCTGGATACCATCCGTTGGAAGGTGGGCGAGGCTACGCCGGAAGTTCCGGTGTAAAACGCGGACTTGCGATTTAGACGCGGACATGTTATCCTATACAAACTGAGTCAGCAAATCAGGAGGAAGAACCATGAAAAAACAGAAAACAAGAGAAGACGCTTTCAACTGGATTCTTGAGAATTTTTCCGTCGACGGTGCCGCGGGCAGAATCATCAGCAACATTCTGGAATATGCGGATGACCTCTCTGAAGAAGAGCAGGTCGAGTTTATGAACAAAATGCTGGATGGAACCATCGGCCTGACCGAGGATGAAATCGAGAACCTCTGTTGGAATGCGTAAAAAAGAAAGAAAAAGCGGCAGCCCCATAGTGGGACTGCCGCTTCAGTCTGTCGAAAAAGTCCGGCTGGAGCTGGGCTTTTTCTGACAGGTTTCCCGACAGGACTATGGTATGACGCTGTTGGATCAACTGGGTTTCGATAACACCTATGCCATCGGTGTACCGCAGGCTCTGGCGGAAGAATACGGCCTGAACTGCATCAGTGACCTGATTCCGATCGCAGGGCAACTAACCTTCGGCGCAGAACAGGAGTTTTTTACACTGGAAGGCAGTATGAAATACGGTCCCTTCACAGAGGCTTATGGGCTGCATTTCAAAGAGGCCAAGCCTGTGGACATGGGGCTGAAGTATGCTGCCATTGAAAACGGCAGCTTTGATGTTTCTGTGGTCTATGCAACGGATGGCCTGAACCGCAAGGTGGGGTTGAAAATCCTTGAGGATGACAAGGGCTTTTTCCCAGATTACAATGGTGCCTTTTTTGTCCGTGAGGATGTACTGGAACAGTATCCGGAACTGGAGGGCATTCTGAACCGGCTTTCCGGGAAGATTCCAACGGAACAAATGGCGGAGTTGACCTATCAGGTCGATGTTCTCGGACGGGATGTGGATGAGGTCGCCCGAGAATTTTTAGATAGTCTGAATTTGTAGAGGACTGTGTAACTCGTTATTGAGCGCTTACGTTCATTGCTCGTCATTTGTTGTACACCACTGAACGCGTTATAGTGGTGGGAAGTTTCGCAACTTCCCACCACTATTGTCCCATGTCTGTCCAGCCGCCCTCAGCTTTGACGGTTACAGCGTAATTACACCTCATCATATCATTAGGCACATTATCGCAGAAGGAGGATCAGGTGGGAGCTATTGATGTTCGCGCCGATCTTGTTGACCGCGGCGGCAAGTTTCTTCTGCTCGGTGTAGTCCACCTTTCTTGATTGTGCTGTTCATTAGAATTGTTCGATAACCCTCCCGAATTGCAAATGAGAATGCCGATTCCATCGCCATTTTCATACTCTGAAGTCGGGTTATCAAACAGGTCTATTCTCTTTCCGAAAAGAGTGTGTCCACATTTGCAGGAGTCCTTTCAACAGAAAAGAGCAAAAACACCGAGATACGCGAGAATTTGCAGCCGATTCCACAACAAACGTCCGCTTTGCTTCTTAACTTATGATTTCGTCTAGTTTGTTCGAACCTCTCCCTAAGTGTCAGTTTTTCACGATATCAAAAGAGCCTACCACAGGAAGAATATATTTTTCCAGATAATCTTCTTCACCGGATCCGTCTTTGAATTTATAATGATACGCATCTATCAAAATGATGTCAGTTTCATCGACAGTGACAAAAAACTTATAGTGCCTGGCAGTCTGTCCCTTTCTTATCTCAACATCCATATAATATACGCGATAGGTGAATCCGCTCTCCGTCTTTTTGCCGTTCAAAGTTTCAACTTCATTGTACTGCGCGTTTTCATCCGACAAGGATTTGAGATAATCCTCTGCTGTCGTATTTTCAAGAAGACTGAATCTGAAGTATTCTTCATTCGAACCGTCATACAGAACATTGTCCTTCAACGTCATCTGGCGATCCGCCGCCACACTTATTTCAATATTCTCAGATTGTGTTTTCTGCTTTATGGTAAAGACCGATGTTGACAGAGGATAATCCGCCGATGTGTCCAAGGTGAACCTGATCGGTGCGTTTACAAGATTCTGGTATTTATCAAGGCTTGAGTCGGTGATGTTCAGAGAAATCTCTTTCTTTCCGGTGTCGGTATTGAGAACATCCACCGTGAAAGAAAGCTGTAATTTGGTATCCCGAAGCGCGTCACTGAGCTCGGCGTGGAAGACCTCTTCGTTGTCAATGGTATATGTGCCGGAGAAGGTGTTTTCCCCTTCGCTTTCATAATATCCGATACTCCATTCCATTTTATCGGATGAAGGGTAGAAAAGCAATAAATAGAATTTTTTGTCGTCTCCATCCATGAAATAGCTGTACCAATGCGGACTTGAAAGCGAAAGAAAGTCAATCAGCTCTCCGTTCGTCATGCTTATCGGAGCATTGTTGTCGACTTCCGAAACGGCTTTTGTGGTTTCCGAATCTCTTTCGGTATCCGTCATATTATTTTCTGTCAGTGTTGCTTCTCTGCCGCTCTGATGAGATTCTTTCATGTCGGGATTTCCCATACAACCGATCTGAAGCAAAAGGCACAGGCACAGCAGAATGATCATCAATATTTTCATAAATATGACCACCTTTCCGCTACGCTTCAAGGTACAAACAAGAGATGAAACGCGTTTGTACTGTACGCAGCATGGTTAAATTTGATATAATTCACTTGAGAGAGCAGGCACACTACAGAGCACGTAGAGGTGAGTGGATACGATTGTGTTCAATCGTTCCGCTACAATAGATGAGCTGCAAGTCCGCAGGTTATTTCATATTGTCATTTCAGAACGGAAAAGCCATAGCTGTTGGCCAGTGCGTCGATTTTCTGTCCGGCTCTGCACAGCGGGCAATCAGGCACAAGGCTTGTCATATAGCCGGGGATGTCCTCGGGGGAGAAGATGCTCATCACCGGCACCTCGTCCACCTTTGCAATCGCGCTGAATACTGCGGCGATCCCCTGCAGGCTTCCGCCGTAATACTCAATGCACTCCATCGCACGGCGCGCCGTTTTACCGGAGTTTACGGTGGAGATCAGAAGCAGCACGTTTTTACCGGAAACCATGCCCGCCAGATTGTCGCGGAAGATGAGCTGGCCGTTGGAGTCATATTCGGGCGTGACGACGTAGACGTTCCTGCCGGAGTTCACAGAAAAGCGGTCGTTCTTGGCGAGCCTCCCTGCGAGGAACGTGCCGATGACCTCGCTGCCGTCCATACAGACGATCGTGTCGATCTGCTTCTCATAGATGTAGTGCTGCACAAGGATACCGGCCGCATCAGCCGCCATGCCGTACTCATGCTTCATGCGGGTTATGTCAAGGTAGTGGCTGTTGTGGGAGTGGCGGGTCGCAAAATGTCCGCGAAACGCGGAAATCTCCAGATTTGGATTTTCTCTGGATTTGATACGCATGGAACTCATCATCATTCCTCCTCGCTTAATATTCATAGTGCCTGTAGGGATGATCTGGATGTGCGTGTTGGGATGTTCTCCTGCTATTTATGCCTGATGTCATTGCGCTGCGGCCGGCCTTTCTTTTACCCTCATTACAGTTACATCCAATAGCGTGCCAATGCACGGCCGCTCTCCGGAATACCCTCAACTCCCTCCGGGTCCAGTTCCCAGCGTCCCTTACCAAGCAGCTGAGCGGCGACCGCCGCGAAGTGCAGCAGGGCAATGCCGGCGTCAAGACCGGCATCCGTGCCGTCGGTATAGGGGTCGGATATCTGCACGAAGATGATCTCATGATCTCTTACCAGAAAGCCGTAGGGCTGACGGTTGAGATAGCTCGGTGCGAGGGATACGGCGTAAAACGCCTGCCAGAGCATATCGTCGTAGAAGCCCAGCATCTCGTCAAGACCCTCCTTATTGCCCCAGGTATCTACATTGACCAGTTCCCTGATACCCTTTTTCGGTGCAAAGTACTGCCGCTCGACGGTCACATCGACCGTTGACATATTCAGAATATTCAGCCGCAGTTTTTTCTGCGTCTTTTCCCCATAGCCAAAGGCGACGATGGCGGCAACTTCCAGCGGTGTGGTCAGTCCAAGGGCGGTTTTGATACGTGCGCTGTCAGTAAAGGTCAGCCAGCAGCTGTCGATGTCAAGCTCGGTGAGTTTGAGCACCAGTTCCTCCATCATGTAGCCCGCGTTTTCCTCTGCGTGGATATGCGGGGCGCTGAGGAGCATCAGATAGTGCGGCGCGCCGATGAGGAACTGCTGGTACCCGGCCGCGCCCTCGAGTGCGCTCTGCGCGTCCGCATCAAGAATTACAAGCTCTGTTGCAAGCTCCGGAATCAGACGGCGGCAGTTTCTTTCATAGTGCGTGCGCAGCTCGGCAAGCGTTGCGTCCGACACCTCTTTGCTGCGGAAGGCCCGCACGGATCTGCGGTTTTGAATCATGGCGATGTAATTCATAAAACACTCCTTTCTCTTTCACAATGCGGTTCCAAATACTTAGTTCTGTCGGACGAACTTGTCCGCCGTGGCGCGGCAGATGGGACAGATGAAGTCATCGCGTAATGTTTCGCTCTCGTGGATGTACCCGCAGACACTGCATTTGAAGCCGCCGCCGACCATTTCGCGGTACACCGTGGCGGTGGGTGGTACAGCCTTGCCCCGCGCGGCGTAGGCGTTGAGCGTCAGCACCTCGCCGCTGCCGAACACCTCTGCCTCCGTCGCCTGCCCGACATAGAGCGTGTAGCTTCCGATCTCCAGCCGGTCAATTACACGGCAGGATACCCGGGAGACCATACTGTCGGTAAGGTAGGGGTTTCCGACCTCATCGCGTCTGACCTCGCATGGGGAAAACTTATCCGCGACACGGCTGGAGCGGTAGCCGAAATCGTTGATGAGCGCCGCGGGCGCATCGTGGGCGAGCAGCGTTACGCAGAAGCTGCCCGCCTGCTCGACCGCTGCGGCGGTCACATTCTCGCGATTGACGGCAATGGTAAACTTTGCAGGGAAGCTGCTGGTCACCTGATGGAATGAATTGATGATGCAGCCGCTGTCTTTTCCGTCAGCGTGGGCACTGAGCAGGCACAGCGCGTAGTCCATCTTTTGGTAAGCTTTCTTGTCGATCATGGCGTTGTCCTCCTGTCGTATTTGGCCTTGCCGTTATTTAATAGTAGTATATCAGAACTCTGTAAAAACAACTGTTGCATTTGCAATATCGTTGTCCCCGGCGGAAGCAATATTGGCAAGGGTGCTCCCCGCGCTTTTTCCCTGCCCTTGCGTTGATACAAAAAGCCGCACAGCCCCCTACGAACTCTGCCTGTTCTCAGGCAGAGCGAACGGCGCTGCACGGCTCAATGATTATTTGCGGTGAAATGGATTGCTCATTGCAGGCCGGTCACCATTCGCTGTTTTTGATCGGTCCGTTCTGAAAACAGGAGCATCTTTCTGCTCTTATATGTAAGGGCTTTCTTTCAATATGGCTGTTGTTTTTTCCAGAGACTGTGGAGGTTGCAGTAAGCGTAGGCGGCCTCCACCTCATCGCCCTCGCACAGGGCGAAGCACACCTCCGGCTTTTCGCCGGGATGCAGCTCTTTGCGCTGGTTGCCCTGCTTCGTCTGGATGGAGATCCATTCGATGTAGTGCTCCGGCAGCATGGGATGCTCCGCCTCGCCCACCTTGACATGAACGGTGCTCCCCTCGACGGTATAGACGGGGACGTGCTTTTCCATCGATGCGTCGGTGGTGCCGGGGATCAGCTCGTGCATCTTCTCGCCGCAGCAGACCACGGGCACACCCGTGTCCTTCACCATGGCGATGATGTTTCCGCAATGCTTACAAATAAAAAATCTCTGTTTCACGGTGATCCCCTTTCTTCGTCCGTTGATTTTAGTCCAGCACCAGCGTGGGCGCGGCATAGGTTCTCGCTTTCAGCTCGCTGTTGAGCATATAGAGCCCCTTACTGTCCCCGCCGAAAAGCTCCATTTTGGTGATGAGGTCGGAGGCGTTCTTCTCCTCCTCGCCCTGCTCCTTGATGAACCAGTCCAGCATCTGCATGGCGCGGAAGTCCCGGGCTTCATACGCGGCGGCGTAGATCGCGTCGATGCTGGCCGTGACATACTTCTCATGCTCCAGCGCCTTTTTCAGCGGAGTCATGTGATCCCCACGCTCCCACTCCGGCTTGGCCACCGCCTCGAAGGTGACCGCCTCGTTGTTGTTTTGCATATACTGATAGAACAGCAGCGCGTGGTCGCGCTCCTCCTGCGCCTGAACCTTATACCAGTTTTCAAATCCGTCCAGACCCACCTGCGCATAGTAGTTGGCGAAGTCCAGATAAAGGTACGCCGAATAGAATTCCTTGTTGATCTGCTCGTTAATGAGCTTTGCCAACGTCTGATTCATATCCTGATCCTCACTTTTATAAAAATGTTATTTTCAAAAGCTGGGAAACATTTCACAAGAACTGCATTTCGTATGCGCTATTTATAGTCGGATGCCGAAGCCTGATCTCACTTTTATTGTAGTGTAGTTGTCATTTGTTGTCAATTCCGTTTTTTCAAGGCTTTTGTGTCACTTTTCACTTGTGATCCCATGAAATCTGATATAGGAAACCTTCAGCCATACAGCGTTCTCATAAAATCGTGATTCAGCAGGTGGGGTGTTGCTGAGCACAGCATCCTCACCGCGCTGGCTCAGCTCTTTCCGGTGGGAACATCATCCTCCAGCACCTGCACCGCGCATTTCATTGCGCTGGCATAGCCAAAGTACCGGATCTGCACCTGATTGGTTCGAACCACATTGATGATTTTGTAAAAGCTGCGATGAGAGAGCGCGTTGGGTTGAATCCAGACTACATCCGCCGCCTTGATCATATCCGCGTTGGGTCTCTGCTCACGGTTGATAAAGGTGACATTGGGAAGAAGCGGGCGAATCGCCTTGCGCCAGGAGTCATGGCCGCCGAAGGCAACGACTCTTTTTCGCGTGGAATAAGGAAATCTCAGTTCTGCAGCTTTATCCGGTTCCAGTCCTCCCATTTCAACGGCATTGGCCTGCGTAAAAACCAGCTCCCGGAGTTCAGCGAGTTCCGTCCTCTCGGCAGCCGCCCGCTTCTCCACGTTTGCGGTGTGCTCCTTAACCGTTTCCATTTCGCGCCGGATCTGGTAGAGATCTTCCCTGTATTTCTCATTGGATTCCCTTAGCCGTCTGATTTTAGCTTTCAGCTCATCAATGTCGTCTTCCTTATCAATGTTGACTGCATTTTCGGCATCAGAGTCGCTGAGTCCTTTCGGAAGTGCGGCAGAGGGATGTCGGAAGTCATGCCGCCAGTCCCTGCTTTGCATCTGTATGTCCAAAGCGATTTGAAGATATAGCTCCAGACCCTTCGCAGTGCCTTTCTCCACGCCTGCTGCCTCGAAAACCTCTGCCATTCCGTCGCTGTCGGAAACCGTTCGCGGCATTACGATTCCCGTAAGGCCACACAGGATCTGCGGGATATTCAATTTCCAGTCAGGCACAGGCGATTCCAAGGGCGTGTAGAGGGGCGTATTCAAATAGCTGAGTCGATATAGGTCCGCCTTTCGATCATTCCAGTCGATGGGCGCGATGTCTTCATCCCTTGCAAAATCCCCATCCGCGTTCTCATGCAGATATTCCGAATCGCTTTCTTCATCAAACCCATCCGTGAGGTCGTCCAGTTCATCGAGTGCGCGTGCGTTCCATGGCAGCTTGCGTGCCGCAGCCATCAGAACGGCAACAGCGGCATTATAGGTCCATGGAATATCGCTTCCGGCTTCTATGAGGCACAGATATCCGAAGCAGGTTTCATACGGGTCGTTGACTTCAAAACGCAAAAGGCATTCCGCAATGTCGGCGTCCAGGTTTTCTATAAGGTCTTCTTGCTTAACCATCTGTGCGGAATGTGCGAACAGGGCGAGTGAGAACCGTCTGTGCCCTGCATCGTCGGCCGCATCTTCCATAGCGAGGCCCTGCATAGCCATAGCTTGCAGCCGATCCATTTCGTCTATGGCGAAGGTTTCCGCTCTGCTCATTCCGCAGTTTCCGCTTATATCCTGCAGCTCTTGGAAAGGAAGCGCGGCTTTCGGAGCCAATACATAGCGCGGTATGTTTGGCGATTTCTTTTCCTCCCGTTTTTCCACGAGTCTCTTATGCAGTTTGCGGCACTCGCTCATGATGGAATCCGATTGTCGCAGTAATTCGGTCTGCTTCTTACACAGCGGAGCGTCACAGGCGAAGAAGATGCCCAGAAACTCCCAATACTTCTCTATGAACCGCTTCATAGCCCGTTCCTTTACAACGGAAGGGACCAAGGTCATGACAGCGTTAAAGCGCTCCCGCGGGGACAGACTTCCGAGATCCTGCTCCGGTTTCTGGTGAGCCACCGGTTCCGTGCGCTGGGCAGACACGTCATTGATATAGGCTTGAAATGGATTGTCCCGCGGGTCACGTTCCTGGATCAGCTCCATCACGCCCCGCAGCACGATCTCTTCGTGACACGGGTCATAAATATCCGGCAGTCGAACAGACATCAGCGCTTCCTGAGAAGAATTAAAATAACAGTACGCAGCGGGGAGCCTTCCGTCATGTTTCAACTCATCCAGCATAAAGATCGCAGCGGCCAGCGTGATGTAATACAGGCGATCCACCCCGTCAACAGAATGGTTCAGAGCGCTGCATTCATTGATCCACGCTGTTAAAAGGCCGGTATCTAAATTTTCATAGAGGGACCCGAATCGTTTTCTGATTTCAGGCAGCAGGTTGTAAACAGCGGCCTTGCGGCGCTTCAGGATAGGGCCGACAAGATCATAGATCTTAGGCACATTGGGATGGGAACTGTTTTTCCGCGCAAAGCGAATGGCGTCATCAAAAGCATTGCCAATCAGCCTCCTGCCTGTACTTTCCATCGTATTGCGTGGATTGCGACCGTTCTTTTTCTTTGCCATATGACATCCTTTCGTATAGGAGCCGGTATCTGCGTTTGATACGGCGGTAGCCGGAGCACTGATCATGCTCTTTTTGCCCGCATGGATTTCCCTTACAATGCAACCGCTTTTCACCAGCGGTTGCCCGGTATGCCCAGAAATGTATTGGAAAACGTCAGTCCTTATCGAAAGAATACCATATTGTGCGGTTTCTGTCCATCAGGAAACACGAGGTCTGCGCTTACCAACGGCTTTTCCCAAAGAAAACCCCCGCGCCCTCTTATATGGTTGGAAGGACACGGGGGAACTTGCTGTTATGTGGCTTTACCGAATGGCATCCTTGAGTGCCTTGCCGGGCTTGAAGGTCGGCACCTTGCAGGCGGGGTAGGTCATGGGTTCGCCGGTGCGGGGGTTGCGGCCCACACGGGCAGGGCGCTCCTTGGCCTCGAAGGTGCCAAAGCCCACCAACTGCACCTTGTCTCCGCCCTTCATGGCGGTTTCCACCGCGCAGGTAAAGGCGGCGAGGGCCGCTTCGCAGTCCTTCTTCGTCAGGCCGCTGTTTTCCGCCATGGCGGCGGTCAGTTCGGTTTTATTCATGGAAATCATTCTCCTTTTTGTTGCAGTATGCCCGTATTATAGCGGGAAAAGGGAGAATCTGTCAACTGCGGGACTCTGCCATTTCTGTGACGCCCCGTGGCGAACCGTATCAGGCTCTCCAATTGTTTGCTGCCAGTTTCTTCATGTATACCTGAATATGGAGCGGCCCTCGTCGTTTCTGAAATTTTCTTTTGCTCAGTCCTATTCGACACTACTCCCCGGACCGTGGGCGGCTGAACGAACCGGCGCTTGGCAGCGCCCAACAGGACTCTCACCTCCCGAGGATCTCTCGAGCTGCCCCCATTGCTTGCATCTGTGGCTGGACAGGCTGTTTGTTCAGGGCTGACAGGATCATTGCAAGACAGATCGCCGCATCTGCTTTTGGCTGGGTGAGTATCGCTCTGCACCTTAAAGGCCGTTCATTGACATCAGATTTTCTGATGCAGGTGGTCTTCGCGCACCCGCCGCATCGCTGTTCCCCCTCGTCAGGGGGCCGTCAGCCGACGTTATTCGTCGCCGGATATGACTGCCGGGGGCAGTGTTTTTCAAGGTACGAAAAGCCGTCGTCTTTGGCTTGAGTAAATTGTAACTCTGCCAAAAGGATTTTTGTATGGCGGGGGTAGTCCGGGTTTTGGGGCAAAAACCCGGACTGTCAGAACAGGTTTTCATAAATTGCCGCCATCTGGTCGTGGAGCTCCTGCAGTCTGCCAATCAGTTCCTTCATCTGAAGCGGGGTGTGCGCTGTCCCTTTCAGCAGATAATCAAGAGAGGTGTCTACCGCTTCGGAGATATCCAGCAGCAGATCGATGGACACACCGCGTTTGCCATGTTCGATTTTGCTGAGGTGATCTATGCTGATATTAAGTGCTCCTGCCAATGTCTCCTGCGTCATCCTCCGCCGTTTCCGCAGAGTCCTCAGCCGACACCCGAATTTGGCCTGATCAAAGTACATTTTTCGCCCTCCGTTTCTGAAAGATTTGGTAAAACCATTTTTCAAAAACGGAGGAGCGCGGCAGAAATAGAAAAATGCGCACAGCCGGCATGGCTGTGCGCATATGCGGGCAAGGCCCGCTATGGGCGCTATAATAGTCAGGTTTGCGGAAAGCATACCGAGTCCGCGAAAGCAGGACGCTTCCGGGCTTCGGCAATGGGTGTAATGCGAGATCTGCCCGCAGTCAATGCCAACGAGACTGTTTACCGAAACGCTCTCATTTTAGCGATACTCCTTGCTGCCAACTCCTTTTATCATACCAGCGCCCCTATTGCACGAATAAAAGCGCCGTTTTTTTATCGTTCTCACCTATATAGTATCCAAAAATTCTTCTGTTTTCAACACCAACGATTCTGCGGCGTACATCAGGGAAAACTTCCCCTTGAAAAGAGCCCTGCTTTTATGTATAATAAAAGCAATTAAAAAGCGGAGAAAAAACACAGAAAACCACCGACAGAAAGGGGGATGCCGCCATGTATATTATTGATTGCATCACGTCCGGCTTTGCGCGAACGCGATATTGGCACAGCCTCCATGGGAGAAGCTGTCAAAATCGAACCTGTTTTAGAGGCGCGTAAGCTGGACCGAACGGTCTGCTTGCGCGCTTTTTCTATCCTCTCACCAGAGATGTATCCAAAAGCGTGCTCTCGTCAGAACGAGAAAATCGAACTGCACCGTCCATCACTTTTTCCTATTGAGATCAGGCAGCGCGAAGGAGGCAGTAAATACAAACGGTGTGACCGCATAAACTGTCGGTCACAAGAACAGCGGAGCGCTCGAAAATCTATCATCGTTTCTATTGCCGCCTTACCACAGCAGCGGCGCCTTTGGGACGGTGAAGCCCCCTCATACAGTTCCGCTGTATCAAACACATAGAATGCTATAGAAGCCCTCCCTGCTCCGTTCATGCCTGTCCTTTTCTCGAAGGGAAAAGTGCGGACATACAAAAGAGGACAAGGAGGGCTGATTTTATGATAATTGCCATAGGAATGATCGTAAGGGATCTACTGTCCGCGCATCCGCTGACAGACTTTCTGGACAACGCAGAGAAATACGGACACGCTCTTGACCGTATGATCGTAGTGTATTCTCATCAGGCGGATTCCAAGGCAGTTGAGGAACTGCGGAGCAGGACAAACCTCTCTTTGATCAAGCTCCAGAGCAATGAGCGGGCTCATCTGATCATGAAGGAGATTGGCGTCCGGCATTCTTCCATCCATCAGCTTTTGTACTGCCCTCTGATCGATGCCCACGGTCTGATCCCCTACGGCTTCAACCGGAATCAGGCACTGATGGAGGCGATGTTCACAGGCACGGACTATCTGATTTTTGTGGACTCCGATGTGCGGCCGGAGGTGCTGCGCAAGACGCCGGACGGGGCGGTTCAGTCCGAGGAGATCGACTTTATCGGCGCACATCTGCATGGATTGTCTCTGGGAGCTGATGTTACCAGCAGCGATTACAGCGGCTATAACATCCTGCCTCCGGCTTCGTTTGACGGTATGAAGGACCTGCTCTGGGGACTTCACAAGGAATCTATGGCAGATTTCTGGCAAAACAGTGAGGCTCATCGCGGACTTGTTATTCAGGAAGATCAAAACGCCGAGCCGCAGCCCACCACAAAGGTTTTAGGCGGAAACCTTGGCATCCGCATGAGCGCACTGACAACGCTGCCGCCGTTTTTCTCCCCCTACTATTTCTACAACAGGACGCCGCTTCTTGCCCGGGGAGAAGATACCCTCGTGGGAATGGCCGCGTCCCAGAGCCATATCAGATGTCTGGACATCCAGACACCTATCTTCCATGACACCTACGGAGATTATCCCAAGGTTCCGGATCTCCGGAATGACAGCCGTGTCCGGGACAGGCTCTACTATGCCTGTACCGGCTGGATCGGGCGCAACGTATTTTTCCGCTGGAAGACCGGACATACCCCCTCTGAGTTTACCCAGAGAAACCGCCAGCTGGCAGCAGGCGCAAAGGCACTGGCCCGCTATACAAACGACAGGCGGTTTTTGTATCTTCCGGATATTCAGTCTGCGGCGGAATCGTGGCTGCCGGATATGATCGGACAGTATCAGAAGTCGAAGGAGGCATGGAACGAACTGACAGAAAGGTGGTTTGGACGATGAAAGTATTGCTGATCAACCATTTTCCTCTGGAGGGCTCCGGAAGCGGCACCTACACCAAAAACATCGCGCTGCATCTGCGTAAGCGCGGCCATGAGGTCTGCGTCATCTTCCCGGAAAACCGGCCGGTGCTGATGCTTCCCGGCATCCGTATATTTCCCGTGATGTTTTCAACGGGAAAAGCGTCGTGGAGCTCGCTGCCCTTCAATTTTCCCTGCTTTACCACCCATCCCCAGAGCCGGACTACCTTCGCGGATCTCAGCAGCGGCGAACTGGCGCAGTATCTTACGCTCTTTTCCTCTGTCCTGCGGCAGGCGGTGCGGGAGTTTCAGCCGGACGTCATTCATGCCCAGCACGCATGGTGTCTTTCCTGGCTTGCCTCTCTGTGCGATATCCCGCTGGTTGTCACCATCCACGGGACAGACCTCATGGGCTGCAGAAAATGGCCGGTCTTCCGCGGCTTTGCGGAGGAGGCGATTGCGGGCAGCGCAAAGGTGCTTGCCATTTCACAGGACAACCGGGATCTTGCCATTTCCGTGCTGCCCTCCTGCGCGAACAGGCTGTTGCTGCTGCCCAACGGCTATAACGAGGACATCTTCTATCCGGAAGAAGTAGACAGAGAATTGCTTTTTGACTCGCTGGGTCTGCCTTACCGCGGGGAATACATTGTATTGTTTGCCGGAAAACTGGCGGAATTCAAAGGTGTGGATACGCTGCTGCGGGTGGCACACCGTTATGAGCGACTGACGGAACGGGAGATCGTCACCCTGATTGCCGGAGACGGCGAGGAACGGGAAAAGCTGTCGGATCTCCACAAGCTGCTGGGTCTGCGGCATACCTTCTTTCTTGGGAACCAGAAGCAGGATGAGCTGCGGAGGCTCTACAACGCGGCGGACGTGTTCGTCATGCCCTCCCGCCGCGAGCCTTTCGGCCTTGTCGCTTTAGAGGCCATGGCCTGCGGACTGCCTGTCGTAGGCTCCAACGAGGGCGGGCTGCCGGAATTTATCAACAGTTCTGTAGGCACACTGGTTTCATCGAATGACGAGGACGCCTTCTGCGGCGCGATTTTAGAGGAACTGGCTCACAGCAGAGAAGCCCCGGAGCGGCGGGCGTTTATCGCCCGGTATGCCCGCGAGAACTTCGCACAGGAGCTCTTTGTGGCAAAGCTGGAGGATGTCTATGCTTCCGTGCTTTCCTAATACGCGCAGGAGGAGCGAAACAGTATGAGAAAAACCATGATCATTCCCACCTACTGGTGCCGCAGAACCGGCGAGTCATGGCAGGAGGGGGACGCGGTCTATGACCATCCCACGCCGGTGGATCAGGAGGGGACGCTGGAACGCACCCTGCTCAGCATGAAGCAGTTCCATGAAAAGGACTTCAAGCTGGTGATCCTGATCTGCCCCACCACGCCGGAGGTGGAGGAGGAAGCCTACGGGCAGGTGCTCCGCATCACGCGCAGAGCACAGCTGAATGCGGAAACCTATCTTTTCACGGCAGGCGACCTGCGGGAAATAACCGGTATTCTGCACACCGCAGGGCTGAACGATCAGGGAGCAAAGCTCCTGTCCATGTTTGGTTACTCCAATGTGCGCAACATCTGCCTGCTGGCGGCCTCCATTCTGACGGCGGACGCCGCGCTGCTGATCGATGATGACGAGGTGTTTGAACTGCCGGACTTCGTGCCGCGCTCTCTGGAGTTTCTGGGAAGACGGGTCTACGGCGACATTGTCCACGGCGTGGCGGGCTACTACCTCAACAGCAAAGGGCAGTATTATGATGATGTGAAGCCGGAGCCGTGGATGACCTATTGGGACCGCTTCGGCTGCAAGGCACGGGCCTTTGACCAGATCATCGGCAGCGGGCCGCGCCTCAAGCGCACGCCCTTTGCCTTCGGCGGCGCCATGATCCTGCACCGGGAGCTTTTTGAGTGCGTGCCCTTCGATCCCCTTGTGACCCGGGGCGAAGATGTGGACTACCTCATCAACAGCCGGATGTTCGGCTTCAGCTTCTTTCTGGACAACACCCTGTCCATCAAACATCTGCCGCAGCCCAAGTCCCACCCCCAGTGGAAACGTCTGCGGGAGGATATCTACCGCTTTGTGTACCAGCGGGCAAAAATGGCAGGGCAGCACACAACGGGGAATCTGGTCCATGTCGGCCCGGAGGATTTTGACCCCTATCCGGGGGAGTTTCTCAAGCCGGATCTGGAGGAGAAGATCTACCGAAGCAGCATGATGCTCTCCGCACAGTACCTTGCGGAGGGCGATTCTGACGCCGCCATGGAGGCTATGCGCAACGTCTACCTTGCCAAGCATGATGCTCCGCCGGTCTTCGACGCCTTCCGCGCTTATCTGGAAACCCAATCACAGTGGGAGAAGCTCATCCATCTTGTGCGGCAGGAGCGGTACGCCGTCCGGGCTGTGCTGGAACGGCACAACGTCTCCGCGCCGGAGATCCATCTGGACAGGGAGCACCGCCGGAAGCTCACGCAGGAAGAGCTGTTGACTGTACTGGCAAAGCTTCCTGTATTTTCCGTTTTTACGGAACAGGAGCGCGCGATCCTCCATGATTACTGCCATGTGAAAACCTACTATGAGCATGAAACGGTTTTTACCAGTGGGGATCATAATGAGGAGGTCTGTCTGGTACTCAAGGGCAGGCTCCGGCTGGTGGCCAACCGGGAAGCAAGCAGCGGCTCCGCGCCGCTGGAGATTGCGTACCTCACACAAGGGAGCTTTCTGGGGGAAAATTGCCTTTCCCAAAGCGTGTTCCGCCTCAGCGGAACAGCGGAGGAATTCACAGATCTGCTGTGCATTTCCAAGATGCGGTTAAAGCGCCTTCTGAACGAGCATCCCACCATCGGCGTCAAGCTCCTGCAATGCTTCCTCGCAAGCCTGTCCGAAAAGATCAACCGCTCCAACGATCTTAGGAAGGAAACGGCTGCATACGACTACAACGCAGTTGATATGCCCACAGATGTCTGAATTCATTGGGTTCTGTAGGAACAGCTCTTTGGGAACTTTTCCCTGTATGTTCTCGTCTTATCTGATGAAAGATCGGCCCACATATGATTTGAAAAGAGATGCAAAAAATGAGAAGACAGATCTCTATCCTGCTGGCAGCACTTCTGGTCCTTACTCTGCTTGTCGGCTGCGGCGGCTCGGGTTCCGCAAAGCCCGCAGCAACCGGCTACGCCTATGATACAGATGCGTCCACCGCGCCGGAAGCGCCCATGGAACAGGATAGCAAGTTCAACATCACAGCTGTCGTGGCGGACGATGCTCTGCGCGACGCAAAGATGATCTACCACGCGAACATTGACCTGCAAACCACCGACTATGAAACAAGCGAAGCGGCCATCAGCAATCTCGTGCGGTCCTTCGGCGGTTACTTTGAGAGCCGCAGCCTCAGCAATCGCTCCAGCGGCTACCGGTACAGCGACTGCACCGTGCGTGTTCCTGCCGAGAGCTTTGAGAGTTTCTGCAATCAGGTCGGCGAGATGTGTCATGTGGTCTATATGTCCTCCAGCGCGGAGAACATCACCGAATCTTAAAGTCTTATTGTAAGACTCGTTTTTCCTGAGCATACCTCAAGCGGGGCGGTCGCATTTCAAAGACAGCCGCATTTGCCGGCGGGATACTGAACATTAAGCCCATAATTTCCGCCACTGACGGTGAAATACACCTGCTTGGAAAAGCGCGCGGCTCTAAGATGGGAAACAATCTGCTCGTTCAGGAGATTACAAGGTGGGCGGCATTGATTTCAGCAAGCCGGTGCTGCTTGGCTACAGCGGACTCTCCGACGCGCTTTTATTGAAGTACATCGAGGACAGCCGCCACATCTGGGAGGACAATCTGAAGGAGGTCCACTACACAACGGTGGGCAGCGTGATCGGAACGCACCTCGGACCCGGCGCCGTTGTGGTGGCATTCTTCAAGAACAAATGATGCGCCAAATATGCCGGTGGGCAAGCACAGCCTGTGCTTGCCCACCTTATCTTACTTGAAAGCGCCGTTTTTCGCTCAGTCGTCTGTGCGCTGCTTGGAGTCGGGCTTCTGCCTCTCGGTCGGAACAGTCTCGGACTCCTGACGGGAAAACCAGTCGGTTTTCTTCCCGATAATATCCCCGGATACTGCATCGACCTTGTAGGAATACGCACACTTGTCCGTGTAGAACTCCAAGATATAGCAGGGCTTGCCCGAATTGCGGCTCAGCTCCTCCTTGGTGAATACAATCTTCTGCGCTGCTTCATCCAGCCCCGCATCCTCTAATGCAATCTGCTTTGCCTTCTCCAAGCCGATAAATTCGGGGGCAGGGGGAATGATCTTATCGTAGGTCTTATCCATGATCACGCCCAGAACGGCGTCGATTTTGTAAGTCCAACGAGCAGAGGCACTTTCAAAGGCGAAGTAATAGTAGGGTGACTTGATGCCGCCGGCAACCAGCGTTTCCTCGGTGAAGGTGACCTTTTCGCTGACACCGGCATCGTCCAGTGCGATTTTCTTCGCGTCCGCCAGAAGAATGAAGTGGTAAGCCTCCATGATGCTGCCGTCCTTGGCGTCCACCTTATAAGAATACTGCTTCTTCGCGGTGTAGAACTCCAGAATGTAGCAGGGCTTGCCCGAATTGCGGCTCAGCTCCTCTCTGGTGAACACGATCTTTTGCGTGGCCTCATCAAGTCCCGCGTCCTTCAGGGCGATCTTTTTCGCCTCATCCAAAGAGATAAAGTCCGTTGTCACGATCTCTTTCTGCTGCTTCTCCAACACAGTGCCCAGCACCGCATCAATGCGATATGTCCACTGTGTTTTCGTATCGGCAAAGACGAACCGGTAGTAAGGCGTTTTGATTCCGCCGGCAACCAGCTCTTCTGTCGTGAAGACCACCTTCACATTGACCCCGGCATCGTCCAGCGCGATTTTCTTCGCGTCGGCAAGAAGAATGAAGTGGTAAGCCTCCATGATGCTGCCGTCCTTGGCGCCCACCTTGTAAGAATACTGCTTCTTCGCGGTGTAGAACTCTAAGATGTAGCAGGGCTTGCCAGAATTGCGGTTCAGCTCCTCTCTGGTGAACACGATCTTTTGTGTGGCTTCATCAAGTCCCGCGTCTTTCAGGGCGATCTTCTTTGCTTCTTCCAAAGAGATGAAATCTGCAGTGTCGATTTCCGTTGTGGCGGTCTCTTTCTGCTTTTTCTCCAGAACGATGCCCAGCACCGCATCAATGCGGTATGTCCACTGTGTTTTTGCATCGGCAAAGACGAGCCGGTAGTAAGGCGTTTTGATGCCGCCGCTCACAAGGGTTTCCTCGGTAAAGCTGACTTTATCCTTGCTTCCGGCATCATCCAGGGCGATTTTCTTCGCTTCGGAAAGAGTAATAAATTTCCCGGCGTAAATAATGCTGCCGCTCTTTGCGTCGATTTGGTAGAAATATTGATTTGTCCCGGTGTAGAACTCCAGCAGGTAGCAGGGCTTGCCCTGATTGCGGTTCAGCTCCTCTCGGGTGAACACGATCTTCTGCGTCAGTTCATCCAGTTTGGCGTCCTTCAGTGCAATCTTCTTTGCTTCCTCCAAGGAGATGAACTTCGATACACTGACAGAAGAAATGCCGGAGACCTCTTGGAATTTAAGAAGCTCGTCCAACGACATGCGGGCGACCTCGTCCGTGGGCAGCCCGGTTTTGTCTGCTGCGGTAAGGATACAGTCGGCGCGGCCAAGGGAGACATGGAATTCCTCGGCGATCTTTGCTGCTTCGGCATTTTCCGTCATTTCGGAGTGGAAAACCAGCGTGCCGACGGCATCGGTCTGCTCCAGGGTCTGCTGGATCTCCGCAGAGAGCGATGCCTTTAGCTCGGCGTTCGCATCAAGACGGGAATCAAAAGAGATCAGAACAGTCGCTTCGCCGTTTTCCAAATATCCGCAGGCCTCGTAGGCGGCGACCGTGCGCGTTAGAGCGGTCTCGACACTCTGCTTTCCCAGCGTAACATCGCTGAGCGCATTTTCCGCATCGCTGTTCAAGCAGCGGACACTCTTAACGATCCCGCTTTTGGCAATCGTATATTCCACGCTGGGGTTGACATCCATTGTGAAGGTGCCGGCTGTCGCATTGCTTCGGATGGCATGTGTAGCGATGCCAGTACAGAGAACCAGTGCAAGGCAGGCAGCCATTGTTCCAAGCTTGGCCCAACCGGGCTTTCTTTTGGTATTTGCTTCGCTTTCCGCGTCAGCGATAAGCTCGTCATTGATCTTTCCGATCGAACGAAGAAGAACTTCGGTTTTCATAGCATAATTCCCTCCTTTTCAAGAAATCGTCTCAATTCGTTTCTCATACGGAAAAGCAAAGACGTCACCTTGCTCTCGCTCATTCCGTATGCGTCCGCAATATCCCGTATTGCGTAGAGATGATAGTATCTGCGGACAAAAATGTTACGGTTCAGCTTGGGCTTTGCATACAGGAAGCGGTCAATGGCGGCAGCCAACTCATTTTCTTCGATGGTCTGCTCCACAGTCGTTTCCGAAGGAACGCAGGCTTCCAGCTCAGACAGCGCGAGGACTACTTGTCCGTGTCCGCGTTTTTCGGCAGTATACCGCTTATAACGGTTCAGAGCGAGGTTGCGCGTGATTTTCCCTAAGTAGATCGACAAACGGTTTGGACGCTGCGGCGGAATCGAATTCCATGCGCCAAGGTATGTATCGTTGGCACATTCCTCCGCATCCTCTTTGTTACGCAGTATGTTATATGCAATCGTGTGGCAGTAGCTCCCGTACTTTTCTGCGGTGGCGGCAATCGCGCTCTCATTACGCGCCCAGTACAATTCTATGATCTCGTGGTCTTTCATTTTGCCCTCCCTTCTTTCCGTGTAAAGGCCTTTCACTTATATAGACAACAAAAATCGTCTTTCATTGCGCGGACGGGAAAACTTTTTACAAATTTATCATATCATGCCGGAGCGATAATTTCCACCGGCAGGGAAATGCCGCGCCTGACGATGGCGTCGGTCGTGCGAAGAATGCGGTCACGCAGCAGCTTGCAGGGAACTCATGGTGGCCGACCACGACGCCCTTTGCGGGAGGTTTCGGATGAACAAAAATCAAAACCGCCGGCTGAACCGGCGGTTTGATCAGACTCTCTAAATCTCTATTTCCTGTGGCCGCTCCCTTGTGCGAAGCTTGTCGCTCACGCGCCGAGGTAGGCGTTCTGCACGACATCGTTTCCGCGCAGATTCTCCGCCGTGTCGCTCAGCACGATCCTCCCGGTTTCAAACACATAGCTGCAATCCACGACCTTAGGCCTCGATGACCTGCTTGTTGCTCTTGACTTCTTCCGGCGTCCCTTCGGCGATCTTCTTGCCGTAGCTGAGCACTAGGCTACTACCCCGAGACAGGAAAGCGCATTATCAAAAATGTACTCGGCAAAACACAGGCTGAATGCAAGGCAAAGCTAAAGAAAGCCATTGAGGAAAGATAAACGAGGGATATCAGCCGAGCAAATGAAGTACACAGCCGCAACATGGCTGCGGAGCCGGTATGAGCTCTACGCCAAACCGCATATCCGCCCATCCACCATGAATTACTATCGCCGGAACATCGAACAGCATATCATCCCAGCCATCGGGGATATCCCGCTGAATAAGCTCACTACCCGCGACTTGCAAAAGCTCTACGGTGTCCATTCCACAGGACGCCGTGGAACTGCTGAAACAGGAGCCCGCCAAGCACGCCACGCGACAGATGCAGCAAAAGGTCACGGAGAAAATGGGCAGCTTCATGGCGCAGGTTCGATAAGTCCCACAGGAAAACAGAGCACCGGAAAAGAAATAACTTCCTCTCCGGTGCTCTTTGGCTCTTTCCGTACTGTCTGTGGGCAAACATGCAGTCAAAGGGGTGCGGCGCAAAAAGGAATGCTTAGATTTGTGCTGTAAATACACCTGTTTGCGGCATATTTGGCAATATGCAGGGGGAATAATCCACAGAAGTCTCGGGTGCAATCAGTTGCGCTGGCAGAGGCAAAGAGCTGCCGCAATATTTTTCCTATACTATTAGCCTTTTTTAGCGGTTTCCTCTCGATTTTAATTCCTTTCCTAACATCTTGTGCCCCGCATCCCCCATGGGTTCCACACCTGTCTGTGGCATTTTATGTGGTCAAAAGCAAAGCCTCGCCGGAGCTGCTCCGGTGAGGGCTTTGTAGTGTCCTTGATGACCATACCCTCCGCCCGATGAAATAACAGAAAATCCACGCCGGTGCCGCCTCACGGCGTGGAATGCTATAATCAAAGGGTAAAGGCTGTGCGGAACTTTACTGTTGACATTTCAACATCTATGTGGTATAGTCCGACCGTTGAGATTTCAACAAAAGCATTCGTGAGAGAGGTGCGCAGCCATGCAGGA